>JGI26082J51739_10002952_pt1 | contig 10187 bp, 9 predicted proteins | sample SaaInl5LU_22_DNA_FD_51739 | JGI IMG/M metagenome (IMG submission 51739)
ACAGCGTACGCTTCCTTCCACGGGTTCATACCCTCGGTGCGGCCGGCATAGATAACGCCAGTGCGATCGATCATGCGCACATTTTTCTTTTGCAGCCCCATGCTCACCAGCAGATCGACACAGGCGATACTCGCCGCGCCTGCGCCAGAGACCACCAGTTTTACATCTTCAAACTTTTTGTCGACGATACGCAGTCCGTTGTAAATTGCAGCGGCAGCAACAATTGCCGTACCGTGTTGGTCGTCATGGAAAACGGGGATTTTCATGCGCTCGCGGAGCTTTTTCTCCACCATAAAACATTCCGGCGCTTTAATGTCCTCAAGATTAATCCCGCCAAAGGTAGGCTCGAGAGAAGCAATAATATCGACCAGCTTGTCCACATCGGTTTCATCAATCTCAATATCGAACACGTCGATATTGGCAAACTTTTTAAACAGAACAGCCTTGCCCTCCATCACCGGCTTTGAGGCCAGAGGCCCAATATTGCCCAGACCGAGTACCGCAGTACCGTTGGTAATTACCGCAACCAGGTTACCGCGCGCGGTCACTTCGGCTGCAGCGGTTGGGCGCTCTTCGATTAGCTGACAGGCGTAGGCGACGCCCGGTGAGTAGGCTAGAGAAAGATCGCGCTTGTTCGCCAGGGGCGTTGTTGGACGAATTTCAAGTTTTCCCGGNCGGGGATGGGTGTGATATTTCAGCGCGCTTTCTTTGAATGAGTCGGTCATGNGAGAGATTTTCCTGTAATGTAAGACGGGCAGGCGGGGTCAGTGCAAATGAGCACGCATTTTAACGTGCATAATCCTGAAATAGCTACGCGCAAACAGACAGTGCTTGTAATAGCGGGGATGTATTGAAAGAATACCGCAGCAATTTAATTGGGAGTCACCTATTGCACATCCACCGTCATGTCAGGCCCTCACGCCTTTTTTTCTATCTTAGCCTGCTTGTCTCGCTGATTATTTGGCCCCTTGGCAGCCTGGCCCAAACGGACAGTGCGCGGTCACTTTTTTCCGACAACAAAGCCAGTATTTTACAGATACGCATTATTGATATTACCTCCGGCAGCAAGAGTGCCATTGGCTCGGGTTTTGTCATTGAGAGCGATGGACTTATTGCCACGAATTATCACGTTGTGCAGCTGGCCGCGAGCGAACCCGGACAATACAGAATTGAATATAGCGCTGCCGATGACAGCACCGGCGATTTGCAGCTGGTTGATGTCGATGTAGTCAACGACCTAGCACTGCTGCAAACCCAAGATACCATGCCATCACCGCTGCCCTTGGCGATGGTTGAACCTGATATGGGTTCACCCTTGTTCGCTCTAGGCAATCCGCTGGATCTTGGCCTGACCGTGGTTCCCGGCACCTACAATGGCGTCAATCAGACCAGCTACCATCCCCGCGTACATTTCACAGGCTCCCTCAATGCCGGTATGAGTGGTGGCCCGACACTGAGCGAAACTGGGGAGGTTGTCGGAATCAATGTTTCCACCGCGGGCAATCAAGTCAGCTTTCTCGTGCCGGTGAAGGCGCTGCACAACCTGCGTGCCGAGCATCGCGCCAGAGGGCAAGGGGTAAGTGATTTCACGCAGCGTATCGGCGAGCAGCTAAAAGCCGATCAGGCAGACAAGTTCTCCCGCCTTTTCGCCCTTGAGTGGCCGACCATGTCACTGGGCAGCGCCCAAGTGATTGCCGAAATAGTGCCCTTCGCGAAATGTTGGGGTGGCTCAAATAGCGCATCCGAGAAAGCACAGTTTCGCAGTGCCGACCGCACCTGTCGAAGCGAGGACAATATCTATCTCAGCGGCGGCTTTAACACCGGCGTCATGGAGTATCAGTTTTTTTGGCTCGAAGCGGACAAGCTCAATCCAATGCAGTTTTATGCCTACTATGAGCGACTATTTGGTGACTTTGCGCCTGGCAATAAAGGCAGTGAAGAGGACCTGGGTGAGTATCGTTGCGATAGCCAATTCCTCGCCCTTGCCGAGAATCGCAACAGTGATAGCCGCAAAAGCAAAAACATCTTCTGTGTTCGCGCCTACAAAGACTTTCCCGACCTCTATGACGTCCTGTTTTTACACGGCACCGTCGATGCGTCGCGCGCAGCGTTTATCAGTCATTTCACCCTTGCCGGAGTGAGTCAGGACAACGCTAAACGCTTTGTGCAGCGATTTTTGGGAGTTGCCAAATGGCCGTCATAATTGAAGTGTTGGGATGGGGCGGCAAACGAAAGCAATTTTACCGTTTGGACGGGCCATCCATAGCCATTGGCCGCAGCTATCAAAATGACGTGGTGCTGGGAGATGCCCATGTTTCCGCCAATCATCTGCGCCTAGACCTTGTCAACGATGGCTGGCAAGTGACCGACCTGCAAAGCCTCAACGGCGTTGAAATTCTCAAGCGAGGTCATCTCGAGGCCACCGCTAACCCGTCTACTGAGGTGATTATTGGCAGCGGTGCGGAAATTAAAATTGGCCGCACCCGCTTGCGCATCGTCAACGAGCATCAGCCCGTTGATGAAGCCAAACGCCTGCATCGGCTAGAGGCAGGGCTCAACGGATTAAACCGCTGGTCGGTATGGTTGCCAATCGCCATCCTAGCCATCAGCGTCGATATTCTCTCCCTCTATCTCAGCAGTTTCGTTGAGTGGCAGTGGAAGAACATCGTCATGCCAGTCCTGCTAAGTCAGGCGATACTGATGCTCGTGGCCGGTGTTTTCGGCATTCTAGGACGATTTTTGCGGGAAGAGAGCCACTTCTTAGGTCATTACAGCTTGCTATTAATTGCCGGCGCACTGTTTTCCGTCGGAGAGGCCCTCTTCAATGTGGCAGGTTACAATTTTAACGCCCCCATTTTTGACGTCCTCGTGATTCCGCTGTTCGGACTGCTCCTGCTGGGACTTCTGCTATCGGCAATGCTAGCGCTGGCATCCAATCTACTGCCGCGCCAGCGCTGGTCAACCTCTCTGGGTTTTGTGATCTTGCTATTAGTTGTTAGTATGGCTTCGCGATTGGCCGATTGGGGAGAGTTTTCAGCCTATCCAGATTATTTTTCGGGGCTTGAAGTTCCCTCGTTACATTTCACCGACGGCGCGAGCCTCGATGACTACACAGGCAGTCTCGACGACCTCTTTACTGAGGCCGATCGCACCATGGAAGATCAAAAAGTACGCACTAAAAAAAATAATTAATCTCTGACGCGACCCACCGTCGCACGATGATCAAGGGGTATGGATCTTGGAAGCACTTGTAAGTTATCTGAATAGCATTATCTGGAGCTCGGCACTCATTTATCTGTGCCTCGGCACCGGCCTCTATTTCTCTCTGCGCACACGCTTTTTGCAGCTGCGGCATTTTCGCCACATGATCAAACTCATGTTTGAAGGGCGCAGTTCAGANGCTGGCGTATCGTCTTTTCAGGCTCTCGCCATCTCCCTTTCAGGCCGTGTTGGCACAGGCAATATTGCCGGCGTTGCCACAGCCATCGCCATTGGCGGGCCCGGTGCGGTGTTTTGGATGTGGACAGTAGCCTTCTTCGGCGCATCAACCGCCTACGTTGAAGCGACACTCGCGCAGATTTACAAAGAAAAAGATGACAACGGCAACTACCGAGGTGGTCCCGCCTACTACATCGAAAAAGCCATGAAACAAAAATGGTACGCGTGGACGTTCGCCGTCGCGACAATCGTCGCCATGGGCTTTTGTCTCCCCGGTATTCAATCAAACAGCATTGTCGCTGCCGTGGAAACTGCTTGGAGCGTGCCCGCCGAATTCACCGCAGGCTTTTTGGCGATTGGTCTAGCCCTGATTATTATCGGCGGCGTAAAGCGCATTGCCCACTTTGCCCAGGTTGCAGTGCCGCTGATGGCGCTGGGCTATATCGCCATCTCACTGGTGGTTGTGGTGATCAATATCGACATGGTGCCAGCCGTCTTCAAATTGATTGTCAGCAGTGCCTTTGGCCTCGACGCAGGTTATGGCGCCATTATTGGTCTGGCAGTGCAGTGGGGCGTTAAGCGCGGTGTTTACTCCAACGAAGCTGGACAGGGCAGTGGCCCGCACCCAGCGGCTGCGGCAGAAGTATCCCATCCGGTAAAGCAGGGACTGGTTCAGGCCTTTTCGGTGTATATCGATACACTGCTTATTTGTTCTGCCACCGCCTTCATGATCTTGCTCACCGGTATGTACAACGTCGAAAACGCAGACGGAGGCTTCCTCTATGAGGGAATGCCCAACGCTGTAGCAGGGCCAGCCTATGTGCAGGCAGCCTTCGACACCATTTTACCCGGCTTTGGCAGCAGTATTTTGGCCATCGCACTGCTGTTTTTTGCCTTTACCACCATCGTTGCTTACTACTACATTGCCGAGACCAATGTGATGTACATCAACCGCAAAGTGCATCGCCCATGGTTAGCCAATTTACTCAAATTGCTGGTATTGACCTCCGTTGTTTACGGCGGCATCAAAAGCGCTGATTTAGCCTGGGCATTGGGTGATGTCGGTGTAGGCATAATGGCCTGGCTCAATATTGTGGCAATTATTATTCTGCAAAAGCCAGCGATGTTGGCACTGAAAGATTACGAATCACAATTAGACGACGGGTTAGATCCAGTCTTTGATCCAGTTAAAGCGGGAATTGAAAACGCCGATTTTTGGGTTAAGAAGTAACGCGTAAAACGGTTGTAGCACCTCTCAACAAGCGCCTGTTCAGAAGCGCCTCTTCAGACTGTCTGGAGAGGCGTTTTTTTATGGCTGCAGGTTTCAGCCCGGCCAGCCACCAAGGGTTTTCCAGCGATTGACAATCTTGCAGAACAGTTCAGCGGTTTTGATCGCATCATACAGCGCACTGTGCGCGTCGCGATTATCAAAGTCTAACTCAGCCGCCATGCAAGCCTTAGCCAGAACCGTTTGCCCATAGGCGAGCCCCGCCAGTGTCGACGTGTCAAAGCAGGAAAAGGGGTGGAAAGGATTGCGTTTGATCTGATTGCGATTGACCGCAGCGTTAACAAAACCCAAATCAAAATGCGCGTTGTGAGCCACCATCACCGCACGAGTGCAGCCCGTAGCGCTAATTTCCTGACGGATCGGACGAAATATATCCCGCAGCGCCTCGCCTTCATCTTCCGGCATACGGTCGGGATCGTAGATATCGATACCCGTAAAGTCGAGAGCGGCGCGTTCAACTACAGCCCCCGGAAACGGATCGATATTTTTACTGTAACTCTCTTTGATTTGCAGGTGACCCTGCGCATCCATCTCTAAAACAACCGCAGCCATTTCCAGCAGCGCGTCGGTGCGAGAATTAAAACCACCTGTTTCAACGTCGACCACCACCGGTAGAAATCCGCGAAACCGCTGACCTATTTCACCTGTGGGTAAATTGTTATCACTCTCGACGTCAGAAGAAGGGTTCATGAGTCAGTCATTTTCCAGTTGAGGGTCGATCCTGCGCCGAGAGGAACGAGCTGCGTATCCTCAAACGGAATAGTGGCTGGCAATTGCCAAGGTTCTCGCACCAGCGTAATCGTGCTGGTATTGCGCGGAAGGCCGTAAAAATCAGCGCCATTAAAACTTGCAAAGGCCTCAAGCTTGTCCAGAGCGCCCGCATCATCGAACGTCTGAGCGTATAGCTCAATAGCCGCATGGTGGCTAAAACAACCGGCACAGCCACAGGCACTCTCTTTTTTATTCTGCGCGTGGGGCGCCGAGTCGGTGCCAAGAAAGAACTTTGGGTTACCGCTCGTTGCCGCCGCAATAAGCGCCTGTTGGTGAATATTGCGCTTCAAAATAGGCAGACAAAACAAGTGCGGGCGAATACCCCCAACCAGCATATGGTTGCGATTGTAGAGCAAATGCTGCGGTGTAATGGTTGCGGCGATATAACTGCTCGCAGCAGCGACATAGTCCGCCGCCTGCTTCGTTGTAATATGCTCCAAAACAATTTTTAAACGCGGAAACTGCTCGGCCAGCCAGATCAGGTGGCGCTCAATAAACACCGCTTCGCGATCAAAAATATCAATCTCAGCCGCCGTCACCTCACCGTGCAGCTGCAGTACCATACCAACCTCTTGCATAGTCTCCAGCACCGCAGAAATATTCTTCANATCGGTCACGCCAGAGTCAGAGTTAGTGGTTGCCCCCGCGGGATAGTATTTGCAGCCATGAATAAATCCACAGGCCTTTGCCGCACGAATTTCATCGCAAGTCGTGTTGTCGGTGAGATACAAAACCATCAACGGCTGCCAAGACGAACCCGCCGGACGCTGCGCCAAAATGCGCTCGCGATAAGCGGACGCCTGCGCAACAGTCGTTGCCGGCGGCAGAAGATTCGGCATAATGATGCCGCGACCAAAACCCCGCGTCGCAGCGGGCACTGTCGATGCTAACGTCGCGTTGTCGCGAAGATGAAGTGCCAGTCGTCGGGTTGGGTAAGCGTTATACGATTCATTGTAATGATGTCCACAGATTGCAGCATGAATGCTACCGGAAACAGTGGCGCCATAATAGGTTTTGTGGAAAAGTAAGCGAAAACAAATGAGCAGACCATGAATATAACGCTACTAACCAACCGCGACCTAGCGAGCCACGTAGCACTAAGTCAGCTTATTCACATCCTCAGCGACCACAGATTGACTNTTTTTCTCTCCGAAAAAGTAGGCGGCAATCAACANTTACCCCAGCCATTGATAGACCTTGCCACCGTCGAGCGCGCGCAACTGGCAGACGGGCGCCCCACGTTTGAAATGCTCGCACAACAAGCAGGCTGCACACTGCAAGGATTCACCGACCTCGGCAACAACGTCAACAGTCCCGCCGGTATCGCACGCATACAAGCGAGCCAGCCAGACCTAATTATCTCAGTGCGCTTTGGATTAATCATTCGACAAGACGTAATCGCCATACCCAAGCACGGTGTTATTAACCTGCATTCGGGCGTGTTGCCTGATTATCGGGGCGTGATGGCAACCTTTAGAGCCATGCTCAATCAAGAACCCGAGATCGGNTCAACCCTCCACTATATTCAAGACAGCGGGATAGATACCGGCGATATTATTTCAATCGCCTCCATACCCCTCGCCCGCGACAAATCCTACCTCGCCAACGTACTCAGCTTATACACCGGCGGCTGCCAGCAAATTCAACACGCCGTCGCCGCCATCAGTGCCGGACAGCCACTGCCCGCGCAGCCACAGCAAGGTCCCGCCGGCTACTACAGCTTCCCCACCAGCAGCGACCTAGCGCAATTCGCCTCCCTCGGCCATCGCCTCTATGACCTCGCAGACGGCTCAGCCCAACCTCTCCCCATAACGTCTTAAGCCTGCAAGAACAGTTAGCACCTCACAAATCGTCACACCTCCACCACCGCTTTTAAGCCGCTAATGCGCAAAAACAGCCCACGCGCTTTTCCGGCGATATTTTTTCTCTGTGCTACCTTTATTAATACCTGCGAACCAAATAACCGAAGCGCTCATGTCGAAAATATTACAGGCCTTTCAAGAGCACGAAAAATCCATTAAGCGAATCTTCGCCCGCTACTGCCGTCGTGCAGAAGACATCGAAGATTACACCCAAGAAACGTTTCTCAAAGCCTTTGCCGCAGAAACCAAAACCGACATCCAAAATCCAAAAGCCTTTTTATTGCGCGTTGCACAAAATCTCGCCTTCAGTGAAATTAAACGAAAAGTGAACACCAACACAGATCACTATGAGGATTCTGGGGGTGAGGAAGTCTTACAGGATGAGCGTCAAGTTTCCATCGAAAACCAAATTGACGGCCAGCGCAAACTTGTCGTGGCAGCAAAAGTGATTGCCAGCTTACCGCCAGACTACCGACGCGCACTGCTCATGCGGAAAATGGAAAANCTGAAATTTAAACAAATAGCCACAAGGTTGAACGTCTCACTAAGCACCGTAGAAAAGCGCGTCGCCGCCGCGCTTGTCATGTGCAACAGCCTGCTGCGAGAACAGGGCTACGACCCTGAAGAGTTTGGCTCCGTGCTCAACCTGCCCGAGCCAACCAGCGAGCGACAACCGACTGAGCGAAAAAAGGAAGAGACCACTGAGAGTGAACAGTCATGACCACCGACAGTATTATTAGCTTTCCTGACATCAAAGAAATCGAATCGCAAGCAGCCCTGTGGGTTATGCGCGCCGATGAAAATGGCCTATCCGCCGCGCAAAAGAGCGAGTTTCAAGCCTGGCTCAACAGTGGCGAACAACATCGTGAAGCCTACGCCCGCCTCGCCGCCTTATGGGGTGGCCTCGATATTCTCGAAGAACTCAACGACCACGCCGCAACCGACAGCCACCAGCGCCCCCAAAAGCCAGCCATCGCCGCGCGATGGGCAGGCCTAAAAGCACTTGCCGGCACCCTGTTTGCAACACCCAAATTTATAACCGCAGCCGCCTCCATAGCCCTTGTCGGAATACTCGGCCTAACCTATCAGCTCATCAACAGCAGCGCGCAACTGCACCAAGGCACCTACACAACCGCCCTCGGAGAACGAAAAACCATACAACTGCCCGATGGCTCCGCCGTGCAACTCAACACCAACAGCCAAATAGACGTGTCCTACAGCAAAACCCAGCGCAAAATAGTCCTCAAATACGGCGAAGGCTATTTCGACGTCGCCCCCAACAAACAAAAACCCTTTGCAGTCTATGCCGGNAATGGCATCGTCACCGCCGTCGGCACCGCCTTCAGCGTCTTCCTGCGCGACGAAAAAATTGATGTCATGGTCGAAGAGGGCACCGTCGCACTCTCCTCTACACGCNCCTCCACACGCNCCTCCACAGGCGCAGCCACACGCACCCTCACCGAGCAAGGCACAACCCCGCAGCCAGCAGCGCTGCTTGGCACCGTCAGCGCCGGGCAAAANGTCATCTTCGAAGAAACAGTCGAGCGCGTCGACCTAATTGCCCCCGANACCGTGCAACGCAAACTATCCTGGCGCGAAGGCAGGCTCGCCTTTGCCGGCGAACCCCTGTCCGCCGTGGTTGACAGCATCAGCCGCTACACCGACATCAGCATCGACATCGAAGACAGCGACCTTCGTCAATTACCGATTGCCGGCAGCTTTAACGTAGGAGAAGTAGACGCCATGTTTGAAGCATTACAAATTATGATCAATGTGCGTATCGAACGCATCGACTCAAAGCGCGTGCGCATATCCAAGATCTAACCATCTTTTCAGTACTCGCCCAACGGCAGCAGTCACCTGCAGAGGTCAGTACACATTATTTTTGTCTACCAAGGGGTTATTTATGGGTTTTCCAATCTTAGAAGTCTTTATGCATAAGATCGGTAGGCAAGACTGAAATCCTATGTTGAGCACCGAGTCTAGTTTGTGGAGAGTGTTTTGTATAAAGCGAATTAAGTTTGCCCTGTGCATAGTTGTCGCACTCGGCATGATCGCACTAAATGCAAACGCACTTGACCCCCAAGCGCGATATCACTTTCGTATCGAGCAGGGAACGCTAGGAACAGCAATGGATGCTTTCGTCAAACTCACCAACGTCCAACTGCTGTACCCCCACGAACTAGCTCACATGACCGGCGTAAATCCAGTCAACGGTGTGCATACGATTAACGAAGCCCTCGGCATATTACTGCGAGGCACAGACTTCTCTGGCGATCTTACAGATGGTGGCGTGATTGTTATTTCACTTCGCCAAAATACTTTACTGAAAGATCAGGAGAAGACTATGGAACGGGGAAGAAACAATAAAAGAACTTTACTGGCAACACTCATTGCGTTTTTTGCAACTGGGGCGGTTACTCAGGGTGTGATGGCGCAGGATGTTAATAACGATGGACAGACTGCTAAAAAGCAAAATCAGATTGATGAAATTATTGTAACGGCGCAAAAGCGTGAGGAAAGATTGATTGATGTGCCGATGAGTATTTCGGTGGCGGTGTGGTCGCCGGAGCTTGACCTTTCGGGAAATTCCTATGTGGGGACGGCGGCATTGGCCTATCTCACTTCGTTGACTCGAAGCTCTATTTTTTAACGCTGGGTTTAGCCGCTGTTGATGGTTGGGTGCGGATTTACTCGGCCGGTTTTTCGTTAAACTATGAATCCCCGCGCTGCTTGGGGTAAAATCCCGCCCTCTTGTTAACCAGTGAAGGTAATAGCAACGTGTCAAATATTAACAAAGTAGTCTTAGCCTATTCAGGCGGTTTGGA
>JGI26082J51739_10002962_pt1 | contig 10162 bp, 13 predicted proteins | sample SaaInl5LU_22_DNA_FD_51739 | JGI IMG/M metagenome (IMG submission 51739)
TAAAAGATAGTAAGTAGTTTTTAAAACTTGTTTCATTAATCTCTAATTCTTTCTTGATAAGAACCTGATGCAGTATCAATTTTTATTTTATCTCCTTCATTNATAAATAAAGGAACATTAACTGTTGCACCTGTTTCTACTGTAGCTGGCTTTGTTGCATTTGTTGCAGTGTTACCTTTAACTCCAGGTTCNGTATGGGTAATTTCTAAAATAACACTTGCAGGCATTTCTACAGAAAGAGGCATATTNTCTTCAGAATTTATAATAATCGTAACAATTTCACCTTCTTTCATTAATTCTGGTGTATCTAAAGCAGCTTCNAATAAACGAATTTGAGTATAATCTGCTTCATTCATAAAATGAAAAAATTCACCATCATTATATAAATACTGAAACTTATGAGTTTCTACTCTAACATCATCTATTTTTCTTCCTGAAGGAAAAGTATTATCTATAACTTTACCATTTGTAACACTTTTTAATTTAGTTCTTACAAATGCAGGTCCTTTACCNGGTTTTACGTGTAAGAATTCAATAATTTTATAGATATCGTTATTGTATCTTATGCATAATCCGTTTCTAATATCTGATGTTGTTGCCATTAAATTTATTTGTTTTTATAGTTTAGTTAGCCTTGTAATATCCTTTCATTATTCCTCTATGAGAATCTTTTATAAACTGTATGATTTCATCACGTTCAGGAGTGGCTTCCATTTCTGCTTCAATTATTTCTATTGCTTGTGAGTTGTTGTAGTTTCTTTGAAAAAGTATTCTATAAATATCTTGAATTTCTCTAATTTTTTCAGAACTAAACCCTCTTCTTCTTAAACCTACTGAGTTAATTCCTACATAAGATAAAGGTTCTCTTGCAGATTTTACATAAGGAGGNACATCTTTACGAACTAAAGACCCACCAGTTACAAATGCATGATTACCTACAGATGCAAATTGATGCACAGCAACCATACCTGCTAATACTACATTGTCACCAATAGTTACATGACCTGCTAATGTAGAATTATTAGAAAAAATACAACCATTACCCACAAAACAATCGTGTGCAATATGACAATAAGCCATAATTAAACAATCGTTTCCAATAACTGTTTTCATTCTATCTGAAGTACCTCTATTGATNGTAACACATTCTCTAATAGTAACNTTGTCACCAATTTCTACNGTNGTTTCTTCATCATCAAATTTTAAATCTTGTGGNATAGCAGAAATTACAGCACCAGGAAAAATTCTACAATTTTTACCTATTCTAGCACCTTCCATAATTGTTACATTAGATCCTATCCAAGTTCCAGAACCAATGGTTACATTATTATGTATTGTTGTAAATGGTTCTATTACAACNTTTCTTGCAACTTTTGCTTGTGGATGTACGTATGCTAGTGGTTGATTCATGTTACTTTATCTTTGAAATTTGAGCCATTAATTCTGCTTCTGCAACTAATTTTCCATTAGCATAAGCATAAGCTTGCATATGACANATACCCCTTCTNATAGGAGTTATTAATTCTGCTTTAAAAATTAAAGTATCTCCAGGTAATACTTTTTGTTTGAATTTAACTTTATCCATTTTCATGAAATAGGTTAAATAGTTTTCTGGATCTGGAACAGTACTTAATACTAAAATACCACCACATTGAGCCATAGCTTCTACTTGTAAAACACCTGGCATTACTGGAGCTCCAGGAAAATGTCCAACAAAGAAACTTTCNTTCATAGTAACATTTTTCATTCCAATAACATGTTTGTCTGAAAGCTCTAAAATTCGATCTACTAATAAGAACGGTGGTCTATGAGGAAGAATATCCATTATTTGATGAATATCCATTAAAGGTNTTTGATTTAAATCGTATTGAGGAACATTGTTTCTCTTTTCAATTTTAATCAATTTTGCTAGTTTCTTAGCAAACATAGTATTAACTAAATGACCTGGTTTATTAGCAATTACTTTACCTCTAATTCTTGTACCTACTAATGCTAAATCACCAATAACATCTAATAATTTGTGACGAGCAGCTTCATTAGCCCAATGTAAATTTAGATTGTCTAAAATTCCATTTGGTTTTACAGAGATATCATCTTTCTTAAAAGCTTTTTTAAGTTTTTGCATTGTTGCATCAGACAATTCTTTGTCTACATAAACAATTGCATTATTTAAGTCTCCTCCTTTAATTAGGTCATTTTCTAGTAACATTTCGATTTCATGTAAAAAACTAAATGTTCTAGCGTCTGCAATTTCATTTTTAAAATCAGACATTTTATCTAAAGTTGCATTTTGTGTACCTAAGATTTTAGTACCAAAATCTACCATAGTTGTTACCTGATATTCNTCTGAAGGCATTAAAATNATTTCACTACCAGAAACTTCATCTTTATANGANATGATTTCTTTTACAANATATTCTTCAATTTCTGCATCTTGTTCTTCTATACCTGCTTTTTCTAAAGCTTCNACAAAAAACTTAGAAGAACCATCCATAATTGGTGGTTCTGAAGCATCAATTTCTATAATTAGGTTATCTATATCTAAACCAACAGCAGCTGCAAGTACATGCTCTGATGTTTGTATTTGTACTCCTTTTTTCTCAAGGTTTGTTCCTCTTTGAGTGTTCACCACATAATCTGCATTTGCTTCTATGGTTGGGTTTCCTTCTAAATCTACTCTAACAAAAGCAAATCCATGATTTACAGGGGCAGGTTTAAAAGTCATGGAAACTGTATTACCTGTGTGTAAACCTACACCAGATAATGAAATTTCTGATTTTATTGTCTTTTGTTTCTTACTCATATTTTTTGATTTTCTTGACTGAAATCTTTTTCTAATTTATTTACTGTTGCTGCTATTTTAGGTAAGTTTCTAAAATAAACATAGCTTTTATTAAAATCTGAATAACCAAATGCAGGTGTTCCTTGGACAGTATCACCATCTTTTAGGTTTTTTGTAATACCAGATTGTGCTTGAATTTTTACTCCATTACCAATAACCAAATGTCCTACAATACCAACTTGACCACCAATCATACAATTTTCACCAATTTTAGTTGAACCTGCAATTCCTGTTTGTGCTGCAATTACAGTGTTTTTACCAACTTCTACATTATGAGCAATCTGTATTTGGTTGTCTAGTTTAACTCCTTTTCTAATAATTGTAGAACCTAAAGTAGCTCTATCAATAGTAGAACCAGAACCAATATCTACATTGTCTTCTATGATAACATTTCCAATCTGTGGAATAGCTTTATACTCTCCATTTTCATCAGGTGCAAAACCAAAACCATCTGAACCAATTGTAGAACTAGAATGAATTTTACAATTATTACCAATTTGAGTTTCTGAATAAACTTTTACACCAGCAAATAATACGCAATTATCTCCTATTGTAGTATTATCTCCTATATAACAATTTGGATATATTTTTACATTATCTCCAATAACAACATTTTCACCTATGTAAGTAAAAGCTCCTATATATTCGTTTTTTCCAATTTTTGAAGATTCNGATATGAAACTCGGTTGTTCAATACCAGATTTATTATTTTTTACTTCGTTGTAAAATTCTAATAATTTGGAAAAAGATTTATAGGCGTTATCAACTTTTATTAAAGTTGTAGTCACTTNTTTTTCTGGAACAAAGCTTTTATTTACAATAGCTATAGAAGCATTTGTAGTATATAAATAAGGATTATACTTAGGATTGGATAAAAAAGTTAACGAACCTTTTTCTCCTTCCTCTATTTTAGATAATTTAGAAACTTCTTCTTCTGGGTTGCCTACTACATCACCTTCTAATATATCTGCTATTTGTTGTGCCGTAAATTTCATCAAACGCAAAAATATAAAAATTATAGGTATTTGGCTAATTACAATTTACTTTGGATAACAAAATATGTGTTTTATTACAGGTTTTGTTAACGCTTGTAAATTTAATTGATCTGAAGCTTTAGAAATATCGTTTAATTTCCCTTTTTTATTTAGAATAAAAATAGGCTTATCTAGGCTATATGCTTGATTACTAATTTTTTGAGTAAATACAAAATAATTAACTTCTTTTTCTGAAATATTTATCTTTTCTAAAAATTTAGTTTTCTTTTTTTGCTGCTTTTCTTTACTTATTTCTTCTTTTTGAATTTCTATTCTAAATAACTTTCTATTAATAATCATTTCTGACAATAAAGAAAGCACTTTATCTGGATGATGAATCCATTCTTTTATAGCAGATAAAATATCGTAATCATCTAATTTAGAAAACATTTTTAAGGTCTCATCACTAAAATTTTCCTCATTTATTTGATTATATAAAAAATATTTTAAAGGTTTTGTGGCAAATAATTCTTCTCCTTTATTTGCAAGNTCTTTGGCTCTTTTTAAAACATTGACTAACATGTTTTCTGCAACTAAACCTGTTTTATGAAGATAAACTTGCCAATACATTAGCCTTCTAGCTATCAGGAACTTTTCTACAGAGTAAATTCCTTTTTGCTCAATAACTAATTCATCATTTTTAACATTCATCATAGCAATTAACCTGTCTGATGAAATATTACCCTCAGTTACTCCTGTATAAAAACTATCTCTTCTTAAATAATCTAATCTATCAATATCTAATTGACTAGAAATTAATTGACATAAAAATTTACGATGATACTTCCCTTCAAAAATTTCGATGGCTAAAGAAAGTTTATTATCAAACTCATTATTTAGTTTTTTCATAAACTTTAAAGAAATTTCTTCATGAGAGATATTATCGACAATGCTATGTTCTAAAGCATGTGAAAATGCTCCATGACCAATATCATGCAATAAAATTGCAATTAATAAACCATTTTCTTCATCTTTAGAAATTTCTACTTGTTTAAATCGTAAAACTCTTATTGCTTTTTGCATTAAATGTATACAACCTAAAGCATGATGAAACCTNGTATGATTTGCTCCTGGATACACTAAATTGGANAATCCCATTTGCGAAATCCTTCTTAATCGTTGAAAATAAGGATGTTCTATAATGTCAAAAATTAATGAATTAGGAATTTGTATAAATCCGTAAATAGGATCATTTAATATTTTTAGTTTGTTGGGTGCTTTTTTCTTCAAAAGTTGATATTTATCAATCTATTGCAAAATACAAACATTATTTTTTTTAGCAATATTTTATCATTTTAAAAGAATATAAAAAATAACATATCTTTACTTTTAACGTTAAAGAATAAAACAAATTTAATGAGTAGTATACAGATTTTATGGGTTGATGATGAAATTGAATTATTAAAACCTCACATACTTTTTNTAGAAAAGAAAGATTATAAAGTTACCACATGTACAAATGGTGCAGATGCAATTGATTTAGTTGCAGAACAAAATTTTGATATCGTTTTTTTAGATGAAAATATGCCTGGTTTAACTGGTTTAGAAACCTTATCTGAAATAAAGCAAAAGCAAGCTAATCTTCCTGTTGTAATGATAACAAAGAGTGAGGAAGAATATATTATGGAAGAAGCTATAGGATCTAAAATTGCAGATTATTTAATAAAACCTGTGAATCCTAGTCAAATATTATTGAGTTTAAAAAAGAATTTAGACAATTCACGTCTGGTTTCTGAGAAAACAACTTCTAGCTATCAACAAGAATTTCGAAAAATATCTATGGATTTGGCTATGGTGAATTCTTACGAAGATTGGATAGAATTATATAAAAAACTAGTTCATTGGGAGTTAGAACTAGAAAATATTAGTGATAATAGCATGTTAGGTATTTTAGAAAGCCAAAAACAAGAAGCTAATAATCAGTTTTTTAAGTTTATTAAAAAGAATTATGAGGATTTTTTAACAGCCAATGATAAACCTACTTTTTCACATACTCTTTTTAAAGATTATGTAGTTCCAGAATTAAACAAAGATCAAGGTGTTTTATGGATTGTGATTGATAATTTGAGGTATGATCAATTTAGAGTGTTAGAACCATTTATAAATCAACATTATAAAAAAGAAGAAGAATATAGTTATTTTCAATTTTGCCAACAGCTACTCAGTATGCTAGAAATGCCATTTTTTCTGGATTAATGCCTTCTGAAATGGAGAAACGTCATCCAAATTATTGGAAAAATGATACAGATGAAGGTGGAATGAATTTGTATGAAAATGAATTTTTATCAGCACAAATAAAACGTTTAGGGTTAGATATTAGTCACGAATATTACAAAATCTTCTTTAAAAAGTGGAAAAGAATTAGCCAATAATTTTAATGGTACCAAACAGAATGACCTAACTACAGTTGTCTATAATTTTGTTGATATCCTTTCACATTCTAAAACAGAAATGGAGGTTATAAAAGAATTAGCTGGCGATGATAAAGCTTATAGAAGTTTAACCTTAAGTTGGTTTAAAAATTCACCTTTATTTGAAATTATACAGAAAGCACAAGCTTTAGGTCAAAAATTAATTGTAACCACAGATCATGGCACAATTAATTGTAAAAACCCAACAAAAGTAATTGGAGATAAAAATATAAGCTCTAATTTAAGGTATAAAACAGGCCGAAGTTTAACCTATGAAGAAAAAGATGTGTATGCTGTTCGTAATCCAAAAGATATTTTCTTACCTACTGTTGCAATGAATGCGCCTTTTATTTTTGCAAAAGAAGATTTGTTTTTTGCTTATCCTAACAACTTTAATCATTTTGTAAAATATTATAAAAACACCTATCAACATGGAGGTATATCTTTAGAAGAAGTAATTATACCTTGTGCAGTTTATAGTCCTAAATAGGCTTTATGCTAAACTTTTAAAAGGATACAATTTAATTATGATGAAAAAATGTTTTTTACTATTTGCTTTACTATTTTTTCAATTTTCATTTTCTCAAGAAAATAAACTATCATTAGCTGCATTAGAATTAACTAAAGAAAAGGTAGTTTATGACCCAAGTTACTTTTCAATTAGTTATCCTAATGGTGATATTCCTAAAGGCAAAGGTGTGTGTACAGATTTTATTATTAGAGCTTACAGAAAATTAGGTGTCGATTTGCAAAAAGAAGTTCATGAAGACATGAAAACAAATTTTTCTAAATGCCCAAAATTATGGGGACAAAAAAGCACTGACAAAAATATAGATCATAGAAGAGTACCTAATTTAATGACTTATTTTAAAAGACAACAAGCAGAAAAAATAATTAGTAGAAATCCAAAAGATTATTAACCTGGAGATATTGTTGCTTGGAATTTAGGAGGTGCAATAACGCACATAGGAATAGTTGTTCATAAAAAATCTTTAGATAAAAAAAGAAATCTAATTGTTCATAATATTGGTTCAGGGCAAGTATTAGAAGACTGTTTATTCTCTTATAAAATTATTGGGCATTATAGATTTAGAATTTAAATTCTTGAGTATTTTTGCGATATGAATAAAAATTATTCTCTACAGGATTTGCCAAATATTGCATCTGAAATTATTTTATCAGCAAAAAATAAAACGTTATTGTTTTATGGACAAATGGGTGTTGGTAAAACAACACTAATAAAAGAGCTTTGTAAGAGTTTAGGNGTTTTAGACAACATCTCCTCTCCTACTTTTTCATTGGTAAATGAATATCAAACAGCTAATAATGATAAAGTTTATCATTTTGATTTTTATAGAATTGAAGATGAAGAAGAGGCTTTTGATATTGGAATTGAAGATTATTTTGATTCAAAAANTTGGTGTTTTNTAGAATGGCCAGAAAATATTGAAAATTTATTACCTTTAGATGCTGTTGAAATTCATTTAAGTTTATTAGATGATGAGCAACGAAACATTCAACTAAAACAATAAATATGGGTTCATTTTCTCCTTTTAGTAAAGAAGAATTACTTCCACAAGCAGAAACTTTAGAAATAAAAAAGAAAAAAGGAGAACTCTTTATTGGCTTACCCAAAGAAACCTATTTAGGCGAAAAAAGAGTTTGTTTAACTCCAGATGCTGTATCTGCGCTTTGTGCTCATGGACATAGAATTGTAGTAGAAACTGGTGCAGGAGATAATGCAAATTATCCTGATAGCGAATATTCTGAAGCTGGTGCAAAAATATCTTATGATACAGAAGAAGCTTTTAAATGTAATATAGTTTTAAAGGTTGCACCACCAACAGAAAAAGAAATAGCATATATAAATCCACAAACTGTATTAATATCATCTTTACAATTAAAAACTCAAGACAAAAAATACTTTGAGTTGTTAGCAAAAAAAAGAATAACAGCTGTTGCTTTTGATTATATAAAAGATGAACACAGTACCTACCCTATTGTTAAGTCTTTAAGTGAAATAGCTGGTACTGCATCTGTTTTAATTGCTGCAGAATTAATGAGTGGTAGTAACAAAGGAAATGGTCTGTTATTAGGTAATATTGGAGGTGTACCACCTTCTAGTGTAGTTATTTTTGGAGCTGGAACAGTAGGTGAATTTGCTGCTAGAACAGCATTAGGTCTAGGAGCAAGAGTTAAGGTTTTTGATAATTCAATTACAAAATTAAGAAAGTTGCAACATTGCTTACCTGCTCCAATTTATACATCTACAGTTCAACCAAAATCTGTATTTAAAGCATTAATGAGAGCAGATGTTGCTATTGGAGCTATTAGAGGTAAAAACAGATCTCCTATCATAGCAACAGAAACTATGGTAGAGCAAATGAAAGAAGGCGCAATTGTAGTAGATGTAAGTATAGATAGAGGTGGTTGTTTTGAAACATCAAATGTAACTTCTCATAGCAAACCTACTTTTGTAAAACATGGTGTAATTCATTATTGTGTACCAAATATTCCTGCAAGATATGCTAGAACAGCATCACTTTCTATNAGTAATATATTTACGCCTTATCTTTTAAATATTGCAGAAGAAGGCGGATTTGAAAATGCAGCACGTTTTGATAAGAGTCTTAGAAATGGTATGTATTTTTATCATGGAATTTTAACAAATAAAACTGTNGCAGATTGGTTTGACNTACCTTACAGAGATATTAATTTATTGATTTTATAATTCCTTTTTACCTAAAAGAATTACTATTTTTGCAACTCAAAACAATACCATGTTAATTAAAAGAATTGGTTATTATTTAGTTGGTTTATCTATTGGTTCTGTAGCTACTTATTTTTTCTGGCAAAAGAAAGACGCTTCATTTGATTATGGAATGGATGCTAGAACTCTAAAAACTATTAGAATTAAAGAACGTTTTTATTCTGATGAGGCAAAACTTTCTATGAAAAACAACACNATTGATACTTTAGATATCTCTACAATTTTAAAGTTTGGTGATGTAGATTTTAGTAAAAGTAAAGCAAGACAAAAACCTTGTGCAGAATATTATGTAACTGGTAAAAAAGAGTTAAAACATGTTCATTTATATGTAGTTAGATGCGATTCTACTTCAACTATAGAAAAAGTAATTATTAATAATTAGCAATTTTTATACTTATCATATAAACCTTTTTTATTCAAAATTAAAGGGATTACTTTCTCTAATCTACTTTGTTTTGTAGCATCTCTTTTAGCAGAAGAAATATATTCACAGAACTCTCTTTGTTTAGATAATGTAAAGTCATTAAAACAATTTTTTAGTTCGTTATTTGAAGATAATTCTTTTTGTAATTCTTCAGGAATTATAATTGGCTTAGTATTTCTCTTTGGTTTTATTTCTCTACCTGCTTCAGCATTCTCTATAGCTTCTATGAAGTATTGTTTAATAATATCTAAATCCATTTCTTCAATAGAATGAAATCGCATTTGCCTTAAACCTTTAGTTTTTATCTTTTTGAGCATTTATTAAAAGTTGATGTTCATCTTTTAAAAAAACTCCATGATGAAACCATAAACCACAGTAGTTTTTAAAAGCTGACATCCCTATAATATTTTTATTTTTATAGATATAAGCTGGTATTCCCCATTTAATTTCTTCTTGCAAAGGCAGTTTTGAAAGAATTTTTCTTAATGCCATTAATTCTTTTTTCCATTCTTTTTGAGAAGCTATATATTCATCTACTTTACGATTCATGAAAAAAAATGATTGATGATTTAAAGTTATACATTATTATTAAAATAATATGCTTCTATTTTATCTACATTTTTAATTGTTTTTTTTACCCAATCAAAATACAGAACTTTTTTTTCTTGATCTGTTAACTGC
>JGI26082J51739_10002966_pt1 | contig 10150 bp, 10 predicted proteins | sample SaaInl5LU_22_DNA_FD_51739 | JGI IMG/M metagenome (IMG submission 51739)
GGTTCAACCGCGCGATGCTTTCGCTCAGTAAACTGAGCGCGCACAGAAACTAATTCCAGCTCTGTGGGAGCGCGGTTCAACCGCGCGATGTTTTTCGCTCAGTGAACTGAGCTCCCACAGATAATTCGAAGGGGTCAAAGCCTTAGCTTTTAACTCTCTTCGCGTTTTAGATGCACATCCATTTGTGGATAAGGAATGGATATTCCCTCTTCATCAAAGCGTAACTTGACGTTTTCAGTCAATGCCCAGTAAGTAGCCCAATAGTCTTCAGTCTTAACCCAAGGACGAACGATAAAATTCACACTGGAATCAGCCAGAGCACTAACAGCCACAACCGGTTCTGGTTCTGGTAATACACGTGGGTCCGCTTTTACAATTTCAATCAGTAGTGCTTTTGCCTTACGAAGATCATCGTCGTAACCAATACCAAACACGAGATCAACACGACGTGTCGGCCGTCGGTTGTAGTTGGTGATGACGTCTGCGTAAATTGCTCCGTTTGGTACGATGACCTCGCGGTTGTCACCCGTACGCATAACAGTATTGAAAATCGTGATACTTTCAGCAACGCCAGATATACCTGCAACCTCAACAAAGTCACCCTCTTTGAAGGGTCTAAAGAATATAAGCAGCACCCCGGCGGCAAAGTTTTTCAATGAGTCTTGCAGCGCCAAACCTATGGCTAGCCCGGCAGCACCAACCAATGCAATTAAAGAGGTTGTATCAACTCCCAACTGACCTAAGGCCGCAACGATGACAACAAGAGTCAGCATTACTTGTGCGATCGATAGCACAAACTGAATGAGCATGTTGTCTAACTTTGTGCGTTTAAGCACCGACTCAATAACACCGCCAAGCATTCGACTGATACGCCGCCCGACCACAAAAATCGTAAGTGCTAAACCAATATTAATACCCCAGGGGATAATGTAACTCTCAATTAACAGGTCAAACTCAGGCATAGGTTCTTTTCCAGATCTAGTCAGTGTAGAAAATGTGTACGCACTCTTTTATCATTCAAGCGGTACTCAACTGAATGAGTATAGTTTAGTCTCAACAGATTCATTCTAATTTAAGGTTAAGTTTTCCAAATTCCTATGTTAAAGCATCTATTTTCTGCCAGTTTCGTTAGTGCTCTTATCTTGTCATCCAATGTTCAGGCTGCTTTTATTGCCGATGATGTACAGTTGTTTATGCATTCTGGTCCTAGTTACGAGTATCGNATTAGCGGTCGAGTTCGAAGCGGAGAGTCTGTTGAAATACTCGACAAACAGGGTGATTACACCAAAGTTCGATTGGATGAGGGCCGTGAAGGCTGGGTTCCGACTCGCTATATTGCACAAGGGAGCAGTGCCCTTGCACAACTACCAGTACTGCAACAATCTTTGTTAGAAAGCGAATCTTTGGTTAAACAGCAGTACGTCGAGATCCAAACACTACAAGAGCGCGTTAATACATTAGAGGCCGAGAACCAACGTTTTACTGAACAGGTTGTCAAACGTGATACTCAAGTGCGAGATCTGCAGTTCGAATTACAGAACATGGATCAGTCAAACCTGATGCGATGGTTAACCCATGGTGGCTTGATTGCACTTGCAGGCGTCATTATCGGGCTGATTATCCCAAACCTGCCAAAACGCCGTAAAACCCGAGACGAGTGGTTTTAAGGTTTCTGAAATGTCCGGTTGCTATGGTAGTTATAAAAGATAGGCACAATTAGAAAAAATAGTGAAATTGATAAACACTGAGATTGAAAAAAAATTTAGACTTTGAGCTAGTGTTAAAAAAATAAAGGTCTAACTCACTTTTTCGAAAGCCGAGCTAAGATAGTAGAGGAGATAAGAGCCGATGGAGGCAACAATGATCTACATCGTTTTAGGAACAGCCCTTGCAGCCGCCCTTTGGGTTAAGCTAAACAAACTAAATGCGCGTTCACAGGAGCCTGTGTTGCAACCGATTCGTATTCGCGATGAGCAAAAACGCCGTCGCTAAAACAGTTCTCCACTGGCGTTAGTATCGACTGGCGCCTTATACCCTTTCTCAATGCCATCCAAGGGTGAGGCTTGATTCAAGACCTTATTTTTTGCCTTTAACCGTTCAGTTGAATCACCCTGTGCACTCGCCCCACCAAATACCTGTTCGACGGGTACCGGTGTAAAGACTTCGAATCCGCCTTCTAACGTCCATTGTGTTAAACCCTGCTCTACACGAACAACGCCTGCAAAACGCTGCTGTAAATAAGGCACAACCGCTTCTAATGAGTCGATATCACTCAGGATTACGCCGCCTCGGCCAGTATCAGTAGTAAACAGGTAAGATTTCACAACGGTTCCTCAGAAGATGCAGAAAGTTTAACAGAATCACTGGGTATAAGGGCAAGCAGTATCGTGATTCGGTGCTAGACTGAAAGTCTGGTTAATCTATGCGAGCCGTCCGAATGAATGCAAGTGATCTACTAGCACTGGTAATTGAGCCCTCTCGAATGCAACGTAAACTCATCATCGCAGCGCTAGAGCGCCAAGGTGTTAATGATATCGAGGAGTTCGACAGCGCTTCACCTGCATTGAAGCGTATGGAAATTATTACACCCGATCTGGTTGTCTCGTCTATGCATCTACCGGATATGACCGGTACCCATCTACTTCATAACATGCGCCAAGACAGTCGACTTCAGGAGGTCACCTTTCTACTGATTTCGTCAGAGACCCACTACCGCTATCTCGAACCGATCCGGCAATCAGGCTCAATTGCCATACTCCCCAAACCTTTTACCGAGGATGATCTAGCCCGTGCATTAGCCAGTACCCTAGCCTATATCGATGCACAGCATGAAGAGAGTGATGAGGATTTTGAGTTTCTTCGTGTGCTAATTGCCGATGATAGCCGGATGTCACGGCGCTACGTTAGACAGATACTCGAATCTATCGGCGTGCAAGATATTACCGAGACCGAGAATGGGGCTCAAGCGCTTACCCAGTTGCGTGAAAGGGAGTTTGACCTGGTCATTTCTGACTACAATATGCCTGAAGTGGATGGTCGTGAGCTCGTAGAACACATACGTAGCGAGAGTAATCACACCAGTATTCCTATTTTGATGATCACATCAGAGCAGAATGAGGCAAATCTCGCAGCTATTCAAAACGCGGGTGTATCCGCTTTGTGTAATAAGCCATTGGCTTTCGAGGGCCTGCGCGGTTTAATTCATCGACTTATTGCTGAACAGCGCTAATAAACGCTTATTAGCTTAGTTCTCATCGAGAAGGCGCTTAGGATCAAACCCCATGATCAGCCCTCCCCAATGCTTTCCACTAACATAGAGCGGAATGGAGAGATCGTTTAATACCTCACCTGTATCGCGAACGAAGGTCTGCAATAAAAAGGGTTCTGTATGGCTTGCGCGACGCGTCTCAGCACGATTAGCGGCAAAGATACGTCTATGTCGGCTACTTAGGTTGTCAACGGTAAAGTCGCCACTGATTGGCTTGGATACCTTAGAGTGGTGGGCGGGTGCGTAACCCTGTCTATCTACCGCTATTGCGTAAATAAACTCAGGTCGTTGGGATATAAATTGATCAAACACGGGGCGCAGTAGCGTTTCGAAAGCTTGGGTGTAACTCAGGTCAAACTTTTCAGGTAATTGACCCGCGTTGGTACGTTGGTACTGTTCATCAAACAGGTTAAACCCNTGCTGTTGAAGGGTTTCAAGGGCGGTATTAACCCTGGCAGCCCATGCGCGGCCCGTCTGAATCATATCCTCGAAGCCACCGAATCCAATAATAAAACGTGACAGGAGCTCTTGCGTCTCTTCTGTAGCGACCTCTAACTGGTCAGAAAAACTGCGGGAATTCTCCATCTCATAGCGAATACCTTCCGACATCCGTGTGATCTCAGCGACATGCCCATGCGACTCTTTGTTGGTATAGGCGAGTTCATCAAGTGCTGCACTGATGCCGGTCAACTGCTCCCCTACTGCCTCAAATTGTGATATCAGCGTGACAAAATTTTCACTGGTACTGCTAATGTAGGACTCTGTATTCTCTACATAACCTAGGATCTGCTTGGCGCCATCGCTTGTCTGGCCAACTAAACTTTTCATCGATTTAATTCGGCTATCAATCTGTGCGGTGGCTTGACTCACTTTTTGCGACAGCGTGCGTACCTCATCTGCCACAACAGCAAAGCCACGTCCTGCTTCGCCCGCACGAGCCGCTTCAATAGATGCATTGAGTGCCAATAGATTAGTCTGATCCGAAAAACCCTGAACGGTAGAGACAATCTCAGTCATACTTGTTGAATTATTCAACAACTGATCAACCGAGTTCTGAAAGCCCAACACCTGCTCACGAATGGCACGAATTTGCTCTAACACTTTGCGCATCTCATCGCCTGATGCATTTACACGGTCAAGATTGTCAGAGTTGTGCTCGTTAATTCTAAGCGTGGTATCCGCGATTTCGCTAATTGCCGCCGTTGCCTCGGAGCTCGACTGGAATACCTGCTGTGCTTTAGATTCCTGTTGGTTTACTACAGTGGCCGCTTCTAAGGTCACCTTGCGCACGCGCGTCGCACTTAAAGCTACACGAACTGAACGACGGCGAGTTTCAGCAATCATCTTTTTAAGGCTATCAGAGAAGCGGTTGTAAGCGTCAGCCATCTCTGCGATTTCATCCTGCGTATCGATTGGCAGGCTGACCGATATATCACCGTTTCGATCACGGACAGCATTTAACACCTCAGTAATGGCCCTGATCGGTTTTAGGAAAAGGTGACGCATAAAGCCGATAGTGAATAAACCTGCGCACACAGAAAATATAATTAGAAAATAGAGAAGCCCTCTCACATTAGACTCTGTCTGAGCGTCTATCGGTTCTAGCGGACTGGGTAACTGCAGTAGAATTAAGAGGGCAATTACAATGGGAGGGATCGAAACGAATAAAAGGTTCCCTACAATCTTTTTCGTAAGTGTATTGAAGAAGTTCTTCTCAATACTGCGATACAAACTCATTTGGCACTCCATAGGGTTTACTTTAGCTTTGCGGCAATTATGCAGGCAACAGTTATGACAACTGTTCAAAGAACTATGCAGCAACACAGCCAATATCAGTGAGAGCTAGAGCAAACGCGGCAAAGCTAGCACTACCAAATCAGGTAGGCGCCACACCGTTTAAGCTCTTCGCGAAGAGGCCTGAAGTCTGGGCAGTGATGTTCAACCAAACGCCAAAAATGAACACTGTGGTTCATCTCCTGCAGGTGGCATAGCTCATGCACAATCACATAAGACTGCAGTGTGGTCGGTAAATGCAAAAGTCGCCAGTTTAGTGTTATCTCTTTAGTCGAGGAGCATTGTCCCCACTTGCGTTTGTAATCACGAACATGAACGTTGGATGGGTAAAGGCCGGTTTTTTCAGCTAGGTGCCCGGTCAGTTCAACTAAACGCGGCTTGGCCGCAAGGCGTAATGTTTTCTTTAACTGAGCTTGAAGCTTGCTGGAATCCTCTACAGGACCATTGATACGAATAATTTTTTCAGCGGTGTCGATCTTTTGTTGTGCGGCACGAACGGGATGCTGATACTCCAGTTTAAACGGCTCGCCATAGAGACGAACTTCCCCAGACTCAGGCTCAATCTGATGCTCTCGGATGCTGTCACGCTGGCGCACAAGACGCGGATAGATCCACTGCGCTTTGGTCTTAACCCAACCGGATATCCATAGGTCGTCAGTATACTTGGGCGCACGCACCACGACCTCGCCCGCATCAATCTGGATGCTTACGGTACGTCTTTTTGCACTACGTTCTACCCGGTAGCTGAACGACTCATCATCAGCGATTTGTATACGCATCTAGGCTGGGGTCCTTAGTTTTTAGCTTTTTCTGCATCTTAAGCCGGCGCGTGGTCTGTATGAGCAAGGACACTAACGCTTGCCGCTCACTTGCCTCGCCAGAGTAACGCCAGCGTTCATCAACGACAGCTAATTGCTCCAGTAAATCAACGAGTTGATTTTGACTATTGCTTGTCACTGGAGAGTACCCTGTTTTTATTGCTATCGCTAACTGTGTAATTGTTTGCTGGGGTGCTCGACGAAAACCCAAAGTTGTCGCCGCATTTAAAAAACGCTGTTGGGCAATCTCCAAGGGATCTTTAGAGCGTCTAGGCCTTAGATTAAATCCAACACATCCCATTATGATGGCGCCGGGTATTAGCAAGGCTAACACCATACGAAAGGGGGTTATCTCGCCTATAAGCGAGCGCAGCAAATCTGACTGTTGGTTTTGGTAGTTGAGCACCCAGCGATGCCAAGAAAAGTTAAGTGAATCAATCGCTTGGCGCATTTCAAAAAGTAAACCCTGAGTTGAAAACCGCAAAGGTGATAGGGGGCGGTCCGCTAAAAAACCCGGTTGGTTCGCAAACAGATCCTGTGCGTTCTGTTCGATACGTTCAGGTGCAACTGCCGCAGTTGGGTCGAAACGCACCCATCCAAGGCCTGGCCTATGATACTCGACCCATGCGTGAGCATCCCATTGCCGCACACTTATGTAGCCCGCATCAGCATTGTACTCGCCACCTTGATACCCACCCACTAAACGCGCTGGGATACCCGCTGCCCGAAATATTAAAGCCGTTGCGCTGGCAAAATGTCCACAGAACCCCTGTTGCGTATCAAACATAAATTGATCAACTGAGTTGTTACCCAGCACCGGTGGCTGCAATGTATAGATAAACGATTGGTTGAAGTAGCGGTATATCTGCGCAACAAAGGGGTCGATCTGCTGCTGTGACTCGATCCACCAGGTTTTCGCGAGTGCTATTGTTCTTGGATTTAGTTCAGTGGGAAAATCGAGGTTCAACTCGCGTGAGCGCTTATCGAGGTTAACATCCAGTTGATAACTTGAGGCCGAGGTCATCTGATATGAGTTGCGTTTATCAATGGGCCCAGGCGTCACCGCTTGTCGGGCTCCTCGAAGATCAGCGCCCTGCACACTTATCGGCATATCTAGAGCCGCAAGCCAGGGGCGATTACTGGGCTCCATAATTACTTCATAACGAATAGCCTCACCTGTAGGGATTAGCGTCTCAACAGTCTGACCCTTAGCTTTAGCACGCTGCCAGGTTCGACCATCAAAATCTGAATAGACTAAAGCGCGCCAGTAACGCATTGACTGGGGTGGAACCTTGGCATCAAAACCCGCTCGAAAGGCTAACTCATCCGAACGCGTTAAACTGGAGATATCGCCGGGCGAAACCGAGTCAGAAAGACCCGTTTTAGCTGCACCTGTGTCAAGGGGTACACTCCACAATGGCCCAATGCGCGGTATTAATAAAAACAGCAGAATCATCATCGGAATAGCGGGCAGAATAAGCCCAAGGGCCCCTTTNACACTCGGCAAGGGCGCACGTTTACGAGGATCGTAAAGGGCTACCTGAGCCGCTACAACAGTTGCAAAAGCGATCAACGCGTAGATTCCCGAAAGGATACCCTGAGCAAATAAGAAGTGGATTGCGATGATAAAGTAGCTCAGATATATCAACACTAACGCATCTCGACGGGTATGTATCTCGAGCAGTTTAAAAGCGGCGCCACCCATAAGCAGCGCCACGGTTCCTCGCATTAACGTATCGCGGTCAAAACTGTATAACAGCCCGAGGGTTAGCAGTGCCAATAACCCCAATTTGATAGACCAGTGTGGAAATCGCCAAATACCTCTGTAGATTTGAATACGTACACCGCTGCAAGCGATCAGCAGCAGAATGAGCCAACTTGGCATAATTAACATATTCGGAAGTACAGCAGCCCAGAGTGCAATTAATTGCCAGTTCAACGCACGCGGTGTAAGCCAATGATTGCTCATTTCTTGACCCCACCGTATTGAGCCAAGGCCTGCAATGCTGTTTTTAGTTGAACCGGTCCACTGGCCACGTCCAATTTTATGTTGGGCAACTCCAAGCCAAAGGGTTTGTTCTCGCGATTCAATATAAGCACCCAGTCACACAAACGTGACAAGCGCGCTTCTTGACTCAACTCAGGCCAAAAACTCCAGCGTAACCAGCGAGTCTCCCCCTGTTCTTCGACAAACTCTTTTACTTGGAGGGGCATACCTTTTGCAAGAGTAGACCAGGCCACACGGTTGAGTGACATACCGGGGTGGTAATCATTGAGACCGCTAAACTCCTCATTCCCGCTGGCGATCTGTGCGCCGTAATCGCTTTGGTTGGCACTTAGGGGCAGTTGCCCGCCCGCAACAGGTCGCGGATAGATCCAAGCACTCTGGCCTAGATCGACATAACTCCATGCTGTGAAAAGACCCATAGGATAGGAGGACGAGATTCTCAATGCACCCGGCTGATGCAGACCTCGTTCACTTACACCGGCAGATACCTCGACGGTTCGTTCCTCATCATTGGCAAGCGTGATGCTGAGCGAATCCCCCTCAGGGTACTTAATGTTAAGCCCCACCACCGGATGTGACGGAGCCGCAAGATGTAATCGGTAACGACTCTTTTGACCCGCGTACACCGACTCGCTACCACGTGATGAGAGTGTTATACCGCGAAGATTTTCATGTGTGTGAATCATCGAAACTAACAACACACCCACCAGCAAAAAAGTGAGCGCGTAAATCAGGTTATTCTCATAATTAATAGCTAAAAGTAGCAACACCAAAAGCATTAAGATGAAGCCTGCACTGGCAACAGTCGGCAGGATATAGATACGACGTTTATCAATGGTTTGCGATGCATGGGGCGGATGGCGCTTAGCGATCCAGGTATCTCTACCTGTGCGTATTGCGCTTTTAATAAAAGCCATAGCTTTAGCGAATAACATCAACCTCTTCCAGTAAAAGTTGAATTAATCGTTCAGCACTGTAGTCATTTCGATCCTCAGCAGCCCGTATGCGGTGAGCCAAAACTGGCAGTAACAACGCTTGTATATCCTCAGGTAGCACATATTTACGCAGCTTTAGCCATGCCCTAGCACGTGCAGCTTTAAGAAGCGCCAGACCCGCTCGCACCGATACGCCTGTATAAAAGGCATCAGAGTCGCGCGTAAATTGCAGCAGGCGTTGTAGATAATCAATTAGATCTGGAGCGGCGTGAACTTCGGTGCAGGCGCTCTGTATGGCGAGTAAACGAGGTCGATCTAAACAGGGTTCTAGCGTTCGCATTCGTGTACGACTATCACCAAGCGTTAATATTTCGCGTTCAGCCTGTGCATCGGGATAACCCAAAGATACCCGCATTAAAAAACGATCGAGCTGCGATTCCGGCAGCGCAAAGGTTCCAAACTGAGTGTGTGGATTTTGTGTTGCGATAACAAAAAAAGGGGAATCAACGCGGTGAACATCGCCATCAATACTTATACGTTGCTCTTCCATCACCTCCAACAGTGCAGACTGGGTTTTGGGTGTCGTTCTATTAATCTCATCCGCGAGCAGCACCTGAGTAAAAACGGGACCTGGATGAAAACGAAACTCGGAACTGGCTGTGTCGAAGATTGATACACCCAAGATATCGGCTGGCAGCATATCGCTAGTAAACTGAATACGCTGATGCTCTAAACCGAGAGTAATTGATAGTGCTTGGGCTAATGTCGTCTTGCCCATGCCCGGTAGATCTTCCAATAGAAGGTGGCCGCCTGCGAACAGACTGATCAGTGCAAGCTCTACCTGCTCTGACTTACCTAGCAACATCGACTCTACTGCTTTGATAGTATCTTGGGCGGCTTGATGGAGGGACACTAATTATCTCCTGCGGGGTTGAACCCTCTCTAATACCAAGTATGTAAGGCTGGTATAAGGCGCTGTGCCTATTTAAAACTTAGTCTTAGAGAGAGATTAACGCGTGTCTTATAAGTGTAGCTGAAACTGGAGCTGTCATATCCTATAATCGCAGGTTAAGCAGCGCTCTGCTTCTTACCCAAGAGAATATCGGCCAAGTAGTTAGCACTGTTGAAACTGCCATCAACGCCAGCCCCGGCTATCCAGTCACCAGATGCACCAATCTTGGTAGACTCATCCCACAATGCAGGTTGCTTCTGGTCGGGCTGATATGAGCAGTTGTATAGCCATCTATGAATACGATCAGCACTTATTACCAGCTGCTCACCAGCCCAGCTCTCTAGCAACATTCGTATCTCAGCCTTAATTGTATCG
>JGI26082J51739_10002967_pt1 | contig 10149 bp, 6 predicted proteins | sample SaaInl5LU_22_DNA_FD_51739 | JGI IMG/M metagenome (IMG submission 51739)
TGTTTTTCAGTTTCGCGTATTGCGGTACGCCATTTTTGTAGGGAGGGTAATCTTCCCCAACAATTAAAGGCTGCAAATAATCGCGGGCTTCTTGGGTAATGCCAAAACCGTCTTTGGTGATAAACGAGCGCGGCATTTTTTTCTCAACATTCGCCACGTTGCTCAGGCAAACTTCACCGAGAGACCAACTGTACTTTTTGGCGCTGCCGCGCTCAATGGTCACCATAATGGCGCTTTTGCCTTCGAGCGCTTTTTCAACGGCGGCCCGACCAACAGCATAGGCCTGTTCGACGTCGGTTTTCGACGAGATGTGTCGTGCTGCGCGCTGTAAATAGTCGGCAAGGGCGTAGTGGTATTTGTACCCGAGGGAATGTTTAATCATGCTGGCCAGTGTCGGCGCGACTCCACCCAACTGCTGGTGGCCGAATGCGTCCTTGTGCAACGAGCCAGAAATTAATGCGCCGTCTGCATATTTCGCGCCCTCTGAGGCAACCACTACGCAATATCCCTTCTCTTTGACGGTAGCGGCGACTTTGGCAACAAACTCTTCGCGCACAAAAGGTATTTCTGGGAAGATAATAATATGGGGCGGGTCACCGGCATTTTCGGCAGCGAGTCCCCCTGATGCGGCAATCCAGCCCGCGTGTCGGCCCATCACTTCCAGGATAAATATTTTCGTGGAGGAGGCGCACATCGATGCAATGTCGAGGCTGGCTTCCTTGGTAGAGACGGCAACGTACTTTGCCACCGAGCCAAAACCGGGACAGCAATCGGTAAAAGGCAGATCGTTGTCGATGGTTTTCGGGATATGAATGGCTTGAATGGGGTAGCCCATTTGCTCGGAAATTTGCGACACTTTGAGGCAGGTGTCGGCCGAGTCGCCGCCGCCGTTGTAAAAGAAGTAGCCGATATTNTGCGCTTTAAAGACTTCGACCAGACGCTCGTACTCTGCGCGACTATCTTTAATATCTTTCATTTTGTAGCGACAGGAGCCGAAGGCGCCCCCTGGGGTGTGCAAGAGCGACGCGATTGCCGCGGCCGATTCCTTTCCCGTGTCGATAAGATTTTCCTGCAGCGCGCCGATAATGCCGTTTTGTCCGGCATACAGTTTGCCAATTTTGTCGCTGTTTGCGCGGCAGGCTTCAATAACGCCGCAGGCCGACGCATTGATGACGGATGTTACACCGCCGGATTGCGCATAAAATGCATTTTTCTTACTCATAAAACTCTCTCTTCCTGACAGTCCATTTCCAACCGCCTATGGTAATCGTTCGGAAGAGTATCAGGAAGGAAGAACTAGCGTCCGATGGGTCTAAACACGGAAAATGTGATTTCTGCGTAGTCGCGGTTGCCCAAGGTGTGGTCTGGCTGATAAATATATTCTGCACGGGCGGCGGCGGTCATGCCGCTCCAGGAAAATTGATAGTGCAGTTCGAGTTGCTGTTCGCGTCCGGGCGGTCGCAAATCAATCGCGATTTGTTCATAGGTGACTTGGCGATCGACAGTGCGGCCTGTGGCTAAACGAAGCTCTCCTCGACCATTGTCGATGCGCAGTGGTTGAGCCCAGTAGATGCTCANTCGGTCGTTGTCCTGCCAAAGTGATTGACCTTGGANGCCAAAAGACCACGCGCTGCTGCGAATATTNTCATCAATCGTCAGCAAGCCGCTGTNTTGTTTTAGCCCATGTTCGGTGTTGCCTTGATACAGGGTGACAATGCTCTGCCAGTTTTCTGTGAGGTGCAGCTGGCCGTTGATGCCGGTGAAAAAGGTACCGCTTTCCCCCAACTGTCCCAGCGCAGGACCGATAGCGGTGCCGAGGAAGGTGTCTAGCTCGCGGACATATCCACCCTGAAACGTCATTGATAATCGGTCTGTCGGCAAACTGTATTCAAGTAATGCGCCTGTGCCGCGAGCGTCGCTGTCAGGCTGCGCTTGATCCCACTGTGCGGTTCCTTCGAAAANGCCAAAACGCAGTTTGTTTTGGCCAATGGCAATGGCGCCACCGCTGCTCAGGCCGTTGCGGGCAAAGTTCAGCCANGGCGCGGCAAATCGGCTNTCGTCGCTGCTTTGTTCATGCATCGCGCCGCTGTCGGCGTAGACGCCAAAGAACCAACCCGGNTTGGCATTGACGCCGGCGAAGCGCTCGCTGCCGCTGCTGTCTTGCCATTGCAGCGCAACGTAGTCTGGCTGTTGTTCACGGCGTGGGTCTGTGGTCTGGTCAAAGGGCAGTANTCCNTTGTTCCACATACCATTTAATGAATTNTCCCAAGATCTGCCCCAAGAGCTGTCCCGCCGTTGAGCTGTTCCGACCTGAATTCGCTTGCCATCACGCATTTGACTCTGACGGTGCAGAGGTGCTGCTGGGTGTTTGCTCGGTGCCTGAGTGACGAGCTGGTTGGCATTGGTGTAGAAGGGGAAGCCCAACTCGTCAAACACTGCCATCGAGCGGCCGCTCAGTGCAGCGTCTAGGCTGACGCCCAGTGTTCCGTTGTAGGACGTCGCGGTGCTGTCGCTGACGGNCATCATGCCACTGTTCAGGTCGACGCCNGTCGCCACGGCTGTNGCNCCGACGGGTCGCGTGGCGGCATCGAGGTCCAAAAGCCCTTGTCCATANATCTGAGTATCGCTGTAAATCCCNGTTTTGTTGGCCGTCACTAGCAGCCGATTGGCCAGTTCATAATTACCCACTGTGGGGAACATTTGTTTGAGCAGTGCCAGCGAGCCGCTGACTATCGGGGCCGCAAATGAGGTGCCGACGTTGCCGGTGTAATACTGGCTGTTGGGCTCAGCGTCTGCAGGTGGCGGTGTGGGGGCCCAGATGACTTCGCTTTCATCGAAGGTGCCATCGCCATTGGCGTCACCGCCGCCCGGAGCTGCCAGACAAAAGTCTGCGGCTACACCGCAGTGGTTTGAGTAGTAGGCAATCTCGCCGCTGCTGTCGACGGCGACGACGGCGAGCATGTGGTCTTTGAGTTCAGGGAACAGGTAGGGTAGTCCTGGCAGCAGCTCTGGTGAGGTGGCGTCAACGGGATCGCCATTGTCATCGGTGTCGTTCCACGCGTTACCTGCTGCGACAACAAAAATTGAGCGGTCGCCGCGGGCTTTTCCCGCTTGTCTGAGGGCCTCAAGGGTCAGCCTTAAGCCGCTTTCGGTCTCGCTCTGGGTGTAGGANGTGATAATGCCAGAGAAGCCAAAACTTAAATTGATGATCTCAGCTTCATTGGTCATGGTGTTGAAGCGGTTGGCGAAATAGTTGTCGTCGCCAAAGGTTATGTCATCGATAACAATGGGTTCGGAGGGGTCGTCATCGGCGCTAAGGGGGATTTCATAGGCGTTAATACTGGCCTCAAAGGCAACACCGTGCATATCAAAGCCGCTGATGCTGGGGGTGCTGTCACGATTGGCCGCAATCACTCCAGCGACGCCCGTGCCGTGGGTAATGGCGTCATCGGTTCGCGCTGTGCCACCGCTATAATCACTGCCAGCGAAGGTGATTTTAGTGCCGGATCCTGCGGCAAACTCGAGATGGTCGTCATACACCCCTGAATCAATAACACCAACGGTGACTCCGGCTCCCGTCGCGCCGCGAGCATAGGCCATAGAGGCGTTGATCATCGTCAAGGCGCCCATGCCTTTATATTCATCGGTCTCGAAGACAGCGGCACGGTCAGCGATATTTTCAGGGTCCTGAGGTTGTGCGGCAAAGCTATTCCACGGCGGTCTACTGGTATTTTCGGTGGAAGTGACAGGGGGTGTAATGACGCCATTGCTGGCAGGCTGCGTGCCGCCACCACTGCCGCCACAACTGGCGAGAGAAAGGGCTACTAACATGCCAAAGGCGACAGACAGTTTTTTCATAAATAACATCTCAGGGTGGCCAGAGCGGCCACAGTTTTTTCTGATGATTCAAGTTTTAGACTATATGCCCAGATACTTAGCAGTTTTCTACGGCCGGTGTCATAATCGGCCCTCAAAGCCTTGCTTGCGGGCGAACGTGCTAATCGCAAGGGTAACAATTTAAGGGAAAATATGCACATTCATATTTTGGGCATTTGCGGCACTTTTATGGGCAGTTTGGCGCAGCTTGCGAAACAGCTTGGCCATACTGTGTCGGGCTGTGATGCCAACGTTTATCCTCCGATGAGCACGCAGTTAGAGATGGCGGGTATCGATCTTANTGAGGGCTTCGATCCTCAGCAATTGGTGCCTGCTCCCGACCTTATTATTGTTGGCAATGCGCTGTCGCGGGGGAATCCTTGCGTTGAGTATATGCTTGATCAGGGGCTGCCCTACACGTCCGGGCCGCAGTGGCTCGGCGATGCACTGTTGCGCAATCAATATGTGTTGGCGGTATCAGGTACTCATGGCAAGACGACGACCAGCAGTATGTTGGCAAAAATCCTTGATGATGCGGGCTTAAAACCTGGCTTTTTAATTGGCGGTGTACCGGTGGATTTCGGCTTGTCGGCGCGATTGAGTGGCGAGGAGAAGGGCTATTTTGTTGTGGAGGCAGATGAGTACGACAGTGCATTTTTTGATAAACGCTCTAAGTTTGTGCACTACCACAGCAATACCGTTGTGATGAATAACCTCGAGTTCGATCATGCGGATATCTTTGATGATTTGCCCGCGATTCAAAAACAATTTCATCACATGCTGCGCACGGTGCCACGCAGCGGNTATGTTATCTATCCCGCTGGCGAGAAGAATTTACAGCAAGTGGTTGATCGCGGCTGTTGGAGTCAATTGCGCACATTTTCCGAGGGCGATGGACGCGCCCACAAGAGTGATTGGCAGTATCAGCTGTTAGAAAAAGACGGCTCACATTTTCAGGTGACCGATCCTGAGGGTCAATTGGCTAGTGTGCGGTGGCGACATAGCGGACTGCATAATGTGGCGAACGCTGTCGCGGCAATGGTTGCGGCGAGTACGGTGGGCGTCAGTTTACCTGCGGCGGCCGCTGCGCTATGTGAGTTTATTGGCGTGAAACGTCGNATGGAATTGATTTATCAAGACAGCGCGATTTCAGTCTATGACGATTTTGCGCACCACCCAACAGCGATTAAAACGACCCTCGAGGGGCTGCGCGCGAAAGTGGGCGACGAGACGATTGTGGCAATTATTGAGCCGCGCTCGGCAACTATGAAGATGGGCTTGCATCAAGCCGCGTTGAGCAGCTCGGTGGCGGCGGCTGATCAGGCGATCTGGTATAAAAGTGCTGCCATTAACTGGGATCTTCANGCGGTGGCGACACACTCCGCTGTACCCGCCTTGGTTTNCAGCGATATTGAAAGTCTGTTGCAGACCGTGCGACAGAGTGCTGCAGGGGCGGCAAAGCTACACGTTGTGATTATGAGCAACGGCGGTTTTGAAGGGTTTCATCAGCGCTTGGTTGCTCAATTAAAAGGGGCTGGTTAGGCCAGCGTCACTCTGTGGTTTTNTCTAACTGAAAGGCGAGCTTGTTGGTCGCGCGAATCAGTGCGTCAGTAATGCCGGGTTCGCCTGACGAGTGTCCTGCATCGGCAATGATTTCTAATTTTGCGCTTGGCCATGCATTGCTGAGCGCGAAGGCCTGATTGACGGGGCAGACCATGTCATAGCGACCATGCACAATTGTGCCGGGAATGTCCTTCAACCGGTGGGCGTTTTTAATAATTTGGTCGTGCTCTAAGAATGATTTGTTGATAAAGAAATGCGCTTCGATACGCGCCATAGCCAGCGCCATATGCGGATTGGCAAAGCGATCAACCACGGCGTGATTGGCTTGCAGCGTTGCGCATCGACCCTCCCAAATTGACCACGCTTTCGCAGCGGCCATGCGCTCAAGTTCGTTGTCACCGGTCAAGCGCTTGTAGAATGCCGCGACCATATCGCTGCGCTCAGCCTCTGGGATAACTTGGCAATATTGCTGCCAGTAGTCGGGGAAAATACGTCCGGCACCGTCTTGATAAAACCAGTGAATATCTTCGTCGCGGCAGAGAAATATACCGCGCAAAATTAATCCGAGCACCAATTCAGGATAGGTCTGCGCATACACCANTCCTAAGGTGGACCCCCATGAACCACCAAACACAACCCAGCGATCAATTTTTAANGTGGTGCGAATTGTTTCAATGTCGGCGATGAGAGCGGCGGTATTATTGTCTTCCAACCGCGCATGGGGTGTCGATTGCCCCGCGCCGCGCTGATCGAACAAAATAATTCGGTATTTTTCAGGGTCAAAAAAGCAGCGGTCGGTGACTGTTGTTCCACCGCCGGGGCCGCCGTGAACAAAAAGCACAGGTATGCCATCAGGATTGCCCGACTGTTCCACATACAATTTATGAGGCGGCGTAACGGCGATAAACTGTTTTTTGTAGGGGCGAATGGCGGGGAAGTGTTTTTTCATGGCGCTGAAATTACCTTAATCAACGGGGCTCTGGGGGGTGTTAGAGATAGACAAATAGCCTGCCAAGCTCTAACGTGTAACCCTAGGCTACAACGAAAGGAAACGCAAATGATAGATAAGCAGCGATGCATTTGGTGCGGTGAAGACCCTTTTTACCGCCAGTACCACGACACCGAGTGGGGCGTGCCTCGCTATGATGATCAGACGCTATTTGAGTTTCTGTTACTTGAAGGGGCGCAGGCGGGACTGTCGTGGATTACCGTGTTGCGCAAACGGGAGAACTACCGCAAAGCCTTTGCCAATTTTGATGTGCAGAAAGTGGCTGCCTTCACAGAGCGGGATGTCGAACGCCTAATGTTAGATGCGGGCATTGTGCGCAACCGTTTAAAAATCACCAGTGCGATTTCAAATGCGCGTTGTTTTATTCAAGTTCAGCAGGAATTTGGCAGTTTTAGCGCGTATTTTTGGGGCTTTGTCGATGGCACGCCGATTCAAAACGCTTTTCGGTCGCACACAGATATCCCCGCCTCCACAGCGCTGTCAGACACTATCAGCAAGGATATGAAAAAACGTGGGTTCAAGTTTTTTGGTACAACCATTTGCTACGCCCATATGCAGGCAACAGGCATGGTCAACGATCACGTGATAGATTGTTATCGCTATTCGCAGTGCTTAACTGTCGCGATGGTAAACGACGGCTAGCCAACCACAACCATGTCGCGGCCCATATGCTTGGCTTGATAAAGGCCGTTTTCAGCGGTTGAGATGAGGTCGTCTATGCCGGTGCATTTATCGATAGAGGCGACGCCGACGCTGAGGGATATACGCAGTTTATCGCCCTGTGCCTCCATGAGTAATTTTCCCGCTTGAGCGCGCAGCCGCTCGGCGATATTGGTGGCGGCTTCGGCGTTTGCGGTAGGCAGCAACACCATAAATTCGTTGCCGCCCCAGCGTGCGACCACGTCTTCGCCGCGCAAAGGCTCGCTAAGAAGTACGCCAATCGCGTGAAGCACATCGTCGCCGACATCGTGGCCGTAGCGGTCGTTGATAAACTTAAAATTGTCCAAGTCGGCGAGCAGTATGGAGAACGGCTGATTAATCAGCCGGTACTGCTGATATTTTTTCTCTAGCCGGCGCTCCATATCGAGTCTGTTCGGGAGTTGTGTGAGCTGATCTTGGTGGGCGATTTGATCGACTCTCAGAGAGAGATCTTTGTACCGGTGCAGGCTCCGTGAGTGGGAGTTGTCCATGGCAATGGCAAAGAGAGAGAGTACTGCGAAGGCTGACAAAAATCGTGCAATAACCACTTCACTGTAGACATCTGGCGAAATAAAGCCTGAGTTACCGAAAAACAACCAGAGGGTCGCAGCGAAGATCGAGGCTAAAATAATCATGCTGACGCGTGAGCCGAAGGTACCCACCAACACAGGGATAATGGTTAAGCACCACAAAAGCACCGAGCTGTCGGGGACTGTGCTGAGTAGATAGAAAAACGTAACGATAAGAACGGCTGCGAGCAATCCGCGCACCAGCGCTGGGCGATCAAAAATAGAGTGAATGCCAAGACCCACTAAGAGTATTCCTGCGACCCCTAAGTAGAATGTGGCGAGGGCCATCTCTCCCGACTGGTAGGAGTAGAAGGCGAAGAGTACAGAAATTATTTCTTGCGCGACCAGCGAAAACGAGAGAAATCCGCTGGGTATTGATTGTTTGCTGTCCATGTCTGTCATAACGAAACCACCATCCATTGGCAGTAAATGTAGCACGTAATTGGCGGGCCGTCACAGCCCGCCAGTCTTGGGCTTACTTGGGCGCGCGCTTGCGCTCGTTTTCAGTGAGCAGTTTCTTACGCAGACGAATGCTCTGTGGTGTCACTTCTACCAACTCGTCGTCTTCGATAAATTCGAGCGCTTGCTCGAGGGTGTGCTTGATCGGCGGCACAAGAGTCAACGCTTCGTCGGTACCCGAGGCGCGCACGTTGGTAAGCTGCTTGCCTTTGATTGGGTTGACCACGAGGTCATTGGAGCGAGAGTGAATACCGACAATTTGCCCTTCGTAGACATCAACCGCATGGCCTAAGAACAAGCGACCGCGGGCNTGGATATTGAACAGTGCGTAGGCAGCTGTTCTGCCCTTGATCATGCTGATCAGTGCGCCGTTTTTGCGCGAGAAGCTCTCNCCCTCTTTCACTGGACCGTAGTGATCAAAAATGCTGGTCATAATGCCTGAGCCCGAGGTCAGGGTGAGGAACGTGCCGCGGAAGCCAATCAGCCCGCGCGAAGGCATAATGAACTGTAAACGCACGCGACCTTTGCCATCTGGTTCCATATTGGTCATTTCAGCGCGACGTAGGCCGAGTTCTTCCATGACTGCGCCCTGATGGTGGTCTTCAACGTCAATAACAACTTGCTCGAAGGGCTCTTGCACTTTTCCGTCGACTATTTTCTGAACTACTTCGGGGCGTGAAACACCCATTTCGAAGCCTTCGCGACGCATTGTTTCAATCAAGACTGACAGGTGCAATTCACCACGGCCTGAGACAATAAACTTGTCGGGCGTGTCGCCCTGCTTAACGCGCAGCGCAACGTTGTGGATCAATTCTTGATCGAGACGATCTTTGATATTGCGTGTGGTGACAAATTTGCCTTCCAAGCCCGCAAATGGCGAATCGTTAACGATAAAGGTCATGCTGACTGTGGGCTCGTCAACGCTCAAGGGTGGCAGCGCTTCGACATGGTCTGGGTCACAGAGTGTGTCAGAAATACCGAGACCGTCAATGCCGTTGATACAGACGATGTCACCGGCGCCTGCCAGTGGTGTTTCAATTTGCTCAAGACCCAAATAGCCTTTCACATTGAGCACTTTGCCACGACGCTCTTCGCCGTTCGCGCGCTTTACAATCACTTGCTGGCCTGGCTTTAAACGGCCACGGGTAATGCGACCAACGCCGATAACACCGACATAGCTGTCATAGGCGAGCGCTGAAATTTGCATTTGAAATGGACCGTCGGCATCAACATTGGGCGCTGGTACTTGATCAACGATCATTTGGTAGAGCGGGGTCATGTCCTCAGCCATGTTATCGAGGTCTGTACCGGCAATTCCGTTTAGGGCAGAGGCGTAGATCACGGGGAAGTCGAGTTGTTCATCAGTGGCGCCGAGGTTGTCAAAGAGATCAAAAACCTGATCCATCACCCAGTCAGGACGCGCCCCTGGACGGTCAACTTTGTTGATAACAACAATGGGTCGCAGACCTTGCTCAAAGGCTTTAGAGGTTACGAAACGTGTTTGTGGCATCGGGCCGTCAACGGCGTCAACCAGCAGTAGAACAGAGTCAACCATCGACAGCACGCGCTCTACTTCACCACCGAAGTCGGCGTGACCTGGGGTGTCGACGATATTAATGCGATAGTCATTCCACTTGATGGCAGTGTTTTTTGCCAAAATGGTAATGCCGCGCTCTTTTTCCTGATCATTAGAGTCCATCAGTCGCTCGGAGCCAACATCTTTACGATCTAAGGTGCCTGATTGGCTTAATAGTTTGTCTACCAGCGTGGTTTTTCCGTGGTCGACGTGAGCGATGATGGCGATGTTGCGTAGATTTTCAATAGACATGACAGATACCGAGTAGCGCAAAAAAGGCGCGATTATAGTGGAATTGACGGGAACTGCTAGGGATCTTTTCGCTAAGTGACAGATTCTTGCTCACTGCGGACATTGCGCTCGATAAGCATTCGTGTGATTGATGTTGCGGGAGAGGG
>JGI26082J51739_10002969_pt1 | contig 10144 bp, 14 predicted proteins | sample SaaInl5LU_22_DNA_FD_51739 | JGI IMG/M metagenome (IMG submission 51739)
CGCAAGCGAAGTATTTGCAGCTGTACCTACAAATAATCTACCTTCAGGTAAATTAGGTACATCGTTAGTTCTACCGAGAGCTATAACCTCTAGCTCACCCGTGTTCTGTTGAACCCTAGATACTATAGCTATGTTTTGTATTAAATCAGTTCCAGTTGGTTTTACGTTAGTAAGCCCGCCTCCTGCTTTAACAAATATTATATCACCGATAGCCCAATTCTCTGTACCACCAGTTGTGTCAAAATTACCATTGAAACTACCAAAAGCGGTCATTGTTCCAAAATCATTATTTGCATAATCATCATCCGCTAAGCCCACCACAGGCATCTTAGCTACATCGCTAGAATCTGCTTTAGCTACGATATTGACGTCTTGGCCATTTTGGTAACCTACTATATATACAGGGTCTCCTTTTGCCAAAGCTCCGCTTGCCATAATAGGCTGGACTATAGCTTCGGCTGTTTCTGCTGAAAGACCGCCTGGGCTAACCCAATTTACGTTGCTCCCGTCAGAAGATAACAAGTACCCTGCTTGTCCTAGTGGATTTGTAGGATCCCCATCTGATATACCTGCTTGTACTTCTATTGGTGTTTTAAACTTCATGTATTAAATTTTATTGTTATTACCCTATTTTCTGTACTAGTATGGTAATATCTGTCGCCTGTACCGCGGCTATAGTAGCTACAGAAGTTGAAGCGCTTCCCACTCCACTTGTTGTTGTTCTAGTAACATCACAGTGAACTGTATCTCCAGAAGAGTTTATAGTTTGAACTAATGTATTTAATCCAAAAGTGTGGTTCACTGTTCCAGATAAATAACCCGCTGCAATTGTACCTGTTGCAGACGTTGCTAGTTGTACAAAACCAGTTGAACTAACTGTAAAGTCGTCTTCATCGTAGCGAGATATTCCAATGACAGCAGCACCAGCGCCAGTGTCTGTTCCAGCTGTAGCAAAATCTACATTGTTTTGAACTGTTGTCCAATCTGCTAAAGATGTAGGCGCGTCTGTTTCAGCAATAAGTACATCACCTACTCTAACTTGCTCTGTAAAGAAACTACCGTCTACCGTTACAGTATACGTCCAACCTTTTTTAATAGAATTTGGACTTGGGTTACTATCTAAGTTAGGTGTATTAGTGTTAGCGTTATATCCGCCTTGATATATTAAACCTCCAACAACAGAGGTATCAATGTAATTTTTTACTAATGTTAAAGCCTCGACTGGTATAGTTCCAAAAGTTGTTTTCTTAACAACGTAAGTATCAAGTACTGGATCTACATTATCTGTATAATCACTAAAAGGTATTGTATCATCAGCGGCTGCTGTTGCGCTTCCTTGATTGACTATGTAGTTATTTTCAATACCAGCTCCGCCATCTACATTTAAGCCTACCTCCAACTGTTTACTCGTAGTTGCTTGTCCTGTTAGATTAGAAGTTAAATCTTCAGTTGCGGCTATTTTAATAGTGTCGCCTGATGATATCGCGCCGGTTACAGCAGGGTTTGCATCATCGCTTAAAGTGAATCCGTAAGAGCTCGACACTTCAGCCCATTGGTAAGTTGGAGGGGTTGTAACAGGTGTTACTTCTCTACCTACTTTAAGCACGTTGCTTGTTGTGTTATAATATAACTGACCCTCTGTAGGCGTACCAGCAGCGATGTCGCTTGGTTCGTTTTGAATTCTTGGGTTTAAGAGTTGATTTTTATTGTAATCAACGTTGTTTAAAAAATTAATTGCCATTAGTTTGTTTTTGTTAGTTTATGAAAGCTTGTCCTGAGAAAGCTGCTGAAAAGTTTATTGTTAAGCTGTTTAAGTCGTTGAATACAACTTCACCATACATTTCTATATTGTTTGTATTAACGGAGGTTACTGAAGGAAATTTGTTTAAGTCGTGTTGAACAGTCCACGTAGCAGATGCTACAGGTTGTGGATGCACGTAGTTTTTATCTTTTTCATCTTCTTTAGCTTTAGGGTAAGTTATTAAACCATAAGTTTCTTCAGAAAACAAAGAGCCGTTTGACTCTATTAATGTAAGATTGGCGTTATAAAAATCTGTTTCAGTAACATCTTGTGTTAAAGAATCAAGCTTGTATACGCCAAAATTATTTAAGTCATCTACTTGAGCTAGCATGATTGGTTCATCAACTAGTGTAAGTAGGTAGTTTGAAGCTAAAGTATTAGCTAAAGAATTTTTGCTTATTCTGAAACTAGTCAAGTCACTAAAAGCAGTGTTATTTCCGCCTCCAGATATAAGGCTTACTGTGCCTGGTCTTCTTCCTCCTGCTAAATTAGTTTGAAATTTAAAGTTGTTCTGATTAACAATACCTATGGAGCCATTGTCGTTAAACAGGTCTGCTATTGATTGTGCCGTAAAGTTTTTTGTAGCATTACCGCTATTAGAATCAGTACCAATCCATCTGTCTAGTAGCGTTACTACTGTATCTATTGCGTATGTACTAATTCTAGCCATTTAATCTTTTTTTGTTATAGCTTTCGCCTTCTCCCAAGTGCGACCTACAAAATAAGCTCCATATGCAGTTACTAGTAAAGTTTGAAATATTGGCACGTATTCTTCAGCTATAGTAAACTCTCCTACATTACCATCAAAAAACGCACATACAGTAAATATAACAGTTAAGTATATAAGTACCATAGGGCGTATATTCTTAGATAAAAAGCTATCAGACTCCATATCAGACTTCCACCTGGCTGTAACCTGCTCTTGAGCTTCTTTATCTGCTTTTTCTAGTATCTCTGTAATTAAGCGCTGAGCCTCTAGTTTCTCTTCTTTAGTAGTAGTAAGGTTGTCTAAAACCTCGCCAACTTCTTTTATGACGGAACCTGTGAGCCATTGCCAAATCTTTTTCATTTATATGGAAATATTTTATTTAACTTATTTTTTCTTATACCGCAGCCGCAGTTAGGATTTAATGTTTCAACAACTTTTTTAATACCAGTTGCTTTTGTAAATTTTTCTATTGAATCTCCTAATCCTTTTGATTTCATTACATTGTATTTTAAGAATGTCTACTACAGCACCATCTTTTTCTAGCAGCTTTACCTCTTTTACCTGTCCAGCTTTTAGATCTAGAACAAAATGCTTTTTGTCTTTTATAAGCTGCTGTTCCAACTTTTACATCGCATTTCGTTACTGCTGTTTTTAATTTACTACCTGGGTTTTCTTTTTTATATTTTTTTACACCAGCTTCGGTCATACCAGCGCCTTCTTCTGTTGTTCTAAAATTCCTACCCTTACCTTTAGTAGTTTTTCTAACCTTTGCGAAAGGTGAGTTTTCTTGCTGGTATGCCATAATTTATCTTTTAGATCCGTAGCCTTTCATTTTGAAAGACACTGTTCCTTTTTTTACTTTATTACCAAAAGCTGATATTGATGAATCTAATCCTTGAAACAAAGCTCCATTATCTAACGTGATAGGCTTGTAGCTAACGCCGTTTTGTGATGCCATTGCACTAAAGCTTGATACAGGAGTTGTTGTAGTTTGCGGAGCATTAGAGCCGCTGTTAACACCCATATCTTTTTTAAACTCAGACTCAAACTCAGACCTAGTTTGAGTACCTTCTGGAGCTTTAATAGGTTGACCACCTTCTACGGCTCCTTTTAGATTTTCTCCACGACCATATTCCATACGCTGAGTGATATATCTATTACGCATACCAGTCGCTTGTTGACCTATGTTTTTACTTCTTGCAACAGTGTTTGCTAGCTCGTCTTTATAAGCGTCTAAAACTGTTTGATTAATTTTACCGGCCTTAAACTTTTTTAGCATTCTATCATACTGCTTAGAAGCTTTTTTTACGTTTCTAGCGCCTACTTTTCCAGCACGAGAAGCTTCTCTGAGTTCTTGAGAAGAGAATAAATCAATACTTGATCCACTACTAGCCTCTGTAAGAGGTTGTTCGTAACTAAACTTAGCATCTCCAGGTGTCGTTGTCGTTACTTGCCCGGGGCCTCCAGACACACCAGTTTTAGCAACCATGTCAGCTTCAAACCCTTCGGGATTTCCTTTACGCTGCTTCTCTCTGTCCGCTACATAATCATCAAAATTTCCGTATTTACCACCTGTTCTCACGCCTTCTATATCTTGGTCGTAAGCTTCTCGGTACGAAAGTCTTTTTTTTGTTTCAGTACTACCTTCATTCCCGGTTGCTTTGCCTTTGAGCTTGTTCCCTTGTTCGTCTTGTAAGTCTTCTTCTCTAGTAGTCGGATTATTATTATTTTCTTTTGCTTTCTTTTCATCTTCAGTTGACTTAGCAATAGAAGATTTATGTTGAGCTACTTTTACTCTTTTAGTTATTGGTGTATACATATTATTAGTTTTAATCGTTTGGTCCTTTTCTACCTATACCTCCTGTGAAGTCTTTTGAAAGTTGAGTAGCTCTGTCTATTCCTGCACCTATTTCTTTACCTGCGTCTATAAATCCTTTACTTTGGTACATGCCTTTTAAGTCACTTACTAAAGCAGCCATGTACTTGTTAGGTGAATCACAGTTAGCAGCGACTGATTCTTTTGCTTTCTGCGTGATTGGTTTTGTTTTGTTCATTATTGTTAGTTGTTAGTTGTTATGAGTAAGCTTCGTCTTCCCACTCAAAATTGCCGCCTTCGACATCTTTTTGACCGGAATCCATAGCTATTAAATTACCTTGATCTCTCTTATACACTCTAGAAGGCGACTTAGTATCTTTTTTCCAAGTTACCATATTGTCGTCGTAATGTAATCTACCTTGCTTCATTTGGCAGTGGTGCACGTTTTCATGTTCAACCGCTTCTTTCTTTTGAGCAGGTGATAAGCTCTTGTCTATAAAAGTAGTACCGTCATTATTAGCCTCAGCCATAATGTCACCTTTTAAGTCTTTTTCAAAAACAGGTCTACCCCATTCAGAAAGCTCTTCATTGTACCCAAATATTTCTCCTTTAGACTTTAATTTAAATGCCATTAATAATTATATTTTTTTGCCTCTTTTTCTTCAATTCTAATTCCTTTATCTTCAAGCCTAGCTGCTCTTTTATACAACCTGTTAGCTTTTCTATCTCTTCCTTGGTCAACTTTTACTGCAGCTTTATCTGCTAATGTTTTAGCTTTATCCTGCAGCCTTAGTGCTTTATTGTTAGTTTTTTGTTTTGCAGGAGCCGCAGCGCCTTTAGCACTACCAGCACATCCGCAATCTTCTGTAGAAGACTTTTGTTTTTTCTTTGGTTCATTAACAACTCTTCCGTCTGGAGCTACAATAGGACCTCCTGAACCATCAGCGTTTAATGTAACCTCTTGATTTGTTGGTGTGGTTAAGTTCTTGAATGCAGCTTGTACTCTAGCTGTAATTGGGTTGTTAGCTTTCATAGTTATCTTTCTTTGTCTTTTATCATATCATCAATAGCCTTNTTAAAGACTTTATCTGTATATGTCTTGTTTTTGTAAAACACGCTTGCATGCGAAGTAGGTAAATCCTCTTCCGCTAGCAATATTTTATATATTCTGTTTATTAATCTTTTGCATCTTGACGATGTTTTGTATACACTGTATTTAATNGTAGTTCTATTACGTTCTCGCCAAACATCAATCCATCCGCCTTTACGTAAGCGCTCCCATCTTGCTTTATCCCAAGAGTAAGTATAAACACCATCTATAAAATCATTACGTGTAAAATGCACTTTACAATCTAAATATATTAGTAATTCTAGATCAGCATCTTTTAAATCATAAGTTTTACAGGCCCATCTTCTGACAAGCCTGTAATACTTTAATAAATTTAATTCTCGCAAATCATTTGCTTCTATTCTCATTCTACAACAACAATGTCCGATACTTTGATTACNTAGTAAAGNTGGTCTTTGTGCTCTATACCACTTCCAGCGTGTTTNTCATATCTNACGATATCACCCTCTTTAACAATAGGGACTTGATCTCCTACGCTTATGACTTTACCTTTTAAGTACCTAACGTCACTGTCTTGTTTTTCTGTTAACTCTAAGCCTCCTACTTTCTTCGGAGCTTCTTTTATTTTGTCTATGACGACATAAAAATTAATTGCTTGCATCGTCTAATCTTTTGTTACTGATTATACAATCTGCAGACACAATAGTGTTAACTACACTTACGGCATTTTTCAGCGCCGCTTTTGTAACCAAAACCGGATCTATAATACCTGCTTTGACCATGTTCACTGGCTTGCCTGTTACTACATCTATACCCCAGCCTTTTTTGTTCAGATCCTGAAAGTCAAGCCCAGCGTTGTCTAATATAGTTTTATAAGGAGCTTTTATAGCTTCNAGCAATAANTCCTCTCCTTTGNTTTTAGGCTTNATNTTATTTGCTGCNTTTAANAGCGCTACACCACCACCCGCAACAATACCCTCTTTCAAGGCTGCTTTAGTAGCGTGNANTGCGTCTTCAACTCTATCTTTCTTTTCTTTTAACTCTACCTTAGAATCAGCCCCAACTCTTACAATACCTACAGTGCCTGCNAAAGTAGCTAGCCTTTGTTCTAGTTTCATTTTAAAGAATCCATTTTTTTCATCTTTAATCTGTTCTTTAACGTGTGCAATTCTATCTTCCAGTTCTTCACCCTTGTCGTAAACCTGCATAACTGTTGATTTATTATCAGTAACAGCTTTAACGGCTTCACCTAGTACAGAAGGTTCGATAAGATCTAAGTCATCACCTAGCTCTTCATTTATAAGTTTAGCTCCTGTTAAAAAAGCTAAATCTTCCATAGAGTCTAATCTAGTAGGTCCAAATCCTGGAGGATCTATCACATTAACCTTAATGTTACCTTTAACCTTGTTAGCTACTAAAGTAGCATAAGGCTGTTGGTCCATGTCTGCTATAATAAGTAGTGGTCTCTTTTCTTTTATAATGAACTCTAAGACACTTTGTATTTTTCGGATGTTAGGTATTGTAGATCCTATTATAAGTACATACGGATTATCTAAAGTACATGTAAGTTTATCTTTGTCGGTTGCTAAGTGCTGAGACTTTAAACCGGAATCAATTTGAGCGCCATCAACGAATTCTACGTAAGTTTCATTCGTATCAGACTCTTCCATTAGAACGACTCCATCTCTGCCAACTTTTTCGTATGCTTCGCCAATTTTGGCTCCAAGTTCTTTATCGTTGTTGCAGCTAATTGTAGCAACGCTTTTAAGCATTTCCCCTTTAACTGGTATGCTGGTTTTATCAAGATAAACCATAACTTTTTCGCTGCATTTTTCAATGCCGCTCTTAATGCTTCTAGCCGTTTCTTCATGCTCTGATTCTGTTGTTGTTTTTAATAATGAGTGCGCTAAGACAGTTGCTGTTGTTGTACCATCTCCCGCTTCTCTAACTGTATTGCTTGCGGCTTCCTTTATTAAGGTTGCACCTATGTTTTCGACCGGATCTATTAAGACTACGCTTTCTGCAACGGTTACACCGTCTTTTGTTATTACCGGTCTACCTAAGGCATCTTCGTATATTACGCACTTTCCTGAAGCACCTAACGTACTTTTTACTGCGCTTGTTAATTTTTCGACGCCTGTCATTATTTTGCTATTGGCTTTGTCGCCAAATGTCAAATCTTTTACAATCTGACTAGGGTTGTTAAATTCCATTAAATTAAATTATATTTTATTACTACTTAAATGTTTTTACTACTTTCGGCCCGTTTATAAATTCAAGCTTTTTTTTGTAATGTTCAATAGTTTTATCTATTGAGGTTTCAGCTTCTTGTAATGTCTCTCGCCGTGTAACATCTTTCCAGTTTTCTCCATTACGAAGATCTTGGTACTCTGTTTGGTAAAAACCGTTAATAAGCTGGACAATCCTCCAGTTTTCTTTATTAGCTATGTGCTCCCATAGTTTAACTTGGTTTTCTTCCGCAGGTGGGTGACTACTCCACGATTCAGTCTGGTAAAATAGTGTCATTTGGTTTTGGTTTTGGTTATTATTAATATTTATATAGTTACGTGTTTAACTTTTTACTTAACCTACGCGAGCTAATAGTTAGTGCACGTAAGTTTTATCATGGAGGACAGGTTCCCCAAACAGGTTTATTAGCGGATGTTAAAGCTGAGTCAGTACTAAAAAGATTTGGTTCTGAAGTGNTAGTCGTAACACACCAACTAGTTAAATTTTGATTGAAATCTGTTGCCCCATAAAACATTTGAACCATACCACCATTAGTAAAATTACTCACATCCCAAGAACCTATGTCTTTGTTAAACACGCTCGCACCCTGGAACATAGCGTACGCAAAAGTTACACTACTCACATCCCAAGAATTAAGAGGTTGATTGAAAGCGAGTGCACCTAAAAACATAGCATCCATTCTAGTCACATTACTCACATCCCAATTATCAATAGGTTGGTTAAATAAGAATGCATTAGCAAACACCCCAGCCATATTATTAACATTACTAACGTTCCAATTATTTAATACTTGATTAAATGCTCTTGAAGCATTAAACATTTCACTCATATTAATAACACTACCAACATCCCAAGAAGAAATGTTTCCATCGAAAACCCACGTGTTGAAAAACATCTGCCTCATATTAGTAACATTACTTACATCCCAAGAGTTAAGCCCTTGATTAAATGCTCTTGCACCATTAAACATAGACTCCATGTTAGTAACGTTACTCACATCCCAATTTGAAATATCATCATTGAAAGTTAATTTATTTTGAAATAAGTATGACATATCAGTAACATTACCGGTACACCACGTATTTATTTGACCGTAAGTGGCAATTGCCGAGGTTTCATCTGAAATCCATAAATTAACTGCTGTTTGTAATTGAGCTTTGTCAGCAAATGAATAACCCGTACATGGCTCAGGAGGTGAGGATATAGGCCAAACAAGTGTGCTGCCCATGTATATTTCTTGCACGTCTACACTACCTAGCTTTATTTTGCCTACAGCTGGTGTTATTCCATTTAGTTTTAAATCTGACATGTTATAGTATTATGTATAATGTATTACTATCCACCGGGCTTGGTGGGTATTGTGAATCTGTTAGACAAACGATGTTAGCTACTTTAGGGCCACTAGCAGGGTTTGTAGTGTTTACAATGGCATCTGGAGCATTCACTACAACGTCTCCAGTGGTGGCGTCGTTAGTTGTAGTTATATTAGTTCCTGCTGTTACCGTGTTAACTATGTTTGCAGGCAAAGTAGGTATACTAGGAAATGTTTGCAAGTTACCTTCACCGTCTACATACTGTAAATCTGTACCATCCCAACTAAAATCTATACTACCACTGGTGGCAAAAGGAACTCCAGATATGCTAAGAGCACCTCCAGTTATACCAGCATCTACATTAGTAACTGTACCTGTTGGTAGAGTTGGGAATGGTTGCAAATTACCTGTTCCATCTACATATTGGCTTGCAGCACCACTCGCTGATAAACTAATACTAGGCGTGGTAGTTGAGTTAGCAACGCTCAATGTGAACGCTCCTAAGGTATCGCTAGCACTTACACTAGTCACAGTCCCAGGCGGTATAGCTGTATTTCCTTCCAGCGCTGTGCCCGCTGTGGTTCCAAAGCCTGGGAATGATGTTTTTATTGTATTAGCTGCTATTTCGTTTGCTTGGCCTTGCGTTATAGTAGTTGGCTTATTTAATATAAACGCGTCGCTATTAGTATCAGCCTCTATCCAATTGCTCTGCACGTTGGCATCGTAAAATGCATCGTAATCACTTTGATTTGCTACAACTAATCCTTGACGGCCAAACACGCTATTAACATCCTGTGTGTTATCTACTTTTTGCCATGCACTTCCGTTTGATATAACCCAATCACCTATAGCGTAAGTTACTCCTGAATATGTACCAGGATCGCTTAATATGTAATAATGTCCTTTATTTGACAAATCAGGCGTTGAAAGCGTTGGGTTGTTTGTTGATGCGTCCCAAGTGCCTTGATATACTACAGCTCCAACTAAGCTATCTGGCAGATGAAGAGTTGGAACCTTGTTGTTGCTATTTAATGGAGCGTAACCACTAGCTTGCCCTTTTTCAGAAGTACTTTGTTTTAAGTTAAATGTGTTCCAGTCTGTAGAAGATAAGTAACCATTTGCAGACGTTGAAGCTTGATTTATTCCAATGCTACCTGTTGCAGTTATGGTGCCTCCAGTTAGTGGT
>JGI26082J51739_10002975_pt1 | contig 10133 bp, 11 predicted proteins | sample SaaInl5LU_22_DNA_FD_51739 | JGI IMG/M metagenome (IMG submission 51739)
TGATGTGGAGGATAAAGATATTGTAATGGGTAGCTTACAGAGTATTGCTATGAAAGATTATGATAGTAATATCTTCAAACAGTTTGGGTTTGTAATTTTGGACGAAATCCACCATTTATCCGCTGAGGTATTTAGCAGATGCTTACCAAAAATTACAACAAGATATATGTGTGGTTTATCAGCAACATTAAATAGAAAAGATGGGTTACGAAGAGTATTTGAGTGGTTTGTTGGAAAACCAGTATATTCTTTAAAAAATAAAGGAGATGAATTAAATGTAATTGTAAAAAGATTTTATGACCCACATCCTGAGTATGGTAGGGAATTAAAAATGTGGAATAAAAAACTAAATGTTGCAAAAATGATTAATAAAATATGCGAGTTTCCACCAAGAAATTATATGATTATAAATACATTATTTCAATTATTAGAAGATGAACCAGATAGACAAGTAATTATACTAAGCGAAAGAAGAACTCATTTAAATATATTTGAAGATTTGTTAAAGATACATAATATTTCAGAAAATGATATTGGTTATTACGTAGGTGGAATGAAACAAACAGATTTAGATATAAGTTCTACTAAGAAGTTTATATTAGCAACTAATCAGCAAGCAAGCGAAGGTATGGATATTCCAACATTAAATACATTAATTCTTTCTTCACCTGTTAGTTCTATAGAACAAGCAATTGGACGTATTCAAAGACAAAAAAAAGAGGAAAGGATTTACACACCTACTGTGATTGATATAATTGATGAGTTTTCATTATTTGAAAGACAAGGTAATAAAAGGTTATCATTTTATAAAAATAATAATTATACTATATTAGATAAAAAAAAAGAGTTAGAGGATTTAAATAAGAATATTAAACATGAGTTTATGATTGATTCAGATGAGGAAAATTAAGTATTTTTTCTTACAATAATTTTAGGAGCATTCTTTTTCATTCTCAAAGAAGACGGATTATAGTCTTCTTCATTATCTATTTCGTTATTATAACCCATTTCTTTTCTCTCTTCTTCCATTTGTTGAATATTCCATAATTCTGGAGAACAAATACTGAAATTACTATGGTCTGATGCTTTATACCAATATACTTGATCTTCTAATTTATTACTTTGAACTTTATTATCAATTACCAAACATTCATAATTTTCAGTGCATGAATCCATTACTTGACTAAAAACATCATAGGAATGGAACATACCAGCATATTGTTGAAAGATTCTTTCCTTCTGTTTAACTTGGTTTTCACGTAAAATAAATACATANTCTACATTCGCACGAAGATGAGGAGGAACACCAAGTGGATATTGCATAGTAATCAATAAGAAGGTTTTAACGTGACGACCATTCATAAATAAATAACGAATATTTTTATCATTTTGCCATGTCTTATCATATAAACAATCATCTAATATCATAAATGCTCTGGGGTCTAAATCACTTCTCCCATATTTCTTTTTTTCATTAACATACTGGTCTGTAATTTTCTTTTGTCTATCAACAAAACGTTGTAATATTGTTGGGTCAAACTCTTCGTGAATTAACATTCCAGGAACAAAATTTTCGAAAAAACGATTTGCACTTTCAGTTGGGGAAATAACAGTTCCAATAGGCATATCTCTATGGTGATACATTACATCTCTAAGTAAGAAAGATTTTCCAGTATTACGTTTTCCAATAAATAAAACTACACTATCAGATTTAATATTTTTAACATCAAATTTTTTTAATTCTAATTTCATACAGATAGAACAGTCTGTTATTTTTTAATATAAAAAATAATATAAAACAAACATAAATATTTAAAAATCTGGCAATCCAACATCTATTTCTTGTAAAATATCTGTTATTTTTTCACCTCCACCTATAAAATCATTTTTTATCGATATAGTGCTACCAAATAAAAGATGAACTATTACAATAGATAAAATTAGTGAGAAAAATAGAAAAACCCAACTCATATTATTATTATTATTATCAGGGTTTTTACGTTTATCAATATAAGTAGTAATTGTATATAAAAATATAGTTAGTATAATTATATATACATATTGCATAGTATAATTCTGTAAAAAATAGTTATTATATTTAATATTAAAAGAACGCATCCTTAATTTTTTTATTTTTCTTCTTTTTATGAAGACGTATTTTTTCAATAATATCTGCTGTATTATTTATTCTATATGATTTCTCTTTTTTCTCTTCTTTATCTTCTTTCTCTTCTTGATAATTAATTTCTTCTTTAGAATCAATATCTGTTTCTATAATATCTATTACTTGTTGTTCTATATCTGTATTTTCTTCATTATCTTCTTGTTTAGAAATAGATGTTTCTTCAATTATAGGCACTTCTTCTATAATAAGTTCTCCTGCACTAATATGCTCTTCTATTATAGGAGTTTCTACAATAAGTTCTCCATTACTACTCTCTTTAGAAACAGTTTCCTCAATAATAGGTTCTACGGAAACTTGTTCTTCTTCAATAATAGTATCATTAGTTAAATTATTGTTTTCTTCGACAACAGTATTTTCAATTTCTTTATTATTAGAAAGCTCCATTTCTTGTATCATTTGATATTGACTATTTATATCTTCTTCACTACTATCTTCACTTTCTTCTTCACTGTCCTTTTCTATTACTTTTTTAGTCTCTTCACTTTCATCTTCACTTTCATCTTCACTTTCACTTTCACTTTCACTTTCACTTTCTTCTTCAATTTCTTTTTCAGTATCTTCGCTTTCCTCTTCGCTTTCCTCTTCAATTTCTTTTTCAGTTTCTTCAGTATTATCTTCATCACTTTCTTCACTACTAACTTCTTCTTGTTCCTCTTGTTCTTCTTCACTTTCCTCTTCAGATTCATCAAAGTTTTCTTCCTTTTGATTTTCTAAAATTAAATCTATAGGTAATGAATCAGTTATTACAGTAAATATCTTATTAGTAATTATATTTTCAATTTCATACAAGTTTTTTTGACGTTCAATACTTGTTGTTAAATGATACAGTAAGAATGGTCTTTTCCATAATTCTCTTGCGATATAAACTAAACAGGTGTGTATAAATACTTCCGCTGATGGAATACTAATTTTGATTCTATTTTTTTTCTCTTTTGGAATATCTAATAATAATATTTTAATAGTTTTTTGATATACTTTATTCAATAATTTTTCAAAATAATCACATTTAACTGTAATCATAGTATTATATATTTTAAATATTCTTTCTCTATTCCAGTTTGGTATTTTGGAAAGTTTTTTTTGAAATATTTTTAATATAATTCTATCATTTGTAGTATTTTCAACTACAGAATTATAAATATTTTGAAATGTAATAAGAAAAGGTTTATACAAAATATCTGCTAAATGGTTTTTGTATTGTTCATTTTGTTGTTGTAAAATTTGTTTTTCAGTTATTTTTACCATTATTCTTCAAAATCTATAATTAATATAAAAAAAAGTCTTTAAACGGTTATTGAAGAGGATTAATTGCATGATTATATGGATTTTCTTTAAGAACACTTAATAATCCAGGGTCTAATCTGTCTTCTACAGCATCTTTACAAGGTTTAAGTGGCTCTTTTGTAATTACACCTTGTTCTTCTTTTGTAGTTGTTGGTTGGTAAATCTTACTGATATTATCACCACCGTTATTTACTCTGTCTGAATCTAATTTCTTACTTTGTAAATCCACATCATTACTATCTATACCTACATTAGCACCCTTTGCATTAGGAGTATTACCACTCTTAATATTCAACATTTCTCTTGTCCCATCTATTTCAGCATTATATTCTGCATCATAAGAACGTGGATAATATTGGTTACCATTACCAGCATAACCTTGTTGGTTATTATTATCAGTCATAGTTTGTCTGTGTGTTGTTTTAGCAACCATATCAGGGTCAATTACAACAGTTTTATATGTATGAGAACCAACATTACGAACTGTGTCAAAGTTTTCAATAGTCTCTCTTACTGTAGTTTTAGCTTCATCATCTCCTTCAACCCAACCTTTATCATTACCTTTAGGATTTAGTAAAGTTGTGTCATGAACAGTTGTTTCTTTAATTGTAGTTTTCATAATGTGATTAACAGGATCATATAATGTAGGCTTTTCTGGGATTTGAGCACTCATATTACCATATGTACGTGCTGAATCAACCAAGTATTCTTTTGTAGAACGTTTAAGAATATCAAAGAATGGTGCAACAACACTCTTAACCATAGAAGTAACATTATTCAATACGGTTCTTTGTTGTGTAATGTCACGTTCATTGTCATATACAAGAACACTTGATTTACCATAATCGAATGCTTCACCTTGACCTGGAACGGCAGGAGCAGTAGTGTGTATCCACTGGTCTTTAGTCTGCTCGTAATAAGTGTCTGGTCTGTTCTTAAACATTTCACCTTCAAGACCTCTATTTTGAACTATACTACCTTGGGGACCTTGGAAAGGTAATTTATAACTTTCTTTTTGTCTGGATAAAGGTCTTAATTCATCAACAGTCTTAGGTTTAGCATAAAGTAATGTATCATTTTGTTGGAAACCACCAGAACCTTTAGTTGTAAAACCTTTATTAAGACCGGGACCTACAGTTTGTTGAGCTATAGGGAAGCTATTATTTCTATTTCTACTATCTACTACACGACCTCTATAAAACTCATCATTATTCTTCATACCATATATGTTTTCTTGAGTTGGAGCGAAGAATGCTTCAACTTCTTGTTTATGCTTAAATCTTTCACCTCTACCTGTGGAGTTTTCTAAATATGAAGATGAAGCAAATGGTTCAACATTTTGTTTTACATCTCCACGGTAAAAAGGTTGCATATTATTATGTTTAAAGTTTTCTGGTGAAATAGTCTCTCCTGTAAGAGATTGAATTGGTTTTTTAGGAGCATCTGCCCCAGATTTATTAAACTTAGGTGTAATTGGAATAAATTGGTCTGCATATGCTGGTTTTGGAACTACACCTGTTTCCATAGGTGTTTGTGCTTGATTCCACATATTGGTTGATAATCCAAACTCTTGTTGTCTAACTTCGTCCCAGTGTTTTGAATCGTATAAACTTTTCATTGAAGGAACATCAGAACTATTTAATTTATTACTCATTATGTTAGCATGAGGGTCTTGATTACGATTAAATGCGTAACCAGCACCTACTAAAGCGGCTGATGCATAAGCTTCCATATGTATCTCTATTATGAAATAGAGGATAAAAAAACCATTTAATATACGATTAAAAAACTCTCTTTACATTATATTCCTTTGTAATTTTGATTTCTACATCACCTTTTTTAATAATTTTAGGTTTTTTGAGAACAACTTTTGTAGCTGTATAATTGTATTCTTTTTTGTTTGAATCTGAGGTTGTTTCTCTTATGGTAAATTCAATATTTTTTTTTCTTGGGAACATTTCAAATATTTTTCTGGCAGCTTTGCTGGCAGCTTGACCTGGTAATTTACCTTTGTATAATCCTGTATTCTCAGCTTTACCGTTAATATCACTAATTGTAAAATTACGATTAGACATTCTATAATTCTATTATAATATACTATTTTATTTTTAAAAATTACCCTCTAACTGATTTGACATAACCAGTAGAACGATAAGATACTTCAGCATTAGGATTACCTGGAGCAGAAGCACCACAATTTGTAGGAGGACTCCAATTCTTCATAGGTTCTACATGGACTACATCTTGAGATGCACCAGGAACAGCATTTGTTTGATCTCCCACTTTTTCAATTACAGGAGCATGATTATCTTTAATCATAATACGATTACTTACAAGATAATCGAATGGAACAACAGCCTTATCTTGAGGATCGTAACATAACCATTCCCATCTGTTAATACCAGTTCCTCTTAATGTACAAGGAGGATTTGATAGTCTTGTAGCTTCTGTGGGAGCAGTACATTTTCTTGGGTCTTGAATACCAGCAGCGTTACAAACTCCAGGTTGAGTAGGACTATAAGCACCTGGAGTATATTGTTTGGATGGACACTTAGATTGTTTGTAGTTTAAACCTAATAATTCACTACTGGCATCTACAGTAGATCCTTGTTCGCAGAATCCAGGACCCCAACTTTGCCATCTGAGGTGAGGGTCAGCAGGAATATCACGACCACAAGGTCCATCATCATTTGCTGGAGTATTTAATTGATACATCCCGGGTGCAATAGTTCTAGTTAATTTATCTTGATAAGAGCAATAATCTCTTCCTTCTTTAATACCTGACATTCTTAGTATATATCACTAAAAAAATAAAATATTTTATTTCTATCACATTTTTATTTAATGTAATAACATATCACGATGATATCTTTGTTGTTCTAATATTTCTTTACGCAATTGATAATCTCTTGTAGGTAATCCTCCTCGTTTCCAATCTTCAACGACATTTTCTACATTTTGAATATCCTTAACAGAATCTGTTAATTCTTCAAAGTTGTATGTATTCTTCTCCATTAAAGTTTTTCTACAAGGATATACATCTCCTTCTAGATTTGTTGTAGAAGTTCCTTGGATAATTGGTAATTCTGTTCCAGGTTCGACTGCAGGCTTCAAGTTAGGAATACCTTGATAAATACGTTCGAATAATTGAATCTTACAACGGTCACGAGTTAATTGACTAGGGTCATTACGAAGAGCAGAATATTGATCTACAAGGCATTCATCAGCAACACCATAACCTACAGAAGCTCTAAGATTAACATGATCGTATTGGAATCCAGGAGAACGAACATCTGGTGATTCGCATTCAGCTGGTAAATATTTATATAATCTCCATGATGCCATTTGATCATTTTGGAAATCTTTAGCTTCTTTTGCACAACAGTCTGTTACGTAATTTGTAGAATCTAAAAATACTCCTTCTTTTGACATTTATATATATTCTTCTATACCTTAAACAATATATTATTTTTGTATTTTTATATTTTCACATTCAACACCAAATCAATAATTATCTATTAATGTATCTATAAGCTCTATATTCACATTCAACACCATTTCCTTCTTTACAAGTTGCACCAGTTCCATATAGCCATTCTGCATATTCACCTTGTTTGTTAGGTATAGTACTTGATGGAACAGTATAGAATTGTCTTTCAGAATTATCTCTACCAAAGATATCTGTTACATCTCTAAATACTCTTTTATCATAGTTTCTCTCAATTTGGTTCTTAACCATAGGGTTTTCAATAGGGCATGCTTCTGGTCTATCTGGAGAATACTTGATGTCAGTAACAGAAGGATTCATAAAAGGATTTTCTACTGAAGATATAGTGCATAATTGATTATTTTGTATATCTACATTATTTTTCCTTAAAAACTGCTCTGCTAATTTTCTTTCCTTGTTCTCAAACTCATAAATTGGTATTGTTAATAATCCAATTGTAATACCTATGACTAAATATCTATAATCAACACGAATTAATGCTAATAATATACTTAGATATAAGAAAAATCTTGTAATTGCATTTAATTTTTCATCTAAAGTCATATACTGTAATGGTAATATTTTATGGAAGTTATCTTTTGTTATAAAACCTTTTATATCATAATACCATATTTGTTCTGTCATTATAAATGTTAGTATCTACTATTTAATAATAATAAAATATAACTACAAATTTGAATAAAAAAATCAAAAAAATAAAAAAGAATTTTAAAAATCAATTTTCAAAAAAGTTTTTGAAAAAATCAAAAATTTATGTTAAATTTGTAGTTATATTTTATTCATTAGATTCTTCTTTCTTAGATTCTTCTTTATATTTCTTTAATTTACGTTTAAGTTTATCAATTTTCTGTTGCTTTGTCATATGGTTACTCATATGTTTTACAGCTTTCTTTTTTTGAGATTTATTTAAGTTTAGATTACCTAAGCCTAAATTACTCATCATATCAGGAGTCATCATATTTTTCATCATATCCATCATACCACCCATACTATCACCATCACCAGAACCCATATTTTGGAATGAATTAAACATAGAACTTAAACCAGAAAGTTGGGAACCTAATTCTGGTGGTAATAAGTTAGGTATCTTGGTAGATAAATCAATCGCATCTTTTAACATATTTTGTTGATTTAATTCACCACTTGCTATTTTACCCATCATTTTTTGACTTACATTACCAAGAACCTTACCAAACTCACTTGAAGGGTCTTGAATAGCACTCAATATATTCATATTAGGATCATTCAAAGATTCTTGTAGTTTTTCAACATTAATATCACCCATCAACTCTTTTGCAAGCTTACCTAATGATGAGTTTTCAAGTTCTTTAAAACTATCATCCATTGTAGCTGCTGTCTCTCGTAAAAACATTTCTTGTAATAATTCTAATTTACTCTTTAGTGTTTCATCTTCTACATCTTCGAGTAATTTATTATATTCATCTTTATTATTTAACATCTTAATAATAGATACAATCTTCTCAGTATCTATATCATTTGTAGTGAAAATATCAAGCAGACATAAGAAGTGTGAGAGAATATAAGGATTTTTTATTACGCTTAAGATTTGTGAAATCTTAATATTTTTATATAACATTTCATCTTTAATTTCTTCATTTAACTCAAGTTTATTTTCTTGTTCTCTAAATTTTTGTAAAATATTTGAGTTATTAATATATTCAAAATATGTTTCACTCATTTTATCCATACTTGTAAAGTTATTTCTTATAGAACGTAGAATATCACGAGCATCTTTTTTAGTTTCCTTATATTCCTTAGCATAAGTTTTGATTTTCTTAAGAAAATCTATGTAATATTGATTAAACACATATACTTGTTGGTTATTAGACATCAACTTATATCTCAATAAAAATTATATTAAAAATTGTCTTTAAGTTAAAATTAATTGTAAATCTTTTTATTTAAGACAACAAGAACTCTAAGATACTTCCAAATTACATCCTTATTATCATCAGTAAGAAGAGACCAACACTTCTTAAGTTTATTTACAATAGCACCCGCATCTTTCTTATCATCTAATTCATTATAATCTTTCTCAAGGAAAAACTTTTCATCTCTATTTAATATTTGTTCGTACATATTACTTGCTTTTTCGTGAAATATTTTACTTACAAGACTATTGTCAGTCATTAAACCTGCTTTTAATGCCATTTGATAAAAACGAAATTCTGTATCATTTGGAAATACTTGTATTAAATCATTTATCATACTCTCGAAGTTTTCATTAAATTTACTAACAAAATCCATTATATTAGTTTTGTAGTTCTTCTGATGGAGGTAATGGATTATTGTTTAAATACTTTTGTAAATCCATTTCACGAGATGATTGTAGATTACCTAAATCTGGTAATTCTTTCTTTGTTCTCGTTTCTTTATTAGTTCCATTATCATCTTCTGTAGTTTCTATTTTCTGATTTTCATTAATATCNGCCCAATAGTTAATTCTATTCTCATTTATTTTTCCAGGTTCATCATCTATCATAGAAAAACCATCCCCTAAAGAGTTTCCTATAATACTAAATGACATAGGTTCATCTATTGTTGTATTATTCTTCGATTCTGTCGATTTAGAAGTTCCATCTCCTTTTTTTGGTAAATTGAATAAAAATCCCTTACCAGGAACTAAAAGAAAATCGAATACTTGTTTTCCAGTTAATAGGTTTTTATTATTGGTGAATAATAGCGATGGTACTGAATTAATTATTTTTGGTAAAGATACACCTTTTGATAAATATACATCAATATTAACTAATTTAAAATATTCTGTTGCGTTATATCGCTTAATATTGTCAATTAACATACCACATGATTTACAATGATTACTATAAAATAAAAGTAAATTACTACCCATATTATATTAATTAATAATAAATATTAAGTATTTAAATCATTTAGAAAAATATAACTACAAATTTTAATAAAAAAATCAAAAAAATAAAAAAGAATTTTAAAAATCAATTTTCAAAAAAGTTTTTAAAAAAATAAAAAATTTATGTTAAATTTGTAGTTATATTTTTTGTTAATATAATATTTAAAAAATTGAATATATAAAATATAATTATAATAGAAACATATTTACAAGTTATTAAAATGAGTGAAGTTGTATTTATTAATCCTACTTTAAACTCTAATAAA
>JGI26082J51739_10002987_pt1 | contig 10104 bp, 9 predicted proteins | sample SaaInl5LU_22_DNA_FD_51739 | JGI IMG/M metagenome (IMG submission 51739)
AAGTTTACTCTGACAAAGCCATTGTAATACATCACTGCCAATCGGATGATTTCAGGTGAAGTCTTGAAGTATTTGAAGGGAGAACATGTTGTCATTTACCAAAAATAGGGATCAACCGCGAAACCGTCAAGTTTGTCTGACAACATCAATGGTTCAACTTTCGTCTGAAAATTCTTTGAACAGCCAATCCTCAAACAGCAGCACCTCGGGTCGTTTGGAACGTTTTGAGCGTGGTCGCATCAGGTAGTAGCCATTCGGGATTGAGACTTCTCCACCCACCACGGAAACCCTTTCGTTGGTTGCGTTCGCCATTTCGACCAACCGAGTCATAACCACAGCGTATCCACCGCCTGTTGCAGCCAGTTCAATTGCTGCTGTCATCGTATCGACGAAGTACCCTGAAATCCCCGGCGGCATAGCAATGTCCTGCGCAGCAAAATACCGACCCCAATCGGCTTCCTGCCCCAGAACGTGAATCAGCGGCCCTGTCAGAATTCCCTGGATTTTGCTGGCTCCACTGTTCAAACCAACGCCACATATCGGCACAATGGTTTCATCCGATAGCTTCTCTGAAGCGGCATCTTTCCAATCTCCGCGTCCAACACGCAACTCAACATCAACGTCATCAAACCCTGTAGTATCCGTCCAGATATAGGACACCAAGCGCAGCTCAATATCGGGATGCACTGCTCTGAATTTGGGGAGCCGCGGGGCCAGCCAGAGGGCGCATGTCGATATGGGCGCTTTCAGAGTGACCATGCGGCTAGTCGTCGTGCCAAAAAGACTGGCTGTGGTGAGGCTGATGTCTGACAAAGATTGCCTAACCGTCGGCACATAGGCCTGACCAATTTCTGTAAGGGAAAGATGCCGCGCACGTCTATGAAACAAGCGATTGCCCAACCGACTCTCCAGCGACCTTATATGAAGGCTAACCGCCGTTTGAGTCAGTCCAAGTTCCGCCGCTGTTTCGGTAAAATTCAAATGCCGGGCTGCGGCTTCAAACGTGCGAAGCCATGTGAGGTTGATGTGTTTTCCCAGCACGATCTATCACCAAATTTATTTGCCTATAGATTACATNTTTAGTCGTTTTTATTTTCTACGCAAGTGATGAATATCGAAGTTAACAAGGTCAACATCTATCTTCGGGAAAACCCTCATGCCCCTATCCTCATTGAATGATATTCTTGACGATACACCATTCGTACCAGAAGCTGCCAACGATACCCCGACTGCATTTGTCGCAGCATTGAACGATCAACCGATTGAGGGGGGGTTTGATCCCGCTTTCGGGAATGTAACATGGCAAACGCTCATCTCGGGCGACAAGACTCCGTCAAACGGTTTGGTTCTGGGCGTCGCGACGTTTCCCGCAAATGGCATTTTGCATCTGCACCGTCATGCCCCCCCAGAATTCTATTTCTGTCTCTCGGGATCTGGCGTCGTCACGATGGATGGACAACCCCACCAAATTGCACCGGGGGCGGCAGTCTTCATCCCGGCAAACGTCGAACATGCCGTTCGCGCGGGTGCTGACGGTCTAAAGTTCGCCTATGGCTTTGGTGAAAATGCCTTTTCCGAAATTGTGTATCAGTTTTCTGCTTGACCGCAGGAGATGCCCCAACAAAAGAGATCTAAAAAATGTCTTCAAATAGCCCTCGCCGCTCAGGCGGTCGTTCTGCGCGCCAAGCGCTTCGTGCCGCACCGCTTGCAGAAGATATGCGCCCTATACGGGCTGGCATGGAAGGTGGGACTTACAAACCGCTTTCAGATATTGACGTCCAGAAAATCCACAATGCGGCACTTGTTGCGCTTGAGCGCATAGGGCTTGCCGATGCGCCGCCGTCAGGTGTCGAAATACTGACAAAAGCGGGCGCAATTCAGGGTGACGATGGGCGTATCCGTTTCCCGCGGGCATTGGTCGAAGACATGTTAGCCAAAGCCGGCAGCGAAGTAACGCTATATAGCCGGGATGGCAAAAACGATCTCTTGCTTTCGGGTCACCGCGTTCACTATGGGACTGCCGGCGCAGCCGTGCATATTGTAGATGTACATGGCAATGACTACCGTGAGTGTACAGTTCAGGATTTGCACGACGCTGCGCGAATCGTCGACAAACTCGACAATGTGCATTTTTTACAACGCCCGATGATTTGCCGCGACATTCCTGACAATTACGAAATGGATCTGAATTCGATTTACGCATGTACGTCAGGCACGACCAAGCACGTGGGTGTTTCATTCACAGAACCAGCATTCGTCGCAGGCGCGTTCGAAATGCTCTATGAAATCGCAGGTGGTGAGGCGAATTACCGCGAACGCCCCTTTGTATCAAATTCCAACTGCTTCGTCGTGCCACCAATGAAATTCGCGACCGAAAGCTGTGAGGTCATGGAGGCTTGCATTCACGGCGGCATGCCTGTGCTGCTTCTGTCTGCAGGCATGGCAGGGGCGACGGCCCCGTCAACCATTGCCGGTGCAATCACGCAGGCGACAGCTGAATGTCTTGCTGGCCTCGTCTATGTTAATGCCATCGCGCCGGGGCATCCTACTATCTTTGGCACTTGGCCTTTTGGCCTTGACCTGCGCACGGGTGCAATGTCGGTCGGATCCGGAGAGCAANCTTTGTTGACCGCAGGCTGCGCCCAGATGCACAAATTCTATGGGCTGCCCGGTGGCGCCCCTGCTGGTGCATCAGATTCCAAAATGCCCGACATGCAGGCGGGTTGGGAACAGATGTGTTCCAATGTGATGGCAGGCCTTTCTGGCTTGAACATGGTCTATGAAGCTGCCGGNATGCATGCGTCGCTATTGGGGTTCTGTCACGAAAGCCTCATTCTGAGCGATGATATTATTGGTCAAGCCCTGCGTTGCGTTCGTGGTATTGAAGTCAATGACGACACACTCGCCTTGGATCAAATCGAACAGGTTTGTGTCGGTGGCCCCGGCCATTATCTCGGGACGGATCAAACGCTCAGCCGGATGCAATCAGACTTCGTCTATCCCGCATTGGGCGACCGGACGTCACCAAAGGAATGGGCCGAATTGGACAAGCCAAATCTGCTGATCAAGGCAACACAGCGCAAAGAGGCAATCTTGAGCAAACGATCTGATGCGCGTTTTGATCCTACGCTCGACGCAAAGTTGCGTGCAGCGCATAATATCCACCTGCCAGCCTAAGGAAGGAGCTGTCAAACCAATCAGAACTCGCATCAGATTGCCGGCACCACCTAAATCTATCCGCTCAATAATTGACGCCACTCAGCGAGAGCAGCGGCACGGTTTAGCTTGAAATTGGTGCGTGTGTAGAGATGGCGTTCCTGCGGCTCCCACACACCCAACATAACTTCACCCCCAGCCCCTATTGCGCCTTTAGCGGACAAGAGTAGCTGAGAGGAGTAACCCCGGGCCAGGTTTAAAGTGGCTAAATGGGGAGTGTTCTGTCATTTACTCACGGCACCAACTCACCCTGATCACTTCGACCAAGTTTAATCTGACAGTATCTTCTTACCGTTTGGCCCAAAGCAAATCGCGGACGAAATCCTGAACCGGAAAAAGCAAAGCCCACAGATAAGTCATTTTTAAATGATCACGCTGGGTTAGTTTTGAATGCAGATTGACAACCAAAGGGACTATGCTAGCGTATCAATCTAATACTTCGAAATAATACGGTTTTCTTTGCTACAGTTACGTAAACTTTGGAGAAATAGTTGTGTCTGCTGCTGCCCAATTAGTCTTTGATGGCCACAATGATGTACTTTTGAAAGTTTATCGCGCAGGCGGAATGGGGCAGGCAACTTCGTTTGTTGATGGGCGAAGCGGCGCTATCGATCTACCCAAAAGCAAGGTTGGAGGGTTTGGCGGCGGGTTCTTTGCGGTCTTTGTGCCGTCCCCCACGGATCTGGATCACAAATTCCAAGAAATGACCAAAGACACCTACGATCTGGAGCTTCCCGANGCAATTGATTGCAGCGACGCCTTGCCAGTTGTCNCTTCTCAGATCGCCATTCTGCTCGAGCTAGAGCGTATGGGTGCGTTGAAGATTTGCCGGAGCGTTGCAGAAATGCGCGCTGTCTTTGCCGCAGGAAAGATGGCGGCCATCATGCACATGGAAGGCGCCGAGGCGATTGATGCCGACTTACATATGCTTGACGTTCTTCATGCAGCAGGCCTGCGATCCATTGGCCCTGTCTGGAGCCGCCCAACCATCTATGGGCATGGTGTCCCGTTTCGGTTCCCGTCATCCCCAGATACTGGCGATGGACTAAGCGACCACGGACTTGCGCTGATCAAACGGTGCAACGTGCTGAAGATCATGGTGGATCTTTCCCACCTGAACGAAGCCGGGTTCTGGGACGTAGCGCGTTATTCCGAGGCCCCTTTGGTCGCGACACACTCAAATGCACACGCGATCACGCAACATTCCCGCAACCTGACCGACGACCAATTGCGCGCTATTGCGGCAAGTGACGGAATGGTTGGACTGAACTTTGCTGTGGCCTTTTTACGAGAAGACGGCAAGATGCTAGCAGATGTTCCGATCTCGCAGATGCTCAGACATCTGGATCATCTGATTGGTATCTTAGGAGAAGACAGAGTCGGACTTGGCTCTGACTACGACGGAGCAGTCGTACCAAAGGAGTTGACCGAAGTGTCGGCTCTTCCAAAACTTATACAGGCAATGAATGAGCACGGGTTTGGTGANGAACTCATCAAAAAACTGTGCCACGAAAACTGGTTCCGTGTGCTGGAAAAGACCTGGGGGTCATGATGGCAGAACGGACTAGATCCGACGTTAACAGAGAGGTAATTCAATGAAATCCCTAACACGATTTATTTCCGGTGCGGCCATTGGGCTTGCTGTGGCTGTGACAGCGGCACCAGCTGCTTTTGCTGAAACACCCGCCAATATGTTGGTGATCGCGAACCGGATTGACGACATCACTACGCTAGACCCNGCAGAGAGTTTCGAGTTCGCCGGTTCAGACGTCAGCCGCAACATCTATCAAAAGCTGGTTAACTTTGACCCGGCTAATCTAGATGCGGGCTATCAACCAGAAATCGCAGAAAGCTGGGCAGTGTCAGACAATGGCACGACGATCACTTTCACGATCCGCGATGGCCTGAAGTTCCATTCCGGCAATCCGGTGACTGCTGCAGATGTCGAGTTCTCGCTGCGCCGCGCCGTGATCCTGAACAAGACACCATCATTCATCCTGACTCAGTTTGGATTCACGGCTGACAATGTTGGTGACGCCATCGTTGCGGATGGCAATACAATCACGATCAGAACCGACAAGCCTTATGCGACGTCATTTGTACTGAACTGTCTGACATCCACCATCGGCGGCATCGTCGATATGAAAACTGTGATGGCCAGCGAAGTTGATGGCGACATGGGCAACACATGGCTGAAGACAAATTCGGCCGGTTCTGGGGCCTACAAACTGGTAAGCTGGAAGCCGAATGAAAGCGTGACGCTGCAATCGAACCCTGACTTTTATCTAGGGGCTCCGGCGATGGAACGTGTGATCGTTCGCCATGTGCAGGAAAGCGCCTCTCAGCGTCTATTGCTTGAACGTGGTGACATCGACATGGCTCGTAACTTGAACCCCGAAGACGTAGCAGGTGCGCGCGATGCCGAAGGCGTCATGATCCATGACGAACTGCGTGGTCGATTGATGTATCTTNCCTTCAGCCAGAAGCATCCAGAACTGTCCAAGCCACAAGTGCGTCAGGCCATGAAGTATCTGGTAGACTATGAGGGAATGCAGAATAGCTTCCTTAACGGTCAATACACCATTCACCAGAACTTCCTTCCACGTACCTTCTTAGGCGCTGTGGATGAGAACCCATTCAGCTTGAATGTCGAAAAGGCAAAGGCACTTCTTGCCGAAGCTGGTGTACCTGAAGGTCTGGAACTGACAGCCGGCGTACGCGAGGCGCAAGAGCGGATCGAGATCGCTCAGACCTTCCAGAACGCACTGGCGCAAGTTGGAATCAAGCTGAACATCACCGTCGGGACGGCGAAACAAATCCTGGGCGAGTATCGTTCGCGTAATTTGGACGTCTATATTGGTGCGTGGGGCCCGGACTATCCTGACCCGCACACCAATGCAGGCACGTTTGCCTATAACCCTGACAACTCTGACGCAGCGAACGCCACCGGACTTCTGGCATGGCGCAACAGTTGGGATACTGGTGGTCTGACCGACAAAACTGCCGCTGCTGTGGTCGAGAATGATCGTGATGTACGTCAGCAGATGTACAGCGACATTCAGGCCGAGTTCCGCGGCACGTCGCCCTTCGCCGTCATGTTCCAGAAGATCGAACAGGCTGCAATNCGCGACAATGTTCAGAACGTGAATCTGGGTGGNGCGACTACTGCAGTTTCTTACTGGCCGATCACCAAATAAATGGTAGTTAGTGACGCCAATCAAGAGAGGCGCCGCCGCGCGCCTCTCTTCCCTTGGATAAAGGGAACTCTCCTGACGCTCGGGTCGGTCGCAGTGACGATGCTTGGGCTATTGTTTGTGACATTTGTCATTGGGCGTGTCATGCCGATTGATCCGGTACTGGCCATTGTTGGCGAACGTGCCTCACAATCGACTTATGACGCAGTCTATGAACAGTTGGGATTGGATAAACCACTGATTTTTCAATTTTTTTATTATTTACGGGACGTTATGCAGGGTGACTTTGGAATGTCGCTGTTGAATGCCCGTCCCGTCTCCGAGGATATTGCGCGCGTGTTCCCAGCAACGATGGAGCTTGCGACTCTAGGTGTCTTCGTTGGCATCGTACTTGGTGTACCGCTGGGCGTCATCGCTGCCGTCAATCGCGGATCGTGGATTGATCAGATCGCGCGCGTTGTTGCGCTGGTTGGGTACTCGATGCCGATCTTCTGGCTTGGCCTGATGGGGCTGTTGGTCTTTTATGGCGTACTTGGATGGGTCGGCGGACCCGGTCGGTTGGGCATCTTCTATCAAGACATAGTGCCAACGCGCACTGGGATGATCTTGCTGGACAGCGCGATAGCGGGCGATTGGTCAGTTTTCCAAAACGCGTTCTCGCATATCGTGCTTCCCGCTTCGCTGCTTGGATATTACTCGTTGGCGTACATTAGCCGGATGACCCGATCCTTCATGCTGGAACAGCTATCGGCAGAATACGTCACCACAGCGCGGATCAAGGGCCTGTCTGAACGTGCCGTGATTTGGCGCCACGCCTTCAAGAACATCCGCGTGCAGCTGATTACAGTGATTGCGTTGAGCTATGCCAACCTTTTGGAAGGGTCCGTTCTGACCGAGATCATCTTCTCTTGGCCCGGCATCGGTAGCTACATTACTACAGCGCTTTTAAGTGCCGATATGAACGCCGTTTTGGGGGGGACAGTGGTTGTTGGACTGATTTTCATCTGCCTGAATATCCTGTCCGACCTTCTGTACCGCGCATTTGATCCGAGGTCAAAATGAGCGACATGACGTCCCAACATCCAAGCTGGCGCGAATGGCTGACGACCGACGCGCCGACGTCCAGACGTCATGCGAGGCTGGCTAATTTGTATCAGGGGTGGCTGACACTCCGAGCGAACTCGATGGCCATGTTTGGGCTGGGCATTTTGCTTGCACTTTTACTGGTGGCTTTACTGGCCCCAGTCCTGTCTCCGCATGATCCGTTTGAGCAAAGCCTCAGCAATCGACTGCAGCCGCTGGGAACAGAGGGTCACATTCTGGGAACGGACAGTCTGGGTCGCGATATCCTGAGCCGTCTGATCTATGGATCCCGAATCACGCTTTACATCGTAGCTCTTGTCGCGCTGATCGCCCCTGTGGCCGGGCTGCTGGTTGGCACCGTTGCTGGGTATGTCGGCGGTTGGACCGACACGGTCTTGATGCGCATAACCGATATCTTTCTGGCCTTCCCGCGCCTTGTGCTGGCATTGGCTTTCGTCGCCGCACTTGGGGCCGGGATCGAGAACGCGGTGTTGGCCATTTCACTGACGGCATGGCCCCCATACGCAAGGATTGCAAGGGCGGAAACACTGACGATCCGATCTGCGGATTATATCAGCGCCATTCGCCTTCAAGGCGCAGGAGCCTTGCGGATTATCACCAAACACATCTGGCCTCTCTGCATCTCGTCCCTGATTGTACGGGTCACGCTGGACATGGCTGGGATCATTCTGGCTGCCGCAGGTCTGGGGTTTCTTGGCCTTGGCGCGCAGCCTCCAAGCCCGGAATGGGGTGCGATGATCTCGGAAGGTCGCCGCTTTATCCTTGATCACTGGTGGGTCGCGACTGTGCCNGGACTTGCCATTTTCACCGTCTCCTTGGCCTTCAACCTGCTGGGAGATGGGCTGCGTGACGTGCTGGACCCGAAGGATGGAAGCCAATGAGCCTGCTTGAAGTCGAAAACCTTTGGGTACGGTTTCCCATCCGTCAAGGCATTTTTGATGCNGTACGGGGCGTGTCCTTTGCGCTAGAGCGTGAACGGTTGGGTATCGTCGGAGAAAGCGGGTCTGGCAAGTCGATGACAGGTCGCGCCATCCTGCGCTTGATCCGCAAACCCGGAATAGTCGAGGCAGACGCGATCCGNCTTGAAGGCCGCAACCTGTTGGAACTGTCTGAGCCCGAGATGCGNAAAGTACGTGGGCAGAAGATTTCCATGGTAATGCAGGATCCAAAGTTTTCGCTGAACCCGGTGATGACAATCGGCGATCAGATCATGGAATCGTATTTATTGCACAACAACACGTCGAAGGCACAGGCACGCGCCAAAGCAATCGCCATGTTGGAAGCCGTGTCCATCCGCGACCCCGAACGCGTCATGCGCGCTTACCCTCACGAAATGTCAGGTGGCATGGGGCAGCGAATTATGATTGCGATGATGCTCATCCCAGATCCACAGATCTTGATTGCAGATGAACCGACCTCGGCGTTGGATGTATCTGTACAACGCCAGGTTCTGGACATCATGGACGGGCTGGTGAAAGAGCGCGGCATGGGTCTGATCTTTATTAGTCATGATTTAAATTTGGTGTCCGAGTTTTGCGACCGCGTTTTGATCATGTATGCGGGCCGCATCGTCGAGGTCTGCGACGCAGACAAACTGCACCAAGCAAAGCATCCATANACTCAGGGGCTGTTGAACTCACTGCCCCGTCTGGACCAACCAAAGAAGCACCTAGAGGTTCTGAAGCGCGATGACGGGTGGGCCGACGGCGAAAGTGTCGGGGGAAGCCGATGACAGCACTTACTATCAAGGAACTGAACGTTTGGTTCGGTACAGATCGGGACCGCGTGGACGCGGTAAAATCAGCAAGCTTTNACGTGGGCATTGGGGAGAGCTTTGGTCTGGTTGGCGAAAGCGGATCGGGAAAGTCCACCATCCTTCGGGCAATCACTGGACTGGCCCCCATGTGGTCGGGTGAGATCACCGTGGAAGGCAAGCGAATACAGCGCGCAACGCGGGATCGCGCATTTTATAAGACCGTGCAGATGGTGTTTCAGGACCCCTACGCCTCGCTGCACCCACGTCATACGGTAGACCAAGTCCTCAGCGAAACGCTCCACCTTAATGGCTTCAAAGATATCAACACGCGGGTCGTCAGGTTGTTGGACGACGTTGGNCTGGGAGGCAAGTTCCGTTTCCGTTATCCGCATCAGATATCGGGTGGCCAACGACAGCGCGTGGCCATCGCGCGCGCGCTGGCAGGCGAGCCGGGCATTCTGCTATTGGATGAACCAACTTCAGCGCTGGATGTGTCCGTTCAGGCTGAAATCCTGAACCTGCTAACTGATCTGCGCAACGAGCACAAACTGACCTATCTGATGGTTTCGCATGATTTGCCCGTGATCGGGCACATGTGCGATCGGCTTGCAGTTATGAAAGACGGCGAGATNGTCGAGGTGATGGAGACCGACGATCTGCGCCACGGCACAGCCAAGCACGATTATTCAAGATCGTTGCTAGCTGCGTCTGCGGTGGCGTAATTGAATGAGATTAAACGTAGGTTATGGTGCTGTCAGACGAATGAGAACTCGCATCAGATTGCTGGCGCAGCCTGAATCTATGCACTCAATAGTTGGCGCCACTCAGTAAGAG
>JGI26082J51739_10002992_pt1 | contig 10098 bp, 9 predicted proteins | sample SaaInl5LU_22_DNA_FD_51739 | JGI IMG/M metagenome (IMG submission 51739)
CTCTTTTTGATCACAAGGGCATCTTTGAAGCGTTGCAAGAGGTGGTTATTCATCGCGCCCGCCCCTTCATGGGCATTTGCATAGGAATGCAAATGCTGTCGACGCGCGGGCTTGAGTATGAAGAAACAATGGGCTTTGACTGGATCAAAGGCGAAGTTCGCAAAATAATCCCATCGGACCCCACATTGCGCGTCCCTCATATGGGCTGGAATGCGCTAGATATCGAGCACGATCATCCGCTCTTTTCCGGCGTAACTGCAGGAAAACACTGCTATTTCGTGCATTCTTACCACTTCGTCGTCGAGGACTCTGCCGAGCGACTTGCCAGCACAGAGCATGGTGGAAAAATCACGGCTGTCGTCGGTCGGGACAATCTTGTTGGAGTGCAGTTTCACCCCGAAAAAAGTCAGGAAACAGGCCTCAGAATGATTGGCAATTTCCTGACATGGCAGCCGTGATCTCGATAATATTCAGTTGATTTTGGTCCATTTCTGACTGGCACACAGCAATCCGCCAGCGACACAGCCTTTCAGCGTCAGTTTTTTTCCACCAACCTGCATTTTACCAAAATAAATTTTGTCATTTGACGGCCGCCAGACCTTGCCCTCATATGCACCTTCTCCCTTTGGACTCATTGCACGGACAATTTGTTTGCCTTTATTTGGTGAGTTGTACTCACCACTGTCATTGAACGTTTGGACAATGGTACCGCATATATTCGCACCGCAAGGGCTAATCTCCACATGCGCATAGGCGCCGTCGTCTACTTCGGTTTTCCAAAGCCCCAGTGCAGGATCAGCCATTGCTGCTCCCGCATAAAACAGACCCGCCATAGCCAAAATAAGTGTACTTTTCATGATAAGACCTCCCAATCTCTAACTATCTTGAGCGTGCAGAGCGATTCCACGCAAGCATGACTTGAGGTCACATTGCATTTCGTGCGCTTGCGTGCATAAAGCTCCCAACATCTTTTTCACAGGACTTTAGCATGATCCTCTACCCGGCAATTGACCTTAAAGACGGCCGCGCCGTGCGCCTTGTTCATGGCGAAATGGACCAAGAAACTGTATTCAACGAGAACCCTGCCGCGCAAGCGTTGGAGTTCGTTGCTGCGGGGTGTAAATGGCTGCATCTGGTTGATCTCAATGGCGCATTTGCGGGCGAGCCCGTCAATGCGGCCCGTCGAAGAAATCCTTGCGCAGTGCCGCGTCCCCGCCCAGCTTGGCGGCGGCATCCGCGACATGGCCACAATCGAGCGCTGGATCAGTCGCGGCCTCGCCCGCGTCATCCTTGGCACGGTTGCGGTCGAAAACCCTCAACTTGTGCGCGACGCAGCCCGCGAATTCCCCGGCAAAGTTGCCGTTGGCATTGACGCACGCCACGGCAAAGTCGCCACCAAAGGCTGGGCTGAAGAGACCGATGTCGACGCCACCGAGCTGGCCCGCAGCTTCGAAGACGCTGGCGTCGCCGCGATCATCTACACCGACATATTGCGCGACGGCGCGATGAAAGGCCCCAATGTGGAAGCCACAGCCGCCCTCGGCAACGCTGTCTCAATCCCCGTGATCGCCTCGGGCGGCGTCAGCTCTCTGGCCGATCTCACCGCCCTCAAATCCTGCGGCGCCCCCCTCAACGGAGCCATCTCGGGCCGCGCGCTCTATGACGGCGCGATTGACCTCAAAGAAGCGCTGACGCTCATGCAGTCCTAGCGGGAGCCGATAGCACCATGGGGTTCCTCATCGCCTTGCCAACCATGCCTGCGCTGATCTTCGGTGTTCTCGCCTTGGCTTCCGCCGATCCGGCAAGCAAGGGCCATAGCCGCTTCAAACGCCGGTTGCTGCTCACCGGGGCGAGCGCGGTCTTCCCGGCTCTTGTTTTCTTTGTTTGCACGGCGCTCTTCGCCCACACCGACTGCTCTGGAGGAACCACATTTCTCGGCTGCCAGCAAAGCTCGGAACTTTACGGAGAGGCGCTTTTTTCCGCCTCCTGGATCGGGCTTCTGAGTGTGCCACCGACGCTGCTGATTGGCTTGGGGTTTGCCGTTGCCGCGGTAATAAAGCGCGCCCGCTCAAACAAAGCGAATTGATCTGCCCCTCGCGGCTCGGTAAACAGCCCTTACGCTGTCATCAAAGGCCCAAACATGCTCAAAACCCGCATCATTCCCTGCCTCGATGTCGCCGATGGCCGCGTTGTCAAAGGCGTGAACTTCGTCGGCCTTCGCGATGCGGGCGACCCTGTTGATGCTGCCAAAGCCTACGACGCCGCTGGCGCTGATGAGCTTTGCTTCCTCGATATTCACGCAACCCACGAGAACCGTGGAACCATGTTTGACATGGTCACCCGCACAGCTGAGCAATGCTATATCCCCCTCACTGTCGGCGGCGGTGTGCGCACGGTTCAGGACGTACGCGACTTGCTTCTTGCAGGTGCTGATAAGGTCAGCTTCAACTCCGCTGCCGTCGCTAACCCAGATGTGGTTGGCGAGGCATCAGCACATTTTGGCTCACAATGTATCGTTGTGGCCATTGACGCAAAAACGGTAAGCCCAGGCAAATGGGAGATTTTTACCCATGGGGGCCGTAAATCTACTGGAATTGACGCCATCGAGTTTGCCAAACTGGTGACACAAAACGGCGCTGGCGAAATTCTCTTGACCTCAATGGACCGCGACGGAACCAAAGCAGGCTATAATCTTCCCCTCACCCGTGCGATCTCCGATGCTGTAAGCGTACCGGTGATCGCATCTGGTGGCGTTGGTACTTTAGAGCATCTGGTTGAAGGCGTGAAAGAAGGTCATGCAAGCGCCGTTTTAGCCGCATCGATCTTTCACTTCGGCACATATTCCATCAGAGAGGCCAAAGAGTACATGCAGGCCGCAGGCATCCCCATGAGGATCGAAGAATGACACTAGACGAGCTTGAAGCCATCATCGCCACGCGTGCAAAAGCCTCGCCAGAGAACAGCTGGACAGCCAAGCTCCTAGCCCAAGGGCGCGACAAAGTCGCAGAAAAGCTGGGAGAGGAAGCAATCGAGACGGTGATTGAGGCCGTCAAAGGCAACAAAGAAGGCCTCACATCCGAGGCGGCCGATCTCCTTTTCCACCTCCTCGTTGTGCTCTATGCCAATGAAGTAAATATCTCTGATGTCATGGCCGAACTCGAGCGCCGTCAATTCCGCTCCGGCATCGCTGAAAAAGCCTCACGCCAGAATTAAAACAATATCTCTGAGCAAAAACGAGGGATCCTGTGGCAACGCCCAGCTGCTTAGCGCGGCGAAACACGTTTAGAGCTTGGAACTGATCACACCGGTGTTGAACCCACCACGCCGCAACTCACCGAAGAGACGCTGATATTCAATCTTGGGACAGCGGCCCATGACGACGTCCACGCCACGTTCACGAGCGTGCGCTGCCGCCTCTTCATTGATGACGCCGATCTGCATCCATATTGTTCGCAGCTTGGGCAAGCGCTCCAAAGCCTCTTCCACAATTGGCAAAACATCTTCGGAACGACGAAAAATATCCAAAAAATCAGTGTCTAGAGGAAGCTCTGCGAGGCTGCCAACATAAGGAGCACCCAAAAAGTCTTTCCCGACGTAGGCAGGGTTCACAGGGAAAATTTCATACCCTCGCAACTTTAGATAGCGCCCCACAAAAAAGCTGGGGCGTGTTTCTTTACTGGACAGTCCAACAATCGCGATCTTTTTTGCGCGCGACATCACATCCTTGAGAAAACGGTCGGTATAGGTCTCGCTCATTTATATCTCCCTCATATCCTATTGATCAAAAAAAAGCGCCCAAGTCGAGCTTGAGCGCAGTTACGGAACGAGGGACAGTGTTTCCAAAGCAGGTGTTCCATCCTGCTTCTGGATTAGATGTAGGAACGATTTCCAACTTATAAAGAGCATGTAAAAAACCTGTGAACAAAGCGTTAATTCAGGCTGATTTTTGCCGAGTGGCGGCATAAAGCGACACGGCAGCAGCATTTGAAACATTCAATGACCCAAAGTCCCCCGCAAAATCTATCTTCGCCAAAACGTCACATTGTTCTTTTGTCTTTTCGCGAAGCCCTGGCCCCTCTGCGCCCAAAACCAAGGCAACGGGACGGTCGTGATAGCCTTCCAGCTCGGCCTCAAGCGTGGTCTCTGCCTCTCCATCAAGACCAATTAGAAAATACCCGTAGCCTTTCAGCTCGTCCATCGCACGCGAGAGATTCGTAACACGCAGGTAAGGCTGACGTTCCAACGCACCACTTGCTGTCTTGGCCAAAGCGCCTGTTTCTGGCGCAGCATGGCGCTTTGTTCCGATCACGGCGCGCGCGCCAAATACTTCAGCCGAGCGCAGAATAGCCCCCACATTGTGCGGGTCTGACACCCGATCAAGCAACAAAACGCGTGCAGGCCGTTCATCGCCCCCGCTGACGCAGGCATCCGCCACAGAGCCCCAGTCGAGAGCCTTCACTTCAAGCGCAGCCCCTTGATGCACAGACTGAGGGTCCAAAGGCGCAGAAAATTTACGCGGATCAGAAACCTCCGGCTCCATTCCACTTTGAGCAATCACATCGGCAAGCTTGGTTTGCGCATTAAGCGTAACGATAAGGCGCAGTTTCTCACGCTTAGGGTTAGCAAGAGCATCGCGAACAGCGTGTAAACCAAAGAGCCACACCGTCTCGGCGGCCTCCAGCTTTTTGCCACGTTCTTTTTCCACAACCCACTTCGGCTTTTTCATCGCAAGACCCTGTTTTCAAGCTGAGAGACATTTTCTCTCCTCTGCGCCGCTTATCATGCCAATTTGCTGTTGACGACCCTTAGCGAGGCAAGTAATCCCCTCCCTCAGTGGGCGACAGGCCGCAAGGTGTGGCAGGGGACTGTAACTCCCTCGCGGAGACGCACGCCTGGTTCGATTCCAGGGTCGCCCACCACTTAAAAAATTATTTATTTTCCTTAATTTGATGGCCTATCAGGCCATACCTGTAAGTCTTTCCGACACTTACACAGAAAATAGATGCGTCAGCTACAGCCTCAGTGGTATTCGGCGGATGACGTCTATCTTCAAAAGCGCTCGGATCAAAATGCGCAGATCGCATACGTCCAAGACAGTTAGGCAGTCTGGTCTTGCTCATATAATACATACTGGCGTGTGCCTGATCGCCAACATGTGGTGTTCATTGATCGTTCAGACCAGTTTTTGCCCAGAGTGACCCCTTCAACGCATACTGAAAATTCAATTTCAAAAAAGAGGAATTGGATCCTGCTTTTCGTTCGTCGTTTTCAAAATAGGAGCTGGCGCCCAACTCTCTGTCCTCATTTTAATGAAAGTCCCTGCTTGGAAACAGCTTCTTGGCTTGGTCACGTGGATGGTACGCGCGACTTGCTGAAGTAGGATGATGAGNTCGGGGTGTATCGTCTGCATGCGGCAAGGTCTGACCAACGNCCTCTCCCATTGGGTGNCCAAGCTCGGACAACCGATGCGACATATCCTGAATATCTTGAGCAATTAGATGCACGACAATGCCTTCACGTTGCAGATATCCAGTTATTTGCAACAACCGCCCCCCCATCACGGCCTTTCGGAATTTCTCATAGACTTTAGGCCAAACAACGATGTTGCTNACACCTGTTTCATCCTCAAGTGTTANAAAAATAACACCCGAAGCCGTNCCAGGCCGCTGGCGGGTAATAACCAGACCNCACACCGCGATACGGCCCAACGGAATGCGCGCCAGTTCAGCATGTGGCGTCACATTATTGAGAGTGGACCGTATCAGTTCAACGGGATGTGCCCGCAGTGACATCCGCATAGATACATAATCTTCAACGACTTCTTCACCCAAGTTCATCATTGGTAACACCACCTTTGGCTCGGGAATCACTTCGCCATCGATTGGATCATTGAACAGGGGCAAAGGCCTATCAGCCCTGATCGCTTTAACCTGCCAGAGAGCATCACGTCTGGTCAGGCCAATACCCGTAAAGGCGTCGGCCTCGGCCAAACGTTCTAAGGAGCTTGGGGATACGCCTGCACGATGCCATAGGCTTGGAATATCATGGTATCCATTTCCCCGAGCGGAAACGATCCACTCTGCATCGTCCCGCTTCATACCTTTGATTTGCCGAAACCCCAATCGAAGGGCCAGAGTACCGTCTGTTCGCTTTTCCAAGTGGTTGTTCCAGCCCGAGTTGTTGACACAGACTGGTCGGGTTTCGATGTTGTGTTCACGGGCATCCCTTACGATCTGAGCGGGAGCATAGAAACCCATTGGTTGTGAATTCAGAAGCGCACATGCAAAGGCCGCTGGGTGGTGGCATTTTAACCATGCTGACACATAGGCTAACATTGCGAATGCTGCAGCGTGACTTTCAGGGAAGCCATATTCACCGAAACCCTCGATTTGTGAAAAACAACAATCTGCAAAATCGAGTTCGTATCCACGTTGCAACATTCCACGGATGAACCGATCACGAAATGTGCCAATGGTTCCCATTTTCCGGAAGGTAGCCAAGGATCGCCGTAGATGATCAGCCTCCTCTGGGGTAAAGCCTGCTGCGACCACAGCGATTTGCATAGCTTGTTCTTGAAACAACGGAACGCCGCATGTTTTACCCAGCACGGCTTCTAATGCCTTGGATGGAAAACTAACCGGCTCCTTGCCTTGGCGCCGGTTGATATAAGGGTGAACCATGCCACCTTGGATCGGGCCAGGACGTACAATAGCGACCTCAATCACTAAGTCGTAGAATGTGCGTGGCCGCATGCGGGGTAGGAAATTCATCTGGGCTCGGCTTTCCACTTGGAACACACCAACCGCATCAGCCTTGCACAGCATATCATAAGTCTTGGTGTCTTCTTGTGGAACGCTTGCAATGTCCAATTTCGAGCCCCCGTGCAAGGCAATCAGATCAAAGCACTTGCGGATACAGGTCAACATTCCCAACGACAGGATATCAACCTTCAGGATGCCCAACGTATCAATATCATCCTTGTCCCATTCAATCACCGTGCGGTCATCCATTGCCGCATTTTCAATAGGGCAAAGCTCATCCAGCCGCCCCTGTGTGATGACAAAGCCCCCTACATGTTGGGACAGGTGACGGGGGAATCCGATCATCTCACCAATCAAACGTAGCGTTTGAGACAAACGGCGATCACTGAGGTCAAGGCCAAGTTCGCGCACACGGGCTTCATCGACCTGAGCACCCGACATCCCCCAGATTTGACTGCTCAACCCGCTCAGCACGTCCTGTGACAGCCCCATGACCGCACCCACTTCCCTGATCGCGGCACGCGTGCGAAAGTGAATGACCGTGGCGCACAGCCCAGCCCTGTGCCTGCCATATGTCTCGTAGATATACTGGATCACTTCTTCACGGCGCTCATGCTCGAAGTCGATATCAATATCGGGTGGTTCACCACGGTGTTCAGACATAAACCGCTCGAACACCATGGTAATCGTCTCAGGCCCAACATCAGTGATCCCCAGCGCATANCACAGGATCGAATTGGCAGCAGACCCTCGCCCCTGACACAAAATCCCTTGAGAGCGTGCAAAGGTNACAATGTCATGCACGGTCAGGAAATACGCAGCAAACCCGAGCGTCTTCACCAGTGACAGCTCTTTTTCAACCAGAGCACGCACACGCTCTGTTATACCATTCGGGTAGCGCCGTTTCAGGCCGCTGGCTGTTAACCGGACCAGTCGGTCATGGGCCGTTTCCCCCTGTGTAACTTCCGTGGGGTATTCATAGGAAAGTTCAGACAGGCAAAAACTACACTTGTCTGCGATCTCTTGCGTCCGTCTAATCACCGCAGGGTGATTGCGAAACAATCGAGCCATATCATCGATGCCCTTGAGCCGACGCTCTGCATTGGGGAGGGCGCGTTTGCCAATATCATCAATACGGCACCTTTCACGCAAGCACGTCAGGACGTCAGCCAATTGCCGGCGGGATCCGTGATGTAAAAGCACATCACCAACAGCCACCATCGGCGCAGAGGTCGTATGTGACAAAGACATACATTGATCAAAATAGGCTTGATCGCTGCCATCATATCTTGGCGCACACCCCAGATATACGTTTGAGGGGAACGCTCTGACGACCTCTGCGATATGCCCAGCAGTCTGTTTGCGGCGCCCCTGAGGAAGGCCAATCAAGATCATGCCCTTGGCTCTGTCCAACACATCACGATGGAATAGATGGCATTCACCTTTTTCGGCACGCATCTTGCCGAGTGTTAAAAGGCGAGACAGTGCCTCATATCCCTTACGATCTTTGGGTAATGCGACCCAATGCACCAAGCTATCCTGCAACACCAATCTTGCCCCTACGATCAGTTTGGGAAATTGGCTCCTAACATCGGGGCCGTTTAGCAATGTCCCCCCTGTATCTTGCCGACTGCTGTGATCCATCTGTTTACTTGATCGTATGATGACACCCTCTGATGCAGTGCGCTTCAATTCTTTCAGGGCCGCATACGCCCGTACAACACCCGCCAATGAATTATGGTCCGTGATCGCAATGGCAGACAATCCGAGCTCAGCAGCCCGTGTCACGAGTTCTTCCGGGTGAGAAGCGCCCTTGAGGAAAGTGAAATTACTCGTGGTGCAAAGTTCAGCGTAGCTCATGCGAACATCCCATGCACAAACCAACTTGGGTTTTGAGGCGTATAAAACATCCATAGACGATGACCTTCACGGGTCTCTACTTTCCAATAGTCCCGCACACCGTGTCGCCAGTTTTCATCATCAAACCACCATTCTGGGGCAATGCGCTCTGGTCCCGTTGTGCGCCCAATCTGGAAGGACATACCCCGCCATTTGAATCTCTTGGGCGGAACAGTTGTCGCTGCGGCCACATACTCAGGCTGAAACAATCGAATAGGTCGTGGGTTCCAAGTCCCCCATGCACCCGTAGGCTCTGACCAAGCTACGGGTGCAATGATGAAGCTGCGTTCAGGAATATGGCTGTCAGCGGGCAAAAACCTCTGGATGTTCTCTAGTCCGATACGATTTCCCAGCCGCGTGATCAAATCGTGCAAACCGTCATCATGTCGTGATTTGCCTTGAGTGGTTTGTGTGGTTTGCTCGACAGGTAAAGCTTCCACCTGAACGGCAACCAAACGTAATTGGTCAATGCCAAAGCCAGAATCTATCTCTCCGACCCCCCTTTCGAATAATGGAAGTATTCGTGTTGGATCACGGAGAGGCCGTGCAAGACGCAATTCAACGGTTTGATCACCCCCGTCAATGCGTCGACAAGACAAAGACAGCACCCGCACACCTGACATGTTGTCTGTCAGTTTTTTGCACAGCGGGTAAAGCAGGCGCTCTACACCCGCCATCACATCCTTCGCTAAGCCAATGGGCTCAGGCAACGTGAGCCGTGTCGAATAGGTTGGCGCATTGGCTTCTGGGGAAATGCTCTCAGCTTGACGGCCTAGCGCTTGATCCAATCGCATCAAAACCGATGCCCCAAACCGTTGACCAACCGTAGCGCGAGGCAGGGCCGCAAGCTGCCCGACCGTCTTGATACCTAAACGCTGTAAGGTGGTGTCCTCCTTAGTCGTGATTCGAAGGCAGGCGATGGGTAGCCTCTGGATCGCGCTCAGGGTGTCGCCAGTGTCAGCACAGCCCTGACCAAAATGTGCCAAAGCCCATGCCGCGCCCAATGTGTCACCTATGCCAACACAGACCGTCAGTTTAGATCGGGCCAGCCGCATTCGAATGTCTCTCAGTAGCGCCACCTCCCCCCCCAGCAGATGCGCCGAACCAGTGATATCAAGAAGCAATCCATCGACGCCATCCTTCCCAACCCACGGACAATAGCGCCTGGCCCATCTGAGAAGGCCGTCTTGAAATAACTGATCCGCCTGAGAGTTGTGCAATTCTGTTTGTAGCTGCGGACAAAATGAACGGGCATCAGCCAAACCCATACCACGCCTCAACCCACGTTCTTGAGCCATAGCATTCAGGCAAATAAGACGATCCGCATTCTTGATGCGTGCAATAACTGCGAAGGGACCCTCAATATGCTTTGTGNGCAGAATGCGCTCGCTGGGCAGGTTCGGAAACCACAGAGATACGATGCGCCTCATCATTCCAG
>JGI26082J51739_10002994_pt1 | contig 10095 bp, 11 predicted proteins | sample SaaInl5LU_22_DNA_FD_51739 | JGI IMG/M metagenome (IMG submission 51739)
TGTCACGCAATCGTATTGGGTTTGTGCGGGCGCTATCGGCGCGGGCTCTGCCCTTGTCACCGTTGCAGAAGAGTCGATTTCAGAGAGCCATGACCGAAACTCGAGCTCTTGATACCAATGCGACAGCGCCGCCGTGTCGGGCTGATCGTTGCGTAAATCTGTAGGCGCAAATGCCAACTCGACGTCGAGCTTTATGGTGGCCAAGGTATACGACATATAAGCAGCGTCGCGCTCTGCCTCGAGTTTGGCTGCTAACGATTTTGCGCCACGTATAGGCAAATCGACAACCCGATCTAGATTGGCGTAGATATCGTCCAATCCCCCCAACCCCTGTATTAGCCCGAGCGCCGTTTTCTCACCAACGCCTGCGACACCAGGGATGTTGTCGACTTTGTCACCCATAAGTGCCAAATAGTCGATCATACGGTCGGGTCCAAAACCGTATTTCTCCGTCACTCCGGCAGGGTCCAAGCGCGTATCGCTCATAGTGTTTACTAGGGTCACATGTTGGTCCACAAGCTGCGCCATGTCTTTATCACCAGTAGAGACGATGACATCCATGCCCTGTTCCGAGGCCTGCTTTGCTAACGTTCCGATGACATCATCGGCCTCGACGCCAGGCGTACAAATAAGCGGGTACCCCAGGGCTTTTACAATAGCGTGCAGGGGCTCGATCTGAGTGCGCAAATCGTCGGGCATAGGGGGTCGCTGCGCCTTGTAATCAGGAAACATCTCGTCGCGGAACGTGGGCCCTTTCGCATCAAACACCACCACAATGGGGCTTAATGCATAGTCTTGGTGCAAGCGTTTTAACATGCTCACCACACCCTTGATCGCACCCGTTGGTTGACCCTTAGTCGTCGTCAAAGGCGGTAAGGCGTGAAATGCTCGGTAAAGATACGATGAGCCATCCACAAGGACCAATGGGGCTGAGATTTGCAAAGTCGTTTCCTTTTCATCTAATCAAATCAGTCGCTCATTAAACCGCATCAACTTTGAATTTGCCACGTTTCAAGCTTGAGGAACTCGNCAGACAAAACCCAAGCGTTACCTTAAAAGGCCAATTGTGTACTAATCACATTCGTAAATAGTAAAAAAGGTGACAACAAAGCTAGAAAACCCTTTTAAAACCGCAAATTATCGCTATAATGCGCCTCGTGTTACCCAAGGTAACAAATTGGAGAAAAATCAGATGAAAGTAACAAATAAAGCGGTTTTAGGTGTTTTTGGTTTGATGCTAAGCGTAAGCGCACAGGCAAATATCCCAGCGCTAGCAATGGTAAGCACGGATGTCATGATCGAGAAAAGCGCAATCAGCCTAGACAACAAGAAACACATGGCCGTGAAGGCGACCGACGTATCGTCCTCGCTCGAGCGCAAACTGCAAGCGCAACTAGACGCCAGCTTGGAGCAGCGCAATCAATCACTTGAGAAAAAGTAACTCGCAAGTCCCGGCAGGGTTAAAAACCCTGCCTGTCCCAATCTGCGACCATAGAGCGCAGTGTCAGTTTCATTTTTGTTAAATCAAGTGGCGCTTTAACAAAGCCGTGATAGTCGCCCCTAGGATTTATCACGACAACATTCGCGCTATGATCCATCTGATAGTTTTCACCACCTCCCGGCACGCGCCGAAAGGGTGTATTTAGCTCTGTTGCAAATCGGTGAATATCTAAGAATTCACCCGTAACGCCCAAAAAGTCAGGATTAAAAAACGGCACATAGCTCGCGAGCTGCTCGACAGAATCCCGACCGGGATCCACCGTAATCATCACAACCTTGAACTGGTTTTCAACCTCGGTTCCCTCGATAAGTTGCATAAACTCGTTCAACTCAACCATAGTGGTAGGGCAGATATCAGGGCAGAACGTGAAACCGAAAAAAACAAGGGTCCACTGCCCGTTCACTGAGTCTCTATTAAACGCAGCGCCGGTATGGTCAACTAACGAAAAATCGGTTACTTGGCGTGGTTGCTGAAATACCATAGTGCCGTTAGCTTGCATCTCTGCGGGGGACAAAATAGTGGGCTGAAAAACGCGAGAAACAAAACTCACAACCACGAGGGCGATGAAAACCAGTACCAGCAATACCGTGCGTTTAATTCCCGATGCTTGCGCCGCTGTTGTCATACCTACCTCACAAAGTTGCCGTTGGGTAAATGTAATGGTCTATTAACATCACCACAAACAACAGTAACAAATATAGAATCGAATATTTGAAAGTCTGAATCGGTGCATCGTCACGCCAATGGAATATCATGGCTAAAGACCAGTACAGGAATACCACACCCAAAATTACCGCGCCGGCAAGGTAAATCGGGCCACTCAACCGAGTCACAAACGGTAAAATTGTAATAATAAACATGACAATCGTGTACAGAAGAATATGCAGCCGGGTAAAGGCGTCGCCATGAGTCACGGGCAACATGGGAATGTCCACCAAAGCATACTCTTCTTTACGGTGTATGGCTAAGGCCCAAAAATGGGGGGGCGTCCACGCAAAAATGATAAGGGCGAGCAACAGTCCGTGCCCATGCACCTCACCGGTCACAGCTGTCCAGCCCAACAGTGGCGGTGCTGCGCCTGCAAGACCACCAATCACGATGTTTTGCGGAGTCGCACGCTTCAAAAACATTGTGTAAATAAAAGCATAACCGACTAAAGAAGCTAAGGTAAGCCAGGCAGTGATAGCGTTTACCCACAGCAGTAGTATGGCCATCCCCAACCCGCCCATCATAGCGGCAAACGTAACGGCTTGCCCAGTGCTGACAATACCGGTAGCAATAGGTCGATTAGCCGTACGGGCCATCTTTGTGTCGATCTGCTGGTCAACGACATGATTCACGGCTGCAGCCGCGCCCGCACAAAGAGCGATGCCCAAATTACCCAAGATCAGCGGCTGCCAAGGCACCCAGCCGTCAACAGCCATGAACATACCAATAACCGAAGTTACGATCATCAAAGCCACAACATTGGGCTTTGTTAACGTGTAAAAATCTTTCAATCCTGGGCGTTTCGCCACTGTGGCAGAGCTAGTGGCCATATTAATCACCTGAATTCTTCAACAAAAACTTCAAATCGGAAGTTACATCTTTGTAGTGGGTGTTNCCGTCGAACGACATCATCATCCAGCCAGCGGGATCCGCTAAGAACCAGGTTCCNGGCTTAACGTCTTCAAATACCGCACTAAACGAGTCAGAGCTCAAGACCAGCAAAGGCACGCCTTTGTGCTGCATCTCGAGATACGAGCCTAAGGTGGCTGTATTCATTGACTCTGGATCCGGCAGACCTTCTGGCATGCCAGCCGATCCATTCACTACCTCTGGGCTGACAAATACTCGGCGTACCCGGCCAAACTCTTTACCAAGACCCACGTGGATTTGTCGGGTTGTGTACAAGGTCGATAAGCAGTCACGATCGCACTGTGCAGGCACTGGGATCACCAAGCTCCACTGGTGTTTGTCGCTTAGAAACTTTGTCGTAGCACCAAACTGGTTCTCAAACGGTTGATCAACCAACTGCATAGGAGGGTTCAAAAGCGTACCGTGATTGGAAGTTCCGAGCATATCGACAATATCTATATCGCCGCGGGCTACAAAATACCACAGCCAAGTGGCGGCCAAAATCATTGTAACAGGCAAGCCAATAATACTAAGCAATACTATGCGGTTACCTGTTAATCCCTGTTGCGACATATCAGTCCTCGGTGTTACCACGAAGTACGGCCCAAAGGTTGCTTGAGCGGTGAATAAAAAGCAACGACAACACAAATGCCATGCTGAACCATTGTATGGCATAGCCCATGTGCTTCGCATCGGAAATATTGACGACAGGCCAGGATGCATCAAAGGCTGAGGGGTCCTCAGCCAGTAAACGAACCAGGTAAGGGTAGGGCGCTTGATCGCCGGCGGTAACAAGCCCGCTTAAGGCTGCAATGTCCAGAGCCTGCACCGTTAGAGGTGAGCGTCCTGCTTCTAAGGTATCCGCCTCGAGCAAGTAAGGTTGACTTGGCGGTATGTAAATTCTTCCCTCGATAAACTTTACCGGTGGAGTCGCTGGAATCGCTGTTGCGGCTTGCCTAGCCGGGTCCGCGGGCACCCAACCGCGATTAACAAAATAGATGCGCCCCGACATATCTTGAAACAACTGCACCACGTCGTTACCAAAGCGCGAGCGCTTTATCTGATTGTCGAGCAAAAATTGCTGCGCTAGATAGTGACCGTGCATACGAACCTTGCGACCTAATAGTTGGTCAGGCTCAAGCTTATCCAACTCATTGACGCTTAAGGCCTCCGCAGCATCCTGCGCAATGGCATTAGCGGACAGAATACGTTTTTCGTCGGCTCGCCCCAACTGCCAAAAACCCAAGCCGACTAAGAACGGCAACAAGACGACAACAAACAGAGTTAAACGCCATTCAAAGTCAAAACGTATACGCGCCATAGTAGTCAGCCTAAAGTCCAGTAGCTGAGCGTGAGCAGCAAGAGTCCGCTATACTGTGAACGACGTTCTCAGAGATACTCATCATGCTCAAAATAATCATCACGGTGTTAATGGTAGCGCTTGTAGCCAGCCTCGGCAGTGGATTTTACTTCTTAATGACCGATCAAGGCGATAAAAAGAGCAGGCGAACCTTTCACTCACTGGGTGCCCGACTGACGCTCGCTGTCGCGTTGATTTGTGTCATTGTATACGGTGTTGCCACCGGTCAGTTGGGTCATAAAAACCCGTGGGATGCTGGCCCGCAAGCGGGCCAGACTGAATAGCTTATAAAATGTAGACGAACAAGAACAGGCCAACCCACACCACGTCAACAAAGTGCCAGTACCATGATGAGGCTTCAAAACCGAAATGGTCATCTGCTGTAAAATGGCCCGCTTTGAGCGAGCGAACTAACTGAATGCCCAACATCACGGTGCCCATTAGTACGTGGAATCCATGGAAGCCAGTAAGCATAAAGAAGGTCGAGCCGTAAATGCCAGAGTTCAGAGTCAAACCGAAGTGCGCGTACGCTTCGTAATATTCTAGGATCTGAAGTCCAATAAATATTGCACCTAGAGCAACGGTAATTCCCAGCCATAAATTGAAGCGGCTACGGTTCCCAGACAACAACCCCTCGTGCGCAATGTGCACTGTACCGCTAGAGGTTAGAAGGATAATAGTGTTCCACATAGGCAGCCACTGATACCACGCCTCTACCTCGGCAAACGCCATCGATTTGTGTGCGCTTGTGAACGTACCCATATTGGCCATGACCTGATTAGATACCCCACCCACCGCTTCTTGCGGTGTCTGCATCATGGGCCAGCTGTACTCGAAACCTTCCCATAGCAAATGGCTCCATGCGCCACCTTCTCCTTCACCAGCGAGCCAAGGACCCGCTAAAGTTCGCACATAAAACAACGCACCGAAGAAAGCAGCGAAGAACATCACCTCAGAAAAGATGAACCAAAACATCCCAATAACGTAAGATTTTTTTAGCTGCGCACTGTTCATGCCCGCTAAATTTTCTTTAATAGTTATTCGGAACCAGCTAAATAGTACCGCTGCAAAAATACACAGACCGACGTACATCACAGTGAAAGACGCCTCGCCATCACCAAATGTCGCCTGGTTCATTGCTGTAGCGGCACCAAATGTACTGGTTATTAAGCCAATGGTAGCAAACATCGCCATCGAACTTTTTTCGGGCACGTAATACTTTTCGTGCGTTGTTGCCTGATCACTCATTGTGTTTCTCCCTGAAACCAAAAGCGCCCCACCCCCCGGGCTAGCGCATTACCGAGCTGCCACACTCCCGTTAACAGCATCGGTTACATCAAAAATAGTATAAGACAAGGTAATTGTCTGAATGTCTGTCGGTAAATCTTGATCAACGATAAATTGCAAAGGCATCTCAGCATCGGTGTTCGCCTCTAAGGGCTGCTGATTAAAGCAAAAGCACTCCGTTTTATGAAAATACTTTACCGCTCGTGACGGCGAAATACTGGGAATTGCCTGCGCTACCATGTCTTTCGACAAAGGATTGCGAGCAAAAAACACCGTATCGTTTACGGCGCCTGGATGCACCTTCATGGCAGTGACGCTAGGCCCGAACTCCCATGGCATACCCTCATTGTTGGTGGCGACAAACTGCACTGTAATAGTTCGAGATTCGTCAACAGCAACAGGAACGGAGGTGTACTGCGTACCATCCGTCTTGCCATTAATGCCTAGTGCATCACACAACACATTGTACAAAGGCACCATTACGACAAACACGAACGCAAACATAGCAACGGACACCACGGCTAACTTAGCCGTGGTGTCGATCGAAGGATTTTTGCTAACACGAATCATCGTAAAGTTGCCTCCGAATTAACGAACTGCTGGTGGCGTCTCGAACGTGTGATAGGGCGCTGGCGTTGCAACCGTCCACTCCAAACCTTCGGCCCCGTCCCATACTTTCTCTTCACTTGTAGGCTTGCCAGCAACGATAGTTGCAATGACGTTGTACAAGAACAGAATTTGAGACGCACCGTAGATAAACGCACCAATACTCGACATCATATTGAAGTCAGCAAACTGCAATGCGTAGTCCGGAATACGACGGGGCATACCCGCTAGACCCACAAAGTGCTGAGGGAAGAACGTCACGTTAAAGCCAATAAATGAAATCCAGAAGTGGGTTTTGCCCATGGTTTCGTTGTACATACGTCCACACCACTTAGGCAACCAGTAATACACCGCTGCGGTCATGCTGAACACAGCACCGGCCACCATGACATAGTGGAAGTGAGCAACAACAAAGTAGCTGTCGTGGTACTGGAAGTCCGCCGGCGCAATTGACAACATTAAGCCAGTGAAACCACCGATGGTAAATAACACTAAGAAACCAATGCTGAACAGCATAGGAGTTTCAAACGTCATTGAACCGCGCCACATTGTGGTGATCCAGTTAAAAACCTTAACGCCAGTTGGTACCGCAATTAGCATGGTGGCGTACATAAAGAACAATTCACCAGCAATCGGCATACCGACGGTGTACATGTGGTGAGCCCACACGATGAACGACAGGAAAGCAATTGCTGCTGTTGCATATACCATCGAAGCATAACCGAACAAAGGCTTGCGTGAGAACGCTGGGATAATCTGCGATACCACTCCAAAAGCGGGTAAAATGATGATGTACACCTCTGGGTGGCCAAAGAACCAGAAAATGTGCTGGAACAGTACGGGGTCACCACCACCAGCTGCTGAGAAGAAGCTAGTGCCGAAGTGAATATCCATTAACATCATGGTAACAGCGCCTGCCAAAACCGGCATTACGGCCACAAGCAAGAACGCCGTAATCAACCAAGTCCAAACGAACAAGGGCATTTTCATGTACGTCATGCCGGGTGCACGCATATTCATCACAGTGGCGATGATGTTGATTGAACCCATAATAGACGACAATCCCAAGACGTGGATCGAGAAAATGAAGTAGGTAACAGACGGCGGAGCGTAAGTCGTTGACAGCGGCGCGTAAAAGGTCCAACCGAAAGCCGGCGCACCACCCTCCATGAATAGGGTGCTAGCCAAAATCAGGAATGCGGGTGGCAAAATCCAGAATGACCAGTTATTCATGCGTGGCAAGGCCATATCTGGCGCACCGATCATCATCGGAATCATCCAGTTAGCCAAACCGACGAAAGAGGGCATGATAGCCCCAAACACCATGATTAGACCGTGCAGGGTCGTCATCTGGTTGAAGAAAGCTGGCTCAACCAGTTGCATACCGGGCTGGAAAAGCTCGGCACGAATGATCATGGCAAAAGCGCCACCTAAAATAAACATTGCAAACGAAAACCACAAATACATGGTTCCGATATCTTTATGGTTGGTGGTAAATAACCACCGAGAGAGCCCTTTAGCTGGGCCGTGATGATGATCTCCCATTTGAGTAACCTCTCCGCTTAGCCTTTCTTGTGGTTGAATACGTCAATGGGCTGAACCATGTCACCCATATTGTTGCCGAAAGCGTTGCGCTGGTAGGTGATAACAGCCGCCATATCGACATCGTTCATTTGGCCTCCGAAGGCCTGCATGGCCGTTCCGGGAACTCCGTTTACGCCAATGTCTAAGTGTTTGGTCAGGTCACCAGTCGCAACAGCGCTTGCAGCGATTGCTTTACCCAAGCCGCCTTCACCGTTCATCCCGTGGCAGGCTGCGCAGTAGCCTTGGTAAACGTTTTTACCGCGCGCCACCAACTCGTCCATAGTGAAAGTCTGGGCCATAAGCGCCTTGATTTCAGCCGCTTCAGCTTGTTTTGTCTCAAGCCACGCCGCGTAATCTTCTTTCGAGACAACGTTGACGACCACAGGCATAAAGCCATGGTCTTTGCCACAAAGCTCCGCACACTGACCACGGTAAATACCGATTTCTTCAGCACGGGTCCACGTTTCGTTCACAAAACCGGGAATAGCGTCGCGTTTGACCGCCAACTCAGGCACCCACCACGAGTGAATTACATCATTCGCGGTAACCAGAAACCGCACTTTGGTATCAACAGGAATTACCATAGGCTCGTCCACTTCAAGTAAGTAGTGCTCGCCTTTTTCGTCGGTGTTGTAAATTTCATCTTGGGCGGTACGCAAGTTACTGAAAAACGATACGTTTTCGCCGTTTTCATTTAAATACTCGTACTTCCATTTCCACTGGTAACCAGTAACCAATATATCCATTTCTGCATCTTCGGTATCGTAAACCTGGATTAGAGTAGAGGTCGCGGGCACAGCCATACCGATTAAGATTAAGAAAGGCACAACTGTCCAAGCGATCTCGACGCTGGTGCTTTCATGGAAATTTGCAGCTTTATAACCCTTGGACTTTCGATGATAGATGATGGAATAGAACATAACCCCGAACACCACAACACCAATGACAATACAAATCCATAGAATTGCAGTGTGTAAATCGTAAATCGCCTGCCCAGTGTTAGTCACCCCAGGTGACATATCCATTTGATTGACCTTTGACCCTGAGGCCAAAGCACCACCGCTTAACACGGTAGCAATCAAGGCGGCGGCGTATACTAAATTTGCGCGCAGTCGCTCACTAATGAAACCCATTCTGCTGTGTCTCCGTTAAGAAAATTTGTTTGGCGCTGACCTCGCTCCCCAATACGGCACCTGAGGCGCCTCGCGACATCAAACACGGTACACGACCACAGCCTGTGGAAACTGAAGGATCGCGCAGCGCCGAGATTATAGACGATGTTTAAGCGAAAAACACTAACAGCCTGATTCAGATCAATTTTTTTGTCCGCAGACCCAAGAGGGACAGAATCCCTACATGTAGTTCAAGCTGGACCCGTAAAGCACCACATATCGTTATTGAGCATATTAAAATATTCGCCACAAGGACACGTTGTATAAATCGTGTTACGAATCTTTTTTGCTGCCAACAATAGGATCCATCAGACGAACAGGTTCGGCGGGAGTCTCTGTTCGGCGTGACAGCGCGCGACTGACGCGTGTTGGAATCTCGGATGGTGCGGGAGCTTGTGGTCTCGGCTCTTGAAAGCCACAGTCAACGCACTCACGTAAATCCGCGTCCATATCGACCACAATAGTGTCCATTTTGGCGCATCGCGGACAGACGGCCCCCGCTATAAAACGTCGTCGACTCATAGTATCCTCCTTCTTTTGCTTAGTGTAGCGCTTCTAAAGGGTATGAGATATATGGCCGCCGTTCGAAAATTTAAACAGTGGGCACCAAAACTCGGCAAACGAGTATTTGTCGATGAAAGTGCCGTAATTTTGGGTGATGTGGAGCTAGGTGATGACGTCAGCGTGTGGCCACAAGTATCAGTTCGCGGTGATATGCACCGGATAAGAATAGGCGCTCGGACCAGCGTTCAAGACAACAGCGTGCTCCACATAACGCACGCTGGCCCCTTCAACCTCGATGGCTGGCCACTCATTATTGGGGAAGATGTCACTATTGGTCATTGCGTCACACTGCATGGCTGTACTATCGGCAATCGCGTACTGATTGGTATGGGTGCAATCGTTATGGACGGCGCCATCGTCGAAGACGAAGTCGTTGTGGCTGCCGGCGCATTAGTTACGCCCGG
>JGI26082J51739_10002995_pt1 | contig 10094 bp, 6 predicted proteins | sample SaaInl5LU_22_DNA_FD_51739 | JGI IMG/M metagenome (IMG submission 51739)
CGTTGTGAAACTTGTCAAGGTGGAGGAGTAAGAGTTATTGAAATGAATTTTTTACCTGATGTACATGTAGAATGTGAAACTTGTCAAGGAAAGCGATTTAACAGAGAAACTTTAGAGATTCGTTACAAAGGAAAATCGATATCAGATATTTTAGAAATGACTATTGAAGAGGCTACAAACTTCTTTGAGAATATTCCTAAAATCTATAGAAAATTAAAAACGATTAAAGATGTTGGTTTGGGTTATATTACACTAGGTCAACAATCTACAACACTTTCAGGTGGTGAAGCTCAACGTATAAAATTAGCCTCAGAATTATCTAAAAGAGATACAGGAAATACGTTCTATATTCTTGATGAACCTACTACTGGTTTACATTTTGAAGATATTAGAGTTTTAATGGAAGTGCTAAACAAGCTTACNAATAAAGGAAATACTGTTTTAATTATTGAGCATAATTTAGATGTGATAAAATTAGCAGATTATATTATTGATGTAGGCATGGAAGGTGGAAAAAAAGGAGGTCAAATTATCACTAAAGGAACTCCAGAAGAAGTAGCCAAACATAAAAAAAGCTATACAGCAAAATTTCTAAAAAAAGAAATATTAATTAGCAGATAAGAAAAACCACAATACAATGACTACAACACATTACATTGTAATTGTAGTCATTGTATAAATATTAATTATTTTTTTTTGCAAGTTTATAAATGTATAAACAACAACAAATTGCAACTACAATAAATAAAATACCTTTTATTTGAGTTAACATAACAATCAAAATTAAAAAGCTCCTGCACAATCAGCTGAAACTATAGACGCAATAACTGCTGTCTCAGCTGCACAAGCAAAAGCAATTGGTTGCATAAATGGAATAAACGACGTTATACCTGCACATGCACNAGTAAGGAAACCAACTGCAGTCCCCTCATGACTAGCAACACAACTTAAAAAACTTTCATTTTCGTCTTCATTAGAACCTTCATTTTCTTCATCTTTACTAAAATAGAATTTACTTGATTCTTTTCTTGAAAGTGCATATATTCTATTTTCATTTATATAGTAATTTGATGAATANACATTTCCTTGCTTTTCAAAAGTTACAATTAAACACACTCCCATCATCTTTTAAAGTAGTTATTTCAAAATTATACGATTCATTATTGTAGATTGTCGGAATTACATAAGTAATATCACTGATACTTTGAGTTTTATTTGTATTTTTTGAAAGAGTTTATATATATATATATCATCGATATTATAAAAATATTTTTTCTCTAAAGATTCATCTATATCATTTCCTTGTGAACATGAAATAAAAATAAATAGTGTAAATAAAAAAACAAAACTTTTTAATACGTTTTTCATTATTCTAAAATTAAAAAATTAGTTAAGATTTCTTTTAGGTAACACATAACACTAATGACCAAAATTGCAATTTTCAACACAAAGAAAAAAAAAAAAAAACTTATAAAATTTAAAACTATTAGTATTATAAATATTAATTATTAGTTTTTTTTATAATTATATGATAAACACTATTGTTATATCTTTGTTTTTTAAAATTTCAGATTCATGACAAATGACGATAGAAAAATAAGAGAAAAACTCCAACAAAAAACTTGGAACGAAATAAAAACAAACGATTCTTGGGCTATTTTTAAAATTATGGCTGAGTTTGTTGAAGGTTATGAGCGTTTAAGTAAAATAGGCCCTTGTGTTTCTATTTTTGGAAGTGCACGTACAAAACCAGACCACGAATATTATAAACTAGCAGAAGAAGTTGCTTTTAAATTAACTCAAGCTGGTTTTGGTGTAATTACAGGTGGTGGACCAGGAATTATGGAAGCTGGTAATAAAGGTGCTAATAGAGGAAAAGGAATTTCTGTTGGACTAAACATAGAATTACCTTTCGAACAACATGATAATCCTTGGATAGATCAAGGTAAAAGTTTAGACTTCGATTACTTTTTTGTTAGAAAAGTCATGTTTGTAAAATATTCTCAAGGATTTGTAGTAATGCCTGGTGGTTTTGGAACTTTAGATGAACTTTTTGAAGCGATTACTTTAATACAAACAAAAAAAATTGGACGCTTCCCAATTGTTTTAGTAGGTACAAAGTTTTGGGGCGGAATTATAGATTGGATTAAAAACACACTTTTAGAAGAAGGCAATATTAGTCCACAAGATTTAGATTTATTTAGATTAGTAGATACTGCAGATGAAGCAGTAGAGCATTTTAATAAATTTTACGCTAAATATAAACTGAAACCAAACTTTTAAGAATGTTTCAAAAAAGAAATGTTCTATTTATTCTGCTATTTGTTGTTGCTCTTTTACAGGGACAAACTAGAATTAAAACAATGTTCTATAACACATTAAACTATAATTCTAATACAGAAAGTGAAGCTAGAACACCATATTTAAAAACAATATTAGACGACGTTAAACCAGATTTATTTATGGTTTGCGAGCTCAAAAATGAAATTGCTTCTAATTATCTTTTTAATAATACCATTGTAACCTCTAACCCAAGTTTTAAAAAAGCAGATTTTAATACGAGTAGATCTCCTGCAACAGACTTGTTACAAATGTTATATTATAATGCTGATAAACTTACTTTAGAATTTAATGAAGTAATTCCCACTGGTGTTAGAGATATTAACCATTATACACTAAAATTAAAGACAGCATCTGAAACTAGAATAGAAGTTTTTGTTACGCACTTAAAAGCCTCTAGAGGAATAGATAACAGACAAAAAAGAGAAGAATCTATTGAAATTTTTACTAGGCAATTAGATAGATTACCACAAGATGCTTATATAATTTTTGCTGGTGATTTTAATTTTTACACTAGTAATGAAGAAGGTTTTTTAAAATTAATAGACGAAAATAATCCTATACAAATTATAGACCCAATAAATCGATTGTGCCCAAGTTTTCCAAATAATAATATTGATTATTTTAATGGTGAATATAATGGAAGTATTTATTTCTGGAATAATAGCGCTTATTCAGATGTTCACTCACAATCTACAAGAAATTCTCAATTAAATGGAGATGGTGCTGGAGGAGGAATGGATGATCGATTTGACTTTATTATGCTTTCTAAAAACCTTACAGAAAGTACAGAAATGAAATTTGTAAACAACAGCTACAAAACCATTGGTAACAATGGAAACTGCTATAATTCTTTTGTTAGTAATACTAGTTGTACAGGAGAATTTTCTCAGAATTTAAGAAATGCATTGTTTAATTTTAGTGATCATTTACCAATTGTATTAGAGTTAGAAAATCAACAAAATATTTTATCTAATTATATATATGTAAAAAAATTAAATTTTAGCATTAAGCATCAAGAATTAAAGTTAAAAATTGATAAGAATATAAAAGAAATAAAAATTTATAATACATTAGGCAAAGTTGTTTTTACATCTAAAAATATAAACTCAAATGAAACCGTTATTTATTTAAATATTCTAAAAAGTGGATTGTATTTTTTAAAAGTAGACGATTATAAAGTAGCGAAATTCTTAAAAATTTAATTTGAAAAAACATCTTTACATACTCCTTATATGTTGTTTTTCTTGTCAATTATTTTCTCAGAAAAATAAGATTGATATTAAAGCAATTTTACAGCCTAGTAAAGACGTTTTAAAGCTTCAGCAAAAAATTATATTTTTTAATAATTCAGATAGCATCTTAAATACAATTTACCTACATAATTGGCCAAACAGTTTTAAGAATAGAAAAACGCCTTTATCCAAAAGATTTGTAAAAGATTTTAAAAAGGAATTATACTTTGCAGAAGAATCTGAAAAAGGAGAATCTAACATTAAAAACTTAACAGTAAATAATGAGTCAGTTGTTTTTAATGAAGTAAAAGACCAAATAGATATATTAAAATTAAGTCTTAATAACTCTTTAAAACCAAAAGATAGTTTAAAAATTGAGGTTACTTATGATATTAAAATTCCAGATGCAAAATTTACCAATTACGGAAAAACAACTGATGGTTATTCTTTAAGATATTGGTATTTAACCCCTGCAGTTTATGATAATGGTTGGCAATTAATGAGCAACTTAAATTTAGACGATTTATTAGAATCTTATACAAATTTTTTTATTGATATTGATGTGCCTAATAAGTTTGTTTTAGAGAGTAATTTAACTCAATTAGAAATTAATCAAGAAGACAAAACAAAATACATACTTACTAGTAAACATAATAAAGATGTAATACTATCTATCAGTAAAAAAAAGGAATTTAAAATATACAAAGTAGATGGCATAAACATAAAAACCAATGTAGTAAGTGAAAATTTATCAGACTCTTTAGTTAAATCTTATTTTTCAAGAGAATTAAATTTTTTGCAAAAGTTTTTGGGTAAATTTCCTCAAAAAGAATTATTTCTTGATCAAGTAACAAGAAGTAAAAATCCAGTAATTGGTTTATCTAAGCTACCTAAAATCGTTCGTCCTTTTCAAGAAAATATGATTTGGGATATAGAGACCTTTAAAACAATTTCATTAAAATATTTATTAAATACAACTAATATAAATTTAAGAACAGATTATTGGTTTATAGATGGTTTACAAAATTATTTATTAATAGAATATATTAATACTTACTACCCTAATGAGAAACTGTTGGGCAAGTTTTCAAAATATTGGCCAATTAGAAGTTTTAATTTAGCAAAACTAAATATAAACGATAAATACCCTTTAGTTTATCAATATACTTCTAGAAGATTTTTAGACCAAGCACTAACCACTTCTGCAGATTCACTTTCTAATTTTAATAGAAAAATTGTAAACAAATACAAAGCTGGTTTAGGTTTTAGATATTTAAAAGGATATTTAGGAGAAAGTACTTTAAATGATGCCATTAAAGAATTTTATAAAAAAGAAAAAAACAAATTAACATCAAGTAAAAAATTTGAAGAAATATTAACCAATACTACTTCTCAAGATATTTCATGGTTTTTTAATGATTTTTTAAAAACTAGTAAAAAAATAGATTACACTATTANTAATGTTGAAAAAGAAAAAGATAGCTTAAAAGTCACCATAAAAAATAACAGAAATATTACAACTCCAGTTTCTTTATATGGTGTAAAAAACAAACAAATAAAATTCAAAAAATGGGTTNNTGGAATAGATAGCACAAAGACTATTAAAATTTTTAAAGGAGATTTTAATAAACTAGCTTTAAATTACGAGAATCTTTACCCAGAACATAACACTTTAGATAATTGGAAATCATTAGAGAAGAAAATATTTAATAAGCCTTTAAAATTTTCTCTAATTAAAGATATACAAGACCCTTACTATAATCAGTTATTCTATATGCCTAATGTCAGTTATAATTTTTATAACGGATTAATTTTAGGTGTTACAGTGCATAACAAACCATTAATTAAAAGAAATTTAGAATTTTCTTTAGCTCCTTCTTATGGTACAAAAAGTGGAACTTTAGCAGGACGATTTTCAGTATTATATAATCAGTTTTACGAAAAAACAAGAATTTACAGAATTGGTTATGGTTTAGCAGGAGTTAATTTAGACTATGCTCCAGGTCTTTCTTACAGCTCTTTAACTCCCTATGTAAATGTAGTCTTTAAAAGAAAGTCTTTAAGAGACACAGGTTTAGAGGCAATAAGAGCAAGATTAATTCATATTAATAAAGAAGTTGCTCCCAATCAAATACAAACAGACGAAGACAAATACAGCGTTTTTAGCTTACAATATGTAAATAATAAGCTAGATATGATTAACGAATTTGGCTATAGTTTTGGTACAGAGTTTTCAAAAGATTTCTCTAAAGGTTTTGTAGATGTTAGATTTAGAGCATTAACAAGTAAAAACCGTCAATTAGATTTTAGGATTTATACAGGTGCTTTTTTTAACAATAATACTACTAGTGATTACTTTAGTTTTGGTTTAGATAGAGCTAATGATTACCTGTTTCAACTAAACTATTTTGGTAGATCTGAAGATTCAGGTATTTTTAGTCAACAATTTATTATTGCAGAAGGTGGTTTTAAATCTGTACTACCTACAAGATTTGCAAATCAATGGATGCTTTCTTTTAATTCTAGTATTGGTTTATGGAGATGGGTTGAATTTTATAATGATGTTGCATTCTTAAAAAACAGAAATCAAAGTCTGTATTTTGCTTATAATAATGGTATACGTTTTAACTTTGTACATAGAATTTTAGAAGTATATTTTCCTTTGTATTCAAATAATGGTTGGGAAGTAGGACAACCAAATTATAACGAAAAAATTAGATTCACACTTACAGGTGATTTAAGGGCAATTTTTAATTTTGTGAGAAGAGGATTTCTATAAATTAAAACATTTGCCCTTTTTTTGTATAATTATCAACAAAAACACAATTTAACCGCTTTTTTTTAACATATTCTTAACCAAATCAAATATTTTTAAATATCAATTAAAAAAACTATATTTGCAGACAAGCAAAATACTATAAATATGACTTTAAAAACTGCTACATCTTCATCACAAGAAATATCTTTTAATGAATTTAAAAAAGAAGTTTTAAACGATTATAAAATTGCAAAAATAAGCAGAGAATGTAGTCTTTTAGGAAGACGTGAAGTGCTTACTGGTAAAGCAAAGTTTGGTATTTTTGGTGATGGTAAAGAAGTGCCACAATTAGCTATGGCAAAGGCTTTCAAAAAAGGAGATTTTAGATCTGGTTACTACAGAGATCAAACTTTTATGATGGCAATTGGAGAATTATCTGCGCAACAATTTTTTGCTGGTTTGTATGCACATACAGATATAAAAGAAGATCCAATGTCTGCAGGTAGACAAATGGGTGGTCATTTTGCGACTCACAGTTTACATGAAGATGGNAGCTGGAAAAACTTAACAGAACAATACAATTCAAGTTCAGACATCTCTCCTACTGCTGGTCAAATGCCTCGTTTGTTAGGTTTAGCACAAGCTTCAAAAATTTACAGAAACGAAAAAAGCGTTCAAAACAAAACNAATTTCTCTATAAATGGTAACGAAGTTGCTTGGGGTACAATAGGTAATGCAAGTACAAGTGAAGGTTTGTTTTTTGAAACNATAAATGCTGCTGGTGTTTTACAAGTACCAATGGTAATGAGTGTTTGGGATGATGAATATGGAATTTCTGTTCATGCTAAACATCAAACCACTAAAGAAAGTATCTCAGAAATTTTAAAAGGATTTCAAAGAGATGAAAAAAATAAAGGTTACGAAATTTTTGTAGTAAATGGTTGGGATTATGTTCAATTAATGAGCACCTATCAAGAAGCTGCAAAAATCGCAAGAGAAGAACATGTACCTGTTTTAATTCATGTTAAAGAATTAACACAACCACAAGGTCATTCTACTTCTGGTTCTCATGAAAGATATAAAACAAAAGATCGTCTTCAGTGGGAAAGAGATCACGATTGTATAGCTAAAATGCGTGAGTGGATTTTGGAATTCGAATTAGAAACAGAATCTGGTGATACTTTACGTTTTATTGATAGCGAAGAAGAATTAATTATTCTTGAAAAAGAAGCTAAAAAAGAAGTAACTAATGCAAAAAGAAATGCTTGGAATGCTTACTTAAACGAAATAAAAGCAGAAGGCACATTAGTTTCTCAGATTTTAGAAAGAGTTGCTAAAAAAAGTGCTAATGGAGCTTTTATTACAAAATATAAAAATGATTTAGTATCGAACTCAGAACCTACTAGAAAAGATGTTTTATCTGCTGCTAGAAAATGTTTATGGCATTTAAAAGATGAGTCTTTTCCTGAGAAAATTGAGCTTCAAAACTTTATTAAATCATCTTTAAAAAATGCTTACAGTAAATACTCTACTCATTTATTAAATGAGTCTGAATCTAATGTGTTAGCAGTTGCAGAACAACTACCTACTTATGCTCAAGAAAAAAATTTAGTAGATGCAAGAGTTGTGATGAGAGATAATTTTGATGCCATATTAGAAAAGCATAATGATGTTGTTATTTTCGGAGAAGATGCTGGTTTTATTGGAGATGTTAATCAAGGTCTAGAAGGTCTGCAAGAAAAATTTGGAGAGATAAGAATTTCTGACACTGGTATTAGAGAAGCTACCATTATTGGACAAGGAATAGGTTTAGCAATGAGAGGTTTAAGACCTATTGCAGAAGTACAATATTTAGATTATTTATTGTATGCTTTACAAATAATGAGCGATGATTTAGCTACTTTACGTTACAGAAGTTTTGGTAAGCAAAAAGCACCATTAATTATAAGAACTAGAGGTCATAGATTAGAAGGAATTTGGCATGCAGGTTCACCTATGGGTGGCATTATAAATAATGTAAGAGGTATGCATGTTTTAGTGCCAAGAAATATGACTAAAGCTGCTGGTTTTTATAATACTTTATTAGAAGGTGATGATCCTGCACTAGTTGTAGAATGTTTAAATGGATATCGTTTAAAAGAAAATTTACCAACTAATTTAGGAGAGTTTAAAACCAAAATTGGTGTTGTAGAAACCATTAAAGAAGGTAAAGATATGACTGTAGTTTCTTACGGGTCTACTTTACGTTTAGTAGAAGAAGCTGCAAAAGACTTACTACAAGTGGGTATTAATATAGAAATTATAGATGCACAATCTTTATTACCTTTTGATTTACATCATGATTGTGTAAAGAGCCTAGCAAAAACAAATAAATTATTGGTTGTTGATGAAGATGTACCTGGAGGTGCTTCTGCTTATATTTTACAAGAAATTTTAGAAAATCAAAATGGATATGAGTATTTAGATAGTAAACCATCTACATTAACCTCAAAGCCACATAGACCTGCTTATGGTACAGATGGAGATTATTTTTCTAAACCATCTACAGAAGATATTTTCGAGAAAATTTATGCAATGATGCATGAATATAATCCGCAAAAATTTAAAAGTTTATATTAAAATAAAAAAATCCCAATCAAATTTGATTGGGATTTTTTTTAACACTTACTAGCACAAAAGATTTTGTAAGTTTTCTTAATTTAGGCTCAAATAATTCAAATCAAACTTTTTATGAAAAAACTACTACTCTTTTCATTGATTTTAGCATTTTCAATTCCTCNACAAGCTAATGCTCAAAAGAAAAAATCTAAAAAANATAAAAAGACNNCACAAGTTGCACCAAAACCNAAAAAAAGCAAACCATCTTACAAAACCTATGTAAATTCTAAAACAAAATCAGATGATGGTTTATTTCATGTACATAACAATAATGGTAAATTCATGTACGAAATTCCAAAATCACATTTTGGAAAAGAAATGTTATTAGTAACTAGAATTAAAGACATCCCTGCTGGTTTAGGTGGTGGTTATGTGAATGCTGGTTCAAAAATTAATACACAAGTTGTAGTTTGGGAGGAGTTTCAAAATAAAATTTTACTAAAAGTAAAATCGTATAACGCAGTTGCAAATGATTCTCTACCCATTTATAAATCAGTGAAAGCAAACAACCTAGAACCTATAATTTATGCTTTTGATATAAAATCTCAAAACCCAGATTCTACTGCTGTTTTAGTTGATGTTACAAAATTCTTCTCTTCAGACATAAAAGCTATTTCTGCTTTACCTTCTTTTTACAGAGCTCGTTATAAAGTAAGAAGATTAGACCCAACTCGTAGTTTTATCAATAGNATAAAAAGTTACCCAAAAAATATAGAGGTTGTTCAAGACTTTACTTATGATGCAGCAGCTCCACCAAGTAANAGTAANACAAANACAATTACAATNAGAGTAAATCAGTCAATGATATTACTTCCAGAAGATAAAATGATGCCAAGAATTTATGATAAAAGAGTTGGTTATTTTTCTATTGGAAATGTAGACTATAGNTCTGAAGCTTTAAAAGCAGATGCTAAAAGATATATAAGAAGATGGCGTTTAGANCCNAAAGATGTTAGCGCTTATAATAGAGGTGAATTAGTAGAACCTATTAAACCTATTGTGTATTATTTAGACCCTGCAACTCCAGAAAAATTAAGAAAATACATTAAGCAAGGTGTAGACGATTGGGCAAAAGTTTTTGAAACAGCAGGATTTAAAAATGC
>JGI26082J51739_10003002_pt1 | contig 10081 bp, 12 predicted proteins | sample SaaInl5LU_22_DNA_FD_51739 | JGI IMG/M metagenome (IMG submission 51739)
TTCTCAAGAGGCGAGTTTGCTTGTCAGTACACAGGCGAGAATGAGATCAAAGACGAACTCATTAAGAAGCTTGACTTGTTAAGAGCAGCTTGTGGTTTCCCCTTCATCATCACCAGCGGCTATAGAAGCCCAACACACCCCATAGAAGCTAAAAAGGAGAAAGCAGGAACACATGCTCAAGGCATTGCAGCTGACATTAAAGTCAGTGGTGGAAATCAAAGATATACAATTGTTAAACATGCCATCGCGCTTGGTTTTAATGGCATTGGAGTTGCTAGTAATTTCATCCATGTTGACATCCGCGACCTTGACGATAACGAAGCTCCTGTAGTGTGGGTTTACTGATATGGCTAGAATACCTACGAATGCTCGTTTGTTTGGTGAATATCTGTTAGGAAACAAAAGCCCTATAACAGAGCAAGACTTTACGCCAGAAGAGTTGTCTGAGATGCTTAGAATGATTGAGCAGCAGGATCAAGCAAACGCCGCAGAAGAAGCAAGATTAGCAAACAAAGTAGAATGGGCCAAGAAGGAGGCGCAGCAGCCTTTTGACGAGAATAAAAATTTAATACTAGACAAGAAAACAGGTGTTCTTGTGCCGCGTTATTCTGAAGAAGAATACAATAAACTAATGCAGGACAATCTTAAAAGTATTCAAAAAGATTTAAAGTCTTACACTGAAACTAAAGATAAAACTTCTGTTAGTTATAGAGATGAGCGTAAAGACCCTGCTGGGTTAAACTTTGTAAACGCAATTAGTGAGTCTTTTAAATCACCAGCTTATAACATAGAAACGTCACTTGGTCATTTTAACGCACATAAGAACAAAGACGGAACTGTCACTATAAAAGATAGGTATGATTTTTTAGGATACGGTAGAGACAATTCTGTTAAAGTTCCTCTTTCTTATTTTCTAGGAAACCTGCATTTAGCTATAACAAAACCAGAAGCTTTTGGGACTATGCTGGCTAGAACTTTCTTAGCAGATAGAGGAAGAGACGTTAATATTACTTTAGATAGTAAAGCAAAGACAGCCAAGACGTTTAAGGAAGCCCTTTGACTGAATTAGCGGTAGCTCTACTTCCGTGGCAACAAGAGGTCTTCAACGATCCCACACGGTTTAAAGTGATAGCGGCAGGACGCAGGACAGGGAAGTCTAGGTTAGCTGCTTGGCTACTAATCATCAATGCCTTACAGGTTAAACGAGGTCATGTGTTCTACGTTGCCCCTACACAGGGTCAGGCTAGAGACATTATGTGGCAGACGCTGCTAGAGCTTGGACACCCCGTCATAGCCAGCAGCCACGTCAACAACCTACAGATTAAGCTAGTCAACGGCGCTACCATAGCCCTGAAGGGTGCTGACAGACCAGAGACTATGCGTGGTGTTAGCTTGAAGTTCTTGGTTATGGACGAATACGCTGACATGAAGCCAGAGGTGTGGGAGCAAATCCTTAGACCTGCTCTTGCGGATCAGAAGGGTAATGCACTCTTCATTGGTACGCCAATGGGTCGTAACCACTTCTATGATCTTTATCAATATGCTTGTATAGCAGACGATGAAACATTTAAAGGTTGGCACTTTACAAGCTACGACAACCCACTACTAGACCCTAAAGAGATTGAAGCAGCTAAGAAGTCTATGTCTGCCTTCTCGTTTAGACAAGAGTTTATGGCTTCCTTTGAAGCTGCTGGTGGAGAGTTATTTAAAGAAGAACATATTACATTCAGCGAAGAAGAACCTGAGAATGGTCAGTTTTATATTGCTGTGGATTTGGCAGGATTTGCAGATGTCCAAAAAGTTACTACTAAAACCAAGCGACTTGACCAAACGTCAATTGCGGTGGTTAAGGCAAGCGAAGAGGGCTGGTGGGTTGCTAACATCATTCACGGACGCTGGGGTGTTGAAGAGACAGCACGAAAAATCTTTGAAGCAGTTAGAGACTATCAACCAGTTGCTGTCGGAATCGAAAAGGGAGCCTTGAAGAACGCTGTCTATCCCTACTTAAATGACATAATGAAAAAGAACCAACGCTTCTTCCGCATTGAAGAGCTGACACACGGCAATAAAAGAAAGATAGATAGGATTGTATGGGCGCTGCAAGGGCGCTTTGAACACGGTACAATCACATTAAACACGGGGACATGGAACAGTCAGTTCTTAGACGAGTTGTTTCAGTTTCCAAACGCACTTGTTCACGATGACTTGATAGACTCCTTAGCCTACATAGACCAGTTAGCTAAGGTAGCCTACGCAATTGATTTTGAAGAAGATGAACATGAATATTTAGACTCATACTCAGGATACTAATATGTCTTTTGATAAAGATGATTTTTACATCAGCGAAACACTAGAAGGCTGGGTTGGTGAGAAGTGCCAGTCGTGGCGCGACTACTACGAAGCAAACTATTCACAGCGCTTTGACGAGTATTACCGCCTGTGGCGTGGACAGTGGAGCCACGAAGACAAGACACGAGAGTCTGAGCGTTCCCGCATTGTAAGCCCTGCGCTGCAACAGGCTGTTGAGTCGTCTGTAGCAGAGCTGGAAGAAGCTACCTTTGGCCGTGGTAAGTGGTTTGATATTAAAGATGATCTGCACGACCAAGACCCACAAGACATTGTTATGCTTCGTCGTCACTTGACAGATGACTTTAAACGAAACAAGGTTAGAAAGAGTGTTGCAGAGTGTCTAATAACGCTGCTGTGTTCGGTACAGGCATTGCAGAGATTGTACTGGCTGAAGAAAAAGAGATGGCTCCAGCAACACAGCCTATCATGGACGGTCAGCTACAAGCTGTTGGTGTTACTATCAAAGACCGTACAGTGGTTAAGATAGAACCTGTCATGCCACAGAACTTCTTGATTGATCCAATGGCAACCTCTGTTGAAGACGCTATGGGCTGTGCTGTTGACCGCTTTGTGTCTAAACACATTGTAGAGCAGCTACAGGAACAAGGTGTCTATCGTGATGTAGAGATTGGTGAAGCCTCTTCCGACAGCGACATTGAACCAGATCAAGACCTATCACGCTATGACGAAGACAAGATAAGATTAACCAAATATTATGGATTGGTTCCTCGTCACCTGCTTAAAGAAGCTATGACGGACGAAGACGCAGAAGAAGAAGACTTAGACGTAGATGATGAAGAAGACGACAGCTACTATGTAGAAGCTATTGTTGTCATTGGCAACGACGGTATTCTCCTCAAAGCAGAAAAGAATCCGTACATGATGCAGGATCGTCCAGTCATTGCATTCCCTTGGGATATTGTTCCTAGCCGCTTCTGGGGTCGTGGTGTATGTGAGAAGGGTTATAACTCTCAAAAGGCGTTAGACGCTGAACTACGCGCTCGTATCGACGCTCTAGCACTCACTATCCACCCAATGATTGCTATGGACGCTTCTCGTATGCCTAGAGGCTCCAAACCAGAGATTAGGCCAGGAAAAATTATCTTGACAAATGGCAATCCAGCAGAAGTGTTGCAGCCATTTAACTTTGGTAATGTTAATCAAATTACCTTTGCACAAGCAGATGCTCTACAACGCATGGTACAGACCGCTACAGGCGCTATAGACAGTGCTGGTATCTCAGGGTCTATTAACGGAGAAGCCACGGCAGCGGGCGTTTCTATGAGCTTAGGCGCTATCATCAAGCGGCACAAGCGTACATTGATCAATTTCCAAGAATCTTTCATCATTCCTCTGGTGTCTAAGGCTGCCTATCGCTATATGCAGTTCCAACCTGAGATGTACCCTGTTGCAGACTACAAGTTTGAAGTTAGTAGCTCGCTAGGCATCATTGCTCGTGAATACGAAGTAACTCAGTTGGTGCAGTTGTTGCAAACAATGTCTCCAGACACCCCTATGTACCCACAATTGATTCAATCTATCATTGATAACATGAATCTTTCTAACCGTGAAGAGCTTATTGCGTCTCTGAAGCAGGCTAACGAGCCTAATCCAGAAGCACAGCAGGCACAACAGGCAGCACAACAGGCTCAGTTGGCCTTCCAAGCGTCACAAACTGCTGCACTTAACGGACAAGCTACAGAATCTCAAGCTAGAGCGCAGAAGATTACTATGGAAGCTCAAGGTAATTCCACAGGAACTAGAGATTCAGCGCATGAAAGCAGTCACTACTAACCTACAAGCGGGTACACAGGACGACAAAGAGTTCGAACGCCGTCTGAAAGTGTCTGAGCAGCTGCTTAAAGAGCGTGAGATTGCTGTCAAAGAGGGTGCTAAAGCCCCAGCAGCGCCACAACAACAAGGACTAATGCCACAATGATTACACGCAGAGAGTTACAAGACGTTGTAGTGCAGGTTAATGCCAGCTTTGAGGAGGTGTTAAAGCGATTAGCTGCACTAGAGGCCAAGGAAAAGCAAGAGGTTGTTGTTAAGAAACCAAAGGCCAAGCAAGACTAGCATAAGATACTGTTTTGGTTACTCTAGGTGGTGTTTTGCCGCTTAGTGTAGCTGTTTAAGCACCTTATAGAGAGATAGATATGCCAACAGACAAGAAAGACCCACGGTTAGCTAGAGCAGGCGTAAGCGGTTATAACAAACCTAAGCGTACACCTAGCCATCCAAAGAAAAGCCACGTTGTTGTAGCCAAGGTAGGCGACCAAGTTAAGACAATCAGATTTGGTGAGCAAGGCGCTAGTACAGCAGGCAAGCCTAAGGCAGGCGAAAGTGAAGCAATGAAGAAGAAACGCGCTAGTTTTAAAGCTCGTCACGGCTCTAACATTGCTAAAGGCAAGATGTCAGCAGCTTACTGGAGTTCACGTGAAAAATGGTGATTAAACTGAGCAACGGCCGCTTTGCAAAAAACTGCCCTCAGTGCGGTGCTCAACAGACGTATCTTCGTAAAAACTACGCAGTTGAATCCGAAGTATTAGGTAAGAAGTGTAAGGCTTGTGCTAACTCTGATCCAAAAAGTAACTCTCATAAAGGTTATTACAAGGGTGTTCTACGAGCCTCCTTTGTACACAAGTATAAAACGGGAGCTGAAACAAGAGGTTTGGACTTTACGGTTTCGTTTAATGACCTAGCTGACCTTTTGATCGAACAAGACTTTAGGTGTGCTTTGTCTGGTGAATGCCTTGATGCTATGGAGGTATCAAATAACGCTTCCCTAGACCGTATTGATAGTTCGCTTGGGTATGTGAAGGGTAACGTTCAGTGGGTTACGTCTGAAGTTAATATGATGAAACAGGCCTACAGCCAAGAACGCTTCATTGAAGTGTGTAGACTAGTAGCAGATAAGGAGAAGTGGTAAATAATAAAAATATTACTTGACTTTTATAGCATTTTGTGTTATAATAGAGCTGTAGTATATAACAATAACTTATAAGCACTGTCCTAAACGGAGAAACAGTATGATTGATAAAGAACTTGAGCAATATTACGATAACTACCGCACTATGTTTATGGATGCTGGCTGGAAACAACTACAGCAAGACCTTATGCAGAACGCTACTGTTATCAACTCAGTTGAAGCGTGTAAAGATGGTAATGATTTGTACTTCCGTAAAGGGCAACTGGCAGTCATTGCAAACATCCTCAACTTAGAAGCTCAAATCAAAGCAGCCGAAGAGCAAGCTAACGAGGAACCAGAAGAAGTAGAAGCGTAATGGCTCTGCTTTTTGATTTTAAATGTGAAGATGGACATGTCAATGAAAGACTTGTCAAATCTGGAGTAACACACACACCTTGCTTAGATTGTAACAAGATGGCTGAGAAGATTATATCTCCTGTACGTTCTGCTTTAGACCCCATTAGCGGTGATTTTTTAGGTGCAACCGAGAAGTGGGCGAAGAACCGTCAGCAGAAGATATTACAAGAGAGAAAGGCTAACTCGTAAGAACCCTTTCATAATATAAACCTCCACAATGATTTAGATCACGGAGTTTAATAATGGCAACACTCATAGACGAGCGTCCAGAAGACGAAGACGAAGTAAACACCGCTCAACAGGAGCCTGAATATCAGCAACCTCCTGAAGAAGACATACCAGAGAAGTACAAAGGGAAGAGCACTGCAGAGATTGTACGGATGCACCAAGAAGCTGAGAAGCTCCTAGGGCGGCAGAGTTCCGAGGTAGGTGAGTTACGCGGCGTAGTCGATCAATATATAAAGACACAACTCGACAACCAAAAAGCACCAGAACCTGACGAAGAAATAGACTTCTTCTCAGACCCTGACAAGGCCGTCAGGAGAGCTATTGATAATCACCCTAAGATTAGGGAAGCCGAAGCAGTAACACAGCAATACAAAAAGTCTACAGCACTTTCACAACTACAGCAGCGTCATCCTGACATGCAGAATGTGCTACAAGACCAGAAGTTTGTTGACTGGATTCAAGGTTCTAAGATTAGAAAACAGCTCTTTGCTCAAGCAGACAAGCAGTACGATTATGATGCAGCAGATGAACTCTTCACAACGTGGAAAGAACGTCAACAAGCGGTTAATCAAACTGTAGCGTCTGAAATGGCAGGTCGTAAAGCTGCTATCAAAACTGCATCAACAGGCACAGCTCAAGGCAGTGGAGAGACGCAAGGGAAGAAAGTTTATAGACGCGCCGACATTATTAAACTAATGAGGGACGATCCAGAACGATACTTGGCTTTATCTGATGAAATCATCAAAGCCTATTCAGAAGGGAGAGTCCGACACTAAATCTTTAAGGACTTTATATTATGGCAACTTCAGTATATCCCGCTATGGGCGGTGCAGTAGACAACACTAGCGCAGCAACTTTCATTCCACAAATCTGGAGTGACGAGGTTGTAGCAGCTTATCAGACTAACTTGATTCTTGCGAACCTTGTTAAGAAGATGAGCATGTCAGGCAAGAAAGGTGATACCATTCACGTTCCTAAGCCTGTCCGTGGTACTGCTAACGCTAAACTAGCTAACACCGCTGTTACTATCCAGAACAATGTTGAATCAGAAGTACTGATCAGCATCAACAAGCACTTCGAGTTCTCACGTTTGATCGAAGACATCACCAACGTACAGGCTCTCGCTTCACTGCGTCAGTTCTACACTGGTGACGCTGGCTACGGTTTGGCCAAGCAAGTTGACGACGACCTGTTTGCTCTGGGCAAGTCTCTGGGTAACGGTAACGGTTCTTCTTGGGCACACAGCGCTTCTTTCCAGATTGGTGCTGGTTCAGCTCTGGAAGCATACGACATTGATGGCACTGCTGACGTAGGCGCTTTCACTGACGCTGCTTTCCGTAACCTGATTCAGAAGCTTGATGACGAAGACGTACCAATGGACGGTCGTAGCTATGTTGTTCCACCTGCTCTGCGTAACGCTATCATGGGCATTGACCGCTACATGTCTTCTGACTTCGTAGACGGCAAGGGTGTTAAGAACGGTCAGATTGGTAACCTGTACGGCGTTAACGTATATGTTTCTAGCAACTGCCCAACAACTGAGACAGGCGTTCGTGCTTCTATTCTGTTGCACAAAGACGCTATGGTTCTGGCTGAACAACAAGGTGTTCGTTCACAGACTCAGTACAAGCAAGAGTTCTTAGGCACTCTTTACACTGCTGACACTCTGTACGGTACTCAAGTACTCCGTCCAGAAGCAGGCATCGTACTAGCTGTTCAAGGCTAATACAACTGAACGGGGATTCTTCGGAGTCCCCTTTCTTTATTCTTTTTATTATATTCTTTTGTTTTCCTAGGAGCTACAATGGCTATATTCAGAGGTGAAGGTGGTGCTGGTGATTCTACCAACGACGCTACTCTTAGCCTAGTCACTGCCCAAGCTGTTATAGCTTCTACGAAAGCAAGTGAGTCTGCCACTAGTGCAGCTACAGCGTCCACACAAGCAACCACAGCAACTATTAAAGCCGCTGAAGCCTCTGCTAGTGCAGCAGCCGCAGCAGCTAGTGCCTTAGGTGTAGATGTATTTGCAAACGCCGCAGAGCTGTCAGCAACTAACGCAGCCACTAGCGAAACTAACGCAGCCAATAGCGCTACTTCAGCATCTACTTCAGCTACAAATGCTAGTGCCTCTGAGACAGCCTCAGCAGCCTCTGAGAGCGCTGCAAGCACATACGCTACCACAGCTACCACTAAAGCGTCAGAAGCAGCCACAAGCGCTTCTAGTGCGTCTACGAGCGCTTCTACAGCCACTACCAAGGCTACTGAAGCATCTACTAGCGCAACCAACGCTGCTGCGTCAGAGAGCAACGCAGCTACATCAGCATCTAATGCTTCCTCTAGCGCCTCTAGCGCAGCTACTAGCGCATCAGCAGCGTCTACCTCTGCCAGCAACGCAGCTACCTCTGAAAGCAATGCAGCTACCTCTGCATCAACAGCGTCTACTAAGGCTGCTGAAGCAAGCACTAGCGAGACCAATGCAGCCACTAGCGCAAGTAATGCTGCTACAAGCGAGACTAATGCAGCCAACAGCGCTACGTCTGCATCCACAAGCGCAGCTACGGCAACTACACAAGCAACTAACGCAGCTAACAGCGCTTCTACAGCTTCTACACAAGCAAGCAACGCAAGCGCTAGTGCATCCGCCGCAGCAACTGCTGAGACTAACGCAGAGACAGCAGAAACAAACGCAGCCGCTAGTGCTTCAGCAGCAGCAGGCAGTGCAACATCAGCAGCGGCTAGTGCAGCAGCGGCTATTGTAACTCTTTCTAACCTTAACGCAGACAACATGACTACTGGTACGCTTGACGGCGGAACTTACTAAAGGTAATTAACTATGGCAACAACTATTGTAACAAAGAATAGCTCTACCGCTTCTGCCGTCCCTACAGCAGCTCAATTGGTTCAAGGTGAACTGGCGGTCAACGTAGCGGATAAGCGTCTATATACAGAGAACAACGCAGGTGCTATTGTTGAGCTTGGTACTAACCCTAGCAGCTTAACTGTTTCTGGCAACATAGACGTAGACGGCACTACAAACCTTGATGTCGTTGACATTGATGGTGCTGTAGATATGGCAAGCACTCTAACAGTCACAGGCGAAATCACAGCCAACGGCGGCATTGCATTGGGCGACAATGACAAGGCTACGTTTGGTGATGGAGATGATTTACAGATTTACCATGATGGTAGTAATAGTTATATAAAAGATGCAGGAGCAGGAACTTTAAACTTACAAGGTTCAACTCAGGTTTTAATTGCAGGAGCTAATGGTACTGTTGGAGTGCAGTTTGTTGAAGGAGGCCCAGTAAACCTTAGACACAACAACGTAAACAAACTAGCCACCACCTCCACTGGAATCGACGTTATTGGCACAGCCACGATGGATGGGCTTAGTGTTGTCGCTACTGCTCCTAATGTATTAATTCAAGGTGTTAGTGCAACCGATGCTTCGTTAACTTTAAGTTCTGCGGGAATTACATCTTGGGCGCTACGAAACGAATCTACAGACTCATCCCTTTATTTTACTCAAGATGGAACGACTAGAGCGCAGTTAGCCTCTGGCGGAGACATCAGCTTCTACGAGGACACAGGTACTACTGCAAAGCTCACATGGTCAGCCGCTGGCGAAGATTTAAACTTTGCTGATAACGTCAAGGCTACGTTTGGTGCTGGTGATGATTTACAGATTTATCATGATGGGTCTAATAGTTATATTGACGAGCAAGGTACTGGCATACTTAAACTGCGTGGAAGCGCAGGAATTGCATTAGAAAAGTATGACTCAACAGAGCAGATGCTTACAGCTTACCACGATGATGCTGTAACTCTTTTTCACAACGGCTCATCAAAACTAGCCACCACAGCCACAGGCATAGACGTTACTGGAAATGTTGTTGCCGATGGTCTTACTGTTGCTAATACAGGCGCACCGTCATTAAGAGTTCAAGATACCGATGGGACTAATCAATACATTGACTTAGGGAACAACGGGGGTATTACATCTTACGTATCTAGGAATAACACAACCCACGGAAGTCATTTATTTTATGGACATGACGGAACGACCTTCTCCCAAAGATTCAACATAGCCTCCAACGGAGACATCAGCTTCTACGAGGACACAGGCACAACGCCTAAGTTGTTCTGGGATGCGTCTGCGGAGTCTTTGGGTATTGGTAC
>JGI26082J51739_10003008_pt1 | contig 10066 bp, 12 predicted proteins | sample SaaInl5LU_22_DNA_FD_51739 | JGI IMG/M metagenome (IMG submission 51739)
CCCTCTGGCGACCCGCGCTGCATCTCTGCGCCGCCGGTGAAGTGGGGTTTAGGTCTAACAAACAAAACACGCAACCCCCTTTTTGAATTTCATGTGAAGTTTTTCGAACAAACGTAATTACCTCAATAAAACCTACGTTTTCGACCTTTGGACCAAGTACCAGTAACTGATCAGACCGAAGTAAATGACCTGCTGTTCATGAAAAGTGCAGAATCTAAGCCAACACTAAGCTGAATAACGAGTGAATCAGAGTGAACCGCCCCCTAATGCCCCATGCACGAGTCGAAACTAATCTGAACTTTTTCCAAATAAAGGGGAATCGCCACTCCAAAAACTTGTTTCAAACCTTAGCGCACAGAATCGTTCTAATTATGTCGCTCGCGATTCTTAACAACTGCGGTACGCTCTACATTAGCCCAACGGTTCCATTGAACGATCCGAATGTGCAGATCGTCGAAGTGACACAAGGCGTTGTAAAAATTGCGAACAGCTCTGCTTACTCACCGCGCGCTCTACCAAGGCCTAGGTCGGCAGATATAACCGCAATAAATTTGCAGTCCGGCCAGCCAATGTTGCCACGCGTCGCCTCGCGACAACAAACCAATAGCGCCTCGCCGGTATTGAGGCTACCTCCACAAACCAAAACAAAGCGGTACCAAATTGGAGTGGGTGATGTTGTCTCCCTGACGGGGCGGAGCAAACCCATTGCGATCTCGGGAGCGGAAGATCAGCGACGATCAAACATCTACACAGTCCAAGACAGCGGCGCCATCGCGCTTCCAGACGTTGGCTCGATCAAGGTCGCCGGCCTCACAATTGAAGATGCCCATTCAGCGGTATTCAAAAGAAGGGCCGCGAACCAAATCACGGATGCCTTTGCCCTTGATATAAGCGAATTCAATTCACAGCAGATTATCGTCGGTGGCGCAGTCAAAACACACATCCGTATCCCCGTCACGTTTGCACCAAGCACATTAAGCGATGCGATAGCTGCGGCAGGAGGAACGGTAACCAAAGACGAGCGCTCCACTTCAATTAAGATATACAGATTGGGCGAGCTCTATCAGCTACCGTTTGCAGACTATCTACAGACGTCAGACTTGCAGCGCCTGCCCTTAATGTCTGGTGACGCCATCTACGTACATGTTGGTTATGATGTAACCGCCGCGCAGGCTTATTTTTCGGAACAGATTGCGCAGACCGAATTATCCATAGCCCTAAAAACCCAACGGACCGAACAAATCACAGCGCAACTAAGCGCTCTCGATCTACAACAACGCACTGAACAAGCTGCTATTCAGGTGCGCATCGCGACGGATAGCTTGCAGCGTGACTACGTTTACTTGACTGGCGAAGCGAGTAAGCAAACGCGATTCCCGCTACCGTTTGAGCACCATGCAAGTCTTGCTGATGCCCTCTTTGACAGCGGCGGCCTTCCAACAACCACCGCAAATATTAGCCAAATCTACATCCTACGGAAACGCAGTTCCGGTAGCCCGATTGCAGCATACAGGTTTGATTTTTCGAATGCTGCGAATTTGGTGCTAACGACCGAATTTCAGTTACGTCCAAACGACATTATCTTTGCGGCTGAACAACCCATTACGAAGTGGCACCGCGTTATCCAACAAATCACGCCCAGCTTAATTACCACCGGCGTCGGAGCCACAAACTAATTATGCCACGCTCGGCGCCCTATAGTGAAAAAGCCCCCGCACGTTTCCATGCGGGGGCTTTTCTATTCTAAGTAAACACTTTGCTTACCAGTCCTCACGGACCACTACGCGTGTTTTGATCGGCAGCTTCATCGCTGCAAGGCGAAGTGCCTCACGCGCGATTGGCTCGGGTACGCCGTCAATTTCAAACATGATGCGGCCAGGTTTTACCTTAGCTGCCCAGAAATCCACGGAACCTTTACCTTTACCCATACGAACTTCGACAGGCTTAGAGGTAACAGGCAGATCCGGGAAGATCCGGATCCATACGCGACCCTGACGTTTCATCTGACGCGTCATCGCACGGCGAGCCGCTTCGATTTGACGTGCAGTGATACGCTCAGGCTGCAGTGCTTTCAGGCCGTATGTGCCAAAGTTAAGATCCGAACCGCCTTTGGCGTCGCCGCGGATCCGGCCTTTGTGCATTTTACGGAACTTNGTGCGTTTTGGTTGAAGCATCTTTCAATCTCCCCCTTAGCGACGACCGCCTGCACCNCGAGGTGCTGGGCCGTCTTGGAGTTCTTGTGCTTTACGGTCACGCGCAGCTGGATCATGCTCCATGATCTCGCCTTTGAAGATCCAGACTTTAACGCCAATGATCCCGTAGGCAGTCATGCCCTCTGCGTGTGCGTAATCGATGTCGGCGCGAAGTGTGTGCAGTGGAACACGACCTTCACGGTACCATTCAGTACGCGCAATCTCTGCGCCGCCCAAACGACCAGCAACGTTTACACGGATGCCCAAAGCGCCCATGCGCATTGCGTTCTGTACCGAGCGCTTCATCGCGCGACGGAAAGAAACACGACGCTCAAGTTGCTGAGCAATGGATTCAGCAACGAGGGCTGCGTCCAACTCAGGCTTGCGCACTTCAACGACATTCAGGTGAAGCTCAGACGCAGTCATTGAAGCCAACTTCTTACGAAGTGTTTCAATGTCAGCACCCTTTTTACCGATGATAACACCGGGGCGCGCTGTGTGGATCGTAACGCGGCACTTCTTGTGCGGACGCTCGATGATCACGCGGCTAACGCCAGCTTGCTTGCACTCTTCTTTGATAAATGCGCGCAGTTTCAGATCCTCAAGCAGCAAGTCACCATAGTCTTTGGTGTCTGCATACCAGCGGCTGTCCCATGTGCGGTTTACCTGAAGGCGCATACCGATTGGATTGACTTTATTACCCATTACGATTGCTCCTCAACTTGGCGAACCTTGATGGTCAGTTCCGAGAACGGCTTTACGATCTTACCGAAACGGCCACGTGCACGAGGACGACCGCGCTTGAGTGTCAGGTTCTTACCAACGTAAGCCTCTGCAACTACCAGCTCGTCAACATCGAGGTTGTGGTTGTTTTCTGCGTTCGCAATCGCAGACTGAAGACATTTCTTCACGTCTTCAGCAATGCGGCGTTTTGAGAACGACAGGTCAGTCAACGCTTTATCAACTTTCTTGCCGCGGATCATTGTCGCAACCAGGTTTAGTTTCTGCGGGCTTGTACGAAGCATGCGCAATTTCGCCATTGCTTCGTTTTCGGCCACGCGGCGGGGGTTTTTATCCTTGCCCATGACTTACTTCCGCTTCGCTTTTTTGTCAGCCGCGTGTCCGTAGTACGTACGGGTTGGTGAGAACTCACCAAACTTCTGGCCGATCATTTCTTCAGACACATTCACTGGAATGTGCTTTTTGCCGTTGTAGACGCCGAACGTGAGGCCAACAAACTGTGGAAGAATCGTAGAACGACGCGACCAGATTTTGATGACTTCATTGCGGCCGCTTTCACGGGATGCTTCTGCCTTTTTGAGGACATACGAGTCGACAAAAGGACCTTTCCAAACAGAGCGAGTCATAGATTAACGCCCTTTCTTCTTGGCGTGCCGCGAGCGGATGATCAGCTTGCTGGACGCTTTGTTCTTGTTCCGGGTGCGGGCACCTTTTGTGGGCTTACCCCATGGTGTCACTGGGTGACGACCACCAGAAGTCCGGCCTTCACCACCACCGTGAGGGTGATCGACGGGGTTCATAACAACACCACGCACAGATGGGCGGATGCCCTTGTGACGGTTGCGACCCGCTTTACCGAAGTTTTGGTTAGAGTTGTCTGGGTTAGACACAGCACCAACAGTCGCCATGCACTCCTGACGAACCAAACGAAGTTCACCAGAGCTGAGGCGGATTTGTGCGTAACCACCATCACGACCAACGAATTGAGCATACGTACCGGCAGCACGTGCGATTTGACCGCCCTTGCCTGGCTTCAGCTCGATGTTGTGGATGATTGTACCGATTGGCATACCAGAGAACGGCATTGCGTTGCCTGGCTTGATGTCTGCTTTAGCGGACGCGATGATTTTGTCACCGATGGCCAAACGCTGTGGTGCAAGTACATATGCTTGCTCGCCATCATCATATTTGATGAGTGCAATAAACGCTGTCCGGTTGGGGTCATATTCGATCCGCTCAACGGTGGCAGCGATGTCCAGCTTGTTACGTTTGAAATCAACGATACGGTAGAGGCGTTTTGCACCACCACCTTTACGACGCATTGTGATCCGTCCGGTATTGTTCCGGCCGCCGTTCTTCGTCAGACCCTCAACGAGCGCCTTGACTGGGCGTCCTTTCCAAAGCTCCGAACGGTCAATCAGAACCAACCCACGTTGGCCAGGCGTCGTCGGTTTGTACGACTTAAGTGCCATGCTTTCTGTCTTCCATTTGCTTTGCGGCTCATTCGGCTTTCGCCATCAGAACCGGAAGTTATAGGCCCCCGAAGGTGCCCGTAGAATGCGTTGCGCAGCAAGCTGCACAAAACAACAACAAAGCCCCAGACGAATCTGGGGCTGAGCCGATGGTGCTTACTAGGGGGCTGACCCATTCGGGTCAAGGGCCAAGCACATTTTACCTACGTACACTAAGCCAGCCGCTACCAAGCTAGACCACAAAAGCTACTTCTTATCGCGCGCAGCTTTTTCTTCTTTGGTCAGTTTATTGTTCCACTGGTTGTTACTCAAACCCAATTCAGCGGGTGCTGGCTTCGTCTTGCCCTTGGTGACAGTGCCGCCCTTATTGAGAAATTCCTGAATAAGCGCATCATCAGTAGTTTGTTTGGGTACATGTTTCATACCGGAAACACTGCCGCAAATCGATCAGCCCTACAAGCGCAGCAAACAAACAAAAAGCCCCGCTCGTCAGATGACGGCGGGGCTTTTCCAATTATGCTGGTCTGATTAGAGCCCTGTGTTCACGTCGATCGTGTTGCCGTCTTCGAGCATTACATATGCCTTCTTTACGTCTTTACGTTTACCAAGCTGGCCGCGGAAACGCTTAGCCTTACCTTTGGTGATCGTTGTGTTAACCGCTTTAACCTTCACACCAAAGAGCGTCTCAACTGCTTCTTTGATCTGTGGTTTGTTTGCGTCGATCGCTACTTCGAAAACCACCGCGCCATTTTCAGACGCCATAGTTGCTTTCTCAGTGATGATCGGCTTGCGGATCACATCGTAGTGTTCAGCTTTCGCACTCATTTCAAACGAGCCTCCAGAGCTTCGACACCTGCTTTGGTGATCACAAGAGTGTCACGCTTGAGGATGTCATACACGTTTGCGCCCATTGTCGGCAGGATATCCAAACCTTCGATGTTGCGCGCGGCTTTCAAGAACCCTTCATTCACAGAAGCACCGTCGATGACCAATGCACGCTTCCAACCGAGGTTTTTCACTTGCTTAGCCAACGCAGCAGTCTTGCCTTCTGCTTCCGCGTTCTCAATCACAACCAACTCACCCGCAGCTGCTTTTGCAGAAAGCGCGTGCTTCAGGCCAAGCTTGCGGAATTTCTTCGGCAGCTCGTGACCATGTGAACGTGGTGTTGGGCCTTTGTAGATACCACCCTTACGGAAGATCGGCGCGTTACGGTCACCGTGACGTGCGCCACCGGTGCCTTTTTGGCGATAGATCTTCTTTGTTGAGTAGCTGGTTTCAGACCGTGTCTTCACCTTGTGAGTGCCGGCCTGCGCATTGTTACGCTGCCAACGAACCACACGGTGCAGAATGTCTGCGCGAGGCTCAAGTGCGAACAGCTCGTCTGAAAGCTCAACAGAGCCAGCAGTCTTGCCGTCAAGTTTGATCACATCAAGTTTCATTCTTCACCTCCAGTCGCAGGTGCTTCGGCCGGAGCTTCAGCTGCAGCTGCGTCGGATTTCAGGCCTGCTGGCATCGGTGCGTTGTCAGGGAATGGCTTCTTAACCGCATCCTTAACAGTCACCCAACCACCTTTGGAGCCAGGAACGGCGCCTTTAACCATGATCAAGCCACGGGCGGCGTCGGTCTTAACAACCTGCAGGTTTTGCGTAGTAACACGAGCAGCACCCATGTGACCGGCCATTTTCTTACCTTTGAAAACGCGGCCAGGATCCTGACACTGGCCTGTAGAGCCATGTGAACGGTGTGAGATAGACACACCGTGTGTCGCGCGAAGACCGCCAAAGTTCCAGCGCTTCATCGCACCTTGGAAACCTTTACCGATCGATGTGCCAGCAACGTCAACATACTGACCTTCGAGGTAGTGATCAGCAGAAATTTCTGCACCTACTTCGATCAGAGCGTCAGCGTTAACGCGGAACTCCGCAACTTTACGCTTTGGCTCGACTTTTGCCGCAGCAAAGTGGCCGCGCATCGCAGCAGATGTGCGCTTTGCTTTCGCAGAACCAGCACCGAGCTGAACAGCAGTATAACCGTCTTTTTCTTCGGTACGCTGAGCAACAACCTGGAGGTTGTCTAGCTGAAGAACAGTTACAGGAATCTGCTTACCGTCTTCCATGAACAAACGGGTCATGCCCATTTTCTTTGCAATAACTCCGGAACGGATCATTGTTTCAAATCCTCCGATCAAGATTGCAGTTTGATCTCGACGTCCACACCAGCTGCCAGATCGAGCTTCATCAGCGCGTCAACAGTTTGGGGGGTCGGATCAACGATATCCAGCAAACGCTTGTGCGTGCGGATTTCAAATTGGTCGCGAGACTTCTTATCTACGTGTGGGCCACGCAGAACAGTGAACTTCTCGATTTTGTTTGGAAGCGGAATGGGACCACGAACGTTGGCACCAGTACGCTTGGCTGTGTTGACGATTTCCTGTGTGCTGGCGTCCAGTACACGGTAGTCAAACGCTTTCAGCCGAATGCGAATATTTTGGCTTTGCATTTTCATTGCCTTTAATTGGCGTGAGGCGTTGAGAGGTGGATGGCTGGCTCGTCCAGTACCCACATCAAACCCGNAAGACGGGCCTAGAGGGCCCGCCTTAAATCTTGTCACGCAGTGACGCAAGCGTCATTGCGTATAAATCAANCAGCTTAGGCGATGATTTTTGCTACGACGCCCGCGCCTACTGTGCGGCCGCCTTCGCGGATCGCAAAGCGAAGACCGTCTTCCATCGCGATNGGNGCGATCAGCTCNACTTCGAACTTCAAGTTGTCGCCCGGCATAACCATCTCGGTACCCGCTGGAAGCTCAACTGTGCCTGTCACGTCAGTTGTACGGAAGTAGAACTGTGGACGGTAGTTCGCAAAGAATGGCGTGTGACGGCCACCTTCTTCTTTGGTCAGAATATAAGCTTCTGCCTCGAACTTTGTGTGAGGAGATACGGAACCTGGCTTACAAAGAACCTGGCCACGCTCAACACCTTCACGGTCAACACCGCGAAGAAGCGCGCCGATGTTGTCGCCTGCTTCACCGCGATCAAGCAGCTTGCGGAACATTTCAACACCTGTGCAGGTTGTCTTCGTGGTGTCACGGATACCAACGATCTCGATCTCTTCACCAACGTTGATAACGCCACGCTCAACACGACCGGTTACAACTGTACCACGGCCAGAGATTGAGAACACGTCTTCGATCGGCATCAGGAACGGCTGGTCAACAGCACGTGCCGGTGTCGGGATGTAGCTGTCAACAGCTTCCATCAGCTTGTCGATAGACTCTTTACCGATGTTGTCATCGCGGTCTTCCAGAGCTGCCAGAGCAGAACCGGCTACAACTGGGATGTCGTCGCCTGGGTACTCGTAAGATGACAGAAGCTCACGGATTTCCATTTCAACCAACTCGAGCAACTCTTCGTCGTCAACTTGGTCAACTTTGTTCATGTAAACAACCATGTAAGGGATACCAACTTGGCGACCCAAAAGGATGTGCTCACGTGTCTGTGGCATAGGACCATCGGCTGCGTTAACAACCAAGATCGCGCCGTCCATCTGAGCAGCACCAGTGATCATGTTTTTCACATAGTCAGCGTGGCCTGGGCAGTCCACGTGTGCGTAGTGGCGTGTCTCTGTTTCATACTCAACGTGAGCAGTAGAGATCGTGATACCACGTGCTTTTTCTTCCGGCGCGCCGTCAATCTCGTCGTATGCTTTGAAGTCACCAAATTGCTTGGTGATCGCCGCAGTCAACGTCGTCTTACCGTGGTCAACGTGACCAATCGTGCCGATGTTTACGTGCGGTTTAGAGCGTTCAAACTTTTCCTTAGCCATGAGAGGCCTCCTTCATTTTCCAGTAGAACGGTGGCCCTCATGGGCCACCGTAAAAGGTGTCAGATCAAGCGTATTTAGCTTGGATTTCTTCAGAGATGTTGCTTGGTACAGCTTCATAGTGATCGAACTGCATCGAGAACTGCGCGCGGCCCGAAGACATAGAGCGCAATGTGTTGATGTAGCCGAACATATTCGCAAGCGGCACCATCGCGTCGATGGCAATCGCATTACCGCGAGTATCCTGACCCTGAACTTGACCGCGACGTGATGTCAGGTCGCCGATGATACCACCGGTGTATTCTTCAGGAGTGATAACTTCCACTTTCATGATTGGCTCGAGCAGTTTCGCGCCAGCCATTTTCATACCTTCACGCATACACATACGTGCAGCGATCTCAAACGCGAGGACCGATGAGTCAACATCGTGGAATTTACCGTCGATCAACGCAACTTTAAAGTCGATGACGGGGAAGCCAGCCAACGGGCCGCTGTCCATAACCGATTTAATGCCTTTTTCAACACCCGGGATGTATTCCTTTGGAACCGAACCACCAACGATGCGGCTCTCGAAGGAATAACCTTCGCCTGGCTCTGTCGGTGTAATGATGAGTTTAACCTCACCAAACTGACCTGAACCACCAGATTGCTTTTTGTGCGTATAAGAATGCTCAACTTCACGGTCGATGGTCTCACGGTATGCCACTTGTGGCGCACCAATGTTCGCTTCAACTTTGAATTCACGCTTCAGACGATCAACGAGAATGTCGAGGTGAAGCTCGCCCATACCCTTCATGATTGTCTGACCTGACTCGATGTCAGTCTCTACGCGGAAAGACGGATCTTCCGCTGCAAGACGTGCGAGGCCTGTAGACATTTTCTCTTGGTCGCCTTTCGTCTTAGGCTCAACCGCGATCTCGATCACTGGATCTGGGAATGTCATTGTTTCGAGAACAACAGCGTCGTTCTTGTCACAAAGTGTATCACCCGTTGTCGTGTTCTTCAGACCACCAAGCGCGATGATGTCACCAGCAAATGCTTCGGTGATTTCGTCACGATCGTTGGAGTGCATCATCATCATCCGGCCAACACGCTCAGTGTTACCTTTAGTTGAGTTCAGCATTGAGTCGCCCTTACCGAGCGTACCTGAGTAGATACGAACGAATGTCAGGGAGCCAACAAATGGGTCGTTCATGATTTTGAATGCGAGGCCAGAGAAGGCCATGCTGTCATCTGCACGACGTGGGATGTTACGAACTTCTTCTTCGTCACCTGGCTTAAAGCCCATGTAGTCGACAACGTCGAGTGGCGAAGGAAGATAGTCAACAACAGCATTCAACAGAGGCTGAACGCCCTTGTTTTTGAATGCAGAGCCACCAAGAACAGGAACAAATGCCAAAGCCAATGTGCCTTTACGGATCAACGCGCGCAGTGTTGGAACGTCAGGCTCGTTGCCTTCCAGGTATTCCATCATCGCTTCGTCGTCCATTTCGACAGCAGCTTCGATCATTTTGCCGCGCCATTCGTCAGCCATGTCTTTCAGGCTGTCGCGAACTGGAACTTTGATCCAAGAGGCGCCAAGGTCTTCACCCTGCCACAACCACTCTTCCATGGTTACGAGATCGATCAAGCCTTCCAGCTCAGTCTCAGCACCAATCGGGATACCAACTGGAACAGCGCGTGCACCAGTACGGTCTTCAATCATGTTTACGCAGTTAAAGAAGTCCGCGCCGATTTTGTCCATTTTGTTAACAAAAACGATACGTGGAACTTTATAGCGGTCAGCCTGACGCCAAACAGTTTCAGTCTGTGGCTCAACACCGGCGTTGGCGTCGAGAAC
>JGI26082J51739_10003010_pt1 | contig 10062 bp, 9 predicted proteins | sample SaaInl5LU_22_DNA_FD_51739 | JGI IMG/M metagenome (IMG submission 51739)
ATTTTTGATATCCGATGTAGGTAATTTCCAATTGGTACGTTCCCACAACAACATCTAAAAATTCAAAATCACCATTGATGTCTGAAGTTGTGTATTTATTGGTGCCAGATAATTTTATGGTTGCACCAGGCAACGAAAAGTTGCTTTCACTTTCTGTTACTTTTCCTGAGATAACTCCTTTACCTTGCGAGTAACTGAACAGTGAAAATAGCATTGATAATACTAATAATAAATTCCTCATAAGTTTGATTTGTTTTTACTGCAATTTTAAGGGTACTTTTTGTTTCAAACGTAAATGGAAGTTTATTTAAATATTTATTTAGTGTTAAAGAATGAGTTTGTAATGTTGTCTTACTTTAAATTACGGTATCTTAAAAGTTAAATCCATAAAAAAAACCTTGGTTATTCACCAAGGTTTCGTTGTAACTATTTAAAAATGAGTTATTTGTATTTTATCCCAAATATGTCATCAATATTTTACTTCTTGAAGTATGTTTCAATCGTCTAATTGCTTTTTCTTTAATTTGACGCACACGTTCTCTTGTTAAATCAAACGTTTCTCCAATTTCTTCCAAAGTCATTGGTTGGTGTTCTCCCAAGCCAAAATACAATTTCACAACATCCGCTTCACGTGGTGTTAATGTTTCTAACGCTCTGTTGATTTCGATTCTTAATGATTCGTGTATCAACTCTCTGTCAGGATTTGGTGATTCTCCGGAGTTCAATACATCGTATAAATTAGAATCTTCTCCTTCAATTAATGGAGCGTCCATAGATACGTGACGTCCAGAATTTTTCATAGATTCTTTTACGTCATTTACGGTCATATCCAATTTTTTAGCAATTTCTTCAGCACTTGGTGGGCGCTCATTTTCTTGCTCTAAAAAAGCATACATTTTATTGATTTTATTGATAGAACCAATTTTGTTCAATGGCAAACGTACAATTCTTGATTGTTCTGCTAATGCCTGTAAAATTGATTGACGAATCCACCAAACTGCATATGAAATGAATTTAAAACCTCTAGTTTCATCAAAACGTTTTGCTGCTTTAATCAATCCTAAGTTTCCTTCGTTGATTAAATCTGGCAATGTCAACCCTTGATTTTGGTATTGTTTAGCCACAGAAACTACGAAACGTAAATTAGCTTTGGTCAGTTTTTCTAAGGCTCTTTGGTCACCTGCTTTGATTAGCTGTGCTAATTCTACTTCTTCATCTGCAGTAATCAAATCTACTTTTCCAATTTCTTGTAAGTATTTGTCTAAGGATGCAGTTTCTCTGTTGGTAACCTGTTTTGTAATTTTAAGTTGTCTCATCTAATGATTTGTATAGATATTTAAATTCGTAAAATTTTTACTACAAATCTTTATACGTATCAAAACAACATTTTGTTACAAAAAAATAAAAATATTTTTTAAAAAGTTTTTTGGTAGTATGTTATTGTCCTAAAACAATCCATTAATTTGAGCATCAATTCTGTCGATTACGTACCCCAAATCTTCTTGATTACTCACAAAATCAAGGTTGTCGACATCAATAATAAGCAGTTTTCCTTTGGTGTAGGTTGAAATCCAAGCTTCATAACGTTCGTTTAATCTACTTAAGTAATCAATACTGATGCTGCTTTCGTATTCTCTGCCACGTTTGTGAATTTGATCCACCAAAGTAGCAATATTAGCTCGCAAATAAATTAATAAATCCGGTGGAGTAATTAAATTTTCCATCAATTCAAACAAAGAACTGTAATTGTGAAAATCTCTGTTTGTCATCAATCCCATAGCATATAAGTTTGGAGCGAAAATATGTGCATCCTCATAAATGGTCCTGTCTTGAATGATATTTTTCCCAGATTCTCTCAATTCTAAAATTTGACGAAAACGACTATTCAAAAAATAAACTTGCAAATTGAAAGACCAACGTTCCATTTCTCCATAAAAATCATCTAAATACGGATTTTCATCAACAGACTCAAAATGTGGTTTCCATTTGTAATGTTTGGCTAAAAGTTGGGTAAGTGTGGTTTTTCCAGCACCAATATTTCCTGCAATTGCAACGTGCATATTTTAAATTCTATGTGATTAAAAAACAAGTTGCTAAAGTAATAAAAAAAGATAGTACTGCGATTAATAAATTAATTTGTATCCAAAACCACGCACATTTATGATGTGAATATTTGGATCATATTGTAATTTTTTTCTGAGTTTACTGATAAAAACATCCATGCTTCTGGCATTGAAAAAATCGTCATTCCCCCAGAGTTTATTAAGAATGAAGGTTCTATCCAACAACTCATTTTTCTTTTCTGACAATTGAAAAAGCAATTCAGCCTCTCTAGATGTCAATGAAAGGTCTTTTCGTTGAAAGATAAGGTTTGTTTGGTGAAATTAAATTGATATTTACCAATTTCAATGGCCTCTAAATTTGTTTGAAATTCGCTTCTGTTTAGCAACGATTTGACGCGGACAATCAATTCTTCCATCGAAAATGGTTTTTTCAAATAGTCATTTCCACCCAATTGAAAACCTTCTAAAACATCCGAAGTTTCTGATTTTGCTGTTAAAAAAATAATCGGAATTCGTTTGTTTTCTAATCGAATTTCTTTTGCCAACGTAAAACCATCTTTTTTAGGCATCATGACATCCAACACCAAAATATCTGGTTTTTCTTTTTGATACATTTCAAATGCTTCAATACCATTTGTTGCTAAAAAAACGATAAAATTTCTTGATTCTAAACTTTCTTTTACAATCATTCCTAAACTTGCTTCGTCTTCTGCTAACAGAATTTTTATTTTAGTCATTGGGAAGTTGAATTTTAAAAGTAGTTTGATTTTTAGTTGAATTTACTCCAATCGTGCCTTGATGTTTTTCAATGATTTTTTTACAATAATACAAACCAATTCCAAAACCTTTCACATCATGGGTGTTGCCTTTTGGAACTCTGTAAAATTGATCAAAAATCTTTTCTTGATGTTCTTTTTCAATACCTTCACCATCATCAGAAATGCTGATTTCTGTGAAGTTTTTATCTTTATTTATATTAATACCAATGGTATTTCCACCATATTTTATAGCGTTATCAATCAGATTCGAAATCACGTTTTCCAAGTGGAAAGCATCGGTGTTTATAAAAATTGTATCCGTATTTGATTGAAAATTGATGGATTTAGAATTGCATAATAATTGATGTTTGGCAACGATTTTTTGAATCAAATGGATACTGTCAATTTTTTCTTTTTTTAGCAATAACTGTTCACTATCCAATGTGGCAGTCTCTAATAATTTTTCAACCATTTGATGCAATTTTTTTAATTGAATGGACGACATGGAAAGGTATTTTTTGGTTTTTTCTTTGTCATCCAACACATTGAAATTTTCAATAGCTTCAATGGCAGTTGAAATCGTCGCTATTGGAGTTTTAAATTCGTGCGTAATATTGCTGATTAAATCATTTTTGATGGTTGCTAATTCTTTTTGCTGATTGATAATTTTTAGTAAATAAAACAAGCAAGAAATGATCAACAATGACAAAATAAGTGATAAAAAAATCCCTAAAGAACTGCGTTTTAAGGCTTCAAAATTGATGTTGTTATAACGCAATTCAAAATCTTCATTGTCTTTTAAAAAGGTCGATTTTGAATACACACTTTTTTCAAAAGTTGACTGTAAAATACGGTCTTTTGTAGCATAAAAAATGGTGTCTTTTTTATAGTGATTAAACGTAAAATCAATTGGAATTTTCTTCAGAGCCAATTGATTTTTCAGCAAAGAATCCAATTGTTGATAGTCAATTTCATTGGTTGAGAACGAAATAAAAATAGGTTGTAAATTTCTGACCATCTTCAAACTATCAGCCATTTTTTTACCAGAAAAAAATTGAAAAGAATCGCTTTTTTGAATTTTAATTTCTTTAATATTTTTAGGAGAAATATCATCAATTGGTTTGTTTATTTCTTTTAAGTATTTAACAATGCTATCTTTTTCTTTTTCAAAAGATCCATCTTCGCTTTTAAAAGAAATACTGGTAACTTCAAAACTTGTTTTTATTTTTCCAGTGTCTTTTTTAATCCCTTTTTTAAACTTTTTAAAACCGCTCGAATTTTTAAAAGAGTATCAAATTTTGGAAAATTTCTGATAGTAGTATCTTTTGATGAGTTATTCAAATTCAGAATCGTTGTATAATCCGTTTTTGCCAGTTTCGCATAATATTCTTCAATGGCATTGTCTAAACTTAATTGAATTTCATTGGCAACTCTCACTTTATTTTCTTCATAATTTTTATAATTCCAAAAGAATTGAACCGCAATTGTAGCTACAATTGTTGCTGTAATAAAGTAGAAAATAAGTTGGTATTTTTTGGTATTCATGCCTCAAAGATAGTTAGTTAACTTGAAAAAAATAGTGCGTTAACACTCGTTAACACTCGTTAACGCAATCTACATTTCATTTGAGAGATATTTGTCAAGAATTTAAAAAACAACCTTATGAAAAAATTAATAATCATTTCTTTCTTACTTTTATCGCGCATTGCTTTTTCTCAAGAAAAAAAAGTAATATCAGAATCAAATTTTGAATCTATTGAAATTACAGTGGATTCTTTAGAAGAAATCGACTCTATTAAATGGGAAGATTTTAAAGATATATTTAAAGAAAACAACCCTGAAAGTACTATTTCTTTAAAAATAGCTGTAAAAAATATCAAAAATGAAAATCTCATAGGGAATTTCAGTATTGGTGTGAATGGTAAATCTGAACAAATTGATAGTCTACTAGCACAATTGAAAAAAGGAGTCTTAAAAATGAAACAATTAGCCATAAGTTTAAACGAAAAAAATAAAAAATAATGAAAGCACATTTACTAGCAATCGCAATTTTAGGTTTTGTTTTCAACTCAGTTGCTCAAGATTTTACTGGAAAAGCCATTTACAAAACCAATAGAAAATCGGGTTTTAAAATAGGAGATTCTAACATGTCAGAAGCTCAAAAACAAGAATTGGAAGAACGATTTCAAAAAATGAATCAAAAAACATTCATTTTAGAATTTGATAAAACAACCTCTAGTTATAAAGAAGAAGATAAATTGAATGCACCAAATCCGCAGGCTAACATGGGTGGCGTTCAAATAATATCTGTTTTTGGAGGTGGAGGTTCAGGAAGTTTGTATTTTAAAAACTTGAAAGAAAAACGTTTTGTGAGTAAAACCGAAATTATGGGAAAAACCTTTTTAATCAAAGATTCCATCCCAAATTATCAATGGCAATTAACTTCTGAAACTAAAAATATTGGCAATTATACTTGCTACAAAGCAATGTTTTCAGCAGAAGTTGAAAATATGATGATGACTGTTGAAAATGGAGAAACAAAGCAAACCAAAAAATCAGAAACCATCACCACAACAGCTTGGTACACTCCACAAATCCCTATAAGTAATGGACCAACTATTTATCATGGTTTGCCAGGATTAATTTTAGAGGTTAATGACGGGAAAACTACGATTGTTTGTACAGAAATTGTGCTAAACCCATTAGAAAAAATTACCATTTCTGAACCAGACAAAGGTAAAATTGTAACGCAGGGTGAGTTTGATAAAATCCGTGAAGAAAAGAATAAAGANTTGATGGAGCGTTTTCAGAGCAGAGATGGTAAAGGCATAGAAATTAAAATTGGAGGATAGTTTTATTTTTTTTGTTTAATTATTTTTAACTCATTAAACTTTTAAGTTTTTTTTAAGTCTTAATGAAGGTATTTAAAATACTTTTGACAAAAAATTAATCAAAAATTATGAAATCAATAACAATTCTCTTTTTAGCGTTCTTTTCTGTTGCCACTTTTGCTCAAAAAGATTTTCAAGGCAAAGCCATGTACATGTCTAAAACTACTATGGATATGAGCAGATTTGGAAATGAAATGACTGAGGTACAAAAACAACAAATGATGAATCGTATGAAAAGTTTTCTTGAGAAGACTTATACACTTACGTTCACAAAAACAGAAAGTTCTTTTAAAGAAGATGTGAAATTAGAAACTCCAGGAACGAATGGCCCAATGTGGGGAAGAAGCAATGGACAAGGCTCTATTTATAAAAGCCTAAAAGACAAGGAAATGATTGAAGATGTTGAGCAATTTAGCAAACGTTTTTTAATCGTTGAAAAAATGGAGCAACCACAATGGCAATTGACTTCCGAAACCAAACAAATTGGTAATTACACAGTTTATAAAGCAACCATGACTATAGAAGATAAAACGATAGATTTTGGAAGCATTTTTGGAAGAAGAAACAACAATCAAACTGATGATAAAAAAGACGAGCCAAAAATGATTGATGTAGTTGCATGGTATTCTCCACAAATTCCTGTAAGTGCTGGACCTGATAGATATTGGGGTTTGCCAGGATTGATTTTAGAATTGAATTTTGGAAGAACAACCATGTTATGTACAGAAATTGTGTTGAATCCTGAACAAAAAATTGAGATACAAAAACCAAATAAAGGTGATAAAGTTGAAAGAGAAGAGTATAACAAAATCATCAAAGAAAAAACTGACGAATTGAAAGAGCGTTTCCAAGGAAGAGGAAATGGAATGGGTGGAGGAAGAGGAAGATTCTAAGAAAACATCTGAAAAAAATAATCAAACCAAACAAATGAAAAAAATTTTAGTAATCGCCATTTTTATGGTGACTTGTATTACAACTGCCCAAGTAAAATTGACGGGTGTTGTAAAAGATTCTATTGGAGTTCCTCTTGAAATGGCAAATGTAATTGCGATTGACAACAATACAAAAGCAATTGCTTCCTATGGTTTTACTGATGCCAAAGGGTTTTTTAGACTTGATTTGAAAAACAATACTTCTTATAATGTGAAAATTAGTTACATAGGATTTAAAGAAATTTCTACGACCATTAATACTACCACTGTTGATGTTGTAAAAAACTTCACCATGAAAGAAGACAACATGTTGGATGGCATCAATATTGTATCAAAAATGCCTGTTACAATTAGTGGAGATACCATTTCATACAACGCAGATTCTTTTAAAAACGGTACAGAACGAAAACTAGAAGATGTGTTGAAAAAATTACCAGGTGTTGAAATCAATGCAGCTGGTCAAATTGAAGTAGAAGGAAAAGCTGTTGAAAAAATCACCATTGACGGAAAAGATTTTTTCAGTGGAGATACCAAATTGGCAACCAAAAATATTCCTTCAAATGCGATTGACAAAATTCAAGTGTTACGTAATTTTTCGGATGTGAGTCAATTGAGTGGAGTTCAAAACAATGAAGACAGAGTTGCCATCAATATCAAATTAAAAGAAGGAAAAAAGAATTTTTGGTTTGGTGATGTTACAGCAGGAATTGGAGATGCTCCCAATGAATCTCTCTATCTATTTCAGCCAAAATTATTTTATTACACGCCAAAATATACATTGAATGTTATTGGAGACGTCAATAATATTGGAGAAGTTGTGTTGAGTAGGGGAGATTTAAGAAGTTTTGGCGCCAATTTTCAAAGTCAAAGTCCTTCAAACGGAACCAATATCAATATTGCAGATGCTGGAATTGGTTTTTTAACGGCGAATGCTAGAAATGCGAATAAAATTGAAACCAAATTATCAGCTTTCAATTTCAGTTACTCACCCAATAAAAAACTGAATTTAGGTGGATTTTTGATTTTTTCAAGCAACACCAATGGTCAAAGAAATATCAACACGATAGATTATGTTGACCCAAATACTCCTGATGATTTAGTTGATAATACCACCAATCAAACAAGTAATACTGGATTATTTCGATTTACGTCTATCTATAAAAAAGATATTAATAATCAAATGAATTATAACATTGCAGGTCGTTTTTCAAATGAATTTAAAACCGATAATATAAATTCAAGAGTGTTGAGTGACATTACTGAAACAGAAAATGCGACTCCTTTTACCATCAATCAAGATTTAAGTTATTTCTATACAGCAAGTGAAAAAAGTATTTTTGCTTTAGAAATCAAACATTTACTGCAAGATGAAGATCCATTTTATATTGCATCTCTAGAAAATAATCCAAACAATAATGACGATGCAAACAATGATGGTTTTGATGATGCTGCTGAAACGTTAGGATTGGATAGAAGCAATCTATTTTATAATTTGGAACAAGACAGACGTGTAAAAACCAATCAACTGGATGCGAAATTAGATTATTATTATATTCTAAATTCGGTAAGCAATTTGAACTTTGTAGCAGGAACTATTTTGAGCAATCAAAATTACAATTCTCGTTTTTTCCAAATTTTAGATAATGGAGATGAGTTTACGCCAAATCCAACAATTCCTGGAGTTGTTGATCCACAAACAACCAATGACACGGATTATAAATTTGCTGATATTTATGCAGGAGTAAGATATCGTTTAAAAGCAGGAATTTTTACGATTACTCCTGGATTTACAGTACACTCTTACAATTCACAAAACACACAATATGGCACTGAATTTTTCCAAGATAAATTTTTCCAAGTATTGCCTGAGTTTAATGTGATAGCTCAATTTAAAAGAAGTGAAAGTTTGAATTTTACATACAGACAGCAAGTTAATTTTACAGATGTAAATCAAATTGCGAGAGGGATTGTTGCAAGCAGGTATAATTCATTCTTTTCAGGAAATGATGAATTAATAAATGCTAGTTTTCATAATATAAGGTTGAATTATAGAAGTTTTAATTTATTCAATAATAGCAATGTTTTTGCAGGTTTAAATTATACTAAAACCATAAACCAAGTAAATAGTAATACTATTTTTCAGCCAGGTTCTGTAGTTTCTAGTAGTACATCTATTAATTCTCCATTAGATAATGAATCTTTTACGGCTTTTGGAAATGTAAGTAAAACCATCAAAAAAATTACAGGAAGATTGGGAGGTAATTTTAATTATAATAAAAGCTACCAATTTATCAACTCTTTAGAAAACACGAATGAAAATATTTCAAGAGGAATTAATACTAGAATTGGAACAAATTTCACAAAAGCACCAAATGTTAATTTGAGTTATAATGTTTCATTCATAGATCAGAAAAACAGTGCAAGAAATGCTGATATTAAAACTGTCAGACATATACCATCTATTGATTTTGATGCATATATTTGGAATTCTTTAACTGTAAAAACGGATTTTTCTTACAACGAAACAAGACAAGAAGGAAATGTTATAAATTCATTCAAAATATGGAATGCGTCTTTTGCTTACAGAAAAGACAAAGATGCCAAATGGGAATACGAATTGGTTGGGAGTAACTTATTGGCAACTGGATCAAATTTAAATGTAAATCAGAATATTATTTCATTTAGCATTAACGAACGTTTCATCTTACCAAGGTTTGTAAGTTTCAGAGTTCGTTATCAATTATAATATCATATCAAAATTACAAACAAATGGCTCAAATTTTTTGAGCCATTTTTGTTTAGTTTCCTTATTTTCGTGGCATGAGTGTAGTTGCAACAAAATCATCTTTCTATACAACATTCAAAACCCTAGGGTTGTTGTATTTATTTTTTATAGTTGGCTTGTTTCTAGATAGTTTTTACATGGTAAAAATTAGTGAAAATGCTCAGTTTTATGCAAATACTTTGATGATTGTCATGTTTATTAACACTTTTTTTAGAGTGAATAAACGACTCAAAGAACAAATGTTTGCAGCTGTTTTAATTGCCTATTTTGGCGAATATTTATTCTCCATTTTGATGGGAATGTACACCTACAGATTGGAAAACGTGCCACATTACATTCCTTTTGGGCATGCTTTTGTATATATTGCTGTTTTGTGTTTTTCAAAAGCGGCTTCTATAAAACTACACCACAAATTTTTAGAACGATTTTTTACCATTTTTATCTTGATTTACGCTTCTATTTTTTTGATTTTTGAAAATGACGTTTTTGGATTTGTCATGACAATAGCCACGTTATTGGTTCTTCGAAAAAAACCTAGAGAGCGCCTTTTTTATTTGACCATGTATATCACTGTGGTTGTTTTAGAATTGGTAGGAACGTATTACAAATGTTGGTATTGGCCAACCACAGCTT
>JGI26082J51739_10003016_pt1 | contig 10056 bp, 21 predicted proteins | sample SaaInl5LU_22_DNA_FD_51739 | JGI IMG/M metagenome (IMG submission 51739)
TTGCACCGATTGCGATGGAAGACGGACTGCGTTTTGCTATCCGCGAAGGCGGCCGAACAGTCGGCGCCGGCGTTGTCGCAAAAATTATCGAGTAAACGATTGCGAAAATCGACTAAATGCCCGCCTTGTGCGGGCTTTTTTTTACGTATAAGCCGCCACTTGTGGGTGTTATCTATGGTCTCTCACTTCTGAGCTTCAGAGAAATACCGCCACACGCAAGTCGCTCCCTCGTTTTCAAAGTGGCAGTTTTTGGCAAAAGCTAGAAACTCAGCAATAAAGACTAAAAGAGAGTTGACAGCATTAGGTCTCATGACTATAGTTCGCCCTCTTTTTTACGGGGCCCCCTTTGCGGAGCGCCGGCTTTTTAGGAGATGTATTGTGCAAAACCAGCGTATTCGNATTCGTTTGAAGGCCTTTGATCACAAGTTGATCGANGCCTCNACNGAAGAGATTGTTGAAACAGCTCGACGTACTGGTGCTCAGGTCCGTGGTCCAATCCCGCTGCCCACNAAGAAAGAGAAGTTCACTATTCTGACCTCGCCGCATGTCAATAAAGATGCCCGTGATCAGTATGAGATTCGCACGCACAAGCGCCTCTTAGACATCGTTGAGCCNACTGAAAAAACAGTTGACGCATTGATGAAGCTTGACCTCGCTGCTGGTGTNGAAGTTCAAATCAGCCTAGGTTAAGAACAATTTAGTAAGACCTGCCCCATGTTGGGGCGTGTAACGTTCGTATAGGGGCGGCTACTCACTGAGTGTCCTCTCTTTATAGGGGCGGCCATAGAGGGTATAGCCCCGTACACTGTGAGGTTTAAAGCCATGACTATTGGTGTAGTCGGCCGTAAATCGGGTATGACACGTGTCTTTACCGATGAAGGCGTATCAGTTCCAGTGACCGTAGTGGAAGTAGCTCCAAACCGCGTCACTCAAATCAAAGAGCTCGAGACCGATGGGTATCGAGCAATTCAGGTCACAGCGGGTAGTCGCAAGGCCTCAAAAGTATCAAAGGCTCAGGCTGGGCATTTTGCCAAGTCAGGNGTTGCTGCNGGNGAAGGCCTGTGGGAGTTCCGCCTTGACGGTTTGGACGAGACTTTTGAGATCGGCGCAGANCTGACTGTTGNGCGATTTGAGCAAGGTCAGATTGTTGACGTGGCAGGCCGTTCTAAGGGTAAGGGTTTCCAGGGCGTTATTAAGCGCTGGAATTTCAGTACTCAGGACGCGACTCACGGTAACTCTCTGTCACACCGTGCTCCTGGCTCGATCGGACAGTGTCAGACGCCTGGGCGTGTATTCAAGGGCAAAAAGATGTCTGGCCACATGGGTTCCGAGCGTGTCACTACGCAAGGTCTCGAAGTGGTTCGAGTCGACGTTGAGCGCAACTTGCTGCTTATNAAAGGCGCGGTACCAGGTGCGCCNGGTGGCGAAGTTATTGTTCGTCCAACGGTTAAAGGTTAAGGGGGCTGGCTGTGGAATTAAGTGTAGTTAAGCCCGGCGCAGGTGATGCAGGTACTGTCTCAGTATCCGATAGCACATTTGCCCGTGAATATAACGAGTCTCTCGTTCATCAGGTGGTTACGTCTTTCTTGGCAGGTGCTCGTCAGGGTACGCGTGCTCAAAAGAACCGCGCAGATGTGGCGGGTGGTGGACGCAAGCCTTGGAGACAGAAGGGTACTGGTCGTGCACGTGCAGGCACCATCCGCTCGCCAATTTGGCGTTCTGGTGGCGTAACGTTTGCCGCTTCACCTCAGGATCATTCGCACAAAGTTAACAAGAAAATGTATCGCGCTGCGATGCGNTCTATCTTGTCTGAACTTGCGCGCACGGATCGNTTGATGGTCGTTGAGAGCTTTGATGTCGAACAGCCCAAGACTAAGCTGCTCGTTGAGGCGCTCAAAGGGTTTGGTGTCGAGAACGTACTGATCGTAGGCAGTGAAGTCGATAAGAACTTGTATCTGGCGGCGCGAAACTTACACCAGGTCGATGTTCGTGATGTCGACGGTGTTGATCCGGTCAGCCTTATTGCCTTTAAGAAGGTGATAATGACGGTTGATGCGGTCAAGAAATTTGAGGAGGCCCTAGCGTGAACCAGGAGCGTGTATTCCAAATTCTCCTCGGGCCACATATGTCCGAGAAGGCTGCCATCGCGGCAGAAGACGCCAATCAGTACGTCTTCAAAGTAGCGTTGGACGCAACAAAAATCGAGATCAAGACATCTGTTGAGCAGTTGTTCAAGGTCAAGGTTGATAACGTGCGAACTCTCCGTGTAAAGGGTAAGAGCAAGCGCAACCGTTTCGGCATGTCTACCAAGCCGACGTGGAAAAAAGCCTATGTACGTTTGGAGCAAGGTCAGGACATTGACTTTGCTGCACTGAGCTAAGGGGACGATTTGTCATGGCAATCGTAAAGAGTAAACCGACATCAGCAGGCCGCCGTCACCACGTACGCGTAGTGAACGATGAGCTGCATAAAGGTCGTCCTCACGCGCCGCTCTTGGAGAAAAAGTCCAAGTCTGGCGGCCGTAACAACAATGGACGCATTACAACNCGTCACATTGGCGGCGGACACAAGCAGCACTACCGCGTTATTGACTTTAAGCGCAATAAAGACGGTATTCCAGCGACTGTAGAGCGTCTCGAGTACGACCCAAACCGTACAGCGCATATTGCGTTGTTGTTATTTGCCGATGGTGAGCGTCGTTACATTATCGCCCCCAAAGGTGTTTCGGCTGGCGACACGTTGTACTCAGGTTCCGCAGCACCCATTAAGGCAGGTAATTGCTTGCCTATTCGCAACATCCCAGTGGGTGCTGTGATTCACGCAATTGAGCTCAAGCCCGGTAAGGGTGCTCAGGTTGCGCGCTCTGCAGGGGCGTCAGTGCAGCTGGTCGCTCGTGAAGGTCAGTACGCCACGATCCGCTTGCGCTCAGGCGAGATGCGAAAAGTGCCCGTTGACTGTCGCGCAACGCTTGGTGAGGTNTCTAACTCAGAGCACAGTTTGCGTAAGCTTGGTAAGGCGGGTGCAGCTCGCTGGCGTGGTGTTCGCCCAACNGTTCGTGGTGTTGCCATGAACCCGGTTGATCACCCGCACGGTGGTGGTGAGGGTCGTACTTCGGGCGGTCGTCATCCAGTTACACCATGGGGCGTGCCTACGAAGGGTTACAAGACCCGTAAAAATAAGCGCACCGACGGCTTTATTGTTCGCCGTCGTGGCAAGAAGTAACCGCTGAAGGAAAGAGGACTTAACAGTGCCACGTTCATTAAAAAAAGGCCCCTTCATCGACCTGCACCTTCTGAAGAAGGTAGAGGCTGCGGTTGAGAGTAACGATCGTCGACCCGTCAAGACTTGGTCGCGACGCTCAATGATTTCGCCCGATATGGTCGGACTCACAATCGCGGTTCACAATGGTCGCCAGCACGTCCCGGTTAGCATTAACGAGGACATGGTGGGGCATAAGTTAGGTGAATTTGCCGTGACCCGTACGTTTAAGGGTCACATTGTTGACAAGAAAGCCAAGCGCTAAGGCCTGGCGGAGATAGAGACGATGGAAGTATCAGCAAAACTTCGCGGCGCGCGCATCTCTGCGCAAAAAGCCCGTCTGGTCGCCGACCAGGTGCGAGGCATGCCGGTAGAAGAGGCGCTTAGCCTGCTCGAGTTCAGTACCAAAAAAGCGGCCCACATGGTACGCAAGGTGCTTAACTCAGCAATCGCTAATGCGGAAAACAATGATGGCGCAGACGTTGATGAGCTGCGTGTATCGACGATTTTTGTCGATGAAGGCCTCACGATGAAGCGCATGCGTCCGCGTGCAAAGGGTCGTGGAGATCGAATTTTGAAGCGTACTTGTCACATTACTGTGAAAGTCGCGGACAGCGAAGGCTAAGGGGACTGGCGCATGGGTCAGAAGGTACATCCAACGGGTATTCGCCTCGGTGTGGTCAAAGACCACAACTCAGTGTGGTATGCCGATAGCAGCACTTATTCGAAGAATCTTATCAGCGACCTTGCGGTACGCGAGTATATTCTTCGNAAGCTCGACGCAGCTTCGGTTAGCCGCGTGGTTATCGAGCGGCCTGCTCAAACAGCGCGCGTGATCATTCACACTGCGCGTCCGGGCATCGTTATCGGTAAGAAGGGCGAAGACGTGGAGAAGCTGCGTCAAGAGTTGACCAAGATGATGGGTGTGCCTGTGCATATCAACATCGAGGAGATTCGTAAGCCAGATCTCGACGCTCGTTTGGTCGCGCAAAACGTAGCTCAGCAGCTCGAGCGCCGAGTGATGTTTCGTCGTGCGATGAAGCGTGTAGTGCAAAACGCTATGCGTCAGGGCGCCGAAGGTATCAAGGTGCAGGTTGGTGGTCGTCTTGGTGGCGCGGAAATTGCGCGTAGCGAGTGGTACCGAGAAGGTCGTGTGCCGTTGCACACATTACGTGCCGATATTGATTACGCGACTTACGAAGCGCATACCACTTATGGCGTTATTGGCGTCAAAGTGTGGATCTTCAAAGGCGAAGTAATTGGCGATGCCGATGGAGCTAAAGAGCCTCGTCGCGCAGCGGCCAGCTGAGCCNGGTTAGAGGACTGAATAATGTTGCAACCAAAACGCACAAAATTCCGCAAGATGATGAANGGNCGCAATCGNGGNCTGGCAGAGCGCGGTAGTAAGGTGAGCTTCGGCGAGTACGCACTCAAGGCAACGGGGCGTGGTCGTATCACNGCTCGTCAGATTGAAGCGGCTCGTCGTGCTATGACTCGTCACATCAAACGTGGCGGAAAGATCTGGATTCGTATTTTCCCCGACAAGCCGATTACAGGTAAGCCGTTGGAAGTACGTCAGGGTAAAGGTAAGGGTAACGTTGAATACTGGGTGGCTCAGATTCAGCCAGGTCGCGTGCTCTATGAAGTTGAAGGTGTGTCTGAGGAACTGGCACGCGAGGCATTTGCCCTCGCAGCATCCAAGCTCCCAGTGCAAACCACGTTTGTTAAACGGTCGGTGATGTGATGAAAGCGAGTGAACTGCGTGAAAAGTCAGCGGAAGAGCTGAACGCCGAACTGCTTAAGTTGCGAGAAGAGCAATTTAAGCTGCGCATGGCAAAATCAACTGGGCAGCTGGGTCAATCTCATCTACTCAAGCAGACAAAGCAAGACATTGCCCGAGTAAAGACCGTGCTTCAACAGAAGGTAGAAGGCTAATGGGATCGACAGAAAAGCGTACGCGCCAGATACAGGGCCGCGTAGTAAGTGACAAAATGGATAAGACCATCACTGTGATGGTTGAGCGTCGTGTAAAACACCCCGTTTACGGTAAGTACATTACCCGTTCCTCAAAGTTACACGCGCACGATGAGAATAACATCGCCGGTATGGGCGATATGGTTCTTGTTGCGGAGTCACGTCCTTTGTCAAAGACCAAGACATGGGCGTTGGTTGAAGTTGTTGAGAAGGCTGCTCAAATTTAACTATTTGAGAAGCCATGTGCGGCACGAGCCGCAGATTGGAGTATAGAGATGATTCAGACCCAGTCGTATTTGGAAGTCGCCGATAACAGTGGCGCGCGCCGTGTTATGTGCATCAAGGTGCTTGGTGGCTCTAAGCGTCGTTACGCTCGCGTCGGTGATCTTATTAAGGTTACTGTCAAGGAAGCGATTCCGCGTGGCAAGGTTAAGAAAGGTCAGGTAATGACAGCGGTCGTGGTACGCACGAGAAAGGGTGTGCGCCGTCCCGACGGGTCTCTTATAAAGTTTGATGAGAATGCTGCAGTGCTGTTGAACAACCAAGACGCACCGATTGGCACTCGTATTTTCGGCCCGGTGACTCGTGAACTTCGCGGTGACAAGTTCATGAAGATCATTTCCCTGGCGCCAGAAGTCATCTGAGCGACAGGCAGAGAGGAATTAGTAATGGCGAAGATTAAGCGTGACGACCAGGTGGTCGTGTTAACCGGCAAGGATAAGGGCAAGCGCGGTACCGTGCGGAAGGTGCTCGATAATGGTCGTTTGATGGTTTCTGGCATCAACATGATCAAGAAGCACACCAAGCCTAACCCCCAAGCTGGCATCGCCGGTGGGATTGTAGAGAANGAGGCCTCGATTCAGGCGTCTAACATTGCAATCTTTAACCCGAGCAGCAATAAGGCAGACCGCGTTGGCTATCGTATCGAAGAAGATGGCAAGAAAGTACGCGTTTACAAATCTAGCGGCGAAGTGATTGACGCCTGAGCATCTGCTTGGCGCACGAGGTAGCGAAAAATGGCAACCCTGAAGCAAAAGTACCGTAGCGAGATCGCACCGGCTCTTAAAGAAGAGCTTGGCTTAGCTAACGTTATGGAAGTACCACGTATCACCAAGATCACCCTAAATATGGGCGTTGGTGAGGCAGTTGGTGACAAGAAAATTATGGAAAATGCACTGGCGGATATGACCAAGATCGCCGGCCAAAAGCCCATCGTGACTAAGTCACGCAAGTCGATTGCGGGCTTCAAGATTCGCGATGGCTGGCCAATTGGTTGTAAGGTCACCTTGCGTGATGAGCGTATGTACGAGTTTCTCGAGCGTCTCATTGGCATTGCAATCCCACGTATTCGTGACTTTCGTGGCGTTAGCCCCAAGTCATTTGATGGTCGCGGAAACTTCGCGATGGGTGTGACTGAGCAGATCATCTTCCCCGAGATCAATTACGATGAGGTGGATACGCTGCGCGGTATGGATATCACCATTACCACATCGGCGAAAACCGATGACGAAGGTCGTGCGTTGTTGCGTGCGTTCAACTTCCCGTTCAAGGGCTGAGGGGTAAAGAGTAATGGCCAAGAAGTCAATGATAGCGCGCGAAGCAAAGCGCACTCAGTTGGTTGCTAAGTACGCCGCACAGCGCGCCGAACTGAAGCAGATCATCAATAACGTTTCGTCAAGTGATGACGAGAAGTGGGAAGCGCAGATCAAACTGCAGAAGCTTCCACGCGACTCTAGTCCCGTGCGCCAGCGTCGTCGCTGTCAGATCACAGGGCGTCCACATGGCGTTTATCGAAAGTTTGGGTTGAGCCGAAATATCCTGCGTCAAGCAGCGATGCGCGGCGATGTACCGGGCCTGGTTAAGTCCAGCTGGTAACGGAGTAGATTACTTATGAGCATGCAGGATCCTATCAGCGACATGTTGACCCGGTTGCGTAACGCGCAAATGGCAGGCAAGAAGTTCGTCGAAATGCCCGGTTCAAAAATTAAGGCAGCGTTGGCCAGTGTATTGAAGGAAGAGGGCTACATCGCTTCGTTNGATGTTGACAACACCACTGTCAAGCCACGTTTGTCGATTGAATTAAAGTATTTCGATGGAAAGCCCGTTATCGCTGAAATTGAGCGTGTCAGTAAGCCAAGCCTGCGTCGCTACGCCGGNAAGGGTGAGCTGCCACAGGTTCGCGGTGGATTGGGTGTTGCCATCGTTTCAACTTCACATGGTGTGATGACCGACCGCGCTGCCCGTGCTGCGGGTGTTGGCGGCGAAATTCTCTGCACCGTATTCTGAATCGACGTATCTGAAGAGCAGACTGAGTTATGTCAAGAGTTGCAAATAATCCGGTCACGTTACCAAAAGGCGTCGATGTCAAAATCGATGGCAGTAACGTGTCTGTAAAGGGTGGCAAGGGCGCGATGGAAATGGCTCTGGCTGATGGTATTGAAGTCAAAGTTGAAGATGGGCAAGCGTCTATCGTTTATGACTTTGACACAAAGCGTGCCATCGCGGGAACGACACGTGCGTTGCTGAACAATATCGTCATTGGCGTCACTGAGGGGTGGGAGAAGAAGCTCGTCCTCAATGGCGTTGGTTATCGAGCCAAGGCGACGGGCAAGACTGTCAATCTGACAGTAGGTTTATCGCACAACGTTGATTACGAACTGGCTGAAGGTCTCTCNGTTGAGACNCCTACNCAGACTGAAATCGTGATNAAGGGTATCGACAAGCAGGCTGTGGGCCAGGCGGCTGCGGAAATCCGCGCTTTCCGTCCCCCAGAGCCATACAAGGGCAAAGGTATTCGTTACGCCGATGAGCATGTGCGGCGCAAAGAAGCCAAGAAGAAGTAAGTAGGTAGGGCAATGAACGATAAAACTGAATCACGTCTGCGTCGCGCCCGTAAGTCGCGTATGCGTATGCGTAAAAGCGGTGCGACCCGCCTTACCGTGTTTCGCACACCCCGTCATATTTACGCTCAGGTAATTTCTCCTGAAGGCGACAAGGTGCTGGCGAGTGCGTCGACATTGGATAAAGACCTACGTGGTGGCGTAACCGGCAATATCGACGCCGCATCAGCGGTCGGCAAGTTGATCGCAGAGCGTGCAAAGGCTGCGGGCATTACTGGGGTAGCTTTTGACCGAGCTGGGTTTAAGTATCACGGTCGTGTTAAAGCGTTGGCTGACGCCGCGCGTGAAGGCGGATTGGAGTTTTAAGGTATGGCTTTTAACGATCAAAGAAAGCAGGGTGATCAGCGTACTGAAGGTGATCTTCAGGAGAAGCTGGTCCAGGTCAACCGTGTTGCGAAAACTGTAAAAGGTGGACGNATCATGAGTTTCACTGCGCTCACTGTTGTCGGTGACGGCAAGGGTCGCGTTGGTTANGGCCGTGGTAAGGCACGTGAAGTCCCAGTTGCTATTCAGAAGGCAATGGAAGCTGCGCGTCGTAACATGATTAGCGTTGAGCTGGTCGATGGCACCCTCCAGTATCCTGTGAAGGCAAATCACGGCGCCTCAAAGGTGTACATGCAGCCTGCTTCTGAGGGTACTGGTGTAATTGCTGGCGGCGCGATGCGTGCTGTTCTTGAGATAGCGGGCGTACACAACGTTCTCGCTAAATGCTACGGCTCTACCAATCCGGTAAACGTCGTACGTGCAACCTATAACGGTCTTCGCGANATGACGTCTCCCGATGCGGTAGCGGCTAAGCGTGGTAAGACTGTTGAAGAGATCCTCAGCTGAGGCTGGAGCCNGTAGTCATGAGTAAGGCAACAATTAGAGTTACCCANGTTAGAAGTACGGCAGGTCGNTTAAAGCAGCATCAGGCTTGCGTAAAAGGTTTGGGTTTACGCCGAATAGGTCACACGGTNGAGGTTGAAGANACTCCGTCCGTACGTGGCATGATTAACAAGGTTAACTACCTCATTAAGGTAGAGGACTAATCTGATGGCTGATGAAATGCGATTAAACAATCTGAGCCCAGCGCCGGGCGCCAAGCGAGACGCGAAGCGCGTGGGTCGTGGCATCGGTTCTGGTACTGGTAAGACAGCGGGTCGAGGCCACAAGGGCTTGAAGGCGCGTTCTGGCGGTTCAGTCCGTCCGGGTTTTGAAGGCGGTCAGATGCCACTTCAGAAGCGTTTGCCCAAGTACGGTTTTACCTCTCGTATTGGTCGTACTACTGCCCAAGTGCGTTTACACGAGCTAAACCTCGTTGACGGCGAGACTGTCGATTTGGATTCGCTCAAGGCGGCCAACCTAGTGAAGGACGACGTGCTGCGTGCGCGTGTATTCCTGTCAGGTACTATCGATAAGGCGGTCAGTGTCAAGGGTCTTGCGGTCACAAAAGGTGCTCGTGAGGCTATCGAAGCAGCCGGCGGCAGCGTCGAGGCGTAATCATGGCCAATGGCATGCCGTCAATGAACAATGCAGGGATGGGCGAGCTTTTCGCCCGTCTCCGTTTTGTATTGTTGGGATTGATCGTTTATCGGATCGGTACCCACATTCCAGTCCCGGGAATAGATCCGGAGCAGCTGGCGGCACTTTTTGATCAAAACCAGGGAACCATTCTTGGGCTGGCCAATGTTTTTTCAGGTGGTGCTCTTGAGCGCATGAGTATTCTCGCGCTCGGTATTCTGCCTTACATTTCTGCGTCCATTATCATGCAGTTAATGTCAGCGGTGACACCGCAACTCGAGCAAATGAAGAAAGAAGGCGAGTCGGGTCGTCGCAAGATTAGTCAATACACCCGCTACCTCACCGTTGTACTCGCATTCGTGCAGGGTACAGGTATGACCGTAGGTTTGGCGAACCAGGGATTAGCTTTCGATAACTCCCT
>JGI26082J51739_10003019_pt1 | contig 10050 bp, 9 predicted proteins | sample SaaInl5LU_22_DNA_FD_51739 | JGI IMG/M metagenome (IMG submission 51739)
GAGTTGGCACGGGTCGTGCGATGAGCAGTCATCCCTATTCAGAAAGGAATTTTTATGAAATTAGTGACTGCAATCATCAAACCCTTCAAGTTGGATGAGGTGCGTACCGCCTTATCAGCCATTGGGGTGCAAGGCATCACCGTGACAGAGGTGAAGGGCTTTGGCCGTCAAAAGGGCCATACCGAGCTATATCGTGGCGCTGAGTACGTGGTCGATTTTTTACCCAAGGTCCGGTTGGAGACGGCAGTCTCCGACGCGCTGGTGGAGCAGGTGATCGAAGCGATTGAGGGTGCCGCACGCACGGGAAAAATCGGCGATGGCAAGATTTTTGTCGCCCCACTTGAACAAGTCGTTCGCATTCGCACTGGCGAATCTGGCGACAGCGCGCTGTAAGCGTACAACCCAACCCCGATTCAATTGATTAGAAAAAGGAAACCCTCATGAATGCAAAAAGTATCATGGCTGGAATTGCGCTGCCGCTACTGGCAGCCAGCACGGGCGCCATGGCCCAAGACACGGCAGCAGCTGCCGCCGTCGTTGTCGATAAAGGTGACGTTGCGTGGATGATGCTGTCCACTTTGTTGGTCGTCATGATGGCTGTACCCGGCCTCGCGCTGTTTTACGGTGGCCTGGTTCGCACCAAAAACATGCTCTCTGTTTTGATGCAAGTGATGGTCGTTTTCTCGCTCATCGCGGTCCTATGGGCCACTTACGGGTACTCACTGGCGTTCGGGGGCGAAGGCCTCTTCATCGCAGACTTCAGCAAGGCATTCTTGCTGGGCGTAACGCCCGATTCGCTGGCGGACACATTCACTGACAACGTGAAGATCCCTGAGTACATCTTCATTGCATTCCAAGCGACCTTCGCGGGCATTACCTGCGCGCTGATCGTGGGCTCGTTTGCTGAGCGAATGAAGTTTGCCGCGGTCTTGGCCTTCTGCGTCTTGTGGTTCACCTTTGCTTACCTGCCGATCGCGCACATGGTTTGGGGTGCGGGTGGCTACTTATTAGACAAAGGCGCTTTGGACTTTGCTGGCGGTACCGTGGTGCACATTAACGCAGGTGTTGCGGGCCTGGTTGGCGCTTATATTTTAGGCCCTCGCCTTGGCTACGGTCGTGAATCTATGGCGCCTCACAGCCTGACATTAACCATGGTGGGCGCGGCTTTGCTGTGGGTGGGCTGGTTTGGCTTTAACGCTGGTTCTAACTTAGAAGCAACTTCCGGTGCCACGCTCGCATTCGTTAACACCTTGTTGGCGCCTGCCGCAGCGGTATTGGCTTGGTGTATTGGTGAGACCATCACAAAGGGCAAGGCGTCTATGTTGGGCGCTGCATCTGGTGCGGTTGCCGGTTTGGTTGGCATCACGCCTGCTTGTGGCTCTGTTGGCCCCATGGGCGCCATCGTCATCGGTTTGGCCTGCGGCTTCTTGTGTTTGTGGGGCGTCACAGGCTTCAAGCGCATGATCGGTGCGGACGACTCATTGGATGTGTTCGGCGTACACGGTATTGGTGGCATCGTTGGTGCCCTGTTAACGGGTGTCTTCACAGCCCCCGGCTTGGGCGGGACCGGCGGCGCAGACTTTGACATCGCCAACCAAGTATGGGTGCAGGCCGAAGGTGTGTTGATCACCATCGTTTGGTCCGCAGTCGTAGCCTACCTCGCCTACAAGGTGGTCGGTGCCGTGATTGGCTTGCGAGTGAGTTCCGATGACGAGCGCGAAGGCTTGGACATCACCTCGCATGGCGAATCTGCCTACCACGCCTAAGTTACAGCAGCGTAACGCGCTTAAGCAGTAGCAGGAGTGCCACTTCGGTGGCTTTCCAAAGGCCGTACCCCCGGGTACGGCTTTTTTTCGCCCTGTTCGTGCCTTGATAACCACACGCTGGAAGCAGATGTCGTGTAACTGCTTGGTAACTTCTCCGCCGTTTTATACAATAACGGGGTTTCACCCAGTTCTCCCCACCCTAAAACACCTGTCGCATGCGCCTTTTTGCCAGAGCACTCTCTGGCTCCTGAAAGCGCAGGCGAGATGTGTTTTTATTATTAGGAGTTCTCATGTCAGCCACAACAATCGCCCTTAACGCGCCCGATTACGTTAAACACCCCAAGCTGCTGGCTTGGGTTCAAGACATGGTCGACCTCACCCAGCCCCGTGACGTGGTGTGGTGTGATGGCAGCCAAGCAGAATACGACCGCCTCTGCACGCAAATGGTTGATGCAGGGACCATGCGCCGACTCAACGCAGCTAAGCGCCCTAACTCGTTCCTCGCCTGCTCTGACCCCTCAGACGTTGCCCGCGTNGAGGACCGCACATATATTTGTAGCGCAAAAGAAGAAGACGCCGGTCCCACCAATAACTGGATGGACCCGACGGCCATGCGCGCAACGCTAAAACCGCTGTTCACCGGTTCGATGCGCGGGCGCACGCTGTATGTTGTGCCATTTTCTATGGGGCCACTCGGCTCACCCATTGCCCACATTGGCGTTGAGTTGTCAGACAGCGCCTATGTAGCCGTNAACATGCGCCTCATGACGCGCATGGGCAAGGCCGTGCTAGATGTTTTGGGAACGGACGGCGAGTTTGTACCCTGCATGCACACCGTTGGCGCACCGTTAGAAGCGGGGCAGACCGATGTGGCCTGGCCTTGCAACCCAGACACCAAGTACATTGTTCACTACCCAGAGACCCGTGAGATTTGGTCTTACGGCTCGGGCTACGGTGGTAACGCTTTGCTAGGTAAGAAGTGCTTCGCGCTACGTATCGCATCGACCATGGGCCGCACACAGGGCTGGTTGGCTGAGCACATGTTGATTTTGGGCGTCACCAACCCAGAAGGTCGAAAGTACCACGTTGCGGCAGCATTCCCCAGCGCCTGCGGCAAGACAAACTTCGCGATGCTGATACCTCCAAAAGGCTTTGAAGGTTGGAAAGTAACCACCATTGGCGACGATATTGCGTGGATCAAACCCGACGCCAACGGTCGGCTGCGCGCGATCAACCCAGAGGCGGGTTATTTTGGCGTCGCTCCAGGCACCAACATGAAGACCAATCCAAACTGCATGGAAAGCCTGAACCGCGACGTGATTTTTACGAACGTCGCGCTCACAGACGACGGCGATGTGTGGTGGGAAGGCATGGGCGAAGCACCCGCACACGCGATTGACTGGCAGGGCAAGGACTGGACGCCCGCCATCGCGAAAGAGACCGGCGCTAAAGCGGCACACCCCAACGCCCGATTTACCGTCGGCGCAACCAATAACCCCGCCTTGGATGAGGCATGGGACGACCCGGCGGGCGTGGCAATTGATGCCTTCATTTTCGGCGGCCGACGCTCAGACACGGTACCGCTGATTACCGAGGCACGCAATTGGACAGAGGGTGTTTACATGGCTGCCACCATGGGCTCTGAGACCACGGCTGCTGCCTTCGGCGCTCAGGGTGTTGTGCGCCGCGACCCGTTCGCGATGCTCCCGTTTGCGGGATACAACATGAGCGACTACTTCCAGCATTGGCTCAACATGGGTGAGCAGTTGGGTCAGACGGGTGCGGTACTGCCAAAGATCTTCACCACCAACTGGTTCCGTAAGGGCGAGGACGGCCAATTTGTTTGGCCCGGCTTTGGCGAAAACATGCGCGCACTGAAGTGGATGATTGACCGCATTGAGGGCAAGACCGGCGGGGCGGAACACCTTGCNGGGGTGACGCCNCATTACCAAGATCTGGACTGGACTGGGCTGGACTTTAGCGAGCACGCNTTCGATGCCGTCACCAGCATCAACCCGACAGCTTGGCGCGCGGAGCTTGATCTTCACACAGAATTGTTTGACAAGCTGGCACACAACCTGCCACAAGCGCTGCTGGATACCCGCAGCCTGTGGGCCGCACGCTTAGGCGCGTAAACAGGTTGGGGGCTGCGGGTTACGACCTGCCGCCCTGCACGTTAGGCAATAAAAAAAGCCGCCAGATGCTTTGCATCGGCGGCTTTTAATTTGAGGCGATCAGCGCCAAGCGCTTGTCTTGCTCCAAACGGCTCAGATGTAGTGCAAGTGCACCCGACGGCCACGTGAGTTCAAAACGGTTGAGATCGGCGCGATTGCTTGGGCAAAGGGGCGCTTAGCAGGCGCGGCGGGCGCCTCGATTCCCATTGGTGTCAATGCCACGTCGAAACTGTCATCTTCCGCACGCAGACGCGCGGCTTGCAATTCGGCCATAACGCGGGGGTCGCTTTGCGCCATAGCTAAAAAACGCTGGTCTGCACGACGGCGTGCTGCTTTCACAGCGTACGCATCGGCCATCGCGATGGCTGCGTTGTAAAAGCGAACAGCGGCAAACCGGATGCGTGCACCGATTGCGCTGGCGTTGACTGCGTCGTTGGATTGGACCGCGGTGATAACTGCTGCGTTCATTTTTAAACTCCGTTTTTTGTTGAAGAACTAANCCGATGAACGAATCATAGGGTAAACCCTGAGATATTTATAATTTATCTTTAGAATACTNTTCATTCACCAATCGTATAGTTAGCCGATATGCCAATTCGCTTTAAACAACTGGACCTCAACCTACTACGCGTATTCGACGAGGTCATGGCAGAGCGCAATCTCACGCGCGCGGCCGACAACCTCGCCATGACGCAACCCGCCGTCAGCAACGCCATCCGCCGCTTGCGCGAAGCCTTGCAAGACGATCTGGTAAGGCGTCAAGGCTTTGGCGTCGAGCCGACCGCACGCGCGTTGGCTTTATGGCCTTCGGTGCGCGCAGCGCTGTCTCAGCTGCGCGAGTCGATTGCCCCCGAGGGGTTTGACCACACTCAGGCACAAGACACCTTTATTTTGGCCATGTCCGACGCGACCGCGGCCGACTTGATGCCGCCGCTGGTGAGCACATTGGATGCGGTGGCACCCGGTGTCAGCATGCGCGTACTACCACTGACCACCCGCGACCCGCGCACCCTTTTAGAGAAAGGGGGCGTGGACATAGCCGTGGGGCATTTCCCAGGCGTAATGGCCGAGCTGGATGCGGTGCATTTGCACGAGGCCTCACCTAGTTTTTTGCACTCGCGGCTTTATAGCGGGCGCTACGTGGTGGTGATGCGTCGCGACCACCCGCTGGCTAAGAAGAAACAACTAGCGCTGGACGAATTCTGCGCGGCACGGCACCTGTTGGTGAGTTTTTCGGGCCGCCCCTTCGGCTTTGTTGACGAGGCCTTGCGCATGCGGGGTAAACAGCGGCGCGTGGTCATGACCGTTAATCAGTTTTTTACCGCTGGCCGCGTGGTTGTGAGCTCTGACCTTTTGACCGTGCTGCCCGCGGACTTTGTAAATACAACCGGCATGGCGCACGCCATGACAATTCGTGAGTTGCCCCTGCAGGTGCCAGACATACATGTCGATGCGCTGTGGCACCGCCACGCTGAACAGCGCCCCGCTCACCAATGGCTGCTTGAAACCATTCAGCGCTGCGCAGCGTTGGCAACGTCCACCGAAGAACCGCTAACTTAGCGCGCCTCGCCGGCCACTGAGGACGCTTGCTGTTGGCTTGGTGCAGGCTCTAGCAAACGCAGTCCCATCCACGTATTGAGATCACGCAACATGTTTCGTGCTTCGACATCCGTGGGCGGCTCCAGAGCGTGAACAAGCTCCACCGTCACGACGGGAACGTGATACTCAAGCGACCCATAGTTCCCCACCGACCCGGGGTACACGCCCAATCGATCAAGATGCAGACGCCCCAGCTTTTCGGGCGGTGGTAAGGCGCCATCGAAATCGAGAATGCCATAAGGCGCATGGATACTGACGATCAAATCAGGTGAAAACGTATTTATTTCGTTAATCAGAAACTGTGTTTCTGGCTCTGAGCCGGCTGCCGGTCCTGGCCAGCGTCGCGGGTCTTTTCGGGTGCGGACTTCCCAGTATTTTTTAGTCTCTACCTCCCAGTTATGGGTAGGCATGTTGCGGTTGAGGTCAACACGGTTCGCGTTCACACGGTTTGCTGGGGTGGCCAGCAAGCCGTCTGGATTAAGCACCGGAATAAATCGCCAGTAGGCATCAGCAGGGTCATCACGCGTTAACTGCAGCCAGCGCAAAACCAAGCCCGCTGACGTTAACTCATCACCATGAATACCACGACTAAGACGCGCAGCTTAGGTTGCTTGGCACGCACCTCAACACGGTAGAGCGGGCGACCAAGCACGCTGCGCCCCCCCGTTGCATCAAGTCCCGCAGTGCGACAAAGCCCCATCTTGACGCCGGGCAAACGCGGCAACCAAGCCTCACAGACCTGCCGCTCCAAGCGCTGGGCATGGATATCTGGCGCCAGTCCCCCGTGGCGCCCCTTGGCAAGGGCGCCCGCCTGCGCGTGCGCAACGATACCGAGACTACCCAGCAGGCAAAGGCTGATCGCGATACGTTGCCATAAAGGCTTAACAAGGCGTTGGTACATGCTGATATTGTAGGGAATCGAGCGTGGCGGATATGTAGAAAAGTCACCCTTACGGCAGTAGTCGCCGCTTTTCTGCGGTAGATTCTAGCCATGCTAGAAAAAACCAATTCCGTATCGCCTCAGAATCTCAGGGTCGCTCTAGCTGAATTCGCCACCGGCGTGACAATTGTGACGACACAAGATGCGGATGGCGCGCCCATTGGCCTAACGGTGAACTCTTTTAACGCCGTGTCGTTAACGCCGCCTCTGGTCTTATGGAGCCTCGATAAAAGCTCCCGCACGATCGCAGCGTTCACGGGCAACCCCAACTTCGCGATCCATATTTTGGCCGCAGACCAAGAGGCCTTAGCCATGCGTTTCGCCAGTCGGGTGGAGGACCGCTTCGCCGANTTGTCCATCGACCACGGAATAGCCGGTGTGCCCCTCATCCCAGGCGCGCTCGCGACGCTNGAGTGCCACGTACACCAACGTGTGGAGGCCGGTGACCACTACATATTTATNGGGTGGGTGGACGCCATCCACACCAGCGAGCTGGCCGACAAACCNGCCGCTCTGGGCTACCACCGTAGCCGATTCCTAGCTGTTGCGCCCTAAATAACGCCCATGTCTACNCCCATCGCCCCCGTCAANCGGCATGACCGTCTCGATAGGCTCGCGATCGTTTTACTCGTAACCTGTTGCGCTTTTTGGGGCTTACAGCAAATCCTTATCAAGGCGACCCTCACTGAAATCCCGCCGATGTGGCAAGCCAGCATCCGGTTTTGGCTGGCTACGGCGGTACTTTGGCTGTGGTCAGCGGTTCGCGGCGTGCCTTTATTTAATGCAGACCAAACGCTAAAGGCTGGGCTGTTGGCGGGGGCCCTCTTCGCGGCCGAGTTTGTCGGTATTTATTGGGGGTTGGCCCATACCAACGCCTCACGCCTCACGGTTTTTTTATATTCCTCGGTTTTTGTCGTTGCCATATTGCTCCCACGCTTCGTGCCGACCGAGCGGTTAGGGCGTAAGCAGTGGGCAGGGCTAGTCATTGCATTTGGTGCCGTTACGCTGGCTTTTTCTGAAGGCCTTCTCGACACGGATACCGGTCACTGGCGCGGTGATTTGCTGGCAATTTGTGCCGCTATTTTTTGGGGCTTAACGACCCTTGTTTTGCGCACCACGCGCCTCGCACAAGCCCCCGCTGAGAAGGCCTTGTTTTATCAGATCGGCATGGCGGCGATCGTGACGACAGCGATGTCGCTCGCTTGGGGCGAAACCTGGACATTAACGCTTAGCTCATTTGCATGGTGGTCTTTGGCTGTGCAATCGGTTGTCGGCGCTTTCGCGAGCTACCTGACTTGGATGTGGATGTTACGCCACTACCCCGCAACGCGGATGGCATCCTTTACATTTTTAGCCCCCGTTTTCGCACTTATATTTGGCGTTGGTCTGCTGGGCGAAGCGCTGAGCTGGCAACTCGTGGTTGCCATCATCGGCGTTGCCAGCGGCATCTATTTGGTTAATCAAAAAACCACCTGATTTAGCTCACGTTGCCGCACCGCGCGGCTGGTTATAACGGTCGGAAAATGCCTGATACCAATCCAAACAGCCTGGGTTGGCCATTGCGTCGCGGTTGAGTACCCGCTCGATAGGTTGACCCAAGAGTAGTTTCTTAATGGGAAGCTCTTGCTTCTTGCCTGTCAATGTGCGCGGTACCTCGGGCGCTTGTATCGTCTGGTCAGGCAGAAACCGTGGGCTCACGCCAACCCGAATGGCCTGATGCAGCGCCGTCTGCAACGCCCCATCCAAAAGGGCATCGTCGCGCAGCACCACGAATAGAATCATTTGACTCTCGCGACCCAGATACTCTAAGTCGACCACCATGCTGTCCAACACGAATGGCAGCGCTTCTACGGCGGCATAAATTTCACTGGTCCCCATGCGCAAGCCATGGCGGTTGATCGTGGCGTCGCTGCGACCGTAAATAACGCAATGCCCACTGGGCGTCACTTTCAGCCAGTCCCCATGGCGCCAGACAGCGCCCGCGTCCGGCGGTGCATCACCGCCGCCAAGGCGGCGACCTTGTCCCGCAGGGAAGGTGTCAAAGTAGCTACCCAACAAGCGACTACCGTCTGGATCACCCCAAAAATAAATTGGCATAGAGGGCAGGGGTTGCGTGCAAACCAACTCGCCCACGTCATCAATGACCACCTGCCCCTCGTTGTTCCAAGCCTCAACGGCGCAGCCCAATAGGCGGCACTGCATCTGGCCCTCAATTTGGGGCAAGGTGATATTGCCGCCTATGAACGCACCGGCGAAATCCGTTCCACCTGAGATGTTGCACCACCAAAGCGACTGATTTGGGTGGCCCGCGGCCTGATAGCTTTTTGCCATCGCGCGCTCACCCCACTGCTGGGTGTCACCACTCAAAGGCGAACCGGTGGTACCCCAGGTGCGCAATGCGGCTAAGTCACCGCAAGCCGACACATCGAGCTCGGCCTTCATAGCGTTGCTATAAAACGCGGCGCCCGCACCAAAAAACGTAATGCGCTCACGCGCAGCAAAGCGGAACAAGGTACCCCAATCGGGCGCCTCCTTAGGGCCACTGGGGCTGCCATTGAAGATGGCGCAGGTTGTGCCGTTAAGCAATCCTGCCATCTGCGCATTCCACATAATCCAACCCGTTGAGCTATACCAATGAAAGCACTCGCCCCAACTGTTCTCGTCGTAGCTGGGGCCTACGTCGTTATGGATGTTGAGTAGCAGCAACGCTGTCAGGATCACACCACCGTGCCCATGCACGATGGGTTTGGGCAACCCCGTTGTGCCGCTGGAGTAAACCACCCAAATCGGGTGATCAAAAGGGACTGCCAACGGTTGAAAATCTGCTAGCGCCGTGCGCTGGGCGTCATCCACGTTAACCACCGCGGCCCACTGCGCATGCGAACACGCTGGCGATAGCACCGGTGGTGGCGTCGATGGCGCCGTGGGGTCGACAGACGCGGCGATAGGCCGCAAAGCATCGACATGGAGCACGTGCGTCAATGTCGGCAGGTCGTCAATGAGTTGTGCAACCGCGTCGCGCCGATCAACCACCTTACCCGCGTAAAACACCCCATGGCAGGTGATGAGTGCCTTGGGCCTAATTTGCGCGAACCGATCAACAACGGCTTTGCTACCCATGTCGGGCGAGCAAACACTCCAGACCGCACCGATACTTGCCACGGCGAATANNGCNATGGCCGCTTCAGGAATGTTGGGCAGGTATGCAACCACGCGATCGCCCGGGCCAACCCCCTGCTGCTTGAGGTGGGTTGCAACCGCCGCCACTTGCAACGCGAGGTCTGGCCACGACANCGCACGACGCTCGCCACGCTCGTCGTCACTCACAATCGCGGGAAAGCCAGCCGCATCCGCTCGCCCAACGTGGCGCANCACGTGTGTCGCGTAGTTCAGGGTCGCCCCNGGAAACCACTCGGCACCCGGCATCACGTTTTTGGCTAACACCCCACGAGGCGGCGATGCNGACTCTATACCCATATAGGACCAGATACTGTCCCAGAAACCGTCAAGATCACTAGTGGACCAGCGCCATAACGCGTCATAGTTTTCGAACGACAGGTTGCGCTCTTCT
>JGI26082J51739_10003025_pt1 | contig 10036 bp, 10 predicted proteins | sample SaaInl5LU_22_DNA_FD_51739 | JGI IMG/M metagenome (IMG submission 51739)
CTGAATATATTGCAATTTTTGATGACAAAAACGAATTGGTCATGGGCATTGCCAGTATGGATATTCTCGATCAAATTACCCCTAGTTTAATAGAAGAATCCTGGTCAAGCATTAGATCAAGCGACTGGGTAATTCTAGATTGTAATTTGCCAAAAGAGACCATTGAGAAGATTCTAGAAATTAAAGAAAATGCAAATTTTATGGTAGCTGTAGATACAGTGTCAGTATCGAAAGCAAAGCGCCTTCCAAGCAACCTATCACAAATTGACATTCTTTTTACAAATAAGGATGAAGCCATATCTGTTTTAGGATTGGACGATAATCTAAAGACATACAAACTAGATGAAATTACTACACAATTAAGATCAACAGGCGCAAAAGGTGTTGTGCTCACAGATGGGCCTAATGGACATCTTGTGAATATAGGAAATGAAGCTTTCACTTCACCAGCTATCTCATCAAATGTCAAAAATGTATCAGGTGCAGGCGACGCTTTTGTTGCTGGGTTTATATCTACAATCCGGTCAGGATCAACAGTACGTGAAGCATCTAACATGGGAGCAGCACTATCAGCATTAACTGTGGAATCTCATCTGGATGTAAGACAAGATCTGAATAATAAGCTTTTAAGTGAATATCTAATAAGTAAAAAAATAATTAAGGAACATTTATGACAATACCCAATCTTCCCAGTTTCGTTGATATTCATAAAGATGTTTTAAACGCACTTAATAACGGCACACCAATTGTTGCGCTTGAAAGTACAATCATTACTCATGGAATGCCTTTTCCAGATAATGCTGAAATGGCTTCATCAGTAGAAGCATTAATTTATGATTATGGTGTAGTGCCNGCAACAATTGCAGTAATTGATGGGCGNATAAAAATTGGCTTANCACCTGATGAACTTATGCANCTTGCAAAAGTAAAAAATGCATTAAAAATCTCAAGAGCAGATATGGCATTTGCTATATCTCAAGGTAAAACAGCTGGAACTACNGTTGCAGCAACAATGATAATTGCACGCATGGTAGGCATTCGTATATTCGCAACAGGTGGTATCGGCGGCGTTCATAAGGGCGCAGAAACTACCTTCGATATTTCTGCAGATTTAACAGAGCTCGGCAAAACAGATGTTCTTGTGGTTGCCGCAGGTGCAAAAGCAATACTTGATGTGCCAAAAACATTAGAAGTTTTAGAAACTCAAGGTGTTCCTGTTGTTGGATATAAAACAAACAGCCTTCCAGCCTTTTGGACAAAAGAATCAGATCTAGACATTCCACTTAGAATGGACACAACATCTGAAATATCTGACTTTTTGAAAGTACGTGACGAATTACATTTAAATTCTGGCATTTTAGTTGCGAACCCAATTCCAGAAAAAGATGAGATCCCATCAAAAATTATAAATGATTACATTCAAACAGCTCAAACAGAAATGGAGAATGATAATATTTCAGGCAAAGATGTTACTCCATTTTTATTAAAAAGAATATTTGAGTTATCAAAAGGTGCCAGTTTAACATCAAATATTGCTTTAGTTAAAAATAATGCTTTGTTAGCCGCTAAAATTGCTAAAGATTTTTACAAATAATTTATTTTTACTTCATAAAAAACTTATAAATATAATATATTAAAATAACATTATTGGGAGCAAAACTTTAAACTGGCATAGCATTTGTTTTGAATACAGTACGTAAAGCAAAGCTACTTTGCATTTTACTAACATGAGGAAGCCTAACAAGATATTGACGATGTATCCGAGCAAAATCATCTGTATCTCCAGCCACAACTTTTAACATATAGTCGGCCGTTCCAGCCATTAAATGACATTCCAAAACATCTGGGACTAATGCAACAGATTTTTCAAAAGCTTCAAGTATTGCATCAGCTTGACCCGATAGGGTAATTTCAACAAATACTGTTGATTTTCTATCAATCTTTCTTGGATCTAATAAAGCTACGTAATCTTTTATAATCCCGTCATCTTCCAACCGCTGAACACGGCGATGGCATGCAGATGCAGACAGATTAATTTTATCAGCTAAATCTGAATTAGAGATTCGCCCTGACTTTTGAAGTACCTTTAATATACGGCGATCTGTCTCATCAATTTTCATTTTTAGAAGAATCCATCAAAAATTTATATATTTCAGTAATTATATTTTAAAAAATATATTTTAAATAGTAAAATATGAATTTTTTTTTAAAAATAATATGTAATTCTTCGAAAAGTTATACACATTATCTTGGAGAGATATGATGATTATAGGTTGTCCAACAGAAATTAAAAATCAAGAATATCGAGTTGGCATTACACCAGCAACAGCTGCCGAGGCTACATTACGCGGTCATAAAGTTTTGATACAATCTGGAGCAGGTAATGGTTCAGGCTTTTCAGATAGCGAATACACAGAAATTGGTGCGATTATCATTGATACAGCTGAAGAGTTATTCAAAAAATCAGAAATGATTGTAAAAGTAAAAGAACCTCAAGCAATTGAACGTGAAATGTTACGTGAAGATCAAATCTTATTCACATACTTACATTTAGCACCTGACTTAGACCAAACTAATGATTTATTGAAAAGTGGCGTTACTGCAATTGCATATGAAACTGTAACTGATCGTAACGGCGGATTGCCATTGTTAGCACCTATGTCAGAAGTTGCCGGAAAATTAGCACCTCAAGTAGGTAGTTGGGCTCTCCAAAAAGCAAATGGTGGACTGGGCACACTACTTGGTGGGGTCCCTGGAGTTAGTCCAAGCGAAGTAGTCGTTATTGGAGGAGGAAATGTAGGAGTTCATGCAGCACGAGTTGCAGCTGGAATGGGTGCTAACGTTACAATTTTGGATATGTCATTACCAAGAATGCGTTATCTTGATGATGTTTTTGGAAGCACATTTAAGACCGCTTATGCATCAACTGCAAATACAGCCAACCTTATCAAAACTGCAGATATGGTCATAGGAGCTGTTCTTGTACCAGGTGCAGCTGCGCCAAAACTTATTTCTCGTGCACAATTGTCGACTATGAAACCTGGCGCAGTATTAGTCGATGTTGCAATTGATCAAGGTGGGTGCTTTGAAACATCAAAAGCAACAACACACGATGATCCAATCTATGAAGTAGACGGAGTAATTCATTACTGTGTAGCAAACATGCCAGGTGCTGTTGCTCGGACTTCTACAATTGCTCTAGGAAATGCAACCATGCCATTCATGTTAGCCTTAGCAGATAAAGGTTGGAAAAAGGCATGCGCAGACGACTCTAACCTACTAAATGGACTAAACACCCACAAAGGAAATTTAACTTATGCAGCAGTAGGTACTGCATTAAATCTCCCAGTTATTACTCCAGAGGAAGCTTTATCTTTATAATAAACTTCAAAACAATGAAATATTGAATCAAAAGTCTCGCATTATTGCGAGACTTTCCTCTTAAATATAAATGCAATTGTTGACACTTTAGTTAAAGGCATCTAAGTCACGTTTAAATCATGGAAGTTTATATCACTTCCGGTCTCAGGATCGACATCAGTCAGCGAGTTTCGCCCACTGGTGTTAATTGCGTTTGGGAAGTTATTTTGGCGGAAAGGGCCTGACATATGTTTGCAAATTTATCTGATCGCCTTTCTGGTGTTTTTGACAAATTAAACAATAAAGCAACATTATCTGATGATGATGTATCTATTGCTCTGAGAGAAGTGCGCGTTGCACTATTAGAAGCTGACGTATCATTACCAATCGCACGTGATTTTATCAAAGCAATACAAGCAAAAGCATCAGGCCAAGCGGTAACAAAATCAGTCAAACCTGGTCAACAAGTAGTAAAAATTGTACATGATGAACTGGTTCATTTTTTAGCTGGCGAAGATAAAAATGCAAGTGAGCTAAAAATTGATAATCCTCCTGCACCAATATTAATGGTAGGTCTTCAAGGCTCAGGGAAAACAACAACAACAGCTAAACTTGCAAAACGCTTAAAAGAAAAAAATAATAAAAAAGTATTAATTGCATCTCTTGATACTAACCGACCAGCCGCAATGGAACAGTTAGCAATACTGGGCACTCAAATTGGCGTAGACTCATTACCAATTGTCAAAGGCGAGAGTGCAGTTAAAATTGCAAAACGTGCTAAACAACAAGCCATGCTTGGTGGTTACGACGTATTCATTCTTGATACTGCCGGCCGCTTATCTATCGATGAAGAATTGATGTCTGAAGTTGAAGCTGTGCGAAACATAGCTAAGCCTAGAGAAACAATGCTCGTAGTAGATGGGTTAACAGGCCAAGATGCNGTTCATACTGCGCAAAATTTTGATGATCGCATTGGTATTTCAGGTGTNATTTTAACACGCATGGATGGTGATGGACGTGGCGGAGCAGCACTTTCTATGCGAGCCGTCACCGGGCGCCCAATTAAATTTGTAGGTCTTGGTGAAAAAGTTGATGCCCTAGAAGAATTCCATCCAGAAAGAGTTGCCGGTCGCATCTTAGGCATGGGAGATATTGTTTCACTTGTAGAAAAAGCTCAGGAAACAATTGAGGCAGAACAAGCAGAAAAAATGATGAAGCGTATGAAAAAAGGTATGTTCAATATGAACGACCTTAAAGCGCAAATCGAACAAATGATGAAAATGGGTGGAATGGAAGGCATTATGGGAATGATGCCTGGCATGAAAAAAATGCAAAAACAAATAAATGATGCTGGTGGCATTGATGAAAAAATATTCAAACGCCAAATAGCATTAATACAATCCATGACAAAAAAAGAACGTGCNAACCCACAAATCATGCAGGCTAGTAGAAAAAAACGTGTTGCTCAGGGCGCTGGATTATCAGTGCAAGAATTAAATCAGTTAATGAAAATGCAACGCCAAATGGGCGATATGATGAAAAAAATGGGCAAAGGTGGCATGCTTAAACAAGCAATGGGAGCTATGTTNGGAAAAGGCGCAGGAAATCCAGGNGCAAGCATGCCTACTAATATTGATACAAAACAACTAGAAGAAGCAGCCAAAAAAATGGGTGGCGGCATACCTAATGGGTTACCTGGTCTAGGTGGCGGTTTACCCCTGGGATTATCCGGATTTGGGAAAAAGAAATGACTGATACTTCACGTGCAGAAACAATATTAAAAGAACATCGTAAAAGCATAGATCGTCTAGATTCTATTCTTGTTTATACTCTAGCAGAACGCTTCAAACAGACACAGGCCGTTGGCCTTTTAAAAGCAGAACATTCTTTACCACCATCTGACCCAGAGCGAGAAGCTAAACAAATTGAACGATTAGAGGATTTAGCAAAACAAGCTGACCTTGACCCCGTATTCGCAAAAGAATTTTTAAACTTCATAATTGCAGAAGTTATTAATCACCATAAGAAACATCAAAAATAATGGTCAAATTAAAATGACCAAATTAATTAGCACTTAGGAGAAATATCATGGCTATGAAAATCAGACTCGCTCGCGGCGGATCAAAAAAACGTCCTTTTTATAGAGTAGTGGCAGCAGACTCACGTATGCCTCGAGATGGTCGATATGTTGAAAAATTAGGAACATATAACCCTCTATTAGCAAAAGACAGTGAAGACCGCGTACAATTAAACATGGAACGCGTTAACTACTGGTTAGGCCAAGGCGCACAACCAACAGAACGTGTAGTCCGCTTTTTAGAAGCCGCCGGTGTAATGGAAAAAACTGAACGTAATAATCCTATCAAGGCAAAGCCAGGTAAAAAAGCTCAAGACCGTTTAGAAGAAAAAGCGGCAGCTAAAGAAGCAGCAGCTGAGGCAGAAGAAGCAGCTAAAGTAGCAGCAGCTGAGGCAGAAGAAGCAGCCAAAGCAGCAGCAGCCGAAGCAGCAGCAGCTCCAGTTGAAGAAGAAGTGGCTGAAGAACCAGCTGCAGAAGAAGCGGTTGCAGAAACATCAGAAGAAAATGCCGCTGAATAACAAATAATTTGTTTTATTTTAAAACCTTAAAAGTAGCGTCATTTATGGCGCTACTTTTGATTCTAAGTATATTTTTTTAATACTAAAAAATAAAAAACTAAATTTTCAATAACTCAAAATATAATACCTTTGTTTCTCAAGTACTTTTAATTTTACAATAAACGAGGTATTATAGTTATATAAAATTGTATTTAAAAAATTTTGTGAGTGATAATCTAAAAATGACTATACCAGAACGAGTTTGTGTAGGTGCTGTTGTAGGTGCGTTTGGCATCCATGGTGAAATACGCGTTAAGTCATTTTGCTCCGATCCAGAATCTATTGCTGAGTATGATCAATTAACTGATGAGACCGGAAAAAAAGTATTTAAATTAAAAATTATTAATCCAATTAAAGGCGGTTTTTCAGCTCGCATCTCAGGTGTAAAATATAGAGATCAAGCTGAAGAATTAAAAGGAATAGCGTTGTATGTTTGTCGCAGTGAAATGCCCAATTTAGATGATGACGAGTTTTATTACTCAGACTTGATAAACCTTGAAGTCTTTGACACTGGTGGAATAAAAATAGGTAAAGTAATATCTGTAAATGATCACGGTGCAGGTGATTTTTTAGAAATAAAAGCTTATGGTCAGAAAAACCTAGCACTGTTACCCTTCACTAAAAAATCTGTGCCAACTATTGATTTAAAACTTGGTCGTATAATCATTGATCCACCACATGGTGTATTTGAAAACAATGAACCAGAAGAACCTCCATCTCCAAGAAATCATTTGGAACTTGGTGATGAGTGAAAAATCTAAATCACATGGACGGCTTGCAATTAGGCCTAGCCTTAAACCGCGTGTTCTAATGACAAACACCCCTGAACTTGAAAACGCATGGACAGTGAAAGTTATTACATTGTTTCCAGAAGCTTTTCCTGGTGTCTTAGATCGCTCCTTAACTGGCAAGGCTCTTCAAGAAGGTTTGTGGCAATTGCAAACAATTGAATTAAGAGGCTTTGGATTAGGAAAACACAAAGATGTAGATCACCCACCTGCAGGTGGTGGTGCAGGAATGGTTTTAAAGGCAGATGTTGTTGGGCCTGCACTAGAAGATGCCAGGCGTGGCACTCCAATAGATCCGAAATTATGGCCAGTTTTATACATGTCACCTCGAGGAAAACCATTAACTCAATCAATGGCACAAAGTTGGAGTGAGGCTAAAGGCATGACAATACTTTGTGGTCGTTTTGAAGGCGTTGATGAACGCGTTTTAGAAGAATATAATGTAGAAGAAATTTCGCTAGGGGATTTTGTGCTCACAGGTGGAGAAATTGCCGCTCAAGCATTAATTGACTCAACTGTTAGACTTATACCAAATGTATTAGGCAATGTAGAAAGTACAAAAGATGAAAGCCACTCAAGTGGATTATTAGAGCACCCTCAATATACAAAGCCTGCAGAATGGAATGGAAGAAAAATACCTGAAGTATTACTTTCTGGACATCACGGAAAGGTAGAAAAGTGGCGAACAGAAATGTCTGAAAAGTTAACAAAAGAGCGGCGTCCAGATCTGTGGGAAAAATTCAATAAATCAAACAAAAAATGATTAATATAGCTACAATCTAAAACATTTATATATAGAGCATAACTTTGGGTTCAAATTAATCTGATAGCGAAACAAGTCTTGATGTCCAAATGCTTTCAACATATACCACCCAAACTTACATTAGGATTCGTTCTTAAGTAGGCAGTTATGAAGTTGATATTAAGACATATAAACAAAGAACTTTCTTCGGTTTGGGTAATATATGAATTTACTTATTAATGACTAGTAATTGAAACACGAAACGTCGATTTTAATCTCTGGCGGGCTCCAAGGAGTACCGGAAGAAGACCAAGAGCTCTAAGATTGGAAAACCAGTTCCCTTAAAGGGTTTAAAAGGAAAACGTTATGAATTTAATTGCACAGCTTGAAGCAGAGCAAATTGCTACTTTAAGTAAAGATATTCCAGACTTTAAAGCAGGCGATACAGTACGTGTTGGCTTTAAAGTAACAGAAGGCACACGCTCTCGTATCCAGAACTATGAAGGCGTATGTATTGCGCGCCAAGGTGGCAATACAATTGCTGCATCATTTACAGTCAGAAAAATATCATTCGGTGAAGGCGTTGAACGTGTATTCCCACTATATTCAACAAACATCGATAACATCGAAGTAGTTCGCCGTGGTCGTGTTCGTCGCGCAAAACTTTACTACTTACGTGATCGACGTGGTAAATCTGCTCGTATTGCTGAAAAAACAAATTATCGACCAAAGAAATAAGGAGCCAAAATCATGAAAAAAGAATTACACCCAGATTATCACATGATCACTGTTAAGCTAACAGATGGTTCTACTTACGAAACTCGCTCAACATACGGTTCAGAGGGTGATGTACTCGCATTAGATATTGATCCGTCTGCGCACCCAGCTTGGACAGGCGGAAATTCAAAATTAATGGATACTGGCGGCAGAGTTTCTAAATTTAAAAATAAATATGCTGGTTTGGGCTTCTAAAATCGCTAAAAATTTTTCTATACTTAAAACGCCGCTTTCTAGCGGCGTTTTTTGTTTGTGAAAGAATTTAAATTTCAGGATTAACTAATAATTTTTAAGCACCTGGGCCTATAATAGTACAAGGCTGATTGCGAGCTCTCAATCGAGCACATGCTTTCATCGCAGACTCTTCTGAGACCCCAATAAAACGTGCACGATATAAGTGCCGTCCATTAATTGTAGCAGGGGTTATTTTACGAAGAGCGCCTTCTAAAGAATCTAAATCTGTTAAAGCAGTACGCAATAACATTTTTTCTGCACTATATCTGTTTTTATATGCACCCAATTGAACAGACCAATTAATATCTTCTTCATCTAATTGCCTTGCAACAACCCTTGTTAAATATGGAACTGGCTCGATATATCCTCGCTGAGCATGGGCCTTAGAAACCGCATTTACAATTGTACTTTGGGATTCGATTATTGAACTAATTGGCTCCAAAATACTTATATTTGTTGCATTATTACGAACAATATTAGCTTGCGCAGAGGCTAAAATTTCAGCCTCCAGATTTTCTCTCACTGAAGATGCCATTGCAATGGTTTTTTTATCAAAATTTGGTCTGAATTTTGGTTTGGGACTCGAAGAAATAATACGGGGTGATTTGATAGAAACGTTACCGGGCAAGATCAATGCAACTGAATCCAACTGATTACCTCGAGAAGGTCGCGCTGGTATGGCATTTGAGGTATATCTTTTTGGTGTTCTGTTAAATCCCATATCTAATAACTCAGCTACCCGAGCATTTCGCGATCTCCATGTTCTCCCACCAAATACTGTTGCAATAATTCGTTTATTCCCTCGTTGTGCAGAAGATACTAAGTTAAATCCAGCGGCGTTTGTATATCCAGTTTTGATACCATCAGCTCCCTTATAGTTTGCTAATAATCTCCGATTTGTATTTGGAACAGTTCGCAATCCAGCATCAGTATTTCTACGTGAGAAAAGATTATAATAATCAGGAAAATCATACATTAAATGACGCCCTAATATAGACATATCTCGGGCAGTAGATAAATGTCCTCTAGCTGTTAATCCATGGGCATTTTTAAAGGTAGTTCGCTTCATACCCAGCGCTTTTGCTTGTGCGGTCATGAGCGCAGTAAACTTTGCTTCACTGCCTGCTATTGCTTCACCTAATGCTGTTGCAGCGTCATTTGCAGATTTAACTGCTGCCGCACGAATAAGGTGCCGAACCTTAACCCGCATCCCTGTTCTCAAGCCTAACTTAGATGGTGGCTCTGAAGCTGCGTTTCTAGATACTTTGACTTTTTCATCTAATGACAAATGTCCCGACTCAACAGCTTTAAAAGCTAAATAAAGTGTCATCATCTTTGTCAATGAGGCTGGATGAAGCCGAGTGTCTGCATTTCGAGAATGCAAAACTTCTCCCGTACGCGCATCCATAACCAATGCCGCATAAGGCGCCGCATACGCTGACACCCCAGTAAATATTAACACTACAACAAGGAAAAATCCTCGTATTGCCTTTGAATGCAT
>JGI26082J51739_10003029_pt1 | contig 10030 bp, 10 predicted proteins | sample SaaInl5LU_22_DNA_FD_51739 | JGI IMG/M metagenome (IMG submission 51739)
CAGGCTGGATGCTTAAACAGTAGTTTATCTAAAAATATAAAAATAAATCGATATTTATAGTCAGTTTACCTTACCGAATATATGTGCTGGCCTGCAGGCCGCTATAGGTTTACGGGCAAGCCGCTCGCCAGAGACTCGCGCAGCGCCTGGCCAATACGGGTGGCCTCGGTCGCGTCTCTCAGGCTCAGCGGTAGGGCTTGCTCACCGCGGCACGCCGCCACAAAGGCGGTCATCTCTAGGCGGAACGCCGTTTCAAATCGCGCAAAAAAATCGGGTAACGCGCGGTGGCCAACGCCGCCAGCATCGCGGTATTCCACCCGGCTGAGGTGGGCCCCGAAGCCGACTTGTAAGGTGCCTTCGGTGCCTATGACTTCGGTGGTGGTTTCATGGCCGTGTGGCATCGTACGGCTGGCGAACAACGACGCGCGCTGTCCGCCTTCAAATTCGATAATGGCCAGCCCATTGTCCACGTCACCGTACTGCGCCAGATCGTGGTGAATGGCGACCGTGCCACTGGCAAATACACGTGTGGCTTTTGGGCTGCCCATTAGCCACCGTGCGAGGTCGATGTCGTGGACACTGTTGTCCAAGAAAATGCCGCCAGAGGTCTTGGCGAAGGGGACAAAAAAGCCCGACTCGTCGTTTTGGTCACAGGTTTGCGAGCGGACAAGGAACGGCCGACCGACTGTACCGCTGTCAATAGCCGCTTTGGCTTCGGCGTAACTCGGGTCGAAGCGCCTCACAAAGCCAACCATGGCGACTTGTGATGGGCATTGTTTGGCCACCGCCTCCACGGCCTCACAGGTGCGCAAGTCCAGCGACAACGGCTTTTCCACAAAGACATGTTTGCCGGCGTGCAAACACGCAATGGTTTGATCTGCATGCAAGGTAGTGGGTGTGGCCAGCACCACAGCGTGCACATCCGGGTCACTCAACATCGCGTGTAGATCAGCATGGCAGCGCGTGACGCCCAGCGCCGTACGTGCCCATTCCAAGTCGGCCGCAATCGGACTACACGCCGACAACAGGCGGGCGCCGGGCGTGTTGCGGGCAAGTTGTTCGGCGTGGCGTTTGCCGAGGCGGCCTAGGCCTGCGATACCGATATTTAGGATGGGTGCGTTCATGGGGTGTCCTGTCGACTTTTAAAGGTTAATCGCTTGGCCGGTGCTTGCGCTTTCAGCGGCGGCGGCGGCGAGTTTTTGGGCTTCCAAGCCGTCGTGGATGGTGGTTTTGAACGGCTGACCCGATTGCAAACAATCCAAAAAGTGGCTAATTTCTAGGCGGTAGGCGGCGACGTAGCGTTGCAAGAAAAAGGCTTCCGGCTTGTTCGCTGTGATGCCGTTTGCGTCCCACTGCCGCACTTCGTTGGCGGTATGGTTGGCGCACTCGAGCAGACCCAAGGACCCCAATAGCTCAAAGCGTTGGTCGTAACCGTAAGCCGCACGCCGTGAGGTGTTGATTTGGCACAAGCGGCCCTTGCGCGTGCGTATGGTGACCGCGGCGCAGTCGTAGTCGCCGGCAACACCCACCTCGGGGTCTATCAGGCCCTTGAGCGGTCTGTGCAAGGCCAATTACAACAACGGGTTTAAGCCCGTCCCACTTTATTTTTTAAAAGTTAACAACACTATGAGCTGGAACGTACGCATTGGCATCAATCCTATTTCGTGGATGAACGACGACCTGCACTCGCTGGGTGGAGAGACCTTGTTAGATACCGCACTAGAAGAAGGCAAAGCGATTGGCTATGAGGGTTTCGAGCTGGGCAACAAGTTTCCCAAAGACGGGCCCAGCCTGAAAGCCAAGTTAGACGCGTTTGGCTTAGCCTGCGTATCGGGCTGGTATTCAGGCTTACTCGCTGAGCTTGAGCCCGGCCAGACCGGTGAGCAAGCCCTGCAAGCCGAGTTCGAGCGCTGTGCGCCGCACATGCGCAAGCTGCAACAAAACGATGTGCGCGTGGTCGTCTATGGCGAATGTGCCGGCACGGTACAAGGGCAGATCAATACCCCCGTGTCCAAGCGCCCGCAGTTTTTAAGCGATGCGGCGTGGCGATCCTACGCAGAGCGCCTAAATAGCTTTGGCGAGCATCTGATCGCCTGCTACGGCATCAAGTTGGCTTATCACCATCACATGGGGGCTTACGTGGAATCGCCAAGCGATGTAGACAAGCTAATGGCCTTGACCGACCCCCAAAAGGTGTTTTTGTTATTTGACACGGGTCATGCCTTTTTTGGCGGCGCACTGAGCCCGGTGGAGTTACTTAAGAACCACGTCACGCGGGTTGCGCATGTGCACCTCAAAGACGTGCGGGAGTCCGTCATTGCCACCGCTCGTAACGAGGGATGGAGCTTCTTGAATAGCGTTCTTAACGGCGCATTCACGGTGCCCGGCGACGGCAGCATTGACTACCTCACCTTATTGACGGTGTTGAAAGACGCCGGTTATGAGGGTTGGTTGGTTGTGGAGGCCGAGCAAGACCCTGCTGTCGCGCCTAGCTATGTCTATGCACAAAAAGGTTTTGTCACGTTGCGTGGTTTGGTTGATCAATTGAATGGTTTGGAGCGTTGAGATGGTGAGTAAGTTACTGGTAAAAGCGAGCGCCCAAGGGCGTGAGATTGTGGACGTGACACCGGCGCGAGCAGGCTGGACCTATGTCGGTTTTCGTGCGCTTCGGCTCGCCGCCGGGCAGATCGAAAACGTGGCTGCATCGTCACGCGAGCTGTGTGTGGTGGTGTTGGCAGGTACGGTGAGCGTCGAGGTTGACGGTGCGGTGTACGAGGGCTTAGGGACGCGAGACAGTGTGTTTGACGACCTGCCGCCTGCGGCCATCTACGTGCCGTCGCACAAGGACGTCTCCATTAGCGCGTCCAGCGATGCAGAGCTGGCCTTGTGCACCGCCCCAAGCGACAACCAGCCCCGGCAGGTGCGTGTCATTGAGCCGGCGAGTATGAAGCGCAGCATCCGTGGCAAAGGTAGCAACACCCGCTATGTGCGCGATATCTTGCCACACGATGATTTGACGGCCGCCCATTTGCTTGTCGTCGAGGTGATGACACCAGCGAGCCACTCCAGTAGCTATCCGCCCCATAAACACGACCAAGAGACGCCACCGACGGAGACGCTTCTAGAAGAAACCTACTACCACCGCCTCAATCCGCCACAGGGATTTGCCTTTCAACGAGTCTACACAGACGACCGTAGCCTAGACGAAGCCTGTGCAGTGGAGAACCATGACGTGGTCATGGTGCCGCGCGGCTATCACCCGGTCGTGGCGCCACATGGCTACGACTCTTATTACCTCAACGTGATGGCCGGCCCGAATCGCTTGTGGGTATTTAAGAACGACCCCGCACACGAGTGGATGCTTCAGCCAACTTGACGACGGCGGTCACCGGCAAGGGGGTGCCGTGTGAATTTCGATATTAGTATAGGCATCAGCGACTGGCCCTAGCAAACAAGCCAGCTTGAATGACGCACAGGTATACACAATATGGATTCCCGCACCTCTACCGATTGGCGACGCAGCCACCTTGGCCGCTTGATGGGCGAATCACTGCGGCGCTTTGATGCCCGNGTCTTGAGCCTCATGACCCACGACCCCAACGTGCCCTTGGCCTTGTCCAACCTGGCGGCGCGCGAACAAGTGGGTGCCGCCCACATACACATTACCCGTCACCTCGCACGCGAGGGCTCGCGCTTAAGTGCGTTGGCAGAGGCGGCCGGTATGACCAAGCAAGCCATGGGTGACTTGGTCGACCAATGCGAGGCATGGAACCTGGTACGCCGCGAACCCGATCGTCTCGATAAGCGCGCNAAGCGGGTGGTATTCACGGACGATGGGCTGGACTGGTTGGCGGCTTTTGAGCGCGCCGTCGGCATTGCCGAGACCGAGTTCCGACAGCATGTAGGTGCGGATGTCGCAACGGTCATCACCATCGGCTTGGAGGCTTACGGCTTTGGCGCGTGAGGGGCCACAAACGCCAAACGCGGTGACACGCATCTNATTAATTCTTTTGGTGATAATGGTGCAAACCCANATGGGTAGTGAGCCGGGAGCAGAACCACGTTAGGGGGCAAGCATGCGCATTTTGATAGCAGAAGATGACCAGGTACTGGCCGATGGCCTGCTCCGCACTTTGCGCGCCGCTGGCGCGGCGGTAGACCACGTATCCACAGGGACCGAGGCTGACGCCGCCTTAATGACGAGTGCGGAATTCGACCTGCTGATACTCGATTTGGGCCTGCCCAAGATGCACGGCCTAGAGGTGCTGAAGCGCCTACGCGCGCGCGGCAACGGCCTGCCGGTGCTCATTCTCACGGCGGCCGATAGCGTAGAAGACCGAGTGAAAGGTCTTGACCTTGGGGCTGACGACTACATGCCTAAGCCGTTTTCATTGCCCGAATTAGAGGCGCGTGTACGCGCACTGGTTCGACGCGGTGCGGGCGGTGCATCCAGCCAAATTAAACACGGGCCGCTTGTTTATGACCAGCAGGGGCGCGTAGCGACTTTGGACGGCGTGATGGTTGAACTCTCAGCCCGTGAACTGAGCTTGCTGGAGGTCTTGCTTCAACGGGCCGGGCGCTTGGTGAGCAAAGACCAACTGGTCGAGCGTCTGTGCGAGTGGGGCGAGGAAGTGAGCAACAACGCCATTGAGGTGTACATACACCGCTTACGCAAGAAGATTGAAAAGGGACCGGTGCGCATCGCGACGGTGCGTGGCTTGGGGTATTGCCTTGAAAAAATCCCCGGCTGAACTCCCCAACGCTGAGCTTGCGTTTGGTCTCTTCCAGCGCGAACAACGCAGCCTGTTCGGAGAGATTCTGGACTGGATGCTCACCCCCCTGCTGTTGCTTTGGCCATTGAGCTTAGCCCTGACATGGTGGGTGGCCCAAGGTATCGCCGCTAAGCCCTATGACCGGGCCCTCGAATACAACCTGCGGGTGATCGCGCCTTTGGTTAAGTTTGACCAACAGACCGTTCGTTTTAACCTCACGCGTGANGCGCAGGGTCTGATGCGCACAGACGACGCTGATTTGATTTTTTATCAGGTACTTGGCGCGCAGGGTGCGGCCATTGCGGGGGAAAAGGACTTCCCTATTCCAGCGGGTAATGTGGCGCCCAGAGTGGGCGTACCACAACTACGTGACGACCAAATTCGTGGCCAAGACGTCCGCGTCGCCTATATGTGGGTGCAGGCAGAGACGGGTAGCGGCCCCCTCGCGTTGTTGCAGGTTGCCGAGACGTTGGAGAAACGATCNACATTGGCCACTGAGATTATCAAGGGCGTGATGGTGCCACAGTTTGTCATTTTGCCGCTCGCAGTGTTGCTCGTTTGGCTGGCGCTGGTGCGTGGCATACGACCACTCAACCGACTCGAGCAACGGATACGCCAGCGCAGACCAAATGACTTGAGCCCGCTTGATGACAGCTACGTGCCGCAGGAAGTGGCGCCCCTGGTGCAGTCCATCAATGACTTGTTGGAGCGACTCACGGCNTCGCTCACCACACAGCGCCGTTTTTTGGCAGATGCCGCACACCAATTGAANACCCCACTCGCTGGCTTGCGCATGCAAGCCGACTTAGCGCAACGTGAGCGCGATCCCAAAGAGGTTNTGCAGGCGCTGGCNCAAATTGCCCGCTCCAGCGTGCGTGCGACACACATACGGTGAACCAACTCCTAGCGCTCGCCAAGGCCGAGTCCACAGGCCGGACCTTGGTGACCTTGCAACTGGACTTGGCACACACCGTGATTGAGGTCTTGCAGGACTGCGTGCCGCGGGCGATGGAAAAGAATTTGGACATTGGCTTTGAGGGGCCAGAAAGCGTACCCGCTGAGTGCCTGATGGAGGGCAATGCCACCTTGCTGCGTGAGCTGGTGCGCAACCTAGTCGACAACGCCATTGCCTACACACCCGCACAGGGCGTGGTGACCGTGCGCCTGCTTGTAGACCGCTTCAGCGGCGTGCAAGTGCTACAGGTTGAGGACAGTGGCCCCGGTATTCCCCCAGAAGAGCGCGCACTGGTGCTACAGCCTTTTTACCGGACGCTGGGAACCAACGTCGATGGCTCAGGCCTTGGCCTAGCCATTGTTCAAGAGATCGCACAGCAATGCGGCGCAACCCTGGAAATGTCCGAGGCACACACCCACAAGGCCACGCCCGGCCTTTTGGTGACTGTACGCTTCCCACCGTCGTCAAAGGCCGCCGAGGACACAAGCGACGCCTAGGGCGTGGGCCTCAGCTCGGGGCCGTCTTTTTCACAGCCACTTTTTTTGCGCTGGCTTTTTTAGCACTTGTTTTCTTGGCCGCCGCCTTCTTCGCTGGTGCCTTCTTAGCGGCGATTTTTTTAGCCGGTGCCGCCGTCACACCGTCTCCGGCGGCTTTCTTGGCGGTTGCGCGTTTGGTGGCTGCCTTCTTAGCTGCTGTGGTTTTTCCTGCGGCGGTTTTCCGAGGAGGGTACTTGCTTACGCGCGGCTCGAACTCAAAAACAACCCGCCCCTCGTCCGCGCTCCACGCCAAGAAGGCTTTGAATGCGCGTCGTGTACGCATGGACACGAATTTGTCCAGCAAGTCGGTCTTCCCCGTGGTGAGCAGTTTTTGAATTTGCTCGGTATCTACCGGCTGTTGCAACACAATCTTGCCCGACTTAAATTTACAACTGGGCGTCGGCTGCGCCTCGGTTGGCACCAACTTTTCGCAAACATACGAGCTACCGTGCTCGAAGACACGGGCCCCACAGCTCGGACAAGCGCCCAATGCCGTGGCCGCACTGAAGTCAACAATTTCTCCGGTATCGGCATTGGCGTCGTTGCCAAAGTCAAACTCCAGCTTCCAGTTCTTATCCTCTTCGCCCCACTTCAGCGCCAGCTCCGCCGTGAACGGCCAGCCCGCTTTTGAGCGGAAGCCGTCCAAGGGGCCAATCTGCTTGTCGCGTAAAAAGGTCTCTACCTCGTTCAACTCGAAGGCACGGCCTGCCGGTATCTTCGTAATCGAAAAACCGCAACCCTCGGCCTGTGTGGCCGCACCGGTGCAGGTATAGCGCCGATAATTTTCCTTCACAATGCCGCTGCAATTAGGGCATGGCGTGGTCAGCGTTGCGTAATCACCCGGAATGGTGTCGCGGTCATACTCCTTGGCTTTACGCACCATGCGCTCTGTCATCGTCGCAATCTCGCCCATGAAGCTCTCGCGGCTCATCAGGCCTTGCTCCATTTGCGAGAGCTTGTACTCCCACTCACCCGTTAGCTCTGCACGCGAAAGCTCGTCCACACCTAAGCCGCGCAGCAAGGTCATGAGCTGAAAGGCCTTCGCGGTCGGGATCAGCTCACGCCCTTCACGCAGCATGTATTTCTCAGCAATTAGCCCCTCAATAATGCTGGAGCGCGTCGCGGGCGTGCCCAAGCCTTTTTCTTGCATGGCCTCTCGAAACTCGTCGTCCTCCACGGACTTTCCTGCGCCCTCCATGGCCGACAACAGCGTCGCTTCCGAGTAGCGCGCAGGCGGGCGTGTCTTGAGGTCTTTTAACAAGGCCTCTATGGTTTGGGCGCCCTCCCCGGCTTGCACGGCGACCAGCGATACGCCATCTTTCTCGTCATCTTGAGCGTCTTTGCCGTAAATCGCCATCCAGCCGGGTGTTACCAACACCTTGCCTTCGGTCTTAAACGTTTGATCGGCTGCCCGCGTGATGCGCGTCGTGGTCAAAAATTCTGCCGATGGGAAGAAGACGGCCATGAAGCGTCGCACGACCAAGTCGTACACTTTCTGCTCGGCCTCGCTCAAGCCTGACGGCGCTTGCAACGTCGGAATGATCGCAAAGTGGTCGCTAACTTTCTTGTTGTCGAACACACGGGGCAACTTGCGGACATACGACTTCTCTATCGCCAACGCCGCGTGTGGCGCCAAGTGCGCCATGCCACTACTGGCCAGCATGGCGAAGGTGTCTTGAACCGTTGGCACGTAGTCTTCTGGCAAGGCGCGCGAGTCGGTACGCGGATAGGTCAACGCTTTGTGGCGCTCATACAGGCTTTGCGCAATTTGTAGCGTGGTTTTGGCTGAGTACCCGAACTTTCCGTTGGCCTCGCGCTGCAACGAGGTGAGGTCAAACAGCGCAGGGCTGGCTTTGGTAGACGGCGCAGAGGTCTCACTCACCGTCGCAGATTGGTCACGCACCGCATCCACAATTTTTTGCGCCTGCGCCACGTCCCAGAGGCGCTCCGGTTTTTGCTCTGTGTCTCGGACCTCGCCCTCCGCCGTGGGGGGTCGCTTCCAGTTTTCATCAAACCACTTGCCAACGTATTCGCCTTGCGTCACTTTGAAGGTGGCGTGGATTTCCCAGTACGGCCGGCTCACAAACTTGCGAATGGCCTCCTCGCGCACCACCACCACCGATAGGGTGGGGGTTTGCACCCGCCCAACAGTGGTTAAAAAGAAGCCCCCATCGCGGGAGTTAAACGCGGTCATGGCACGCGTGCCGTTGATACCAACCAACCAGTCCGCCTCTGATCGGCAGCGGGCAGCATCGGCCAGCGGTTGCATCTGCTCATCAGAGCGCAAATTTACAAACCCATCGCGAATGGCTTGCGGTGTCATAGACTGCAGCCACAAACGCCGTGCAGGCTTACCCAGCGGTTTCTTCTCACTCGCAAACTGCTCAATGAGCCTAAAAATAAGCTCGCCCTCGCGTCCGGCGTCACACGCATTGATCAGGCGGTCAATGTCTTTTCGCTTCGCGAGTTTCACGACTGCGTTCAAACGCGACTTGGTCTTCTCTATGGGACGCAGGTCAAAATGCGGGGGCAAGACGGGCAGGTTATTGAAGCTCCACTTACCGCGCTTCACGTCAAACGCCTCTGGCGCCGCAATCTCTACAAGGTGTCCCACCGCGGAGGTCACCACATACTGCTCGTTCTCAAAGGCGTCGTCTGACTTCTGAAAAGCACCCGTCGTTGACGTGAGCGCTGCCGCAATATCTTTTGCAACCGAAGGCTTTTCAGCAATGACTAATGTTTTCATCTGTCTACAATCTGTTCTGTCTGCTAACGCACAAACACCCCCCCGTGCAACGATGCACAGGTAGGGGAACCTTACCAAATTTTTTGAGTCTGTTTTATCTTGTCCAAAACCAACGCCACCACTCGCTCAAAACCAACGGCCAAAATGTGCGCTGCGGCCCAACAATACAAAGCCCGCGTTGAGGCACGCGACTCCGAGGTCCACGGCAAAGGCGTCTTCGCCCTAACCGACCTCAAAGCGGATGACACCCTCATCGAATACATTGGTGAGATTATTGACTGGGAGGAGGCCTTGCGCCGCCACCCACATGACCCCAGCCAACCGAATCACACGTTTTATTTTCACATTGATGAGTCTCGGGTGATCGATGCCAACGTCGACGGTAACCGCGCACGTTGGATTAATCACAGCTGCGACCCCAACTGCGAAGCCAGCGAGGAGGGCGGACGCGTATTCATCAAAACCCTTGCGCGCGATCGCAGCCGGCGACGAATTGTTTTATGACTATGGCTTGGTCATTGACGAGCCTATGAGCGACGAGTTGAAGGCCGACTACCCCTGCTGGTGCGGCGCACCAACCTGCCGTGGCACCCTGCTCTCACCGACACCAGACGCCGACGCGTTTAAGGCAACGAAGACAAAGACCAAGCCTAAGGTCAAGTCTAAGGTCAAGGCAACGCCTAAAGCAGGGCCCAAGACCAAGCCCGTCGCAACAAAGTGACCACGACCGACCCGCAAGCATCCGACGCCAGCGACGACGTGTTTCGCGCGCTCAACGGCGCAGCGGAAGCCATCTGGTTGGACAACCACGCCACGTGGCCGGATGTCAGCGTAGAGGTGCTTCCCTCGATTGACTCCACCAACACCGCGCTCATGCGGCGGGCCCGCGCAGGGCAGCACCAACCAGTGGTGCTGATGGCCGTCACCCAGACCGCCGGCAAAGGCCGCTCAGGTAAGGCCTGGGAGAGCCCTGCAGGCGACTCCCTGAGTTTTTCGGTTGGCCTACCCATGGCGGCTGACG
>JGI26082J51739_10003030_pt1 | contig 10028 bp, 10 predicted proteins | sample SaaInl5LU_22_DNA_FD_51739 | JGI IMG/M metagenome (IMG submission 51739)
ATCCCTGCATCGATGATCACCCCACCCATGCCCGGTCCAAGTGCTGTTGAGACGACAAGGACGGCCGCGGCCACCGCACGCACCGAGCCGATGTGGTTGGTGCCATAGGTCGCGGGCAATAGCGTGCCCCAGATGGTGTTGGTCATGCCTTGGGTCACCCCGATCAGCCCGATGCCCGTGATCCATGCAAGCGGTGTCTCGCCCATTCCGATCAGTGCGATCCCCACCCCCATCGGCAGTACTGTCAGCGGCAAAAGCCGTGCGGGGCCGAAACGATCCGCAGCCCAGCCCGCCACAAATGCCGCCGCCACCTCGGACAATGCCCAAGCCGGATAGGCGGGTGCCATGGCGATCAGGGTCCAGCCCTTGATCTCGGCGACATGGACTTGGTGGAAGAACACGACCGTGCCCACATATCCCGGCGTCAGCATCAGCGGTACCAGTGCCCAGAACAGCCAATGGCGCAGCGCCTCGCGCCGACGCCAGTGCTGCCCCCCAAGGCCGGGCGCGCCGATCATGCCGCCAGTGCTGCCTTGTGGGGCGCGGTCTTGTCTCAGCAACACAACCAACAGCGGCAAGATGAACATCAAAAGGATCGCGGCCACGACCAGCCAGCTCATGCGCCAGCCGATCCAGCCCATCAGCAAGACGGCTGGCAGCGGCAAAAGGATTTGTCCGGTTGTATAGCCCAAATTGGCGATGGCCATCGCGCGGCCGCGCGTGGTGATGAACCAACGCGCCATGGCCGTTTGCTGGATATGGCTGAACATCCCTTGGCCGCAAAAGCGCAACAGGAACACAGCGATGCCAAGGGTCCAGATCGTCTGACCCAGCGCCATCAGCACCGCCGCCCCGGCAAAAGCGATGGCCACCATCGGGGCCAGCCGCGAGAGGGGCACCGTATCGGCCCATCCGCCGCGCCCGAAAAGCAATGCCGCCGAACTCAGCGTGGCGGCGGTGTAGATCAGCCCCCATTGCCCGTCGCTGAGGCCGAATTCTGCCCGGATCTCGCCTGCGAACAACGCGATGAACCATGTATGGCCAAGGCAGGCCCCCAGCGCGAGCAAGATACCCGTCGCCAGCCAACGCCTGTTCTCGGCCAGAAAGCTCAGCATATGGGTGTGCTCACAGCAAGGTGCGCTCCACCACCCAATAGGCGCCGATGGCAGCGATCACCAGCGAGGCGGGGATCGCAATGACTTGCCTGTACCAGCTGCGTTTGATGAACCATCCCGTCACCGCAAAGGCCATGGCGATCACCGCCAATTGCCCCAATTCGACCCCGATATTGAAGCCGATCAGCGCCTGCACGAAACGCCCCGAGGCGATGCCGTAATCACCCAGCACGCTGGCAAAGCCCAAGCCGTGCAAAAGTCCAAGGCCAAAGACAAAGGCCGTGCGCCCCTTGAGGTTGCGCCGCCCGATGATGTTTTCGACGCCGACATAGACGATCGAGGCTGCAATCAAGGGCTCGACGATACTGGCCGGGATCTTGACCACCCCAGTCGCGGCCAAGGCCAGCGTGATCGTATGGGCCAGCGTGAAGGCCGAGACCTGCCACAACAGCGGCCCCATCCGCGTGGCAAAGAAATAAAGGCCCAGCACGAACAAGATATGATCCAGCCCCAAGGGCAAGATATGCTCGAAGCCCACGGCGATATAACGCAAGAACACCGCGCCTGCGCTTTCGGTCAAAATACCCGTGCGCGGCAAGGGCGGCGTCATCTCACCACCGCTGAGAAACCCCTCATAGGCATCATCGCCGCCGCCCATTTGGCGCGGCACAAAGCTGCCGTAACCCGGCGCAAGCCCAAGGCTGACGCCTGCGTCACCCGCCGGCAGGGCGGCGGTAATGGTCAAGAGACTGTCGCGCGGCAGCTCGAGGTCGCCGGGTGCGGGGATGGTGACCGATGCAATCTCAGGCGTCAGCGCCGCACCCTCGACCGCGATCAAGAAACCGCGCGCGATCCGTGGCCAGTCGGCGCGCAGCATGGCCTCCAGCTGGTCGGCCGACATGGCGCGCAGGCTGTCATAGATCGCGGCCTCGGGTGCATCATTGGTATCTTGCACGCTGGCCAGATCGATCCCGGCAAGCAAGGTCTCAAGCGTGATGCGCAGCGTGATGGTGACGGTTTCCGCGCCAACCTCGACATCGGCGATGGTGGGGCGGATCTCATGGGCTTGCGTGACTGACGCGATGCTCATCGCCATGGCTATTGACATCGCGCAGGCGCGCAGCAGGTTCATGACCGACATGGGAAAAGGTACCACCTTGTGAAAACGCTGAAAATCATCGCCACAATCGCCCTCCTGACGCTTGCTGGCAAGGGTGCGTTTGCCCATGAATTCTGGATCGATCCCACGGCCTTTGTCGTGGCGCCAGATGCGATGCTCGCCGCTGATTTGCGGGTGGGTGAGGCCTATCGCGGTGGGCCACAACCCTATTTGACGCAAAGCTTCACCCGCTTCGAGATTGTCCAAGATGGCAGCGCGCGTCCCGTCACCGGGCGGCTTGGCAATATTCCGGCACTTCAGATGGGCGATCTGTCCGATGGCCTTGCGGTGATCGTGCATGAAACCGCGGGCCAAATGCTGACTTGGACAGGCTGGGACCGCTTCTTGGCCTTTGCCGAACACAAGGATCTGGGTGATGTCACCGCGATGCAGGCCGCGCGCGGCCTCGACCAAGAGGGTGTGACAGAGGTTTATATCCGCTATGCCAAATCGCTGGTCGCCGTCGGCGATGGGGCGGGCATGGACGGGCGGATGGGCCTGCGCACCGAATTCGTGGCGCTGACCAACCCCTACCGCGATGATCCGGCTTTGGGCTTTGCCGCGCAGCTTTGGCTTGATGACGCGCCGCGCGCCGATGTGCAGGTCGAGGTGTTCGCCAAATCCCCCGATGGCGCGGTGGCAGTCAGCCTTGCGCGGACGGATGCGGAGGGGATCGTGCGCCTGCCTGTCGCGGCGGGCATGCGCTACATGATCGATGCCGTGGTGCTAGAGGCGGTCGCACCCGATCAACCGACCAACCCCGAATGGCGCACGCTTTGGGCCAATATGACCTTTGGTGTGCCGGGCTAACACCGCGTGTCTTGCTGTCATGGGGGCGAGCGGCTAAAGCATCCCGGACCCTTCGAGGAGACGACCGATGGATAAGTTCACCACCCTGACCGGAATCGCCGCACCGCTGCCCTTGATCAATGTCGATACCGACATGATCATCCCCAAGCAGTTTCTTAAAACGATCCAGCGTTCGGGGCTTGGCAAGAACCTGTTCGACGAGATGCGCTATACAACCGATGGGGCCGAGATCCCTGATTTCGTGTTGAACAAGCCCGCCTATCGCAATGCCCAGATCCTTGTGGGTGGCGATAACTTCGGCTGTGGCTCGTCGCGCGAACATGCGCCTTGGGCGCTGTTGGATTTCGGCATCCGCTGCGTGATCGCACCGGCTTTCGCTGACATTTTTTACAACAACTGCTTCAAGAACGGCATCTTGCCGATCGTCTTGCCGCAAGAGATCGTCGATCAATTGATGGATGATGCGCAAAACGGCGCGAATGCCACGCTGACGGTCGATCTTGAGAACCAGATCATCACCCGTCCCGATGGTCAAACCGTCGCCTTTGACGTCGATGCCTTCCGCAAGCATTGCTTGCTCAACGGTCTCGACGATATCGGTCTGACGATGGAAAAGGCCGCGGCGATCGAAAGCTTCGAGACCAAAGCCGCACAAGACCGCCCCTGGGTCTGACCGGCGCCATCTGCGCCGTGTGATGCAAACAAGCGACACCCGCCCCGCGAATGGGGCGGAAATATGGCAAATTCGCGTCACAATTCTTGTCAGCCCGTCAAGCTTTAGGCACCTTGCCAACAAAAGAATGCTTTCAATGCGTGGTCTTATACGCATGGGGGCCATAATGGCAGGGATCATCCCGCCGGTTTGAGGTAGAGTGCGTGTTGTCCAAGTTTGTGGGCGCGTTTTTGCGTGCGGCCATCGTTGTGCTGGTGGTGTCGATGCCATCCTTGGTGCTTCCCGGAACAACACCGGAAGGGGCCGAGTTGGTGGTGTTGTTGGCGCTGGTTCTGGCCGCCTTCACCGCGATCGAATATTCCTCATCCTATCCCGCCTTGATCGAGTTTCGCGACGCGCCGCCGTTCAACCGGCTGCGTCTTTTGTCGCTGACCTTGATCCTGTTTGTTCTGAGCATGGTGGCCAGCGGTGTCCATGACTCCAGCCTTGCGCTGGTGCTCAATGCGATTGGCCTGTTGTTCGGGCAGGTACTTGAATACCCCGGCAGCCCCTTGGCGGCGGTGATCCATCACTTGCCGACACAATCGCCCTTCATGACGCCGGTGCAGGTCAAGGTGATGGCAGGGCTTGCGATTTTCATCACGCTATCGGCGCTAAGCATCTTTGCGATCTTGTTGCGGACGCAAAAATGGCCTGATCCGGGGCGTGCGTTCAATGTGTGGATCAATCTGCCCACCTTTGATCCGACCGCAGGTGGAGATGTGATCAATCGGTTGATCCGCGACGCCCGCGTTAACGCAATCTTAGGATTTACCATCACATTCATCCTCCCGACGGCCGGGCTGATGATCTCCGATCATCTCGGAATCCGTATTCTGACTTCCTCGCATGGTTTGGTCTGGGGGATCGCGCTTTGGATGTTCCTGCCGCTGAGCTTGTTCATGCGTGCGCTTGCAATGGCGCGGATCGCGGCGATGATCCGCGTGCATCGGGCAAGGTTGACCGCCGGTATCAATATGGACGGCGCGCAGCCGGCCTGATCTTGGCCTTGGCCGTAGTGGTTGCGATTTTCACGCAATCCGCCCGGGCCGAGGTTTTGCGGCTTGCCAGTTTCCACACCCAGCTCAGCCGCGCCGGGCCGGGGCTTTTGCTGCGTGATCTGCGGCGTGGCGAGGATGCGCAGATCGCCGCAACCATTGCCGTGATCGCGGCGGCGCGCGCCGATGTCGTCTTGTTGCAAGATATCGATTTCGATGCCGATGCCGAAGCCGCCGCGCTGGACGCGTTGGCCGGTGCCTTGGCGGCAAGCGGCGCGCCCTATCCCTATCGGTTGAGCCTCAGGCCCAATACAGGGCGACCGACGGGTGTCGATATCGACGGCGATGGGCGCAGCCATCGCGCGCGCGACGCGCATGGCTATGGGCGTTTCAACGGCCAAGGGGGGATGGCGCTGTTGTCGCGCTACCCGATCGGTGCAGTGCGCGATTTCAGCGCATTTCTTTGGGCCGACCTGCCCGAGAGCCGCGCGCCCTTGGTGCTTGGGCCCTAGGCTTTGGCCGTATTGCGCTTGGCCACGGTCGCGGCCTGGGATGTCGCGATCGATTTGCCGGATGGATCATTTCACATCCTGGCCCTGCATGCAGGACCACCCGTGTTCGATGGGCCAGAGGACCGCAATGGTCAGCGCAATGCAGATGAGCTGCGGTTTTGGCAGCTTTATCTCGACGGCTGGTCCCCCGATGGGCCGGCCTTTGCCGCGCCCCGCTTTGCCGTGATGGGAACCCTGAACATCGACCCCGAAAAGGGCGAGGGGCGGCGCGATGCACTGCGCGCGCTGCTGGATCACCCGATGCTGCAAGATCCGGTGCCACTGCGCCCCGGTGGCGGCACCGAAACCGCCGATTGGCCCGCGCCCCTGCCGGGCAACCTGCGCGTGGATTACATCTTGCCTGCGGCACCGCTTGTCGTGCGGGATGCAGGCGTGTTGTGGCCCTTGGATGACACCGGCCCCCTGTCGCCCGAGATCGCGGCAATCGCCTCGGATCATCGGTTGGTTTGGGTCGATATCGCCCTCTTGCCCCGCTGATCGACCGCGCCCGCGTTTTGCCCTTCCTTGACGCCCCCGCGCGGCAAGGCTAGGCCGTGGCGACGTATTCAACCAAGGGACAGCGCCCATGACCAATCGTTCACTCCTCATCCTTCCCGGCGACGGGATCGGCCCCGAAGTCATGGCCGAGGTGCGCAAGGTCATCGATTGGTTCGGCACCCGTGGCATCACCTTTGATGTCTCCGAGGATCTGGTGGGCGGCTGCGCCTATGACGCGCATGGCACGCCCTTGACCGACGCCACCATGGCCAAGGCGCAAGAGGTTGACGCCGTTCTGCTCGGCGCCGTGGGCGGCCCGAAATACGATGTGCTGGATTTCAGCGTAAAGCCCGAGCGTGGGCTGTTGCGCCTGCGCAAAGAGATGGACCTTTATGCCAACCTGCGCCCGGCGCAGTGTTTCGACGCGCTGGCCGATTTCTCATCCTTGAAAAAGGATGTGGTCGCGGGCCTCGACATCATGATCATCCGCGAGTTGACCTCGGGCGTTTATTTCGGTGAACCCCGCGGCATCTTCAAGGAAGGCAATGAGCGCGTGGGCATCAACACCCAGCGCTACACCGAGAGCGAGATTGCCCGCGTGGCCCGGTCGGCGTTCGAGCTGGCGCGCAAGCGCGGCAACAAGGTCTGCTCGATGGAAAAGGCCAATGTGATGGAATCGGGCGTTCTGTGGCGCGACGTGGTGCAGGAAATCCACGATGCGGAATATCCGGATGTGGAGCTGTCGCATATGTATGCCGATGCTGGCGCGATGCAGCTGACCCGCTGGCCCAAGCAGTTCGACGTGATCGTGACGGACAATTTGTTCGGCGACCTGCTGTCCGATCTGGCCGCGATGCTGACAGGCAGCCTCGGCATGTTGCCCTCGGCCAGCCTTGGCGCACCTATGGAAAATGGCCGGCCCAAGGCGCTTTATGAGCCGGTGCATGGCTCGGCCCCCGATATCGCGGGTCAGGGCAAGGCCAACCCCATCGCCTGCATCCTGAGTTTCGCCATGGCGCTGCGCTATTCCTTTGATCTGGGCCTTGAGGCCGAGCGGCTGGAGACGGCCGTGAACGCCGTTCTGGCCGATGGTCTGCGCACCGCCGACCTGATGGGCCCCGATGGCGGCACGCCGATTTCCACGGCGCAGATGGGCGATGCCATCGTCGCGAAGCTGGCGGCTAGCGTCTAAGCCATGAAGACGGCGCTGGTCACAGGGGCGGCGCGGGGCATCGGCCTTGCGACCACGCGTCTTTTCCTCGAGCAAGGCTGGCGCGTGGTCATGGTCGACCGCGACGCCCCCGCCTTGGCCGAGGCCGCGGGCCAAGCACAGGCGCAAGCGATCTGTGCCGATGTCTCGATCCCCGAGGATGTGGCGCACATCGTGACCGAGGCGGGGTTGGACGGCGGCTTGCATGCGCTGGTCAACAATGCGGGCGTGGCCGATTTCGGGCCGATCGAAGAGACCGGTTTTGAGCGTTGGCGCCGGGTGATGGAGACGAACCTTGATGGTGTGTTCCTGATGACCCAAGCGCTGACCCCGGCGCTGCGTGTAGGGCAGGGGGCCATCGTCAATATCGCCTCGATCTCGGGCTTGCGCGCCTCGACGCTGCGCGTGGCCTATGGCACGTCGAAGGCGGCGGTGATCCAGCTTATCCGGCAGCAGGCGGTGGAGTTGGGCGAGCATGGCATCCGCGCCAATTGCGTCTGCCCCGGCCCCGTGCGCACCAAGCTTGCCATGGCGGTGCATAGCCAAGAGATCATCGACGCCTATCACGATGCCATCCCGCTCAACCGTTACGGATCGGAGCGCGAGATTGCCGAGGCGATCACCTTTCTTTGTTCGGACAGGGCCAGCTACATCACCGGCCAAACGCTGGCCGTCGATGGCGGGTTCGAGGCAACCGGCGTGGGCCTTCCGGCGCTGCGCCAGCCATAGGGCCGCATGATCCAGCCCCCTTGCGCGATGCGACAGGGCTGTTATCGCTATCTCTGAAACAGACATCGGGAACGGGCCATGGCCGTGGACAAAGCGACCCAATTGCGCGGTGTTGCCCTCGCCTTGGCTTCCTTTGCGATCTACGCCACCCATGATGTGCTGATCAAATATCTGGGTGGGATCTACTCCCCGTTTCAGATCGTGTTTTTCAGTGTCCTATTCGGCTTTCCGATGATGGCGCTGTTCTTGATCCGGGATGCGCAGGGGTCATCACTCAGGGCGGTGCATCCCGTCTGGATGGCGCTGCGCACCGCGATCATCGTGGTGAACGCGGCGACCGCCTTTTACGCCTTTGCCGTTCTGCCCTTGGCACAGACCTATGCGATCTTGTTCGCCGCCCCCTTGTTGATCACGCTTTTGGCGATCCCCATGCTAGGCGAAAGGGTTGGGCTGCGGCGCGGGGCGGCCGTTGGTATCGGCCTGTGCGGTGTGCTCATCGTGTTGCAACCGGGTGTGACGGACTTCAATCTTGGGCATCTCGCAGCCCTTGTCGCGGCGGTTTGCAGCGCGATGAATGCCGTGATCATGCGCAAGATCGGCGGGGCCGAACGCGCGGTGGTGCTGTTGCTTTACCCGATGATCGCCAATGTCGTTGTGATGGGCGCGGCACTGCCCTTTGTCTATCGTCCTATGCCGGGGCAAGATCTTTTGGCCGCCGCGGTTATCGCGGCCTTTGCCTTGATCGCCACATGGCTGTTGATCTTGGCCTATCGCATGGCACCGGCGGCCAAGGTTGCCCCGATGCAATATTCCCAGATCATCTGGGCCACGCTTTTTGGCGCGCTGTTTTTCAACGAGGCGCTAGCATGGAGCACCGCGATCGGCACGGCGGTGATCGTCGCTTCGGGTATCTACATCGTCTTTCGCGAGGATCGCGGCGGTGTCTCGGCAACCACACCGGTTCTGCGCAGCCGGGGGCGCGCTGTGCCCTCACCGCTGCCCACGCCCACCCCGGCGGGGGCACCCGACACATCGCCAACCGAGACCGCACGCTAGCCGCATTGGACCCCTTGCAAAGCCCACGCCCCTTGGGTAAGCCGCGCCCACGGTCGGAGTGTAGCTCAGCCTGGTAGAGCACTGTCTTCGGGAGGCAGGGGCCGGAGGTTCGAATCCTCTCACTCCGACCAGCATTTTCCAAGCACTTAGCGGCTTTTCTCACGGAGAGGAGCGTTCGGTTGGTCACACTGTTGTCACAGTGGAGATCATTCGATGCCGACGATCAGAAAGCGAAACGGGAAATTTCAGGTTCAAGTGCGGATTGCCGGGCAGTTTATGTCACGGACTTTCGACACTTGGACCCAAGCTATCGCATGGGGGCAGGAAACCGAGAAGGACATCCTGAGTTGTGGGTATGGAGCGCCAAGCTATACGCCGGCCAACCTCGCAGAAGTACTTCGCCGATACATCCGTGACTGCACTCCGAGAAAGGCTGATCCGAAGGCTGAGCGATATGTTCTTGAGGCTATGCTCAAGGAACAATGGTCGCAAATGCCACTATGCAAAGTTCGCACTGCGCATATAGCACATTACCGCGACGAACGCCTCAAGACGGTCAAGCCCAGCACCCTTAAGCGGCAGATCGGTATACTGCGGACCGCCTGCCTGACCGCCCAGCGCGAATGGGCGTGGCAAGTGCCGACAAAATTTGTGACCAGTGTTAAGCTCCCAGCCGTGCAGGAGACGGTAATACGGCGTATCACCGCGCAGGATGAACATGATTTGTTCAGTGCCGCCGGCGTTACTGGGCATCACTACATCGCTGAAGTGATAACCTTGGCCATTGAGACGGGAATGAGGCGTTCGGAGATCGCGCGAATGTCGGTAGAAGACGTCGATCTTGAGCGGAAAATCATCGTCTTGCCAAGTACCAAGAATGGCCGCTGGCGCAAAGTGCCGATCTCACGGAGGCTTGAGGCCAAGTGCTTCTCTGGGCAAGACATTAACCAAGCCAGCGTCTTTGAGGCAAGTATTGACGGTATCAAATCCGCATTCCGGAAAGTCTTGGAAGTCAAGGCTGGCCGGCGAATACGGTTCCATGACCTCAGGCACGAGGCCATCAGCCGATTCTTCGAGCGAGGTCTTTCTATTCCTGAAGTCGCTTCAATAAGCGGGCATCGTGATCTTGCTGTACTAGCACGCTACTCGCATGCGGATATTGATAGAATTATTTCTATCTGAGGTGCCCC
>JGI26082J51739_10003038_pt1 | contig 10021 bp, 10 predicted proteins | sample SaaInl5LU_22_DNA_FD_51739 | JGI IMG/M metagenome (IMG submission 51739)
AGGCGCCCGGGGCCAAAACATTGGTCGAGAAGCTGCTCAATGCCAGCTTGATGCTGCGCTTGTGTTGAAATTATTTGGGTCATGATGAACGTCCTGCGATGGGCCCATATCATTATTCTGATCAAATATGGGACGATTAAATGCGTGCGAAAGCAAACCAGCAAAAGCCAGTTTGAAGCCTATCGTCGTCGCAAATAATCTATCACGTCATCATTTCCTTATATGTCAGAGCCATGAGCTAACATTGCCTGAGGCTTTTTGTCTAGCGCTTTGTTATCGCTGCCCAATCAGGCGCCATAGATAAAGCCGATATAGGCAATATAAAGGGCTAGGCAAAGCCCCCCCTCAAGACGGCTCATGGTGCGGTGGTTCGACATGAAATAGACCCCCAAAACCGCCACGCTCATCATCACCCAGGCATCGCGATTGGCCAAAACATCGGAAATCGCTAAGGGCGCCAGTAAGGAAGTGCCGCCGAGAATGAGCAAAATATTGGAAATATTACTGCCGATAATATTGCCGACCGCCAATCCAGCTTGCCCGCGTATGCTGGCAACAACCGACACTGCCAATTCCGGCAATGAGGTGCCAACAGCGACAATACTCAGCGCAATGACGGCCTCGGAAATACCAAAACCTCGGGCCAATTGAATGGCGCCAGTGACCATTAAATCAGCCCCCCAGATAAGGCCAATAAGACCGGCAATCATTACCGGCACGGCCAGAAATAAACCGCCAGGCAAAACATTTTCTGTGACATTTTCACTGGCCTCTTTAGCCCCTTGGCTTTCGCTCTGCGCCCCGCGATAGAGGCTGACAATGTAAATTAGCAAAAGCCCTAATAAGCCGGCCCCCATCACGGCGCTTATCATGCCCCAATAGGCCATAGCGACCAGAAGCGCCGACACCGAAAGCATGACAGGCCGTCGCGCTTCAGCGTCTCACCGGTAACTTGAAATGGGTTGATCAGCGCCATCACGCCGAGCACCAATAAGATATTGGCAATATTACTGCCGATTACATTACCAATGGCAATGTCGGCTTGATCAACCAAAGCGGCTTGAACAGACACGGTAAACTCAGGCGCCGATGTGCCCAATGCGATAATCGTCAGACCAATAATTAAGGGTGGAAGGCGAAAAGCCACGGCAGTGGTGACGGCGCCTCGGATCAAGGCCTCGCCCGACAAAACCAACAAAACAAGTCCACTGAGGAGTAAAGCGACAGATGATTCCATAGACGTGTCTTAGCANAGCTTTCAAAACCGAGTGGTAAAATTTGGTAAATTTTATTTTAGGAAAAATCCGCTTCCACAGAAAAANTTTATGCTCTAGCTTAACTTTACTATTCGCAATCATTTTGAGTGAGGGAGACAAAATGGCTTGGAACTTTGGTGATATACTCGATAGAATTATACCTGTTTTGCCGCAAGGCCATTTGGCCCTAGTGCATGGCGATCGCGAGATCACATGGCAAGAAATGGACGCACGCAGCAATAATTTAGGCCGCAATCTTCTCGCCGGTGGCGCCAAAGCGGGCGATAAAGTTGGCTTTTATATGCGCAACCGCCCTGAATATATGGAGCTGCTGGCCGCCTGTTTCCGCGCTCAGCTGACGCATGTGAATGTGAATTACCGCTATGTGGCTGACGAAGTACATTATATTTTCGACAATTCCGACGCCACAATCGTCGTCTATGGTAGCGAATTTCGCGACAATATTGAGCAATTGCGCCCGCGTTTGCCAAAGGTCAAACAATGGGTGGAAGTTGGCGATGAGGCGGATTTGCAAGACGGGATTATCGCTTATGAGGATCTGGTCAATAAAGGCGATGGCAGCAATTTAGAGGTCACTCGCAGTGGTTCGGATTTGCTGTTTCTTTATACGGGCGGCACCACCGGCATGCCAAAGGGCGTGATGTGGGAACATAATGCCCTGCGCGAAACGCAAACCATGGCCCTGCGGGCGCTCGGCGAAGTGCCTGAAACACTCGATGCTTTGGCTGAGAAAATTGCCTCTGAGGGGGTTGGCGACGTCTATATTCCAGCCTGCCCGCTCATGCATGGCACCGGCCTGTTTACCGCCATGGCGGCGATGATGAATGGCGGCACCATTGTGACACTCAAGGCCGCGTCACTGGACTCCGATGAATTATGGCAAACCGTTGAACGCCGCCGCGTATCAAGCATGGCAATTGTCGGCGACGCTTTTGCTAAACCGATGCTGGCGGCACTGGAAGAAAGCCCCGGCAAATATGACTTGTCGAGCGTTGTGGCAATCATTTCATCTGGCGTGATGTGGTCGATGGAAGTCAAACAAGCCATGCTCAATCATCTGCCGCAAGCTCTGTTGACCGATAGTTTTGGTTCGTCAGAGGCGGTCGGCTTTGGCAGCTCCATCACCGCCAAAGACATGCCGGTGAAAACCGCCAAATTCACCACGAATGACTTTTGCAAAGTATTTGACGAAAATGATCAGGAAATTCGGCGTGGCAGCGAAACCCCGGGCTTTATCGCCTTTGGCGGCCCTATTCCCTTGGGTTATTATAAAGACGAGGAAAAAACCGCCAAAACCTTCAAAACGATCAATGGCCAGCGGTTCTCTATTCCTGGCGATTATTGCTTGGTCTCGGAAGACGGCGAACTGACGCTTTTGGGGCGTGGTTCGGTCTGCATTAACTCAGCTGGTGAAAAGATTTACCCTGAGGAAGTTGAAGAAACTTTGAAATTGCACGACAGCGTTGAAGACGCACTGGTGGTTGGGGTGCCCGATGAAAAATGGGGCCAAGCGGTAACCGCCGTTGTGAAAATGCAAGACGATGCCGCCTTTGATGCCGATGGGCTGAGAGCCTTTGTGCGCGAAAAATTGGCTGGCTATAAAACCCCGAAACATATTTTCACCAATGGCCCGCCTTTCCGCGCCCCCAATGGCAAGGCCGATTATAAAAGCGTGACGCAATATGCGGTCGCCGAAGTGGAGAAATTATAATGGCACGCTCAATTGCCGTNTTTGGCGAGATGGGGGCGAAATATGCCTCCATTATTGAACANAAAGTCGCTGGTTTTGACGGCGACTGGCAGCTTGATATTTGGCCATGTAATGATGATTTGGCAGCCCGCGATGCGATTATTAGCAAATGTGAAGTCGCCGTCATCAGCGCCGATTTTATTCTCACAGCNGGCAATTTTGGCGCCTTAATGGCGGCCCCTAATCTGAAATTAATGATTCAGCCTTGGGTCGGCACAGATTGGATTGACCCCGGGTTTTTGCCGCAGGGTTTACTTGTTTGTAATGCCGGTGGCCATGCCGTGCCGATGGCTGAACATGTGATGGGGGCGATGCTTGAACATGTTCTCGAGCTCCGCGTCCAACATATGGACATGCATAATGGCCAATGGCGGCGCGCCGGTCGTAATGCGGCGCCTGACGCCCGCCATGGCGATTTATCTGGNAAAACCCTAGGCATTTTAGGCTATGGCGAGATTGCCCAAGCGGTGGCCGAGCGGGCAAAAGTTTTCGGCATGAATATTTGCGCTGTCGCCCGCTCTGAACGTGCGCACCTGCCCGAACCGCTTGACTGGATTGGCACGCGTGCTGATTTTGATAAATTGCTGCAGACCAGCGATTTTATTGCCGTCACCTGTGACCTAACCGACGAAACCCGGGGCATGATTGACCAGGCGGCTTTTGATTTGATGAAGCCAAATGCTTATTTGATCAATGTCGCGCGTGGCGAAGTGGTAGATGAAGACGCCCTATTTGCGGCGCTCAAAAACCGCAAAATCGGCGGCGCAGCGCTCGACACTTGGTACCGCTACCCGCAAAATGTCATCACACCNGAAGAAGATCCNGATCGCGGCGGCCCCTATCAGGGGTCGGTGCATGATTTCTTATCGCTCGACAATGTTTTGCTGACACCGCATAGCGCGGCGCATACAAATGGTGCTGATTTGGGGCGCTATGTGTCGATTGCCGACACCATTGAGGCCTATCAATCTGGCCGCGAGATGAAGCGATATGTGGTTACTGGTCTGGGGACTAATCTAGACGGTTTTCAAATGCCGTAACGGCAGCCGCCCGCAAAACCAAGCTAATCAGTGCACAAATATGCGGCCAGATGCCACAAGCGAATTCGCGATATGTTTTGCTGTTTAGCTTGCCCGCGACGTTTGCCATGGTAAACTAAAGGCCATTTTTACAGGAGCAAATTATGACTGAACTCGACACATTCCGCGCGGAAACCCGTGCTTGGTTGGAAGAAAATTGCCCAGAATCAATGCGCACGCCAATGCCGGAGCGCGAAACACCTTGGGGCGGCCGCAACGCTGACTTCCCAAATCCTGACACAAAAGTATGGCTCGACCGTATGGCATCACGCGGCTGGACGGCCCCTGAGTGGCCAGCCGAATATGGCGGCGGCGGCTTGTCGAAAGATCAAGCGCGCATTCTGCAGCAAGAAATGTCGCGCATTAACGCCCGCACACCTTTGGCCAGCTTTGGCCTTTGGATGCTTGGCCCTGCGCTGCTGGAATTTGCCAGCGAAGAGCAGAAGAAGAAATATCTCGGCGAGATTGTACGCGGTGAAATCCGCTGGTGTCAGGGCTATTCTGAGCCCGGCGCGGGTTCGGATTTGGCTGGCTTGCAAACCAAAGCCGAAGACAAAGGCGACCATTATTTGGTCAATGGCCAAAAAGTCTGGACATCATACGCCGACCAGTGCGACTGGATTTTCTGCCTCGTGCGCACCGATTCAAGCGTCAAACATGACGGCATTTCGTTTCTGCTGATTGACATGGACACGCCAGGGGTGGAAGCACGGCCGATTAAACTGATTTCCGGCGCCTCGCCGTTCTGCGAAACATTTTTGACCGATGTGGTTGTGCCAAAGGAAAACCTTGTTGGCGAGCTCAACAAAGGTTGGACAATTGCCAAACGCCTGTTGGAACATGAGCGGACAATGATTTCTGCCATGGGCATGGGCGGTGGCGGTGCAGCCTCAATGGGCGGCATGGAAGCCATGGCGAAAGAAAACTTTGGCGAAGATGGCGATAAAATTGCCAATCCAGCAATTCGCGAAGCGGTGACCAATCATAAAATGGATCACCAAGCTTTTGCGCTGACCTTAAAGCGCGCTGCCGATGAAGCCAAAGCCGGACAAGGCATGGGCGCGGCGGCCTCGATGTTCAAATATTACGGCACAGAGCTGAATAAGCGCCGGTTTGAGCTATTGCTTGATGTTATGGGCACGCAAGCCTTGGGCTGGGAAGGCGAAGGCTTTGACGCCCGCGAACTTTCCATCACCCGTTCATGGTTGCGTTCAAAGGTAACTCAATCGAAGGCGGCACATCTGAAGTGCAGTTGAATGTGATTGCAAAACGCGTGCTCGGTCTGCCCGACGCCTAAACCATTATCCCGAACATTAGGAGAAAACCATGGCTCTCGTGCTAACCGAAGAACAAACTATGCTGCGCGATATGGCGAAGCAATTTTTTACCGAACAAGTGCCGGTCACGAATTTGCGCAAATTGCGCAATGAGGAAAGCGCCGAGGGCTATGATAAAGCGGTCTGGCAACAAATCGTCGAGCTCGGCTTTGCGGGTATTTTAATTCCCGAAGAGCAAGGCGGCACTGGCTTTGGCCCAATCGGCCTTGGCATTGTGATGCAAGAAGCGGGCCGCACATTGGCCGCCACACCACTGTATTCGACAGCAATTTTGGGAGCCGGGTTGATCTTGGCGGCTGGTTCCGACACGCAAAAAGCAGAGCTTCTGCCACAAATTGCCAGCGGCGAGCTATTGACTTCTCTCGCCTTAGAAGAGACCGCGCATCACAATCCGAAACAAGTGGCAATGTCAGCCGAACAAAATGGTGATCAGATTATTTTGTCGGGCCAGAAAAACTTCGTCATTGATGGCCATATCGCCGATAAGCTCATCGTTGTCGCCCGCACCAGTGGCGCGGCTGGCGACGCCAATGGCCTGTCCATGTTCTTGGTCGATGCCAAAGCCAAAGGCGTCACCATCACCCGCACCCATATGGTCGATAGTCGCAATGCAGCTATCGTCAGTTTCGACAAAGTGAACGTGCCCGTCAGTAATGCTTTGGGGCCTTTGGGCGCTGCCATGGCTGAATTGGAAAGCGTGTTGGACTTGGGCCGCGCCTGTCTTGCGGCGGAAATGCTTGGTGGCATTGAAGCGGTGTTTGACACCACACTTGCCTATCTCAAAGAGCGCAAGCAATTTGGCGTGATTATTGGCACTTTCCAAGCCCTGAAACACCGCGCTGCCGAAATGTTCTGCGAAGTTGAATTATGCCAATCAGTGGTGCTGGATGCCTTGTCGGCGCTTGATGAGCGCCGCAATGATGTGCCGCGCGCCGTCAGCTTGGCGAAGGCTCGGCTTGGCGATGCGGCGCGGTTGATTTCCAATGAAGGCGTGCAAATGCACGGCGGCATTGGCATGACCGATGCGGTTGATATGGGACTGTATTTGAAACGGGCCCGTGTTCAGTCGCAATTGCTTGGTGATACCAATTTCCATCGCTCGCGCTATGCCGAATTGGGCGGTTATTAATTTTTTTTAATTGCCCGATATTATCCGGCGCTTTTTTGCGTTATAGATATATTTCCTGAGACCCCTTTAAAAGGATTTTAAATGGCCGACGATGCAAAACAACCAGAACGCATTACCGTTTTAGCGAAAGAATTTACGCCTGCCGCCATGGAATTTCATCGGCGCAATATGAGTGCACGGGGTTATCGCATGGAAGGCCAGATCACCGCGCGCCGCTATATGATGATTGATGGCCCCGGTGAACCAGCCGATTTGTTCGATGGACAAGAGTATTATGCGGTAACTTTCGTGCGAAAAGATGCGGACGCCTCGTAAGGCTTAGTCGAGTAAACTGCGGCAAAACAGCCAAAATCAATGTAACAATGGTTTTTGGCGGATNATTGCGCTAAAAATGGTCACCTCGACGGGAGAGATAATGGCTGTTGATTACGAAAAACACTTAGAAAAAGCGCTAGCTTCATTGCATGAAGAAGGCCGCTATCGCGTGTTTACTGATCTGGCGCGCCGGGCTGGCGATTTTCCGCGCGCCATGAACCATTCAACAGAGCCTCCACGCGAAGTGACGGTTTGGTGTTCCAATGACTATCTCGGCATGGGGCAAAATGAGCGCGTAATGACGGCCATGAAAGACGCCATTGACACAATGGGCACTGGCGCCGGCGGGACACGTAATATTTCTGGCAATCACCACACGATTGTGACACTGGAAAAAGAATTATGCGACCTGCACAATAAACAAGCCGCCTTAGTTTTCACCTCCGGCTATATTTCCAATGAAGCGACTTTGTCGACATTGGCCAAATTGCTACCCGACTGCATTATTTTCTCAGATGAGCTTAACCATGCCTCAATGATTGAGGGCGTGCGCCAAAGCGGCTGCAGCAAACGCATTTGGCGGCATAATGACATTGCGCATTTAGAATCCTTGTTGCGCGAGGCCGACCCTAATCGGGCCAAGTTGATTGCCTTTGAAAGCGTTTACTCAATGGATGGCGACGTCGCGCCGATTGCTGAAATTTGCGCCTTGGCAGAAAAATATAACGCCCTGACCTATCTCGATGAAGTGCACGCGGTTGGCATGTATGGTCAACGCGGCGGCGGTATTGCCGATCGCGAAAACCTGATGCATCGGGTTGATATTATCGAAGGCACATTGGCCAAAGCCTTTGGCGTCATGGGCGGCTATATCACTGGCAACTCAAGCCTGATTGACGCCATACGGTCATTTGCTCCAGGGTTTATTTTCACCACCTCTTTGCCACCCGCCATTGCCGCTGGTGCCATAGAAAGTGTGCGTATTCTGAAACAAGCCAATGATGTGCGGGCCCGCCACCAAGACCGCGCCACGCGTTTGAAAGAAATGCTTACCCAAGAAGACCTGCCGGTTTTATTGAGCGAAACGCATATTGTGCCGATTATGGTTGGCGATCCGGTATTGTGCAAAGCCGCGTCCGATCGACTGCTGAATGAGCATAATATTTATATTCANCCGATTAACTACCCAACTGTGCCGCGNGGCACTGAACGCTTGCGCATCACCCCAACGCCACTGCATGACGACGTTATGTTAGAGGAATTGGTCAGCGCAGTGAAAGAGGTATGGGACTATCTCGGTATCTCACGCGACGTGCCAATGCCCATGTCATTGTCAGCCGCGCAGTAAACTGTGTCGCTTTAATGTTACCCAATTCTCACCCGCATATTGCTTTTGGTAAAACCGGTCTTTTACTGGTCAACCTTGGCACGCCGGTGACGCCCGACGCCAAGGGACTGCGGCCTTATTTGAAGCAGTTTCTTAGCGACCGACGGGTGATTGAAGCCTCGCCGCTGATTTGGCAGCCGCTATTGCGGGGGATTATTCTGAACACGCGGCCACGTAAATCAGCCAAGGCCTATGCCAAGATTTGGCGCCAAGAAAGCAGTGAGAGCCCGTTGCGCTATTACACACGCGTGCAGGCCGAAAAACTGCAAGCCGAACTTGGCGAGAGCGTGGTCGTCGATTACGCCATGCGTTACGGCAAACCGTCTATTGATGAAAAACTGGCCAGTCTAAAAGCTGCTGGCTGCGAACGCATTAGCGTGATGGCGCTGTATCCGCAATATAGCGCCACCACCAGCGCCAGCGTTTATGATGAAGTGTTCCGCAGCCTGTTGAAAATGCGCTGGCAACCGGCCTTGCGCACCGCCGCGCCATGGCACGACCACGCGGCCTATATTGACGCTTTGGCACAATAGCGTGCGGGCGCATCTCGACCAGCTTGATTGGACGCCAGATGTCGTCGTTGCCTCCTTCCATGGCCTGCCGCAAAGCTATTTTGAAAAGGGCGACCCCTATCATTGCCATTGCGCGAAAACCGCCCGCCTATTGCGCGAAAAATTGGGCATGGATGAAAACCAGTTGAAACTGACGTTCCAATCGCGCTTTGGACCAACCCAATGGTTGCAACCTTATACCGACAAAACAGTTGTCGAGCTGGCGGAAAACGGCGCCAAAAAAATTGCCGTTGTCACCCCCGGGTTTATTTCCGATTGCGTCGAAACACTGGAAGAAATCGGCATTGAGTTACAAAAAGATTTTCACCAAGCCGGCGGCACGCATTTTACCACCGTGCCATGTTTGAACGACACCCAAGACAGCATTGGTTTGCTAGCCCTATTGGCGCGTAAAGACCTTTCTGGCTGGATTGACTAAGCAATAATACACCATCCGTGCGACGCAAGCTCATTGACGCTTGCAGCAGTTTCAGGCAGGCTGTCTGAGTAAGGTAGAATTATGCTCGATTGGCTTTCACTTGTCGGCGGCCCTTTGTCGCTCATCGACGGCGCCGCTATTGTTATTGCGTCATTCTTAACGGTTTGGCGTTCGCGCCGTCGTGGCCGACTGGCCTTGCTTTCAAGTTTCATTGGCCTATTTGCTATAATGGGCACGACAATCGCTCAAAGCTTCATGAAAAACAACGACTTAGACGTTGAGCTGATGATTATAGCTATTGCGTCCATAGATTTGGGCCGGATTATTTTATTCAGTCTTTTATCGGCGCTTGCTATCAGTATTTGGCGCGCTATTTTCAACCAAATTGGCCAAAGACGGCTATTTTCTAAGAAGTAAATATTATGCCCCAAGCCATGTTTTCAGGCTCCCTGCGCGCCTATACCGTTGGCCTACTAACCTTAATTTATACAGCCAATTACGTCGATCGGCAGATTGTGGCGATTTTATTGCAACCCATTAAAGAGGAAATGCTGCTGTCAGACACTCAGCTTGGCCTGTTAAGCGGTTTGGCTTTCGCTATTTTTTACGCCACTTTGGGCATTCCCATCGCCTATATGGCTGATCGTTATTCGCGCAAGAAAATTATTATTACCGCACTCACATTGTTCTCCGTCATGACTTATGTCTGCGGTTTGGCGCAAAATTACACGCAATTGCTATTGGCGCGTATCGGCGT
>JGI26082J51739_10003042_pt1 | contig 10015 bp, 10 predicted proteins | sample SaaInl5LU_22_DNA_FD_51739 | JGI IMG/M metagenome (IMG submission 51739)
ACCTTCCATCGTCGCGTTGAAACCCATGGTCCAGCGCCAGAAGAGACCCGCACGTTCAGATGCAGTTCCGCGATCGGCGATCTGTTCCAATTCGCGATCACCACCGTAGCGGGTCACAGCAAGGATGGTCGCGCCGTGCATCGCAAAGAGCAGGGTCGAGCCATAAAGGAACACGATCGAAAGTGCGTGGAACGGGTTATAGAACAGGTTGCCGTGCGTCACTGAGAAGTTCAGCGTCCAATCCAGGTGGCTAAAGATGCCGTAAGGCACAGCCTCAGACCAGCTTCCCATCAACACNGGACGGATCAGACCCAACACCAAGAACAACCAAATNGCTGCACCAAAGGCCCAGAAGACGTGTTTGCCCATCTTNTGTTGCTGCGCCAGAACATATGAGCGTGCCCACCATGTCATGACAGAGACCAGCAAGAAGAAACTGGCGATGATCCACATGCCTCCTTCGGCCAATGGCGCGAAGGACAGACCGTATTCGGGTGCAGGCGGCTCAAGCGAGAAGTAGAACAAATCGCGCATGAACACGGCTGGGTTGTAGCCTGCTTGAGCCCAAAAGCTAAAGCCAACCATCAAGAACCAGATCGCGCCAGTTGCCATAGAGATCACACCGAGCGGACCCAGATAGATCGGACCAAGCTGTGCGTTACCAAACCAACCTGCGAGCGTGGAAAACCCTACGGATTTTGTGCGCTCTTCTTGCATGTTGTTTTCGTTGTCCATGCCCCATTCAGGTGGGCCTTGAACCTGCACTTGAGTGAAAATGTTTTGATACTCAGCCATTTACGCCTCCCTCAATGTCGGCCCAGAAGGGCAGCTCAACGTACCAGTACCACCACTCAGACCATGCATCGAACCAGATGGTGCCAGAGATAACGATACAAACCGCGGACCAAAAACCAGCATTCAGTGCCAGCAACAGACCCAGACGGTGGATGCCTAGCGGCCCAATCGAATAGCCAATGAAATCGCGGAAGAACGTATCTTCATGATCAGGTGACAACATTTGCTCGCCCTTTTCAGGGTTGGCTGCTGACAAGATCAACGAACCGTGCAGCGCAAGCGCAAGCGTGGTTGTGAAGAAGAACGTAATCGCAATCATATGCGCGGGGTTGTAATGGAAGTTGCCGTACGCATAGCCGACGTTGTTAACCCAATCGAGGTGGCTGAAAATCCCATAAGGGAAGCCGTGACCCCAAGCGCCCATAAGAACAGGACGGATTACAACGAGCGTTACATACGCCAAGATCGCCATGCCAAACGCAACAGGGACGTGATAGCCCATGCCAAGTTTGCGACAGATCTCTACCTCGCGCATCGCCCAACTGACAAACGCGCCAATCGCACAGATCGTGATGATCTGCCAAAGGCCGCCCTCTGCCAGCGGTGCCATGCCAAGGCCCACTTCTAATTCAGGAGGCTCAATCGAAATGAGCCATGGGTTCCAAGTGTCACCCAGTGATGCGCCGTAAAAGATAAGGACTGTGCCGAGCAGCGCGAAAAACGCTCCGGTGACCCCGAAGAAGCCCACATAAAATGGACCAAACCAGAAGTCGAAGAGATCGCCGCCGATCAATGTCCCTCCGCGGACGCGGTATTTTTTCTCGAAGCTGAGCAATGCCATCTTCTATCTCCGCATTAAGCGGCAGGGTGGCAGGCGCCACACGAGCCGTCTTTGTTAAACTTAGTTGGTGTATGCGGTGGGCGGGGTTCAGGCCCGCCCACAGCGTTTGCTTAGGTCGGTGCGATTAGCCCAGGCCATTCTTCGCAGCAGCGATTTCAAACCAGTTGAAACCGTCGGTGCTCAGAAGAACCATGTGGATCATTGCTGCCAACAAGAACAGGAAAACGCCTTGTGCAACAAACACGCGACGCGGATCAAAGATCATCCAAATTTTGTAGAACTTAGCCATCTATCAATCGCTCCTTAGAACCATGGAAACTGAATGAACGTGGCAATGTGCGCGACAACTGCAACTGCAACAAACAGCCAAAGGCCGCTCATGTACACCGAGTGAAGCTCTTGAGCCTGCTCATCCGTGAGCCCAGTAAAGGACAGGTCAGCCATAGGATATTCCTCCATAACTGATGCCGCGCATCCCCCGCGGCAGGGTTACGACAGGGGCTCATCCCCTGCCACAATCCGTCACCCCGGGGGCGGGATAACGAACCTCGTGAAGAACCCTTCCACAGTCCTTCCCCCAACGACCCGGCGAATGCCGTTGAGAAAACTTGGTATGGCAAACAGGCTGGCNGGCCTGCGTGCCGGACCCGGCCCTTAGGCCGAGAAAATCATAGGCGTCATNATACGCGCCTGTGACCACGCGCGGGCAAATGGCCCTTTGCGCTGAAAACTTTTTGACTTGAGGCTGGCAAGCGCCCAACTCAGACATGCCAGCGGCAATGTCGCCAGCAAAATGACCGCGAAATAAACGGCGAACTCGGTCTGGTTAGACTTTGTTTTTGCCGCGCGCGGTGGGTTTGATGTCATGTCCGTCATGCAGACTCTCCTTGTTGTGCTTGGCGCTGCTGTGGCGCCAGAGCTTCAACCGTCGCTGTGCTAACGGTGTCGTGTCCCGCATCGAGCGCTGATTTTTCAGCTGCATCGCGCAGTGTTTTGGCCGCTGAAATACGGGTCAAAATGGGGTGTGTCGCAACGATCCGGTCAAGAGCGGCCTGAGCTTCAGGCTCCCACGGCAGATCGCGCCGCAAAGAAGTTGGCGTGGCCTCCGCTGCGTCCATCTCTGTGCCAAGTGGCAGAATATGGAACAGCGCATCAAACAGCCCGTTGCAGACTTCTTGCAAAAGATACGTAGCGCCTGCGTAGCCCATAAAAGGTGTGCCCGTTGCACGGCGAATAGCAGCGCCTGGAAAGCTGGCTGGTATGAATGATGGCGCGGGACCGTGCCCTGATTTCAGCTCGGCAAGATACATCTTCTCGTTGATGCTGCCCAAAACGATCAGGGGCCGCTTCTGGCCCATCATCGCACGAACTTCGTCATTGTTGGTTTTCTTACCAGCAGTCCGCGCAACAGCAAAAGCACAAGGCAGGCCAAGATCGCTTTCAAGGAAATGACGAATGCCGCGGGCATAGGTTTCATTTGCCACAATCGCAAAGCTGGCTGTCGCAAAGAAATCTTGCGTCACAGAACGCCACAAATCCCAAACAGGTTTGATCGTTGAATGCTTTTCACGCTCAATGAACGGCTCTGGATCAAGGTCCAGAAGTTCACCCAAAGACCGCAGAAATTTCGTTGTGCTGTCGATGCCAACGGGTGCCTGCAGATAGGGCTTACCCAAGACTTCGCACAAGCCGCGGCCAAACTCGCGGTACATGCAGACGTTTACGTCCGCATTCACCAAATCACGCATCTCGGCAACATGCGCCCCGAGCGGCATCACCATGTTTACCTCTGCGCCGATGCCCTCAACCAAACGGCGAATTTCGGCAAGATCAGATGGCATATTGAACGTGCCATACATCGGACCCAAAATATTCACACGCGGGGCCGCGCCCTCTTCGCGCTTTTTCTCTTTGGGCATCCGGCCTTTCGTCATGCCAAATTCAGTAAAGATCCACGTCATTGCGCGGTCCGCTGCTTCCCATTGATCTTCATCAATCGTGCGCGGCAAAAAGCGTTGAATGTTTGTGCCCATAGGCGTGACACCGCCGCCGATCATCTCGGCGATAGAACCTGTGACAACAGCGGCAGGCAATGCAGGATCAAGAGTACCCCACGCACGCTTCATGGCACCTTCGGTACCGTCGCGGCCAAGTTCTTCTTCGCCCAAACCCGTCACCACAATTGGCAACTCATGGGGCGGCAGACCATCGGTATAATGCAATACTGAAGTGACCGGCAGGTTCTCACACCCGACAGGACCATCAATAACGCACTGCAGGCCTTTGACTGCGCAAAACGCATAAACAGCGCCCCAGTAGCCCCCTGCTCTATCGTGGTCTTGGATCAGCATTACACCATCTCCGCCGCTTTTGCGGCCTTAGCGGCGCGTTCAATTTTCTTGGCGTTCAATGCGCGGAAGTCGTCACGCACGTTCGGCGTGCCTTCCCAGACACCTGCGGTGTCCCCGTGACCAACGCCTTCAAAGAAAGCACGCATGTGATCCATACGAGACTTGTTGCCCATGGCAGCGGTCACAACATCTTGCAGCGACCCAGCACCCGCTGGCCCCATCAAAGGCCGTGCAGAAATAAGGTTGGTGAAGTACAAAGACGGAATACCCAGCTCTTTGCCTTTTTGAACAACAGGCGTTGTACCGATTGCCAGATCAGGTTTGATCGCTTCCATTGCGGCGCAATCATCTTCAAGGCTCGCGCGGAATTTGACAGTCGCACCCTTGGCTACAAGCCATTCTGCATCTGCTTTGTTCCAAGCGGTTTTTGGACAAGCCGTGCCAACGTAGGGCACTTCAGCGCCGCTCTCGATGAGCAGACGCGCGACCAACAACTCGGAACCCTCATAGCCCGAAACGTTGATAACACCTTTAATCTGCTTTTCGGAAAGGGCTGCTTTAATCGCTGGCAAAAACGCATTCTGGGAAGCTGCGACCTGATCCTTTGAAAGACCAAACGCGTCACCAATACCTGCAAGCCAATCAGCAGTACCATCAAGACCAACGGGCGCAGAGCCCACGACCGGACGGCCAGCCGCCTCAAATTCACGCACAGCTGACGTATAAAACGGGTGGATCGCAGCAACCGCGCCACAATCAAGAGCTGCGTAAAGCTCGCGCCATTCACGGCATGGCACCACAGGGCCAGCCGCCAGACCCATCGGTGCAAGCATAGCACCAATCATCATTGGATCCGCAGGGAACATTTCACCCAACAAGCTCACGGTTGGGCGGTCATTCTTGCCACCCTTCGGCGCAGGCACGGGACCCGCGGCAACCTCTTGGCGTGCATAATTAAGCATCGCACCCGCCAAGACATCTTTTGCTTCGGCGTGGGTGGGAATACCGAAACCAGGCACATCAATGCCGATGATACGCACACCGTTGATCTCGTCTGGTAACAACCGCAGAGGCACACCGGATGCGGTTGGCACACATAGGTTCGTTACAACAATCGCGTCATACTGATCCGGATCTGCCAATTCATGAACACTCTCGCGGATGTCCTCAAACAGCTTACCAGTGACCAAAGTCTCGGAACTAAATGGCACATATCCAACAGAGCGGCGGGCACCGTAAAAGTGGCTCACAAAGGTCAGGCCGTACACACAACACGCGGAACCTGACAGAACGGTCGCTGTGCGGCGCATCCGCAAGCCAACACGCATTGATCCAAATGCAGGGCACATCGATTGCGGTTTATCATGCGGTCCAACAGGATAATCGGCGGCAAACTTTTCAAGTAACTCAGAGTTACCCGCAGCTTTCGCAGCCTCAGCCATTGTACTACCTGAATGACACCCAAGCGCATCGCCCACGGGCGGCACATCAGCACCAGCAGAACGGCCCTCGCCCACTGTCACCTCAGCTTGCGCTGCTGCGTCATATGTGACCTCACCACTCATTGAGCGCTGTCCATATTTGAGCGACGATCAAACATCGTCATAAACCACTTCAAGGCTAACTTTCGTGCCAGCGTGCTTGCCGCGCATGTCTTCATCAGTTGCAGGCTCAAGCACTACATCACCGCCGGTTTCAGAGGCGTCAAACAGACCCAACAACCCATCTTGGTCAAGCGGCGCTGGACGTACAGGTGGTGCAATCGCAACTGCATCACCAAGACCTGCAAACAAATCACCCCATTGGGATTTCGACGTTCCAACAATTTGGTAATTTGCCGATTTTTTACGCAGATCATCGTCTTGCGGAATGGCCGCAAGCACAGGAATATCTACAGCCTCAGCAAATGCTGCTGCTTCGCCTGTGCCGTCATCTTTGTTGATAACAAGACCCGCGACACCGACGTTGCCGCCAAGCTTGCGGAAGTATTCAACCGCAGAGCAAACGTTGTTCGCCACATAAAGTGACTGCAAATCATTAGACGCAACGAGGATAACTTTCTGAGCCATGTCGCGCGCAATAGGCAAACCGAAGCCACCACAAACAACGTCGCCTAAGAAATCCAACAAGACATAATCAAAGTCCCAGTCGTGAAAGCCGAGCTTTTCCAACAACTCAAACCCGTGGATAATCCCGCGACCACCACACCCACGGCCAACTTCAGGGCCGCCAAGTTCCATCGCAAAAACACCGCCACGCTTAAAGCAAACGTCTCCGATTTTTACTTCTTCACCGGCCAGCTTTTTCTTTGTGGAAGTCTCAATAATCGTTGGGCACGCTTTGCCACCAAAAAGTAGGGACGTCGTATCAGACTTTGGATCACAGCCAATCAACAGAACGCGCTTGCCTTGCTCGGCCATCATGTGGCTGAGGTTAGCAAGTGTGAAGGATTTACCGATACCGCCCTTGCCGTAGATCGCAATGATCTGCGTTTTACTTGTAGGCTCTTCAGCAATGATATCCGCCAGATCCTCGTGTGCTTCGTCACGCAAACGCTGGTCGAAATCTTTTAGGTTCGGCACTTCGTCTTTCATGCTGCTGCACTCCAGTTGAGGATCATTTTCAAACAAGAAGGATCCGTGAAAGCTTGTTCATACGCATCAGTCGCCTCAGCGGCTGTGCGTTCGTGAGTAATCAGTCCGTCCAAAGACAGCGCGCCACTTTCAACAAGTGCACGCGTGGCCATCAGATCGTCTGCGTTCCATTCTGCTGCGATCCGCAAACGCGCTTCCTTCATGAAAGCGGGCGGAAATGCGAAAGAGAGCGGATCTTGGTAAAATCCAGCGAGCACGATCTCGCCACCACGGGAAATACGACCGATCAAATCATTGATCAGATCAGCGCGACCTGACGCGTCATAAATGGCGCGGTAATCTTTGCGGGTGTCAGCATCTGGATGCACAACCTGATAGCCCTGGGCACCCGCCATACGGTCGGGATCAATTTCCCAAACAGTTGGCGCTGGACCACCCGCAGCTACCGTAAGGCGCGCAAGAAGTCGGCCCAAAGTGCCGTGACCAACAATCAAATCGGGCAATGCTTTATCAACACCTGCCATCGCGTGACGCGCTGTTGCCGCCAATGCCAGTAAAGCACCCTGCGCACCAAATCCGCGATCAATACGGGTTACCCGTGAGGCGTCGCTAACAAGAATTTCGGCAGAGCCGCCAAACAGGCCAAATGCATCTTCATAACAGTTAGCACCGGGAACAAAGACGTGCTCACCAACACTGTAGCCTGAGTTAGAGCCTGCTTCGACAACTTCGCCAGCGGCCTCATATCCGGGAACAAGCGGGTAGCCCATACCGGGGAATGGAGGCATCGCACCGGACCAGAACAACTTCTCGGTACCCGTGGAAATGCCCGAGTGAGCAACCTGCACCACAACGTCATTCGCTGCCGGCGCCTTAAGCGCGACTTTGGCAAGCCCAAGGTCCTTTGGACCTTTCAATATGACTGCAGATGCTTCCACGTTTCCTCCCTCATCTACGTATTTGCATGTGTGAAGAAAGACTCAGCACAGCGTTACGCTTAGTATGTCATTCTAAACTGACACACCAATGTGTCAATTAAATTAGACAGTTTTCTAAAATTCTCTTGTCAACGAGGTCTGACAGCCTCAACAACGCTGGTCACAAAAGGCCGCGGCGCGCGCGGGATGCGAACACCCTCAAAGCCAGCATCAGTACAAAGTTGAGCGATTTCCTCAGCAGATCGCGCGCGGCCCGTCTGCATGGCCATGCAGTAAAACGCAAAATATGCATTTCCTGGACCGTGCGGGACCGCACCACCAGTCATAGGTTCTGAAATGATAAGGCGCCCACCAACTGGCAAAGCAGTGTAAGCTTTGGCCAACAAGCCACGCACTGTCTCATCACTGTGATCATAAAGAACTCGGATCAGAGAAATTGCATCGGCACCTTCGGGCAGCGAGTCGGTCTTGAAACTACCCGATGTCAGCTCAACACCTTCCCCCAAACGCGTACGCGCCTGAGGGGCCACATCTGGTAAATCAAATAGGCGCAAAGACAGCTTAGGGGCGGCCTTTTGCACGGCAGACAAAAAGGCCCCTGATCCACCGCCCACATCCATCAAGCGCGTGATCCCGCCAAGATTAATCATGCGCAGCGTATCTTCCGCGACCAAACCCTGACTATCAGCCATGAGGTCGGAATACGTTTTGGCCTGCTCTGCTGGCATTTCACCACCAAACACGTAAGGCCAGAAATTTGCCAATTCCGTCTCTGTTTCACCACGAAGCAAAGCAACGGGGTCTGTCAGGTCTCGGTAAAACACATCATGATGGCGGATCATCGCCTCAAGGCCTGGCACTCCAATAAGAGCCGCACCACGACGCGCCAGCTCATATGCGCCCTTGCGCTTTTGAACTAACTTAAGAGCCTGTGCTGCCTGTAACAGCGCCTCCATTTTGCGTTCTTCAATGCCGTGCATTGCCCCCAACGCGCGCGATGATCGGGGCGCTGCCTTTAGGGTTTGAGGAATATCGAGGGTTACTAAGGCATACAGAACCTGACTGTAGACAAACCCTGATACCAGATCGAAAAGCGTCTCACCCTCGCGGCGCGCAACAGCCCGCGTAAAAGGAAAACGCGCAGCCCACTTTTGAAAACCACGGCTCGCAATAAGGCGGGTGGTCCAACGTGTCTTCAATACAGCTTCCGTCATTTATTCGCCAGGAACCGGCGCAACGGGCGTAAGTTTCTGCGCTGTCATCTGCACCATCTTGGCAAGTGACGCTTCGCCCGGGCAGGACGGAATAGACGCAATTGCACCGCCCAAAATATCCTTGAGGCGCGTCACAGCACCTTGCACCCCAAGCTCAGTCACCGCATTGGGCCGTGCGTTCAATTCATCCTGGCCAGCAGGCTTACCAAGTGTTTCTGCATCATAAAGCGCGTCGCGCAAATCATCAGCGACTTGAAACGCCTCACCAATTCGTGCGCCCAATTCAAACCATGGCTCAGCCTCTTGGCCAGCCGCAACAGCACCCATCTGGGTTGCCGCGATGAATAACGCGCCAGTCTTGGCTTGATGGTAGGCAGACAAGTTCACATCTGTTTCGCTTTCCCACCCCTGCCCTGCGCAAATGCCATAAGGGCTGCCAGTTCGAGTCGACAAAATCTTCACCAACTCAAGCGCCCGCGCCGGATCTTCAACGCCAGCGCGCGCCAGAACATCAAACGCCAGCACAATCAGACTATCGCCAGTGAGCACTGCAAGCGGCTCAGAATAGGCCAAATGGACAGTCTTTTTGCCGCGGCGCGTATCTGCATTGTCAAAACACGGAAGATCATCATGTACCAGTGACGCGCAGTGAACCAACTCAAGTGCCGCCGCAGCAGCGTCCGTCATGCCGGGGCGATCATCGCCGCATGCCAAAGCAACAGACGTAAGAATCGTCGGGCGTATCCGCGCGCCCCCTGGCGTAACACCGTATCGAAGCGCCGAGGCCAGCTTAGGCGGCGCAGGCCGCGCCTCACCTATCTGAATGGCTGCGTTAATCGCGCTCTCTATTCGGCTCGACAATGGCATGGTCCGCTCCTTTAGATGGCAATGTGTAAACTATAGCCATCTTACAATATGTAAACTATAGTGGACACATTAGTGAGCGCGAGTCAACGAAACCATGCACCTAACAAACAACAGCATCGCCATCATTGGCGCAGGGATCGGCGGATTAGCTGCGGCTTTACGCCTTTCTGATGCGGGGCTGGATGTCACGGTCTTTGACAGCGCAAGTGATGTTGGCGGCAAAATGCGCACCGTCGCATCAGCGGCAGGGCCGATTGATGCCGGACCAACCGTGTTCACGATGCGTCATGTGTTTGAAAAACTGTTCGATGATGTCGGGGAAAGCTTGGGGGATCACCTCACCCTGACGCCTGCAAAAATTCTTGCACGCCACTACTGGTCCGATGGCAGCATGCTTGACTTAATGGCAAACCCC
>JGI26082J51739_10003045_pt1 | contig 10009 bp, 14 predicted proteins | sample SaaInl5LU_22_DNA_FD_51739 | JGI IMG/M metagenome (IMG submission 51739)
GGGTTTGGCCTACATTTGGTTTGGGCACTTTTCCACATATTAATTGTGGCATTGCAGGCATTTATATTTATGGCGTTAACTATTGCTTATTTAGCGATGGCGCATGAAACAGAGGAACATTAAACCTCAAATTTAAGGAGAAAAAAATGGAATATAGTATTTTAGCAGCAGGAATCACCATGGGACTTTCAGCTATTGGAGCTGGTGTTGGTGTTGGTATTTTAGGTAGTAAATTTATTGAAGGTATAGCTAGACAGCCAGAGTTAGCACCATTTCTTCAAGGTCGATTCTTTCTTATGATGGGATTAACTGATGCGGTGCCTATGATTGGTGTAGGTCTTGGTATGTACATGTTATTTGCTCTGTAGAAACTTTAAAGAATGAATATAAACGCAACCTTACTTGCCCAAGCAGTCGTAATGATTGTATTTGTAGCTATATGCTGGAAATATGTCTACCCGCCAATCTTGGAAGTCATGCAAGAAAGAGAAAAGAAAATATCTGATGGGTTAGAGGCAGCTAAAAAAGCTGACGACTCTCTTGAAGAGGCTAAACTAGCCTTCGATAAAGAGATGGATCAGGCAAAAGCAGAAGCCGCAGAAATTCTTAAAAAAGCTAATGCCAGAGCATCACAAATCGTTGGTGATGCTTCATCCAAAGCCGAAGAAGAGGCCGAGAAAATCATGACATCAGCATCTACGTCCATAGAGAATGAAACAAACAAAGCAAAAGAAGAGTTAAGGCAGCAAATGTCTGACATTATTATAGATACAACTCAAAAAATTCTTGGTGATGAGATATCGCCTGAAAAACACGATGCTATTTTAAAGAAAGCAGCAGAGGATTTATAAGAAATGATAGAGCTCACCCCACTTGCAAGACCATATGCTAAAGCACTTTTTGCTTCTGCGGTTGAAACAAGTAATTTAGACAATATGGCTAGCGAGCTTAAAATAATGGCTATCGCATCCAAGTCCAAAGAGGTGATCGATACTATTGAAAACCCNGTCTTATCAAGACAGGAAGTTGTAGATATTTTAGTTAAGCTCTTTGATGACAGCATTACAGATACATCGAAAAAACTCCTTTCTATATTGGCTGAGAATAAAAGGTTGAACCTTCTTCATTCAATATATTCGATTTATCAAGAGTTGCTAGAAAAGCATAACGGTCAAAATTCGATAGAAGTTTTTGTTGCAGCAGATCCAAGTGATGATGCTAAAGAGAGCATTGAAGCAAAACTCAGAAGCTCNTATGGCAATGATGCAAATATATATTTTTCAAAAGACCCAAAAATGATGGGCGGCTTATCTATAAAGGTAGGTGACGAAACTTTAGATCTTTCCATAAGAGGAAAGGTNAACAAACTTGTAAACCAATTAAATTTTTAAGGTGAAAAAATGAGTCAATTAAATCCATCAGAAATTTCTAGCGTACTAAAAGAAAAAATCGCTGGACTTGATCTTTCAGCAGAAAGAAAAAATGAAGGCATTATCGTCAGTGTATCTGATGGTATTGTGAGAATACATGGCATGGGTGATGTTATGTATGGAGAGGTTATAGAATTTGAAAATGGCACTAAAGGAATGGCGCTTAACTTAGAGCAAGACTCAGTTGGAGCTGTTGTTCTTGGCGACTACCTAGAGCTTGTAGAGGGGCAAAAAGCACTTTGCACAGGCAAGGTTTTAGAGGTTCCTGTGGGGGAGGCTCTTTTAGGAAGAGTTGTAAACACATTGGGAGTTCCTATTGATGGAAAGGGCGAGATTAAGGCAGAAAGAACTGCGCCTGTTGAGGTTGTTGCCCCTGGCGTTATTGCACGTCAATCAGTAGATCAGCCCGTGCAGATTGGACTAAAAGCTGTTGACGCTATGGTTCCAATTGGCAGAGGGCAAAGAGAATTAATCATTGGCGATAGACAAACAGGTAAAACAGCAGTTGCAATCGATGCAATCATTAACCAAAAAGGCACAGGCGTTAAATGTATTTATGTTGCTATAGGACAAAAGCAATCAACCGTTGCTAACGTAGTAAGAAAATTAGAAGAGTATGGTGCTATGGATCATACGATTGTTGTTTCAGCTACAGCAGCTGACCCAGCTCCTATGCAATACTTATCCGCCTACTCAGGATGTTCAATGGGCGAATACTTCAGAGATAAAGGTGAGGATGCGTTAATTGTTTATGATGATCTTTCAAAACAAGCGGTTGCTTATAGACAGGTCTCACTACTACTTAAAAGGCCTCCAGGAAGAGAAGCTTATCCTGGAGATGTTTTCTATCTACATTCAAGACTATTAGAGAGAGCTGCAAGAGTGAACGCAGACTATGTAGAACAAGTTACTGGCGGCAAAGTAAAAGGAAAGACTGGATCATTAACAGCTCTACCAATTATTGAAACTTTAGCTGGAGACGTTTCTGCTTTCGTTCCAACAAACGTTATCTCAATTACAGACGGACAGATATATTTAGAAACAGAGTTATTTAATTCAGGTATTAGGCCTGCTATTAATCCTGGGCTATCGGTATCAAGGGTTGGTGGTTCTGCGCAAACAAAAATCATGAAGAAGCTTGCCGGTGGTGTTAGAACAGCATTAGCACAGTATCGTGAANTAGCTGCNTTCTCTCAGTTTGCATCTGATTTAGATGATGCAACTAAGCAACAGCTAGCNAATGGTAAAGCTTTCACTGAACTTCTTAAGCAAAANCAATATGCTCCAATGAGTGTTGCCCAACAAGCACTAAGTTTATTTGCTGCTGATAGAGGGTTTATGGCTGATATAGAAGTAGATAAAATCTTAGCTTTTGAAGAAGCACTTCACAGCTATTTAACTGCTGAAAAATCAGAGCTAGAGCAACAAATTAACTCAACAGGTGACTGGAATGATGATATTGAAAGTCAGTTCACAGCTTTAGTTGAAGATTTTAAAAAGACTCAAACATTTTAATTAGAAATAAATAATGGCTAATACAAAAGAAGTAAGAAAGCAGATTGCGAGCATCAAAGGCACGCAAAAAATTACTTCGGCTATGGAAATGGTTGCGGCGAGTAAGATGAAAAAAACTCAAGACAATATGCTTAAAGGAAGACCATATTCTTTAAAAATTAAAGATGTAATTGCTCATATCGCATCTGCGAATTCAGAGTATCCACATCCATTTTATGAAGAAAGGTCTGCCAAAAAAGCATGTTTTATAGTTGTTTCATCTGATAAAGGGTTGTGTGGCGGTTTAAATATTAATTTATTTAAACAGGTAATTGCTAAATCTGCAGAGCTTCATGAGCAAGGCGTGGAGTCATGTTTCGCATTAATTGGTTCTAAGGCTCCAGGATTTTTTAAGAGCATTGGCGGGCAGGTTGTTGGAGTTGCTGAAAAGCTTGGCGATAAACCAAATCCAGAAGATTTGATTGGTTTAACCAAGGTCGTCTTAGATATGCATAAAGAATGGGGATATTGATCAAGCTTATCTATGCTCTAACAGTTTCGTTAATACTATGACTCAACAACCAAATGTTGACCAATTAATTCCTCTTGCTCCAGCAGAGCAGGATGATTCAATATCAACACAGTGGGATTATATTTATGAGCCTGAAGCAAAAGAATTATTAGATGGGCTTTTAACCAGATACATCGAGTCACTAGTCTATCAAGCAGTTGTAGAAAACAACGCTTGTGAGCAAGCAGCAAAAATGATTGCCATGAAAAGCGCAACAGACAATGCTGGTGATTTGATTAAAGAATTAGAACTTTTATATAACAACGTAAGACAGGCAGCTATCACTCAAGAGCTCTCAGAGATAGTCGGCGGCGCAGCAGCAGTTTAAGGAGAAAAATATGAGCAACGGAACGGTTACACAGATTATTGGAGCGGTTATTGATGTCGAGTTCGACAAAAATAATATTCCAAAAGTATATGAAGCTTTGATGATTGAGGAGAGTGGAACGACTCTAGAGGTTCAACAACAACTTGGTGATGGAGTTGTAAGAACTATTGCTATGGGCGTTACAGAAGGACTAAAAAGAGGATTAGCTGTTTCTAGAACAAATGCTCCTATTTCAGTTCCAGTTGGACAACCAACACTAGGAAGAATTATGGATGTTTTAGGGAATCCTATTGATGAAAAGGGTCCTATTGGCGAAGAAGAAAGAATGCCAATTCACAGAAAACCTCCCAGCTATACAGATCAGTCTGCATCTAACGATATTTTAGAGACAGGTATTAAAGTTATCGATTTGATGTGTCCTTTTGCTAAAGGTGGAAAGGTTGGTTTATTTGGTGGAGCTGGTGTTGGTAAAACAGTTAACATGATGGAACTTATCAATAACATTGCATTACAGCATTCTGGCTTATCAGTATTCACAGGTGTTGGTGAAAGAACCAGAGAAGGTAATGACTTTCTATTACGAGATGCAGGAGTCTGGTGTTGTAAACATAGACAAGCCTGAAGAATCAAAAGTCGCCATGGTTTATGGACAAATGAACGAGCCTCCTGGAAACAGACTTAGAGTTGCTTTAACAGGCCTAACAATGGCTGAAAAATTCAGAGACGATGGTAAAGATGTTTTATTATTTATTGATAATATTTATCGTTACACACTTGCAGGTGTTGAGGTTTCAGCCCTATTGGGAAGAATGCCTTCTGCTGTTGGATATCAGCCAACTCTTGCAGAAGAAATGGGAGCTCTTCAAGAAAGGATTACCTCTACCAAAACAGGGTCTATTACTTCAATCCAGGCTGTGTATGTTCCAGCGGATGATTTAACCGATCCATCTCCTGCTACGACATTTGCTCATTTGGATGCAACAGTTGTTTTATCAAGACAAATCTCAGAGCTAGGTATTTACCCTGCTGTGGACCCACTTGATTCAACAAGTAGACAGCTAGATCCATTTGTTGTCGGTGACGAGCATTATGCNGTTGCNCAGGGNGTACAAAAAATCTTACAAAGATATAANGAGCTAAAAGATATCATTGCTATTCTTGGTATGGATGAGCTTTCAGAAGAAGACAAAGGGTTAGTTGCAAGAGCAAGAAAGGCTCAAAAATTCTTATCTCAACCATTCTTTGTTGCTGAAATTTTTACTGGAACTCCAGGAAAATATGTATCGCTAGATGACACCATTAAAGCTTTCAAAGGCTTACTAGCTGGTGACTATGATCATTTACCAGAACAGGCTTTTTATATGGTCGGCACGATAGAAGAAGCAGTAGAAAAGGCTAAAACTTTATAATCATGAGCACAATCAAGATCAACATAGTTTCCTCTAATGAGGAAATATATTCTGGTGAGGCCACAATGGTCTATGCAACAGGATCACTTGGTGAGCTTGGTATCGCTCCTGGTCATACGCCACTTTTAACTGGTTTGGCAGCAGGTCCTGTAAGAGTGCAAAATGGCACAGAGGAAGAAGCATTTTTTTGTTCAGGTGGCTTCCTAGAAATTCAGCCAGATTTAGTAACTGTTTTATCTGATACAGCAGAAAGAGCTGATAGCCTAGATGAAGCTGAAGCAATAAAAGCGAAGGAGTCTGCAGAACAAGACTTGGCTAATAAAGATGCAACTTTAGATTATGCAAAAGCATCTGCTCAGCTAGCTGAAGCGGTCGCAAGATTAAAAACTATTCAAAAACTACGCAAAAACCAGTAAGGTAGATATTTAATATTTAAATTACTGTGAGCTTACACACCATAATACTTGCAGCCGGACAGGGCTCAAGAATGAAATCAAATAGAGCGAAAGCCCTTCAAAGAGTTGGCGGCAGCTCTATGTTAAAAAAAATATGTGATACTGCAGGCTCTATTAGCCCAGATATAACGCTTGTGGTTGGTTTTGATAAAGAATCCATTATTGAAGAATCATCTAGTTATCCTTTAAATATTTCAATAGCAGAGCAACCTAATCCTATTGGAACAGGTGATGCGGTCAAGTGCGGAATGAAGAGTGTTGAAAGCGCAACCAAAATACTTGTTTTATATGGCGACGTTCCCCTTATTAAAAAAGAAACCTTAGAAAAACTTATTGAGTCAGCAGACTCCGGACTTTCAATTTTAACTACAGTTTTACATGATCCTTTTGGCTACGGAAGGGTAAAAAAAGATACAAATGGAAATGCACTAGCCATTGTTGAAGAAAAAGATTCCTCAGAGACTGAAAAGGCAATCAAAGAGATATTCACTGGGGTTTTATGTGGCTCCAAAGAGCTTATAGAAGATAGTTTAGAAAAAATAGGAAATGACAACGCAGCTAATGAGTATTATTTAACTGACTTAGTTTCAATAATGAGTCAAAATGGTATTAAAATAAAAACATATAATGCTTCTAACGACGAAGTGAAGGGAGCAAACAGTAAACAAGAACTTGCACAACTAGAGGCCATTTATAGAAATATGAAATCTGATGAACTATTCAATCAAGGAATCACCATCTCTGATAGCTCAAGACTGGACGTTAGGGGGGAGGTAACTGCCGGCAAGGATTGTTCTATTGATGTAAATGTTATTTTAGAGGGATCTATAACTCTTGGGGACAATGTCTCTATTGGACCAAATACCATCATTAAAGATTCTGTCATCGGCAGTAATACTAAAATTGAAGCCTTTTCACATATTGATCAAGCAAACATAGGCGATGATTGCGTTATCGGTCCATACGCAAGATTGCGTGTTGGCAGCAAGATTGAAAATACCGCCAAGGTTGGCAATTTTGTTGAGACAAAAAATTCAACTCTTGGAAAGGGCTCGAAAGCAAATCACTTCACATACCTTGGAGATACAGAGGTTGGCGAAGGAACAAATATTGGCGCTGGAACAATAACTTGTAACTATGACGGCAAAGACAAACACAAAACAGTCATTGGGGATGGTAGTTTTGTTGGAAGCAACTCGTCACTAGTGGCCCCTGTAACTGTTGGTTCAAACGCAACCGTTGCAGCCGGCTCTGTTATTAATAAAAATGTGCCTGATAACGCCCTTGGATTTGGAAGAGCAAAACAAGAAAATAAAGAAAACTGGTCTAAGAAAAAGGATTAAATATGTGTGGAATCATTGCCGCAGCATCAACAAGAAATGTTGGAAAATTATTGGTTCAAGGTCTCCATAAAATGGAATATAGAGGCTATGACTCTGCTGGTATAGCCCTGCATCAAAACGAGTCCATAGCTCATCTACGAGCATTGGGCAAAGTGAAGCTTCTCGAAGAGAAAATGATTGCTGAAAAACCAAAAAGCAAACTGGGCATAGCTCACACAAGATGGCAACTCATGGAGAACCTTCAGAAATAAATGCTCACCCACATAAATCTAAAGATTCTATTTATATCGTCCATAACGGCATTATTGAAAACTATGTTGCCTTAAGAGAATCGCTCATTAATGATGGTTATGAGTTTGCATCGCAAACAGACTCAGAGCTTATAGCCCACCTTCTTGATCTATACATAAATCAAGGCAACAGCATGATTGATGCCATGTATTTAGCAAAAGAAAAGCTTGAGGGCGCATATGCAATAGCAGCCATAGACATTAAAGATGACACCAATCTAGTTGTTGCAAGAAATAAATCACCTTTACTTATAGGTCTTGGAACTGATGAAATGTTTGCAGCCTCAGACCCATTGGCTATAGCTCAAATGACCAATGACTTTATTTTTCTTGAAGATGGAGACGTTGCAGAAATATCAGCAGAGGCATATAGAATATTTGATGCAACAAAAAAAGAGGTGACTAGAGAAGTAACCCACATAGATATTTCTAATCAAGCTACGTCAAAAGGCGATTATAGGCATTACATGGAAAAAGAAATCTATGAGCAACCTGAGGCAGTATCAAACACAATCGATGGAAGAATTGGGGGAGAGGATGTCTTAGATAATATTTTTGGCCTAGGCTCTAGTGATGTTTTTGCAAAAGTAAAACGTATTCAAATTGTAGCTTGTGGAACTAGCCTTCACGCTGGCAGAGTTGCAGCAAGTTGGTTTTCATCTATTGCCGAGCTTCCTTGCCAGATAGATTATGCAAGTGAGTATAGGTATAGAAACCCCCATGTCGATGAAGACTCATTGATTATCACCATTTCTCAGTCTGGCGAAACCGCCGATACACTAGCAGCATTAGGCTATTCAAAAGAAAAAGATTATTTAGCTTCTCTGGCTATTTGTAATGTGCCTACCAGCACCCTGGCAAGAGAGTCCGACTTTGTTCTCTTTACTAACGCAGGACCAGAGATAGGCGTTGCTTCGACCAAAGCTTTTACAACTCAATTAGCAGCTCTTATGTTGTTGGCTCTTTCTTTAGCAAAAAGCAAAGGTTTAAATCCTATATTAAGAGGAAGGATTGTTAATGCTTTAAGACTATTACCTGAAACTATTTCAGAGTCACTGCTACAAAAAGATCAAATAGCCGCAATAGCCCCAAGCATTGCTAGTAAAGATAATGCTCTTTTCTTAGGAAGAGGAATTTTTTATCCCATTGCAAAAGAGGGCGCCCTTAAATTAAAAGAGATTTCATACATCCATGCAGAGGCCTATCCTGCCGGCGAATTAAAGCATGGCCCATTAGCTCTGATCGATGAAAATATGCCAGTTATAGCTTTGGCACCTGAAAGTGAAATCGCTGAAAAGCTGATCTCTAACCTTGAAGAGGTTAAAGCAAGAGGTGGAACTCTTTATGTCTTTGCAGACCCATCAGTAAACATGGATGTTAAAAATGGTGAGTTAGTGCATATGCCAAAATGCGATTTCTTTTTAACCCCAATTGTTTACAACATNCCNCTACAAATNCTTTCNTACGAAGTGGCCTTATTAAGAGGAACAGACATTGACCAACCTAGGAATTTAGCTAAGTCAGTCACTGTCGAGTAAGTTCAAACAGAGAATAATTAAATAAGATATGAAATCATTTCTTTCTAAATTTTCCATCTTTACTATTTTTATTGCCCTCGTTCACTTCATACTTGAGACCTTATTTACCATAAAGTTTGGACAAACATTTACTGGATATTTACCCGACCTTATTGCAGTTGCTTTGCTGATAACTGGTGGATATCTAACAATTAAGGATTCAAATGCTATTGGTCTTTTATGCGGTGCCTGGGGTTTTGCATTTTGCCTGCACTACAGGAGTTGGGCATGGAGATTCAATGATGTCATTGATGCAACTGCAACAGAACTAGTTGAGACAACTATGTATGTCTTGGCATTTACCATGCCAATTTCAATAATTTCATTCATCTTAACTTTAATAATGTGCTTGCCAAAAAATAGAAACAAACTCAATGGATAAAAAATACGTTAATTTTTATATGCGTTTTCACAAAGCATTTCAGAACAAGAAATCTAATTCTCTGTTAGAACTGAATCAGTCACAGTTGAGTAGGGTTTAACAGGGAATTCAAAGCATGACATTGTCTGAATACGTCTTAAAAAGAAATGGGATACCCCTTGGTGCCAAAGGGTCATTATTAAAAAACCTTCAAAACTCATTTGGTGCAGAAAACAATGTGTTGTTTTGGAAATACTGGAACCCAATCTGGGGGTTCTATCTGTCTAAATATATCTACTTACCACTTAATAGATATCTACCTAAATCAATTTCGTCGATTGTTACTTTTGGAGCAAGTGGCGCACTCCATGATTTAGCAATCGGGTTGTCGGGTTTGGGTTGGCAGAACTTTCTTACAATTTGGTTTGTCATGATGGGAGTTTTTATGAACATCTCAAAATCTTTAGATATTAGTTACAGCAGTTTCGGTTTCTTTATCAGGGCAGTTATCAATATATCTTCAATAGCGATTTGTCTTTTCCTAGCAAAACTTTTCACCTAACACCATCTTCGAAACTTCTTTATTCAAAAACGGGATATCATTACGGAAGTGAAAATGAAGTTGATTGGTAGTAATTATTACGGTGAATTTAATAAAACCCCCCTGGTTGACCCCAGTCGACCACAGTGGAGTAAGTCAACGTCAACTTTCATTTTAATCCCGCAATCTGCGGGGGTTTCAAAAATCACT
>JGI26082J51739_10003050_pt1 | contig 9999 bp, 9 predicted proteins | sample SaaInl5LU_22_DNA_FD_51739 | JGI IMG/M metagenome (IMG submission 51739)
TTTCTAGAAACCCTAAAAAGAAAAAAGAAATATCATATTCAGATATCACAAAAGAATTGTTATCAGAATATACCATTATTGTCAATAGTTCTCCGGTCGGAACATTCCCAAATATCGACCAAAAACCCAGAATTCCGTATCAATATCTTACAGATAAACACTTGTTATATGATTTAATTTACAATCCAAATGAAACTGCTTTTTTATCAGAAGCAAAGAAAAAAGGAGCTCAAATAAAAAATGGATTTGAAATGTTGCAATTACAAGCGGAAGAGTCTTGGAGAATCTGGAATAAATAGTTTAAGTAAACTTCTCAATTATCTTTTGTCGTTTTGTAAGACATCATTATCTTTATAGGCTAGATTATAGGAACCTTAAACATTGTAGATATGTTAGACCCAAAAGATGAGAAGATTGAAGTTGAAGTTACAAAGCCAACAAAAGAAGAAATTTCTGAAACAAAAGATGAAATTGAAACACCTGAGCCAGCAGTTGTAAAAGAAAAAAAACCTAAAAAACCCAAAGTAGTTAAAAAAGAAACGAAGCTAGAGGACACAGCTAAGGCTGAAGTTACTACTAAAGTTGAAGAAGCTAATAAGGAAGAAAATACTACTAAAGCTGTTGAAGAAGTTGAAGAGGTTGTTGCTGAGGATGCAGAGGATGAGAATAAAGATGAGATTCCTAAAGAAGTTACTGCTACAAATTATGACGAGTTAACTCTTGATCAACTTACAGATGAGTTAGAAAAATTATTGGCTACCCAAAAAGTTCATCAAATTAAAACTACTGCAGAAGCTATAAAAAGTGCATTCAATATAAAATTTGGAAAACAAATAGCAGAAAAAAAAGCAGCGTTTTTGGCTGAAGGAGGAAATTCTATCGATTTTCAATTTTCAAGTCCTGTAAAAGCAAGATACAATCAATTACTTTCTAATTATAAAAAAGAAAGAGATGCGTATTATGCGAATCTAGAAAAGCAATTAAAAGAGAATCTCGAGAAAAGAGAACAGGTTATTGAAGATTTAAAATCATTAATTGAAAATGCAGACCCAAAAACCATGTATAAATCTTTTAGAGATATACAAAATTCTTGGAGAGCCATCGGCCCTGTTCCAAAGACTAAATACAATGATACTTGGAAAATTTATCATCATCATGTAGAGCGTTTTTATGATTTATTGCATTTAAGCAATGATTTCAGAGATTTAGATTTTAAAAATAACTTAGAAGAAAAGTTGAAGCTAATTGAAAAAGCTGAATTTTTAGCGGAAGAGAAAGATATTAATAAAGCTTTTAAAGAACTGCAAAAATTACACAAGCTTTGGAAAGAAGACATTGGTCCTGTTGCTAAAGAAATGAGGGAAGATGTTTGGGAGAAGTTTAGTGCTGTTACTAAGAAAATTCATGATAAAAGACATGATTATTATAGAGATATGAAATCTCAATACGATGATATCATTGAAGTAAAGTTGTTAATTATTAATGAGATTGCTAATTATGACTCCTCAAAGAATAAAACACACAACGATTGGCAAAAAAGCATTAAAGAAATTGAAGCTTTACGACAAAAGTATTTTGATGCTGGAAAATTACCTTACGCTAAAAGCGAATCGGTTTGGAAAAAATTTAAGGATGCTACTAAGCTTTTTAATCAATCTAAAAATAAATTTTACAAACAAGAAAAAAATTCACAACAAGACAATCTTCAAGCTAAACTTGATCTTATTAAGTTAGCGGATTCTATGAAAGATAGTGAAGATTGGGAAACTGCAACTAATAATTTCAAGAAAATTCAATCGGATTGGAAAGAGATAGGACATGTTCCTAGAAAATTTTCAGAGGATATTTGGAAAAAATTTAAAGCAGCTTGTAATCATTATTTTGATCGTTATCACAAACAGAAAAATGAATTAAATCCAGAGCAAAAAGAAACGGTAGAAAAAAAATCAGAGCTTTTAGATTCTTTAAATCCAAAAGACTACACAACAAAAAAAGCGGTTACAGAGCTTATGAATAGCTGGAATGCTCTAGGTGTTTTACCTAGAAGCGCTAGAGCAGTTGATTCTAAGTTTAATAAATTTATTGATGGAGTTTTATCAAATCTTTCTATTGATAAAGATGAAATTATACTCTTAAAATTTAAGAATATCGTTAATGGATATGTTGCTAATAATGACTCTAGAAAACTAGATTCTGAATTATTGTTTATTAGAAAAAAGATTGATGAAAACGTTAAAGAAATTCAGCAATTAGAAAATAATTTAAGCTTTTTCTCTAATGCTTCCGATGATAATCCATTGGTGAAAAGTGTTCGTAATAACATCAATGAATATAAAGAAGGCTTAGATCTTTGGAAAAAGAAATTAGCCTACTTAAGAACAATAGAATACTAATAGAAATAGTTGTAAAATAAAAAACTCGAACTTTAAAAGTTCGAGTTTTTTATTTTATATGCTTTTTTGATTAAGAAAAAAGATTGTCAATTTTCTCTTTTTCTTCTGCAGCTAAGCCAGCATCAATTAAGATACGTCCACTGTGCTCATCTATTGTAATTTTCTTACGAGTTGCAATCTCTAACTGAACCTGAGGCGGAATTGTAAAGTAAGATCCACCAGAAGCTCCTCTTTCAATAGCTACAACAGCCAATCCATTTTTTACTTTAGTTCTAATTCTTGTGTAAGCATTTAATAAATGTTCATCAATAGAACCAGAAAATTCTTTAGATTTTTCTTGTAATAATTTTTCTTCTTTTTCAGTTTCTTTTAANATAGCATCTAATTCAGATTTCTTGTGATCTAAATGAAGTTGTTGTTTGTCTAACTTCTCTTTAGTCGTATCAATTACTTCATTTTTTTGTTCAATCTTAGCCTGATATTCTTTAATGCGCTTCTCAGATAATTGAATTTCTAATTCTTGATATTCAGTTTCTTTAGCTAAAGAATCAAATTCTCTGTTATTTCTAACTTTCTTTTGTTGCTCTTCGTATTTAGCCATGAGTGCTTTAGATTCTTCAATCGCTAACTTTTTGTTATTGATATCTGTTTCTAAATTTGCAACATCTTCAGCTAAATTTGAAAGTCTTGTATTTAATCCAGTTACTTCATCTTGTAAATCTTCAACTTCTAAAGGCAATTCACCACGTACATTTCTAATTTCATCTATTCTAGAATCAATTAATTGTAAGTCGTATAGCGCTCTTAACTTTTCTTCAACAGTAACTTCTTTCTTCTTTGCCATGTTTATATATAATAAATTGGATTTGTACTTTTTTCTGATAAAACGACTGCAAAACTAGTGAATTTTTTTGTAAGATACTCAACCAAAAGGTTTTTTGTAAACTGCTCACTTTCATAATGTCCTACGTCTATGAGTAAGATTTTTTCTTCTGCCTTAAAAAAATCATGATATTTAAAATCTGCACTGATATAAACATCTGCTTTTTCATTAATTGCAGCAGAAATAGCAAAACTTCCAGAACCGCCTAAAACCGCCACTTTTTTAATTGATTTATCCAAAATTTTAGAGTGACGAACACCACCAGAATTAAAAATCATTTTTACATATTTTAAAAAATCATTTTCATTCATTGGTTCAGTTAATTCACCCATCATTCCCATACCAATATCTGAATTCTCTTTTGGTAGTAAGATGCTAGTATTTTGTAGACCTAATACCTCACACATTTTAGCGCTAACACCTACTTTACTATTATCTAAAGCGGTATGAGTTGCGTAAATGGCAATATTATTCTGTATGGCTTTTAAGACAACTCTTTCTACATAAGAATTTCCATTAATTTTCTTTAATCCACTAAAAATAATTGGATGAAAACTTATAATCAGATTACATTTATTAGCAATTGCTTCCTCTATAGTTTCTTCTAAAGTATCAAGTGTAACCAGTATTCCAGTGACTTTCGTTTGGTAATTACCAATTAGTAAACCAACATTATCAAAGTCCTCTGCTTGTTGTAAAGGTGCAATTTCCTCTAAATAATTTGCCACATCTTTAATTGTCATAAATAAGAATTTGAAATCAAAGTTACTATTTTTAATGTATTTTCGTAGTCAATGAGAGCGATTCGATTTTTATTATTTCCATTTGCTGTTTTATATGATTTGGTAACTAGGCTTCGTAATTATTTTTACGACTCCGGAGTTTTTAAATCAACTTCTTTTGATATTCCGATTATTGCAGTTGGAAACCTAAGTTTAGGAGGAACAGGAAAGTCACCTCAAATAGAATATTTAATTCGATTATTACAGCAGACGAATAAAATTTCTGTTTTAAGTAGAGGTTATAAAAGAAAAACGGACGGATTTGTTTTAATAAATAAATCACATACAGCAGAAGATGTGGGTGATGAACCTTTGCAGTTCTTTAAAAAATTTCCATCAATTTCAATTGCTGTAGATGCAAATCGTGTCAACGGAATTCAAGAGTTAAAGAATAAAGTAAATCCTGATATAGTTTTGTTAGATGATGCTTTTCAACATAGAAAAGTGAAAGCAGATTTTTATGTATTACTGACTAAATATGACGATTTATATGCTGATGATTTTCTATTGCCAACTGGGAATTTACGTGAAAGTAGAATTGGAGCAAGAAGAGCTAATGTGATCGTAGTTACAAAATGCCCTAATAACCTTTCAGAAACAAAACAAGCAGAAATCAAAAATAAATTAAAGGTACATTTTTACCAACAAGTATTTTTCTCAACAATAGATTATCATGCTAAAACAGGAGGGAAGCAACAAATTTCTTTAGAGGAACTTTCGGATTATGAAATTGTATTGGTCACTGGAATTGCAAATCCAACACCATTATTAGAATTTCTTAGTAGTAAAAAGTGTAAAGTACATCATTTAAGTTTTTCTGATCATCATAACTTTTCTGCACAAGAAATAGCCAACATTCAAACCAAGTTTGACACATTAACTTCTGATAAAAAAATACTACTGACTACTGAAAAAGATTATATGAGATTGTCAGATAAGATTGCTGATTTGAGCTATATAGAGATTGAAACTAAGTTTTTGGAAAATCAAGAAGATTTTGACAGTAAGCTCATATCGATTTGTAAAATAAACTCTTAATAATTCCGTCTGCTAAGCCAATCTTAGGAACGTAGATTTTACGAGCGCCACTCCATTTCATCGCAGATAAGTAAATCTTTGTAGCAGGAATAATTACATCGGCTCTATCTGGATTTAAACTTAGCTCCGTAATTCGATCACTATAACTCATTTTCTTTAAAAACTGATATTGGGCATTTAAATAGATATAAGAAATAGGAGCACCTTCAGTTCTTCCAGACATTTTAAATAACTTATTAATGTTACCTCCAGAGCCTATTAAAGAAATTTTTCTATAGCCCAAAGTATTTTCTTTAATCCAACTTTCTATTCTTTTAAACGCTTCTTTATTCTGTTCTTTGGTATTGTTTAAAACACGGACGGTACCAATTTTAAACGATTTAGATTTTACTATTTTTCCTTTAGAAAAAACGGTGAATTCTGTGCTTCCACCTCCAACATCAACATATAAATACGATTTATCTCCAGAGATTAATTCATGTAAATCTGTAGAAGAAATAATAGCAGCTTCTTCTTTCCCACCAATAATATCAATTTTAACACCTGTTTTCTCTAGAATTTCTTCAGCAATTTGTATACCATTTGAGGCTTCACGCATTGCAGAAGTTGCGCAAGCTTTGTATTTTTTAACACCATGAACTTTCATTAGAAGTTTAAAAGCTTCCATGGCATCCATCATTCTTTTTATGTTTTCGTCACTAATTGATCCGTTTACAAAAGAATCTGCACCTAGGCGAATAGGAACCCTAACTAAGGCAGACTTTTTAAATTGTGGTTCAAGACCTTCTCTTACAATCACATTGGCAACTAATAAACGGATGGCATTAGAACCAATATCAATTGCGCCGTATTTTTTTATTGAAATCAATATTCTTTATTTATGATTTTTCGGAAATTCTACTAATAAAGTAGTTCCTTTTTTAATGTCTTTCCAGTGTTTTTCTTCAAAACTAATTCCAACTACTCCACAGGTTGGAACATGTGCAATAGGTTTACTTCCAAATTTATTTACAAAAGTATTAATCCCATGATCATGACTAAAGATAATCACAGAATCAAAGCTATCATCCAAGGCTTTTACCGTTTTTACCAAGTAACTATCACTAAAACTATAGAGTTCTTTTTTAATTTTTAAATGAGAAAATGGATAGTTGAAGTTTTGGCAAAAAATAACTGCAGTATGTAGCGCTCTGTTAGCAACACTTGAGATGAAAAAATCGGGTCTTTCCATTTTTTTAGCTAATACTTTAGACATGAGATGCGCATCATTAATCCCTCTTTTCTTTAGAGGTCTATCTATGTCATCAATATTTTGGTATTCCCAAGATGATTTCGCATGCCTAACTATGTAGAGTTTTTTCATCGACTAGTTTTTTGCTTTTTTTTGAATCGTTAAGCAAGATAATTATTATTATTCTAATATTCTTTAAGAAAATAAAAACTATGTAAGATTTCACAAGAAAAAATTAAAGCTACTAAAAGAGTAGTTATTTCTTAGGTTTTAAGGAGCCAATCTTTCTGTTTTCCAAGAGAAATCTTCTTGTAAACTATATAAGATTCGATCGTGTAATCTGTTAGGTCTCCCTTGCCAAAATTCTATAGAAATAGGTTTTACTAGAAATCCACCCCAGTGTGGTGGTCTAGGAATTTCTTTTCCTTCAAATTTTTGTTCGTAGTTTTTTAAGTTTTTTTCTAATTCCTCTCTAGAAGCGACCACGCCACTTTGGTTAGATGCCCAAGCACCTAGTTTACTTCCGTCGGGTCTCGATTCAAAATAGCCATCTGATAAATTTTCAGCTTGTTTTTCAGCAGTTCCTTTGATGATGATTTGTTGTTCTAAAGCAGGCCAAAAGAAAGATAAACAAATATGATTATTTTCCAGTATTGCTTTTCCTTTTTCTGAGGTATAATTTGTGTAGAAGATAAATCCTTCCCAAGTATATTTTTTTAACAAAACAACTCTGCTTTTCGGGAATCCATCTTTTCCAATGGTACTTACTGTGACAGCATTTGTCTCATCTACTGTGTCAGATTGATCAGCATGTAAAAACCATTTTTGGAATAATTCCATAGGGTTTTCTGGACAGTTACTTTCTAATAATTCTTCCTTTTCGTACGATTTACGATAATTACTTAGATCTTTAGACATTACTAATAATTAGAGATGTAAAAATACGAAGGATTTGACAGTTTTTGAAAGAAATTTATCAATCCTATTTTTTAATTTGTTTGATACCGCTAAACATAAAGAAGTAACCAACAAAAGCGATGATGTGAAATAATGTATCACTATTGACTAACTAAGATAAATTAATCTCAGAGACTTGTATTAATGTAGCAATAATCATAATTGTACAGAATAAAGAAAAATTTTGTTCACTTTTTCTTTTTTTCAGATTGATTAAATTCATGATAAAAAAGAACAGTAGCACTGGTGAATAATTCCCAACAACCAATATGAAGTTATGATAGTAAAAAGAATTAATAATGAATGCAATTAGTTGAACATAAGCAAAACCAGTTAAAAAGGCTTAACACATGTTATTATTTTCTAAAGATATACAATCCAATAAATGTATAGAAACCATTAAGTACCAATACAAAGAATTCAAAGTCGAACCCAAAGTTTTGAATAGTGAAATAATTGGTTAAAAAAGTCAAAACAGGAGCTATTATGCAAATAAAAGGAACNACTCTGTCTTTCACTTTTAGTTTGGTAAACAATCCAAAAGCATACAAACCTAACAATGGTCCATAGGTATAACCTGCAAACGTAAATATTTTTGCAATGACACTTTCGTCTGCAATAAAGTATTTAAAAATTAAGATGACAGCAATTAAAACAAAAGAAAACAACACGTGAATTTTCTTTCTGATCTTTTCTTGAGACTGTTTGTCTTTTTTCTTGTCAATTTCTAAGATATCAATACTAAAAGAAGTGGTTAAAGCAGTTAAAGCTGAGTCGGCACTAGAATATGCAGCAGCAATTAATCCTAATAAAAAGAACATGGCGTTAGCCAGCCCTAAAGTTCCTTTAGTGGCAATAATTGGAAACAATTGATCTTTATATGCTTCAATTCCGTTTTGTTGAGCGTAATCTGTGAGTAAGACTCCTAAAGCCAAAAAGAAGAAATTTACGATGACTAACACAATGGTAAACCAAAACATATTTTTTTGCGCATCTTTAAGATTTCTACAAGTTAAATTTTTCTGCATCATATCTTGGTCTAAACCGGTCATTACAATTGCTATAAAAGCTCCAGAAAAGAATCGTTTCCAAAAATAGCTACCAGCTTTATAATCATCAAAAAAGAAGGTTTTTGACAACTCGCTATCAGCTACATAACTAAAGATATTCGAAATATTCATTTCATCAGAAACTGTATAAATACAAATACCAACGGCAATTAACATAAATAAAGTTTGCAGTGTATCTGTCCAGACTATGGTTTTAATCCCGCCTTTAAATGTGTACAACCAAATCAATAAAATAGTAATGGTTACAGTTATCCAAAAAGGAATTCCAAACTCATCAAACAATAGTAGTTGTAATACGTTTGCAACTAAAAACAAACGAAAAGCAGCACCAATTGTTCTTGATAATAAGAAGAAAGAAGCTCCAGTTTTGTATGAATATTTCCCAAATCTGTCTTCTAAATATGTATAGATAGAAGTTAAGTTTAATTTGTAATACAATGGAAGTAAAACCAATCCGATAACAGCATAACCAACTACATAACCTAAAACCATTTGCATATAACTCATACTTTGATCTTCTACCCAACCCGGAACAGAAATAAATGTCACTCCAGAAAGTGAAGCGCCAATCATTCCAAAGGCAACTAAATACCATGGAGATGAATTATTTGCTTTGAAAAATGTTGTGTTATTAGCTTTTTTTCCTGTGATATAAGATATAAATATCAATACACTAAAGTAACCGACAATTAAAAATAAAATATGAAGTGGTTGCATTGAGTTAATTATGAATGACGAATTGATAATTTTTAATTATGATGTACGAATATAAAGTTTATTTGTGGATTTGTTTATTCGTATTTCATAAATCAAAATTGTACATTTGCCGTCATGGATTTTTCATCTAAACTTCTTGAAAATGCGGTGAACGAAGTTGCTCGTTTACCAGGAATTGGAAAGCGTACAGCCTTACGTTTGGTGTTGCATTTATTAAAGCAACCTGCAGAAAACACCAGTTATTTAACAGAAGCTTTACAGCATTTAAGAACTGATGTGAAGTCTTGTGAAAAGTGTTATAATATTTCTGATACCATCTTGTGTGAGATCTGTAGTAATCCAAATAGAAACGAGGAAATTGTTTGTGTTGTGGAAGATATTAGAGATGTTATGGCCATTGAAAACACCTCTCAATTTAGAGGTTTGTATCATGTTTTAGGTGGTAAAATTTCTCCGATTGAAGGAATTGGCCCACAAAATCTAGAAATTGAAAGTTTGGTAGAAAAAGTAAAAAATGGAGAAATTAAAGAATTGATTTTTGCCTTAAGCTCTACGATGGAAGGAGATACTACTAATTTTTATATTTTCAAGCAGATTGAGGAATGTAATGTTGTCACTTCAACAATTGCACGTGGAATTTCAGTGGGAGATGAATTAGAATATGCAGATGAGGTTACTTTAGGGAGAAGTATCTTGAACCGCATTCCGTTTGAGCAGTCTTTGAAAAACTAATCTTCAAATTTATCATCTTCAATTAATTTTTCCTCAAAATTATCCCAATCTTTTTTAGCTCTAATTTTTTTATAAAGTTTAATCGCTAGCATTAATACAATTCCGAATAGTAGAATTCCTACAACTCCCCAAACCCAAGAAATAGCACTTTTTAGAACTACTATGAAAACTATTGCAAATAATAAGAGTGTAGCTA
>JGI26082J51739_10003064_pt1 | contig 9979 bp, 8 predicted proteins | sample SaaInl5LU_22_DNA_FD_51739 | JGI IMG/M metagenome (IMG submission 51739)
AAAAATCCTCAAATTACGCAATAACATAATGCGCAAAATGATCGGTTTTACTTTCAGTGTCGCACCAGCGCGGCGCGTCTGCGTTGCTGATAGAGGGCTTCTAAGGTTACTGACCAAAAGCCGCAAGAGCTTTTTTGTAGAAATATTCAATTTTTTAAATTAAGTTTTTAAACGAATAAAAACAGCAATATAATCTTATTTTCGGTGTGGAGTGCCTGCAAGTTGGGCACTCCCGCCCCTTACCTGCAGCCAATAAAGCAAGATTTCGCGGGAATCCTAGCGACCCTGATATGCCCAATTTCAAAGACTCACCGGCAATCTAACTGGGCTGGCTCATCCAATGAGCTTTTTCCGCAGTCCCTGAAGACCAGACAGCACTCCGCGACGCCATTTGCCCACACGCAGGGCCAAAAACGCCAGAATAACGACCATATGAGCCAGCGCTTCCACATCAAACCCTTTCGACAGCATGATGAAATGCAGCCCTGCCAAAATGGCCACCAGATAGGTCAGGCGATGCAGAATGCGCCAGAACCGTCCCAGGCGGCGGACCGATCGGTCATTGGAGGTGAGCGCCAAAGGAATCATTGCGACAAAGCCGGCAAATCCCACCGTCACATAGGGGCGTTTGGCAATCTCTGTCCATATTTGATTGAGACCCTGAAGATCCAGCAAAAACCAGACCAGGAAATGCGCCGTGACATAAGCAAAGGCCATCACACCGATGGCGCGGCGGAAGCGGACGAGATTGATTCGGGTCAAGTGCAACAGCGGCGAAACGGCGAGACCCAATATTAAAAGCTTAAGGGCAAATTCGCCCAGTTCCTCTTCGAGTTCATTAATGGGCTCTGGTCCCAGATTATCGGTCAAGCCCGCCGCAATGNCCAAGAGGCCCGGAATAGGTAAAATAAGGTACAGCACCCAGGTTGGAATTTGGCGCAGGGCCGTGTTAATCCACTGTATAAGCATTGAGACAATCCATTTTCATTTAATAGATGCCACAATAGCCAAATGGCTGCTGCATGCAAATACTCTCCACCACCGGGACCAGAGGTTAAAAATACCTTGTGAGATCCATGCCCTTATAAAGGTCCGCAACTTCGGCCTCATAGCCGTTGAACATCAATGTCGGTTGCCGACGATTAAACAGGCCGCCGCCGATCTTGCGTTCTGTGGCCTGCGACCAGCGTGGGTGGCTGACCGTTGGATTCACATTGCTGTAAAAGCCGTATTCGCGGGCATTGGCCATATTCCAGCTCGTGGCGGGCTCTTGGTCCGTCAAGGTTATTCGCACGATGGATTTGATCGATTTGAACCCGTATTTCCAAGGCACCACCAACCGGATGGGCGCACCGTTCTGATTTGGGATGGGCTTGCCATAGATCCCNGTCGCCATCAGAGTCAAAGGATGCAGCGCCTCATCCAGCCGCAATCCCTCGCGATAGGGCCAATCCAGGACGGGATAGCGCAGACCTGGCATTTCATCGGGACGGTTGGCGGTCTCGAAGGCCACATATTTTGCCCCAGGCTGCACGCCGACCTTATCGAGAATGTCTTTCAGCTCCACCCCATTCCAAGGCACGACCATCGACCAGGCTTCAACGCAACGGAACCGGTAGATGCGCTCCTCCTCGCTTAAGCCGTCCAGCAAGGAGGCCACCAAATAGCGCCCGGGCGCGTCGACCAGGCCATCCACTTCAATCTCCCAACCAGAGGTGTTCAAACGGTGGGCATGGGCGGCAGGGTCTTCCTTATCCGTGCCAAATTCATAAAAATTGTTATAGCTGGTGATATGCTCCCAAGTGTTGGGCTCTAAGGTTTCCGCCAGGGCCGGGCTGGCGATTGAAGCTGTGGCCCCCGCTCCCAAGGCGCCTGCGATGAGTTGCCTGCGATTGAGCCAAAGCGGCTCGGGGGTAACATCCGCGCGTGTCAGCGTATTCGTCCAGCGATGTGCCATGGTGAGATCCTTTCTATTACCGAAGATGTAATCCAAAAGATGATTATGTCCAATACCAGTCACATAACAGCTTCGCGAGGCCGTTGAAACATTTTCACCGCTTGCCTCTGCTGCCCCCCGGCGGCACAGTCAGGTAAAAGGAGATTGACATGAAAACTGCACTCATCACCGGCGCGGCGCGCGGCATTGGACTTGCCACCACTGATATCCTTTGCTCACAGGGTTGGCATGTGGTCATGGTGGACAGAGACGCGGAGGAGTTAATGGCCCGAGCATCTGAGCGCCAAGCTGTGACCGCTGCGGTATATGATATTTCGGATCCCGACCAAGTGGACGCAATGGTTGCAACGACATTGGCCGCGCGTGGGCAGATTGACGCTTTGGTGAATAACGCCGGGGTCGCAGATTTTNGCCCAATTGAGCACACCAGTTTCGCCCGCTGGCGGCGGGTGATGGAGACCAATCTGGACGGGGCATTTCTGTGCACCCAAGCCGNCACACCGGCACTCAAGGCCAGTCGCGGCGCGGTGGTCAATATCGCCTCAATCTCTGGGTTGCGGGCCTCGACCCTGCGGGTGGCCTATGGAACGTCAAAAGCAGCAATCATTCATATGACCCAACAATATGCAGCTGAGCTGGGCGAATATGGTATTCGGGTCAATTCTGTGGCGCCCGGTCCGGTGCGCACCAAACTGGCCATGGCCGTACACACCCAAGACATCATCGACGCCTATCACGATGCTATTCCGCTGGGTCGCTATGGCAGCGAAGCAGAAATCGGGCAGGTCATCGCCTTTCTGTGCTCAGATCAAGCCAGCTATGTGACCGGGCAAAATATCTCGGTAGATGGCGGGTTTGAAAGTACGGGTATTGGCCTGCCGTCACTCCGCGGGCAAACCCAGTANCGCAGGCAGCTGCGCCATATCGTCAAACAAGATATCCGTGAGACCTTCAAATTTGGCAGGCGGAGTGTCGCGCACAAATCCGAAAACAGCCATGCCCGCAGCCACGGCGGCCTGAGCCCCGGTGGCGCTGTCTTCAATCACCACGCAGTCTTTTGGCGCCACGCCCGCTTGGCTGGCCGCCAAAAGATAGACATCCGGGGCGGGCTTGGGCGCGGCGACATCCTCGCGCGAATAGATGCGTCCGGCAAAGCGCGCCGCCAAGCCGCAACGCGCCAAGGTGATTTCCATTTTGCGATGCGGCCCGTTCGAGCCGATCGCATAGGGAAGGCCCTGCTGATCCAAACGGTCCAACACCGCGTCAATTCCCGGGATGGGTTCGACACTAAGGGCCAAGGCAGCAAATATCTTCTCATAAATTTGAGTGACCCAATCTGCTGGAATAGCCGCACCCATAGACTGCGCTTGGGCACCGGCCCCCGCCATTGTCCCACCCATGAACAGATCAACGACTTTCGGCAGCTCAAGCGGCAGGCCTCTTGCGGCCAGATCATCACGGATCAGTTGCAGCGTCACAGGCTCACTGTCGACCACCACGCCGTCACAATCAAAAATTACCATCTTGGGCCGGCGTTCACGTCTCAGCATAGAGTGTTCCTTATGCAATAAACGCCCCCGCGCGGTTGCACGGGGGCGGGGGTGGGGGTGGCCTCGGCCTTAATGCACCACAGCGTCTTTCGGTGGCAGACGGTTGGAGCCGCTGACCCGATCCCCAACGATCAAGCCCTCACTGCCCGCCGTGACGGGCACGATGTCACCATCTACGACCTCACCGGCCAAAAGCATCTCGGCCAATTGGTTTTGCAGGGCCGATTGGATCACCCGCTTTAGCGGACGCGCGCCGAAGACAGGATCAAAACCCTCATCGGCCAACCAGGTCTTGGCGGAGGCATCGAGTTCCAAGCGGATCTCCCGCGGCGCCAGACGGTCCTGTAACAGTGCCAATTGGATGTCCACGATACCATCCATATCCCGCCTGGTCAGGCGATCGAAAATGATGGTCTCATCCAAACGGTTGAGGAATTCCGGGCGGAAATGCCCCCGCACCGCGTCCATCACTTCGCGCCGCGCCGCAGAAGATTCCATCCCTTCGGGCAATTCGCTCAACACCTGCGCGCCAAGATTTGAGGTGAGCACGATGAGAGTTTGCTTGAAGTCCACGGTTCGACCCTGGCTGTCGGTCAGCACCCCATCATCCAAAACCTGCAATAGGATATTGAACACATCCGGATGCGCCTTCTCAACCTCATCGAACAAAACCACTTGATAGGGCCGGCGGCGCACCGCTTCGGTTAAAACGCCCCCTTCATCATAGCCCACATAGCCTGGAGGCGCGCCAATCAAGCGCGACACACTATGTTTTTCCATGAATTCCGACATATCAATCCGAACCATCGCAGCGTCGTCGTCAAACAAGAAATTCGCCACGGCCTTGGTCAATTCGGTCTTGCCAACGCCGGTTGGGCCCAAAAACAGGAAGCTGCCCAGAGGTCGGCTTTCATCATTGAGCCCGGCCCGCGCGCGGCGCACCGCATTGGACACGGCTTTAACCGCGGCCGATTGACCAATCACACGCGCATGCAACTCGTCCTCCATGCGCAGCAATTTATCCCGTTCGCCCTCCAACATCCTTGAGGTGGGAATCCCGGTCCAGCGCTCGACCACAGCGGCGATTTGATCTGGGCGCACGGCCTCCTCAACCATATGACCTTCGGCCGCTTCCGCCTCTGCCAGTCTTTTCTCCAACCCCGGGATCACCCCGTAGGACAGCTCACCGGCTTTGCCAAGATTGCCCTCACGTTTGGCGATGTCCAAATCAGCTCGGGCCCGGTCTAGGTGCTCTTTGATTTCGCGCGCTGAGGCCAGTTTGTCACGCTCTGCCTGCCATTGGGCATTCAGCTCGCTGGACCGTTCTTGCAGATCGGCCAAAGACTTCTCCAAAGCCGCAAGCCGAGTTTTCGACGCCGCATCATCTTCGAGCTTCAGCGCCTCAACCTCGATTTGCTTTTGCAAGATATCGCGATCCAGCGCGTCCAGCTCCTCTGGTTTGCTGTCCACCTGCATCCGCAAACGGCTGGCCGCCTCATCCATGAGGTCAATGGCCTTATCGGGCAAAAAACGATCCGTGATATAGCGGTTTGACAGGGTAGCCGCCGCCACAAGCGCCGCATCGGCAATGCGCACGCCATGATGCAGCTCGTATTTCTCCTTGATCCCGCGCAGGATCGAGATGGTATCAGTCACGCTCGGCTCTTCAACTTGAACCGGTTGAAAGCGCCTGGCAAGGGCGGCATCTTTTTCAACATATTTGCGGTATTCATCCAGCGTGGTCGCTCCAATGCAGTGCAATTCACCGCGGGCCAGAGCCGGTTTGATCAAATTGGCAGCATCCATCGCGCCATCGCTTTTGCCCGCGCCCACAAGCGTGTGCATCTCATCGATAAACAACAGGATTTCGCCTGCCGCTGATGTGACCTCATTCAACACGGCCTTGAGACGTTCTTCAAATTCGCCGCGATACTTCGCCCCGGCAATCAACGACCCCATATCCAAAGCCAACAGCCGCTTATTGCGCAGGCTTTCAGGCACGTCACCGTTGACAATGCGCAGCGCCATACCCTCGGCAATCGCGGTTTTGCCAACGCCCGGCTCGCCGATTAACACCGGGTTATTCTTCGTGCGGCGCGATAAAACCTGCATGGCGCGGCGGATTTCTTCATCTCGGCCAATGATCGGGTCAATCTTCCCCTCCCGCGCCCGCGCGGTCAAATCCTGGGCATATTTCTTTAACGCCTCATAGCTGTCTTCAGCGCTGGCAGAATCCGCGGTGCGACCCTGACGAATGTCTTCAATCGCGCCATTGAGCTTTTGCGCCGTTACGGCGCCGGCGTCGAGTGCCTCCTTCGCTTTGGATTTCACCATGCAAAGCGCCATCAAAATGCGCTCCACGGGCACAAAACTGTCGCCCGCCTTTTGCGCCAGTTTTTCCGCCTCGGATAAAACCTTGCCGGTTGTGCTGTCGACATAGACCTGCGCATCACCCGTGACCTTGGCAATTTTTGACAGGGTCAGGTCCAAGTCTTCGCGCACGCGCTGCGGCGCTCCGCCGGATCGCGCGATCAAATTGCTCGCCAACCCCTCTTTGTCGTCCAAAAGTGCTTTGAGCAAATGCTCCGGCCCTAGGCGCGCATGGTCTTCTCTTTGTGCAATGGTTTGGGCCGCCTGAATGAAACCGCGCGACCGTTCGGTGAATTTGTCTAAATTCATCGTCTCTCTCCTTCGTAAGCGTCGCCGATCTTATGCTGCCCGACTTCGGCACAGCCTTTGTGCGACCTTAGCTGTTATTTGGGCATGGTCCATTATCTCTACAAGTGCNCCGCCCGCATAAATTGAGATTTTTGACAATAAGTCGCTAATTGTCACCCTTGGCATAGACAGGCCCGGTTGCAATGGATAATTCACCCTCGATGCGCAAACTCTGGAGGTCCCCATGGCTGATGACAAATTAATTGTGGCGATGGATATGCCAAATGCCATTGAAGCCTTGAAAATGGCGGAGCACCTCGGGGATGCGGTCAACTTCTACAAAATCGGCCTCGGCATGCTGACTGGCGGTGGTTTGGCACTGGCCAATGAGTTGAAAGCGGAATTGGGCAAGCGTATTTTTCTCGACATGAAATTGTTCGACATCGGCGCCACCGTTGAACATGCGGTGCGCGGCATTGCGCAATTTGATCTCGATTTCCTAACCGTCCATGGCGACCCCTACGTTGTGCGCGCGGCCAAAGAGGGCGCGGCAGGTAAGNATTTGAAAATCCTGGCCGTGACTATTCTAACCTCGCTGGATCGTGCCGATCTCAATGATGCCTTGATCAAGCCCGGAGATATTGCCGATTTGGTGACAGAGCGCGCGGGCAAGGCCTTTGACGCCGGCGCGGACGGGGTGATTGCAAGTCCGCAAGAGGCCGCTGTCATCCGCGCATTGCCGGAGGCCCAAGGCAAATTGATCGTCACCCCCGGCGTGCGCCCCATGGGAGCGGACTTGGGCGATCAAAACGCGTCGCCACACCGGCGCAGGCCATTGCCAATGGTGCCGATCATGTGGTCGTGGGTCGCCCCATTTGGACCGCCCCCTCCCCGCGTGACGCCGCACTTTCTATTTTGGCCGAACTGGCCAGCCCGCAAGCCCAGCGCCTGAACGCTTAATCGTTGATATCGCCGTCGAAGGTTTTGACCTGCCCTTTGGGCAGCGAAAAAATCTTGCGCAGGAGCAACGTGGCGACAAGCGAGGTCACGGCGAAAATCAGCACCGATACAGGCGCGCCAATAGAGCCAGCGCCGCCCACAAGCATGACAAGCGCGACGCAGGCGGCACCGATGGTCATGCCCAAAAACACAAAGGCGGGCACGATGATTTCAAGAAAGGCCAAGGCCAGGGCCAAAATCGCCCAAGCCCACCAAGTGGCATGGAGTGTCTGAAGCATCACTTCGACCCTTTCAGCATTTTAAAGGCATCTGCAAAAGCATCCATCGCGTTTGAGGGCACCAAGATGGTTTGCTTGCCCGCACCGCCCCCTAAGGCGGTCAACGCGTCAACCTGCTTGAGCGCCACCTGATATTGCGCCGCTTCGATGCCATTCTTGGCAATCGCACGTGCAACAACGCCGGTGGCATAGGCTTCGGCATCTGCTTGCACACGGCGCGCTTTTGCGGCTTGCTCTGCGGCATAGAGCTCTGCATCGGCATTGAGCTCGACAGCGCGCTTCCGCCCTTCCGCCTCAGTCACCTGCGCCCGGCGGGCCCGCTCGGCGTTGAGCTGTTGTAGCATGGCATCTTGAGTGGCCCGATCGAGGTTCACATCCAGCAACTCGGCCCGTGTCACCTCAACGCCCCAGTCATCAACCGCGACCTCAATCGACGTCTTGATCGCGTTGATCAACTCGGAGCGGTTCGATTGCACCTCATCCAACTCCATCTTACCAATTTCCGCCCGCACAATACCGGCCACAGTGGTTGAGATCGCCGCATCCACATCACGAATTCGGTAAACAGTCTTTGCCGGTTCGGTGATTCGATAGAAAACGGAGGTATCTACTTTCACCAAAACGTTATCGCTGGTGATGGCGTCTTGGCTATTGGTTGGCAATTGCCGTTCAAGCACCGACACCCGATGCCGCACACGGTCCAGGAAGGGCACAATGAAGTTCAGCCCAGGGCCGAGTACAGATTTGAGGCGGCCGAACCGTTCCACCACAAATTTCTCAGATTGTGGCACGATGCGCACACCTTTGAACAGGACAACAAAAATGATAATTGCCAAGGCAATGACAAAGCTATTTTGCCCCAATTGGCTTAAGGTCGCTTCAAAATTCATAAATTTTCTCCTCATGCGTCACTTTCTATATAGGGCTCATTTTACAAAAATGAAATCTTCTGTGCAGCCAAGAAATGGGCTTGCGCGTGGACGCAGCCACACTTCCGCGTTAGCTTGCGCTCATGCCTGCATTTTGCCGCGATTGTTTGACCATCTTTGAGACCGCCCCGCGCCGGTGCACGGGTTGCGGGCGGCCACGCATTGCCTCGCATCCAGAGCTCTTCTCCCTCTCCATCGCCCATATGGATTGCGATGCCTTCTATGCCTCCGTTGAAAAGCGCGACAATCCAGAGCTGGCCAGCAAGCCCGTCATCATCGGCGGCGGGCGACGTGGGGTGGTGAGCACGGCCTGCTATGTGGCCCGCGTGCGAGGTGTGAAATCTGCGATGCCGATGTTTCAAGCGCTAAAGCTCTGCCCCGAAGCGGTGGTGGTCCGGCCGCGCATGGAGGAATATGTAAAAGCCAGCGCCGCCATCCGCAAAATGATGCAAGAGCTCACCCCAGCGATTGAGCCGTTGTCGCTGGATGAAGCCTTTCTGGATATGACCGGCACCACAGCGCTGCACGGGGCGCCGCCCGCGGTGATGTTGGCCCGTTTGGTGAAGCGAATGAAAGAGGAATTGGGCCTGACCGGCTCAATCGGTCTGTCACATAATAAATTTCTCGCGAAAGTGGCCAGTGATCTCGACAAGCCGAGGGGATTTTCTGTGATTGGAAAGGCTCAAACACATGAGTTCCTGAAAGACAAACCCATCGGCCTGATTTGGGGCGTGGGATCTGTGGCGCAGGGCCAATTGGAAAAGGCCGGCATCCGCACATTTGCGGATCTTTTGCGTTGGGAACGGCAGGACCTGAGCGCACGCTTCGGATCCATGGGGGATCGGTTGTGGCATCTGGCCCGCGGCGAGGACCGGCGGCGCGTCTCGGCCCATGCGCCGGTGAAAAGCATCTCGAATGAGACAACATTCTTTGAGGATACCTCAGATTCAGATGTGCTCGACGGACATATCTGGCGCCTGGCGGAAAAGGTCAGTGACCGCGCAAAGGCCCGGGATCTCGCCGGGCGTGTCGTGACCCTGAAGCTCAAACGCAAAGATCACAGGCTTTTGTCACGGCGTGTATCGTTGCGCGAGGCCACACAAATCGCCGATCGGATCTACCGCACTGCGCGAGATTTGTTTGACCAATCCGGCCCGCANGGNCCCTATCGCTTGATCGGCGTTGGCCTGTCAGATTTGGTGCGCGCAGAGGACAGCGATTTGACAGAGGATCTTCTGGATCCCGATGNCAACACCCGCGCCAGGGCAGAACGGGCGACAGATTCTATTCGGGCAAAATTCGGCAAAGATGCCATCGTGAAAGGACGCTCGTTGCGCTAGGGCTTCACTGCGCCGCGAGCTCCTGCCCCGATTGTCCCAGTCTTGCAATATCCGCGATGACGCCAGCCAGACGGCGCCGGAAGGACTCGAACTCAGCACTCGGCTGAATCCGCGCTTCGTCCATATAAAGGCTGCGATCAATTTCGATCTGCACCGCATGTTGCCCGATCTGCGGTTTGCCATAGCGCCGACTGATAAATGCGCCCGCAAAGGGCGTGTTGCGCGCCACCCGAAATCCAGCCTCCACAAAAGCGCCGTGAATATGCGCCATCAGCGTCTCATCGGCAGCCGCCCCAAAACGGTCGCC
>JGI26082J51739_10003068_pt1 | contig 9969 bp, 8 predicted proteins | sample SaaInl5LU_22_DNA_FD_51739 | JGI IMG/M metagenome (IMG submission 51739)
TAAAACTTAGAAAATATATTTTGGTTGGGCATTCTTTAGGAGGCTATGTTAGTTTGCAACTAGCCAAAAATAATCCTTCTAAAATAAAGGGGTTGTGCTTATTAAATTCAACCTCTAATGAAGATTCTGAAGAACGTAAAAAACTACGTTTTAGAGCTAACAAAATGATACAAAGTAACTTTACCAATATGGTTAGAATGTCTTTTGTGAATTTATTTAGCGAAGCAAATAGAAAAACATTTAAAACAGAAATAAATGCCGCTTTGCAGGAAGCCTTACAAACGCCAATACAAGGTTATATGGCTGCTAACGAAGGTATGCGAATTCGTAAAAATAGCAGTGCAGTTTTGGTTGAAAACAGTTTTAAAAAATTAATTATTACTGGAAAAAAAGACCCAGTTTTAGACTTAGAAACCTCTTTACAAGAGGCTAAAAAAACNAATACTAAAATTNTGNTTTTAAATGGTGGGCACATGAGCCATATTGAAAACAAAGAGGAATTAATTACCGCTTTAAAGGCATTTATAAAATTCTGTTAAGGTTTTATTAAAAACCCAATATTGTAACTTACAATAACTTTAGCTGNAAGAAAAAGTGACNTATAAAAATCAATNAGAAAATTTTATATGTAGATGAATTGCCTTCTCCGTTTGATGTAAGNACTTTAAAAAATGTTCCGTATCTATATAATCAAACAAATCTTTTAAAAACTTACTCCTCTTTCATTCCATTCCAACCTTGNGCTTTTAGCTCAATTTCTTGGTTGGCTCTTGTTACTAGTTGTAAGCCTTGATTTTCTTCTGTAATATGCCCAATAATAGAAAAATTAGGATTGCCTTTTATTTTATCAAAATCGGCAATAGGCACAGTAAATAACAATTCGTAATCTTCACCTCCACTTAAAGCAACCATGGTAGAATCTAATTCAAACTCTTCACAAGTAGAGATTACTTGTGGATCTAAAGGTAATTTGTCTTCATAGACCTTACAACCNACTTTACTTTGTGTACAAATATGAAAAAGTTCTGATGAAATTCCGTCNGAAACATCAATCATNGCAGTAGGTTTTACATCTAACTCTTTTAACAAACCAGCTACATCTTTACGTGCTTCTGGTTTTAATTGACGCTCAATTAAATAGGTATATTTATCTAAATCTGGTTGATTATTTGGGTCTACCTTAAAAACTTGTTTTTCTCTTTCTAACACCTGCAAACCTAAATAAGCTGCACCAACATCACCAGAAACCACAATTAAATCGGTTTCTTTAGCACCATTTCTATAAACAACATTGTCTTTTTCGGCTTTCCCAATAGCGGTTACAGAAAGTAACATTCCTTTGGTAGAAGAGGTGGTGTCTCCACCAATTAAATCTACTTTATAAGTGTCACAAGCTAACTGAATACCTGCATATAATTCTTCAATAGCTTCTAAAGGAAATCTATTAGAAACAGCAATAGAAACCGTAATCTGTTCTGCAGCTCCATTCATCGCATATACATCAGATAAATTAACTATCACAACCTTATACCCTAAATGTTTTAAGGGCATATAACTTAAATCAAAATGCACACCTTCTATTAACAAATCTGTAGTTACCAAAGTTTGTTTGTCTGAAGTCGCTAAAACTGCAGCATCGTCTCCTATTCCTTTTACAGAAGAGGCTTGATTGATTTTAAAATACTGTGTAATATGGTTAATTAAGCCAAACTCACCAAGTTTAGCTAAAGAGGTTTTGCTTTGATTTTTATCTTCTAACATTTTGCAAAGATAGTTACATTTTAAAAAGCTACTAAACACTTTAACACTGTTATTTAAATAATTTAACCATTAAATAGTATTTTTGAGAAATGTAAAAGTTTATGCGATGAAAAAAATTACATTTTCACTCTTTTTTTTAGCCTTTTTAACTGCTGCTCAAACACCTTGTGTTAATGGTTTTGCAGACATATATCCTTGTAATAATTACGATTTACTTTCTCATATTTCTTTGAATACTCTGGCAGGAAATGGTACAGAAGGAAATGATAGTTGGGGTTGGACAGATCCAAATACCCAAAAAGAATATGCTTTAATGGGCATAAACAAAGGGGTTGTTTTTATAGATATTACAAATCCTTTAACTCCAATTATTTTAGGTACTCTTAAAACAAGTACAGTAAATAGTTCTTGGAGAGATATAAAAGTATATAAAGATTATGCATTTATTGTAAGTGAAGCACTTAACCATGGAATGCAAGTTTTTGATTTAAAACGATTAAGAACGGTTACAACTCCTCCTGAAGAATTTAGTGCAGATGTGCATTTTACAGAATTTGGAAGTGCTCATAATATCGTAATTAATGAAGAAAGTGGTTATGCTTATATAGTTGGTGCAAGTAGAAGCTCTACTTATATAGGCGGCCCAATATTTATAAATATTCAAGATCCTTTAAATCCTATATCAGAAGGTGGTTTTGCTGCAGGTGGTTATTCTCATGATGCGCAAGTTGTAACTTATAACGGACCTGATAATGATTATACTGGAAAAGAAATTCTTATTGGTAGNAATGAAAATGAAGTTGTAATTGCAGATGTTTCTGATAAAAATAATCCGAAAGNAATCGCTACAATAAGCTATACCAATGTTAGATATGCTCATCAAGGTTGGTTTACAGAAGATTTTAAATATTTTATTTTAGGTGATGAATTAGATGAACTTAGAGTAGGAAACAATACAAGAACCATTGTTTTTGATTTTACAGATTTAGACAATCCTTTATATCATTTCGATTATGTAGGAAGTAATGCAGCCATAGATCATAACGGATATGTAAAAAACAATATTTATTACCTTGCAAGTTATACTGCAGGTGTTAGAATGATAGATGTTTCTGANGCTACAAACAAAAACTTCACTGAAGTAGGTTATTTTGACACCTATCCTAATAATAACAACACAGCATTTAATGGAGTTTGGAANGTATATCCTTATTTTCCTAGTGGNAATATTATTATTAGTGATATTGATGACGGTTTTTTTGTGATCAGAAAAAGCGGAACTCTTGGATTAGAAAATCAACAACTCAAAAATTCATTTTCTTTATATCCAAATCCAGTATCCGAAAAAGTAACCATCANAATGGCTAATAATAAAACGATTAATAGTGTTCGCGTTTTTTCAATATTAGGTAAAAAAGTANTTGATTTAAANACTATAAACCAATCAGAATACGTTTTAAATACAACCCATTTAAATAAAGGAATATACCTTGTAAAGGTTAATAGTACTCTTATTAAAAAATTAGTTGTTAACTAAACGTATCCATTTTTTCATGAAAAATATCTGTTACATAGTAAGTTTTATTTTTTTATGTAATTGCTCTAAAATGGAGGTTATAGACCCTATAATCATAATTGAAAACACCGCAGAAACAATTACAGCAGAAACTTATGGAGGTTCAAAAAATGATGTCACTCAATCAATCGTAAAAACCAATGATGGTGGCTACGCAATACTTGGCTATACTCAAAGTAATGATGAAGATATTACCACCAAAAATAATGAAGGTTTTGATTTTTGGGTGATGAAATTCTCATCAGAAGATATTTTAATTTGGAGCAAAACCTTTGGAGGTTCAGATGATGATAGAGGAGCAGATATTATTACCACAAATGATGGCGGTTTTGCCCTTTTAGGGTATAGTAAAAGTTCTGATGGAAATGTAACTTCAAATGCAGGCTCACAAGATTTTTGGTTGATAAAAATCTCTGCTGATGGAAACCTTTCTTGGCAAAAAAACTTTGGTTATCCTGGAGCAGATTACGGTACAACTTTACTTCAAACCGATGATAATGGATATTTAATTANGGGTGTTTTAGACGTTACAGCTTCGGGAGGANAAGGAAATTCAAAATCAACTCAAAGACATGCAGGTGGTGATATCTGGGCTATAAAACTTAACGTTTCTGGAGATTTAGAATGGAGTAAATACTATGGAGGTTCTTTTACAGAAACCCCTTTTGGTGTTGTAAAAACTGAAGATAATAGTTTTATTATTGCTGGTTCTTCAGATAGTAATGATGTAGATATTACCAATAATAAAGGAAGTTATGACTTTTGGATTTTAAAAATTTCTAATGACGGAACTTTACTTTGGGAAAAAAATTATGGAGGCTCAGAAATTGATGAGCCAAGAGGAATAACAGCAACAAATGACGGCAATTTTATGATTGTTGGCGATACAAGAAGTTCTGATAAAGATATTACAAATAATAATGGAGCTGCAGATTTATGGATGCTAAAAATAAATGCTGATGGAGGTTTAATTTGGCAAAAAACAATTGGCGCTACTAGTTTTGATGTGGCTCGATCAATTTCTAAAACACAAGACAACGGATTTGTAATTTCTGGAAGTTCACGAAGTTCTGATGCAGGTTTTACCAATAAAGGACAAAACGATGCTTGGGTTCTAAAAGTAAATGCATTAGGAGAAATAGAGTGGCAAAAACTTGTAGGTGGTTCTAAAATTGATTTTCTATATGANGCTGTAGAACTCAACAATAAAAACATAATTGCAGTAGGAGAAAGTAGTAGTTCTAATGGAGATATTCCAGAAAATAAAGGTTTTACAGATGCATTAATCATCAACATAAAATAAAAAAATGAAAAAAATTATAGGTTTCATATTCATTATTGTAATCACTTTTAGTGGTTGTAAAGCAGAATTAAATTGCTGTGAAAATATAAAAACCGTTAATGTTACCCTAAATTTTACGCATAATTGGGACGGTGTTCCTGTAACATCATCAGATTTTAAAATATTTAAATTCATTAATAAAAACGGAGAATTAATAAGTATTGAGCGCCTAAGATATGTGGTTTCTAATATTAATATTGGTGATTTAAATAATAATTATCAATTAATAAATGTTGGTGATAACACTGGGTTAGAAATCGAATTTAATCAAGTTCCTTCAGGAAATCAACAATTAAAATTTACTTTCGGTTTTTCTGATACAGACAATACAGATGGCATTTATNAAGATTTAAATTCGGTAAACTTTAATGTTCCAGAAATGTTAGGTGGTGGCTATCATTACATGCAATTTGATGGGAAGTATTTAGACACAAACAATCAGGAATCTGGTTTTAACTATCACGCAATTAGAGCTGTAGATAGAACAGACCCCAATANTTTAAAATTCGAAGACACTTCTTTTGAGGTAGATTTAGGGGCTATCGACTTAAAAGAAAATACAACCATAGAAATTAACGTAAACCTAGCAGAGTGGTTTAAAAACCCCAATACATGGGATTTAAACCAACTAAATACGGTTTTAATGCCCAATTTTGAAGCCCAGAAATTAATGAGTGCCAATGGAAAATCGGTTTTTTCTTTAGGAAAAGTAGGTTCGTAAAAAACATCTCGATACAAAATTATTGAAAAAAGAATTTCACTCGATGTGGCATAATAATTATATATTGTCAAACATTATTTTATAAATATTATAATCATGGGCTGTCAGTTCGAGTGAATTTTCGAAGTATGAAAAAATTTGTATCGAGAACTATTAAATTATGAGAAAAAAATATCTGTTTTTATGTACATTTCTCCTTCTGATGAATTGCGCATCAAAAGAAGATGAAATGTATTCGCCTGTTCCATACAAGTTAGAAATACCAACTCTTTTTGCAAATAAATTAATTGCACCAATAATACCTGTAGACAACCCATTAACAAAAGAAGGTGTTGCTTTGGGTAAAAAGTTGTTTTTCGATAAAATACTCTCTGGTAATGATGCCCAGTCTTGCGCAAGTTGTCATCAACCACAAAACGCATTTTCAAATAATCAGCAGTTTAGTTTAGGCATTGATAAAAAATCAGGAACCAGAAATGCCATGCCTTTATTTAATTTAGCCTGGAATTTCGACGAACTTTTTAATTGGGATGGAAAAGAATTCAGCCTAGAAAATCAAGCTTTTGAGCCTGTTACAAATCCTATAGAAATGCACGAAAACTGGATAAATGTTGTTCAAAAATTAGAAAATCATCCAGAATATCCAGCGTTATTTTTACAAGCTTTTGGTAGCTCAAACATAGATTCAACTCTAGTAACCAAAGCTATTGCACAATTTGAAAGAACGTTAATTTCTGGCAATAGTAAGTTTGATAAATACTTATTAAGAGAAGCAACGTTAACTACTGAAGAAGAAAATGGTTTCAATATTTTTATGGACGAAGCTAAGGGAGATTGTTTTCATTGCCATGGAAGCAACAACAATCCCCTTTGGACAGATAACAAATTTCATAACAATGGTATAGATACCAATTTTACAGATCTAGGTTTGGGTGCAGTTACTGGAGACCCAAATGACAATGGTAAATTCAAATCGCCATCTATTAGAAATTTAGCTTACACAGCCCCATATATGCATGATGGTAGATTTGCTACTTTAGAAGAGGTAATCAATCACTACTCAGAAGGTTTGCAAAGATCGTCAACTATAGATCCTTTAATGAAAAAAGTAAATCAAGGTGGTGTAGGGTTATCTCCCAAAGAAAAAGCAGATTTAAAAGCTTTTTTACTTACACTTTCTGACCCTTCTTTTCTCAACAATCCTAGTTTTAAAGAATAATCAATAAAACCAATAACAACATCGTTTTTGATAATGAAAGTTCTGTGTTTTTCTACGACTTATATTGTATATTTGCACTCAATTTAGATTTAATCTATTTAAAATTATGATAAAAGTTTCAGACACGGCAAAGAAAAAAGTCATAGAACTTATGGAAGATGATGGCTTTGACGCAACTAAAGACTATGTTAGAGTTGGCGTAAAAAGTGGTGGTTGTTCAGGTTTATCTTACGATCTAACTTTTGATAACAAAAAAGGTGAAGACGATAAAATTTTTGAAGAAAACAACGTAAGGCTTATTGTAGATAAAAAAAGCTTTTTATATTTAGTAGGCACCACTTTAGAATATTCTGGAGGTTTAAACGGAAAAGGTTTTGTATTTAACAACCCAAATGCCAATAGAACCTGTGGTTGTGGGGAATCTTTTAGTTTGTAAAAGCCCTTCCTAACCTTCCCAAAGGGAAGGAATTTAAAAATTGAAATAGAATTATGAGTAAGTACACAGAAGAACAACTAGAAGAAGAATTAAAAACACAAGAATATAAATACGGTTTTTATACAGATATAGAAAGCGATACATTTCCTATTGGTTTAAATGAAGATGTTGTGAGAGCAATTTCTAAAAAGAAAAACGAACCAGAATGGATGACTGAATGGCGTTTGGAAGCTTTTAGAGTTTGGGAACAAATGGAAGAACCAGAATGGGCAAATGTACATTATGAAAAACCAAAATTTCAAGATATTGCCTATTACTCTGCNCCCAAAAAGAAACCTAAATTAAACTCTTTAGATGAGGTAGATCCAGAATTGTTAGACACCTTTAAACGTTTAGGAATTTCTATAGACGAACAAAAAAAATTAGCCAATGTTGCTGTAGACATTGTTATGGATTCAGTTTCTGTAGCTACTACGTTTAAGAAAACACTAGCAGAAAAAGGGATTATCTTTATGCCAATTTCTGAGGCAATACAAGAATATCCAGAATTGGTAAAAAAATATTTAGGTACAGTAGTACCAACTACAGACAATTTTTATGCAGCATTAAACTCGGCTGTTTTTTCTGATGGCTCTTTCTGTTACATTCCAAAAGGCGTTAAATGTCCGATGGAATTATCTACTTATTTTAGAATAAACGAAGGTGGAACAGGACAGTTTGAAAGAACTTTAGTGGTAGCAGATAAAGGAAGTTATGTTTCCTATTTAGAAGGGTGTACAGCTCCAATGCGTGATGAAAATCAATTACATGCCGCAGTTGTAGAATTAATAGCCTTAGATGATGCAGAAATAAAATATTCTACAGTACAAAACTGGTATCCAGGAAACAAAGAAGGTAAAGGTGGTGTTTACAATTTTGTAACTAAAAGAGGTTTGTGCGAAAACAATGCAAAAATTTCTTGGACACAAGTAGAAACAGGTTCTGCTGTTACCTGGAAATATCCTTCTTGTATTTTAAAAGGAAACAATTCTGTAGGCGAGTTTTACTCAATTGCAGTAACCAACAACCATCAACAAGCAGATACTGGTACCAAAATGATTCATTTAGGTAAAAACACTAGGTCTACCATTATATCTAAAGGTATTTCTGCAGGACAATCTCAAAACAGTTATAGAGGGTTGGTTCAAATAAATTCTAGAGCAGAAAATGCCCGTAATTTTTCACAATGTGATTCTTTATTGATGGGAAATGCCTGTGGTGCGCACACATTTCCATACATAGAAGCAAAAAATAAATCTGCACAAATAGAACACGAAGCAACTACCAGTAAAATTGGTGAAGACCAATTATTTTACTGCAACCAACGTGGAATTGATACAGAAAAAGCAATTGCTTTAATTGTAAACGGTTTTAGTAAAGAAGTATTAAACAAATTACCAATGGAGTTTGCTGTAGAAGCACAAAAATTATTAGAAATCAGTTTAGAAGGTTCTGTAGGATAAAAAATTAAAATTTNTATCTGTTTAATTGTTTAACCGTTAAATCGTTTAAATAGTTAANATTAAAAATACCATTACACACATAAACATTTACACGATTACACATAAATACCATGTTAAAAATAGAAAATTTAAAAGCAGAAATAGACGGAAAAGCAATCTTAAAAGGATTGAATATAGAAGTAAAAGCTGGTGAAGTACATGCAATTATGGGACCAAATGGTGCTGGAAAAAGTACGTTGGCTAACGTTATTGCTGGTAAAGAAGAATATGAAGTNACAGAAGGTTCTATAGAACTAAATGAAGAAGATATTAGCGAGCTAGCTCCAGAAGAAAGAGCACATAATGGTGTGTTTTTATCGTTTCAATACCCAGTAGAAATNCCTGGTGTTTCTGTAACNAACTTTATAAAAACGGCTATTAACGAAACTAGAAAAGCAAAAGGATTAGAAGACATGCCTGCCAAAGACATGTTAAAAATGATTCGTGAAAAATCTGAATTATTAGAAATAGATCGTAAATTTTTAGGTCGTTCTTTAAACGAAGGATTTTCTGGTGGAGAGAAAAAACGTAACGAAATCTTTCAAATGGCCATGTTAGAACCAAAATTAGCCATTTTAGANGAAACAGATTCTGGTTTAGATATNGATGCTTTACGTATTGTNGCCAACGGTGTTAACAAACTAAAATCTAAAGATAATGCCGTAATTGTAATTACACATTACCAGCGTTTGTTAGATTATATTGTACCAGATTTTGTACATGTTTTACACGATGGAAAAATAGTAAAAACAGGAGACGCTTCTTTAGCTTTAGAATTAGAAGCAAAAGGGTATGATTGGATTAAAGAATTAGCGTAACTAATTCTTATTCAAAATTTAATATTTAAGGTTGTAAAACTTTGAATAAAAAAATTTAAACTTTGAACAATAATATGGAATTACAAGATAAATTACTATCATCTTACGTAGCATTTGAAAATCATGTAGATGTAAATTCTGATGTACATGAAATACGCTCTGAGGCACTACAAAATTTCGAAAAAGTAGGTTTTCCTNCAAGAAAACTAGAAGCTTGGAAATACACTTCTTTAAATTCTGTTTTAAAGCAAGATTACAGTTTATTTCCNAGTAAAGTAGAAGCTATAGAATTAGCAGATGTAAAAAAATACTTTATCCACGAAATAGATGCGTATAAAATTGTTTTTATCAATGGTAAATACAGTTCTTTTTTATCGCAAACTACACACGAGCATTACGATGTTTGTTTGATGTCTTCTGCATTAACAAACCCAAAATACAAAGCTGTCATAGATAAGTATTTTAACAAAATTGCCAAACAAGATAATTTAACATCTTTAAATACAGCTTTTGCTACAGAAGGTGCTTATATTAATATTCCTAAAAATACAGAGG
>JGI26082J51739_10003069_pt1 | contig 9968 bp, 10 predicted proteins | sample SaaInl5LU_22_DNA_FD_51739 | JGI IMG/M metagenome (IMG submission 51739)
ACGTTGGTTGTAAATGTAGCATCATCTGCTACTTTTAAAAATTTTACGCTGTTATTTGCTTGTAAAGCAGCATCTATGGCTGTTTGGTTTACTGCCAATTGTACAGAGCCAATAGCACCTTTTTCTATAATTTTCCAAGTTCTAGCAAGTGTTTTTTCTTCTGCACAAATAAACTCAGACGTTATTGTATTTGCAGCAGCCAAACTTCCATTATTATTTCCCCAAACTAAAAAATCTTTGTTTTTAGCAAATGAACTTGTGTTTGCTGTATTCGCTGCTTTTATTTCAGATAAACCAATAGTTATAATTGCATCTGAATTTACAGATTTAGATTGTTTTTGATTGAGTGCCATTGCATCATCTCTACCAATACCAGCAACATCATTATGAAACGTATTTTCAGAATCCCATACTTTTGTTGTTTGATCTGATAAAATATAGTCTCCTTCNTTAACACCGCCCAAAACTACTTCGTTTAAAACAGCATCTTTGTCGGTGTCATTAGACAGAGTAAATCCGTATTTTATAGCTAAATAACTCTCTATTTGCTTTCTTTTTATATCAGAATTAGCATCACTAAATAACAATATTTCTGCAATACTACCATCTAAATATCTACTGGTATTTGTTCTATCTTTGGCTATAACGTAGGTATGACTATCATTAGATATGTTTGCAGTAAATATATTTGAAATTAATTCATAATTATCTGGTCTATCATGGGTAATTAATACAGTGCTTTCTCCATTTACCCGGCCAGCTCCATTTCTAACTTCTAATGGTGTAAAGTTGGTATTATACAAATCAGTATCACTGAATCCTCCATGACCAATACCATGTCCATCATTATTTGTTAGAGGTGTTATGTATGGAATTGTTGATACATCTTTATAGACAATGTACATAGATCTTGGATTTAAATTACCCGTAAAACTTAGATAATCTTCTTCTGATGGAGTAAACGTTACAACTTGATTAAAATTTAAATTATTTGTTGTAATACTATTATTAGGAGAATTGAACCCTGCAAAATCTGCATTTGATACAGATTGATCTTCCCATGTTGTTACACTTGCCCCCCCAACAACACCAATATCTGAACGTAACCACAAAGTATTATTTAATACTCCCATAGGCACTGCATTTTCAATGGCATCTCTAAAATCAAGATCTCCAGAAGTGTTTACATCAGAATCGGTATCAGACAAATCGGTTGCAGGTAAATCTATTTCGTCATTTACATCAAAACCATCAGTAACATTTAAGCCTTCAAAATTATCATCTAAACCATCATTATCTGAATCTACACCGCTAGAGCTGTTGTCTGAATCCCAGTTTTCTTCAATATCTGGAGTATTATCATTATCTGAGTCTGTATCAATATAGTCTGGAATACCATCTGGGGTAGTTTCAGAATCTACCGGAATCATATTTTCTGTGCCTTGGGCTGTTTCATACACATCATCTAAACCATTAGAGTTTACATCTGTTATACCGATACCCATTCCCGATGGCGAAATATATCCTAAAGTAGTTTGCGCTTCTACATTATCAGGAATACCATCATTATCGGTGTCTATATCTAAGCTATTAATGTAACCATCACCGTCTGAATCTAACAACAAGGTTGCTTCTGCTAATATATCTGTAGCAGAAAACACCACGTTACTAGAATATCTTACAGCATCTATCAAACCAATATAATTCCCATCAACAAGAGCAGAATTAGTTGCAATCTCGCCTCCTAAACCTCCATCATTAGCATGGTTTGGTATGATTGTAAACTTATCACTTCTATCATGACTAGAGGCTACACCATCTATATACAGAGAAAGTACCCCGTTATTAAATGTAGCAGCAATATGATGCCACAAGCCATCTAAACGCAAATTTGCAGGGTGTTGATGCTCTATTCTGTTTTCATTTTGATTACCACCATTTCTAGCCGTAAGCTTAAGAATTGTATTGTCTAACCAAACCGTTAATCCATTAGTAGCCCCCCCTTCATCAAAAATAATTTTATCTCCTGTTAGATTAGCTGGTTTTATCCAAGCAGAAAAACTAATTGTTGTAGTTTCAGACTCCATAAAACCTCCATCTACACTATACACTACATAATTATTGCCATTAAAACTTGCCGAATAAGATCCTTCTATAGCATCTGTGCTAAAAGTAACCATAGGAGAGGAAGAAGCTGTTGCGTTATGAATACCAAAAGCATCATCTGTAGTATTATTTAGAGGCCAATAGGCTTCTGGTGTAGTAACAAGTGTTAGATTAACTGGGGTAGTGGCTTGGTTTTCTCTTATATCTATAATACCATCATTGTCATCATCTATATCTTCAATATCTATAATACCATCACTATCTGTATCTGTTGTAGACGCAGCTTTTAAAAAATAAGAAAACTCTTTGAATTTGGTAGTGTTTGTTTTAGGAGAAATTATTGCTTTTTTTTGCTTTCCTTTTTTAAAATTCGTTAATGAATTTTTTTTTCGTTCGTTTTCACACTAGTTTGTGCATAAGACCCAAAAGATATAAAAAAAATAAAAAAGTATATTTTTCCTTTCAAAGTTTTATAAGGTGAAAGCATATTTTTAATTTAAAAATTATGAAGGAAACCAATACAAATATATGAATTTTTTAAAAAAAGAACTGTATTTTCTATAAAAAACCCTTTAAAACTAATTAAAATTACGTTCTTTTTTTAATTTTTCGTATGCATTTTGAATTTGCAAAAACTTGTCTTGTGCGCCCTTTAAATGTTCTTCTCCTAGGTCTTGTAATTTATCTGGATGGTATTTTTTAGCCATTTTTCGATAGGCTTTTTTCACCTCGTCATTACTGGCAGATTTTGTAATTTCAAGAATTTTATAAGCATTGTCTGCACTGTCAAAAAACATGGCTTTTATAGATTCAAAATCATGTAGATTGATATTTAAATAACCGGCAATTTTCTTAATTTCATTAACCTCTACTTCGGTAACATGTTCATCTGCTTTTGCTATACCAAATAAAAAATGTAGCAATTGCAAACGAGATGCGTGCGGCATGTGCTGCCGTATTTGTGCACACACTTGATATGCAGAAATGTCTTTTTTAATAATTCCTTTAAACAATTTAAACGCATTATTGGCACGTTCTTTTCCGTACATACCCACAAACTGAGTTCTTACAAAATTAAGTTCTCGCTGATCTATTTTACCGTCTGCCTTAATAATTACAGAAGCTAAGATTAGTAAACTAATTTCAAAATCGCCAGATTGTGAGTTTCTATTTCCTGTTTTTTTTTGGTTTTCTTGAAATTCTTTTAGAAGATCTTCTTTAGAAAATCCGTCTACAAAACTACCTACAGCAAAACCAATTATACTTCCTATAGGTCCGCCCAACGTAAATCCTAATCCTGCTCCTAACCATTTGGTAAAACTTGCCATTTCTTGTATTTTTTTGGCGCTAATTTACAAAGTTCTAAAGTTAAGGACGTGTTTTTTACAATTATTTATGGTAATTGAAAAATTCTAGATTTCGTGAAGGATTGTAGCAATTGTTTGAGCTCTCACGCTTTTTTACGTGAAGCGAGTGCGAAAATCCTGACGATTTTTTAAGTAATTTTATAAAGCGATAGCGGAGTAAAATTACTTAAAAATGGGCACGTCCAAAAAAATTAGGGTATCAATTTTATTAATGTTTGCATTAGAAGTTCTCTATAAGTTTCAGTTGAAATTTGCAAAACAAATTCTTATATTTGCATTTTAAATAGATAAAATATGTATCCAGAAGAATTAGTAAAACCAATGCGTGACGAGTTAGTGAATGCAGGCTTTAAAGCTTTATATACCAGTGACGATGTTACTGAAGCAATGTCATTAAAAGGAACTACTTTAGTTATGGTTAACTCTGTGTGCGGTTGTGCTGCAGGTACTGCAAGACCAGGTGCAATTGCATCTTTACAGGCAGATAAAAAACCTACAAATTTAACAACTGTTTTTGCAGGTGTAGAAAAAGAATCTACACAAAAAGCAAGAGAATTTATGGTACCTTTTCCGCCGTCTTCTCCTGCAATTGCCTTATTTAAAGATGGTAATTTAGTGCACATGTTAGAGCGTCATCATATAGAAGGTAGATCTGCTCAAATGATTGCGCAGAATTTAGCACAAGCTTACGAAGAGTTTTGTTAATCTTATAAATCCTTTCTAAAAAAAGGAACTTTAAAATAATATTCGATAAAAACCACGCAATTTGCGTGGTTTTTTTACTTTTACTAAAACATAACACATTATGCCATCTATACATTCTACCTATTCTAAAGAAGAACTTGTTAAAAAATTAAAAACTCAGAAAAAATTATTGATCCTAAAAATTGGTGTTATAATTTTATTGGGGGTTTTGGCTGTAATCAGTACTTATGAGAATGGAGTTTCTTTTACTACATTTTTACCATTATTTTTTATTCCGATGGCAATTTATATGTACATGGAGTATAATAGAATTAAAAATGAACTTGTTAAAAGAAAATAATGACAGATAAAGATAGCGTCTTAAAAAATACTGAAGCTTTTGTAAAAAAAACACTTAAAAATGCTGAGGGAGGGCATGACTGGTTTCATATACAAAGAGTATTAAATAATGCCAAACTAATTGCTAAAACTGAAGATGTTGACGAATTTGTTGTTGCTTTAGGTGCGCTGTTACACGATATTGCAGATGCTAAGTTTTATGATGGTGATGAAACTATTGGCCCGAAAATGGCAAGAGAATTTTTAGAAAAAGAGCAGGTAAACGAAATAACTATTTTACACATCGAAAACATTATCAATTTTATTTCTTTTAAATCTTCATTGTCTTCTGGTGTAAAATTTACTTCTCCTGAGTTAGATGTAATTCAGGATGCAGATAGATTAGACGCTATTGGTGCTATTGGTATTGCTCGATGTTTTAATTATGGTGGCTTTAAAAAAAGGGCCTTATATGATCCAGAAATTGCTCCTAATTTAAAAATGACTAAAGAGGAGTATAAAAAATCTACTGCTCCAACTATCAATCATTTTTATGAAAAATTGTTATTATTAAAAGATAAAATGAACACTAAGACAGGAAAGCAAATTGCAACAAATAGGCATTTGTTTATGAAGCAATTTTTAGATCAATTCCATAACGAATGGAATGGTATTAGCTAAGGTAAAGACTACTCTGATTTTGCGACTTCTAAAGCCGTAATTTTAAATTCTAACTCTTTTAATTTTTTCCCTTTTTCAATAATTTCGTCTACTGTTAAGGTGCTGCTTGCATTGATCTCATTTAAAATCTTATTGCTTTTAAAGGTATAATATTCTAACACTTTATCAATAGTATTTTGCATCTGTTTACTGAATTAAGTTTAACATTTCATTTCTATATTTAGAAGCTGGCTTGCCTGTAAATTCTTTGAATAATTTATTAAAGTGAGAAAAGTTATTAAAACCACATTCAAAAGATACATCTGCAATACTTATATTACTTTCAGACAATAGTTTTGTAGCATGTACAACTCTATATTCGTTTACTAATTTTGTAAATGTTTTAGAGGTTGTTTTTTTAAAAAACCTGCAAAAAGCTGGCACTGTCATACTTACCAAGTCTGCAATTTCTTCTAAAGCAATGTGTCTTGTAAAATTATCATTAATGTGTTTAAAAACAACATCTATCTTCTCATTATCTTGTGGCTGAGCCTCAAATGCAAAACCATCTGCATTTAAAAGTGTATAGTCTTCTGCTTTAGAAAGAGTATGAAGTATTTCTAGTAAAATTAATATTTGTTTAAACCCTTTTTTTTCTGAAATTTTTTCAATCTTTAGCCCTACTTTTTGTTTTGTTTTCACGCCAAAAAGTATGCCTTTTTTTGCCTTTTCAAACAAAATACTAATAGGTTTCATTTCTGGGACATCAAAAAAAGCTTTTCCTAAAAATTCGGGAGTAAACTGTATCAGTGTTTCCGAACCATTTGTAGTTAAACGATCTGTAAAACCATTATGAGGTAAATTAGAACCTATTAACAACAATTGACTATTATTAAAATAAGACAAATGGTTGCCTATATGTCGTTTTCCTTTTCCCTTATTTACGTATACTAATTCTATTTCTGGATGAAAATGCCAAAATGCTTTTATCTGCTTTAAAAACTCTGTATGCTTTTTTACCAAAATTGAACTTCCAAAATCTGGACTAATTTTTTCTAAAGTTGGTTTTTGGTGTATCATTCTATATAATTTAGTTACAAAGTTACAATACAAAAATAAAAGAAAGTGTATAAAATTACCAAAATTATATACCATATTAACAGGTAGTGTGATTTTATTCTGCATATGTGATAATTTAGAATATAAATTTGCCAATTCTGATGTTTTCTTGAGTTTACTTTTCAACTAATTTTGCCTTGTAATAAAACATCAAAAAATTAAAAAAATGAAAACGTTAAAAAAAATCAGCTTTGCAGTATTATTAGTTTTTGCAATAAGCACATCTGCATCAGAGAAAGAAACAAGCCTTGACAATTCTAAAAACGTTAAAGTTGAATTCAAAAATGTTAAAAAAGGACATACAATTGTAATTAAAGACAATAGTGGTGTTTTAATTTATTCTGGTAAAGTTAAAACCTCAGGTAATTATGCAAAAGTGTTTAATTTCTCTGCATTAAACGACGGATTATACACTGCAGAATTAAATAAAGATTTCGAAATTATAATTAAAACACTTTCTATTAAAGACGGAACTGTTACAATATCAGAAAATACTACCGAAAAAATATTTAAGCCTGTAATTAGAAACTCGAAAAACATCTTGTATGTTTCTAAATTATCTTTTAACAATAAACCACTTAAAGTTGTCATATACTTTAACGATGAAATTATTTTATCTGAAACAGTAGAAGGATCAAAAAAATTAGAAAGAATTTATAAATTATCAAACAACGAAACTGGCACTTACAGGGTAGTTGCTAGTTCTGATAATAGAACATACGTAAAAGAAATTTTACTATAAAATTTAATTAGTTAGTTAGTGCATCAAAGTATTACCGTAATTTGATGACAAAAAGCGAGCCTTATCAGACTCGCTTTTTTTATGCCTATTATTCAAATTTTGGTTTTCTTTTATTTAAAAAAGCTGTGGTACCTTCTTTAAAATCAGGTGTTTCAAAACATGCACCAAAAGCTTCTACTTCTACATCATACCCATTCTCATCATTATTAAACCCAGAATTTACTGCTTTAATTGCAGCACCAATTGCAGATGAAGAATTTCTTATAATTTTATTTGCAATACTCTCAGCAAAAGAAAGCAACTCATTTAAAGGCACAACGTGATTTACCAAACCAATGTATTTGGCTTCTTCTGCAGAAATCATCCCCGCAGTCATGATTAATTCGAACGCTTTTCCTTTACCAACCAATTGCGGCAAACGCTGTGTGCCGCCATAACCTGGTATTACCCCTAAAGAAACCTCTGGCAAACCCATTTTTGCGTTATCAGACGCTATCCTAAAATGGCAAGCCATCGCGAGCTCTAAACCGCCACCTAAAGCAAAACCATTGATTAGTGCAATGACAGGTTTCGATAAGTTTTCTATATAGTTAAAAAGTGTTTCGTGTCCTATCTGTGCAAGTTCTGCTCCTTTTGAAGATGTAAAATGCGCAAATTCGGCAATATCTGCACCAGCAACAAACGCTTTTTCTCCGCTACCAATTAACAAAATTACTTTTATAGAGTTCTCTGATTCTAAAATAGTAAAAGCCTCACTTAATTCTTGTATNGTAAGTTTGTTTAAAGCATTTAATTTTTTTGGACGATTTATGGTAATCGTTGCAATTCCTTTTTCTGCGGATACTAATATGTTTTCGAAATTCATTGTTCTATTTTTTAATCTTTAAAACTCACTAAAGATGATAATTAATTATTTATGTTTTCGGGATAATTACACTAAAAACAGTACCAATACCTTCTGTTGAAGTAAAAGAAATTGAACCATCATAAGCTTCTATAATATTTTTAATCATTGCTAAGCCTAAACCCATTCCACTACTTTTAGTTGTAAATTTTGGCTCGAAGATTAGATCTTTTACGTTTTCTGAGATCCCTTTACCATTATCAGAAACTATAATTTTTATTCGATTTCCTTCGGATAAAACGGTTACTTCTATCTGCGGATTTTTTATATTCTCTATAGCCTGATTTGCATTTTTAACCAAGTTTGTTACTATTCTAATCAATTGTGTTTTATCTAGATTGGCAAATAATTCTTGCTCTTTTGGGAGGTAATTTATGTAATCTTCATTAAAAATATCTAGAGCCATTTTTACCACACCAATTACTTCTATTTTTTCTCTTTTTTGAGTTGGCATTTTTGCAAAATCAGAAAATGCAGAAGCAATCGAACTCATAACATCTATTTGCTGAATTAAAGTTTCGCTATATTCTGCCAATTTCTCTTTAGAGTTGGCGTCTTTTGGATCAAATTTTCGTTCGAAACTTTGAACTGTCAAACGCATAGGAGTTAACGGGTTTTTAATTTCGTGGGCAACTTGTTTTGCCATTTCTCGCCAAGCTTGTTCTCGCTCACTTTTTGCTAATTTAACGGCACTTTCTTGCAACTCATCAATCATACTATTGTAGGCTTCAACCAAAACTTCAATTTCTGTACTTGCATTGTTTAGGATAATTTTTTCATTACGCTTGTTTAATCGCGTTTGCTGCATTTTATCAGAAATGGTTTTAATTGATCTAGTTATATAACTAGACAAAAAATAGGCAAACGAAATTGCAATTAAAAACATTAATATATAGACTATTCCTAACCTTAAAATAAACTCTTTTAACTCTTTTTCTATTTCAGAATTATCTTGGGTAAATTGCAATTCTAAAATACCAATTCTATTAAATTTTGCATCATGAATGTATGAATATGAAGACTGATAACCAATACCATTTTGTTCGCTAGCTTTTAAAATTTTATGGTTCGAATTCTGAGACAACTCTTTAATAATATCTTTTGGTATAGGTGGCACCTCAATTTTTTCGAAAGCTGCAGCAATAGATGTCTTTAATAAGTTACCTTTAAGATCATAAATAGAAATATTTAAACTATTAATTGTAGATATCTCATAAATACGCTCTTTAAAGATTTTAGCTAAATTTTCTGTATTTACTTGATACGTAGTTTTACTTTTTAACTCGAGCTCTATGGTTTGTTTTGTTGTAGACTCTTTTCGTTCGAAACGCTGAATGTTATAATCTTTGGTTTGCTCGTCATATTGATAAACTGTAACTACCAATATTAGTATAGATGCCAATAAAACCAATAGAATCATCGATAAAAAAATACGAATTCTTAAAGATATATTTTTAAAACCAATCAAACTTTATACTTTATTTATGTTAAAAATTTATTTACAAGTGTTTAAAGTTACAACTTATTTAGTTCATTTAATGCCTCTTTAAATGCTAATGGTGTGTTAATATTTCGAATTAATGCATCCTCTACTTCAATAATTTCAACATCAGAATTGATTAACATTTTTCTTGGACACGAATATCCTTGCGCTAAATATTGTAATAAAACAGGATACGCTTTTGGTTCGTAAATTGTAATTAATGGTTCTACAAATTCCTTCTCTTTTCCTTTAATTGCCGTGGCTACTTTTGCTGGATTTCTATTTTTTAACAACAACTGAATTACGTCTTCATCTACAAAAGGAACATCTGTTGCCATTACCAACCAAGCCGAATTTGGGTCTTTCTGAAACGCAGAACAAATGCCCCCAAAAGGGCCTAAGTTTAGAAAAACATCTTGAATTTCTTGAGATTTCTCCGCTGTGCTAGAAATGACATCGATTTCCTTTTTGTCACTTTGAGCGTAGTCGAAAGGTCTAACTGAATAAAACGTTTCCAAATTATTGTTTTCTAACAACTCTTTTACATGTTCTTTTTGTGGTTTA
>JGI26082J51739_10003071_pt1 | contig 9964 bp, 9 predicted proteins | sample SaaInl5LU_22_DNA_FD_51739 | JGI IMG/M metagenome (IMG submission 51739)
CTGGCGATTCGCCAGAGCATTGCCGCGGGTGTAAACATCACCTACAAGGTGTTGTACAACGACGCGGTGGCCATGACTGGCGGACAGCGTATCGGTGAGCGGCAAGAGGGCCACACCGTACTGCAAATTGCTGGCAGTGTGACGGCAGAGGGCGCCACCGAGGTGGTGGTGGTAACTGACGAACCCGAGAAGTATGCGGGCGCTGCGCTTCCCAAAGGGGTTGATGTTAAACACCGCGATGAACTCGAGCGGGTGCAAATCGCGTTTCGAGAGAAGTCCGGAACCACGGTCATTATTTACGACCAAACCTGTGCCACCGAAAAGCGCCGTCGTCGCAAGCGCGGTACCCTGACGGATCCTGACGTGCGTGTCGTTATCAACGAAGCTGTCTGCGAAGGCTGCGGCGATTGTGGCGTGCAGAGTAATTGCTTGTCTATCGAGCCGTTAGAGACGCCGTTGGGTCGCAAGCGCACGATTAACCAAAACTCTTGTAACAAGGATCAGAGTTGCGTGAAAGGGTTTTGCCCTAGCTTTGTGACGCTGAAGGGCGCGGATAGCTCGCGCCGCGTGCAGGAAGCCCGGCCGCAGGCGGCTGCGCTGGTGGCGCCAGAGCCGCGCTCAGAGCAGTTACCCGTTCCTAATTCCCTAGGCACCGATGCCCCGTGGCGTATTCTCGTTGCGGGTGTGGGTGGTACCGGGGTAATTACCATCGGCCAGTTAATTGGCATGGCAGCCCACATGGAGTCAAAGGGCGTGGTCACGCTGGACTCTGCGGGGCTGGCGCAAAAAGGTGGGGCAACCTGGAGCCATATCACCATCGCACGCGACCAAGACACCTTGCATGCCACGCGGGTAGACGCGGCCGCGGCCGACCTCGTGTTGGGCTGTGACCCCGTGGTAACGGCAAGCAAAGAAACCATGTTGCGTATGCACGCGTCACGCACCCATGTGGCGCTGAATGGCCACAGTGCGCCCACGGCGGCGTTTGTGCAGAACACCGATTGGCAAAACCCAGCGCAGGCCTGTGCCGCGCAAATTGCTGCGGCGGTGGCGCCCGGTGATTTGCAGACGTTTGATGCCGAGCAGGTGGCGACCCAGTTGCTAGGTAACAGCTTGTTCGTCAATCCAGTGGTGTTGGGCTTCGCGTGGCAAAAGGGCTGGATCCCGTTGAGTGAAGCCTCCTTGTTGCGTGCCTTTGAGTTGAATGGCGTGCAGGTGAAGGCCAACCAAACGGCGTTTGCATGGGGGCGTCGTTGCGCCCACGACTGGGCCGACGTACAGGCTGAATTGGCCGCGCTCAAGGCGGCGCGTACGCCCGCCCAACCCGTCACTTGGGTGCAACAAAGTAGCTTGGAAGGGGTGATTGGCCTGAGGGTCAACTTGCTGACGGCCTATCAAGATGCGGCTTACGCTGCGGACTATGCGGCGCGTGTTAGCGCGGTTCAGGCGGCTGAGTCGGCGGTTCTGGCACCTGGAAAAACCTTGGCGCTGACGCGTGTTGTCGCTGAGCAGTTGTATCGCGTGATGGCGATCAAAGACGAGTATGAGGTGGCACGCTTGCACCGAGACCCTGCTTTTAATGCGCGACTAAAAGCCACATTTGGAGATCAATTTAAGCGGGAATACCATTTGGCGCCGCCAATAATTGGCAAAAAGGACGCCTCTGGTCGCCCGGTTAAGTCACAGTTTGGTGGTTGGATGATGCCGGTTTTTGGTGTCTTGGCGCGCTTGCGCTTCCTGCGTGGAACGGCTTTGGATATCTTTGGCTTGACTGAGGAAAGAAAAAGTGAGCGCGCACTTCGCGCCGACTATATGGCGCTAGTGGCGCGCATAAGCAAGGGCTTAACGCCTGAGCGACACGCGCTGGCCGTCGAGTTGGCCACGGTGGTCGCCAACGTGAAGGGCTTTGGCCATGTGAAGGCTCGCAATATGGCCGCAGCACGGGCCCGCTGGGACAGTTTGCTGTCGCAGTGGACTGACGCTTAAACGGGGCATCACCGCCATTGTCCAGTTGCCCCCGCCCTCACCGTACAATGCGCAGTGGCAGGTACGGTATTCAACTGTGCCCACGTGAACTTGAATTTGGAGATTCCTGTGTTTATTTCTAACGCTTACGCGCAAGCTGCCGGTGGTGACACCACCGCCTCTCTCATGGGCCTCTTGCCTTTGCTGTTGATGTTTGTGGTCTTGTACTTCGTGATGATTCGTCCCCAAATGAAGCGTCAAAAAGAGCACAAAGCCATGATCGAAGCCCTCTCTAAAGGGGACGAGGTCTCAACGGGCAGTGGTATTTTCGGCAAGGTCACGAAGCTAGGTGATACGGTCATTACCGTTGAAATTGCCCCCGGCGTTGAAGTACAGATGCAGCGCGTCTCTGTGGCGCAGGTCTTGCCAAAGGGCTCGGTTAAGTAATCGGTTAGTGCAGTGGCATGGTCCGCGTGTTCGGGTCATGCCATGACTAAAGCGGCCAACGGTGCCGCTTTTTTCGCTTTTATTACGCCTGCTGTTGCNGGCCCTGTTGTCGCCCATGAGCGCGCGTTATGCGTTCTGGGTTGTGAGTGAAACCATGAATCGTTACCCTTTGTGGAAGTATGTGGTCATCGTGTTCGCGCTGTTAATTGGCGCGTTGTACACCTTGCCCAATTTTTACGGCGAAGCNCCTGCGGTACAGGTGTCGCCGGGCAAGGCCACCGTGCGACTGAGCAGTGAGACGGTAACGCGTGTGGAGTTGGCCTTGCAAGAAGCGGGCTTGCAGGCTGATCGCGTCCAATTCGATACCAACTCCATCAAGACGCGCTTCACCAATACCGATGACCAACTGCGGGCCCGTGATGCGGTCGAGGAGGCGTTGAACCCAGACGCCAACAATCCCAGTTATGTGGTGGCACTCAACTTGGTGCCACGTACCCCCGCTTGGCTCAACAGCCTAGGTGGCGCCCCCATGTATCTGGGGCTGGACTTGCGTGGTGGTGTGCACTTCATGTTGCAGGTTGACATGGCTGCCGCCCTCACTCAGAAAATCGATTCGATTGCGGGGGACATCCGCACGACCTTGCGTGACCAATCTATCCGCCACAGTGGCATCGATCGTCAGAACCAGTCGTTGATCTTGCGTGTGCGTGATCAGGCCACCCAAGACGCCGCGCAATTAGCGATTCGTACGGCCTTCCCTGAACTTGCGGTGATACCCGCAGGTGTGCCGACGGATTTGCGCTTAGATTTGAGTTTGTTGCCCGCCGCGGCGACAGCGGTGCAAGCCGCTGCCCTCAAACAAAACATCACGACGCTGCACAACCGCATCAACGAGCTGGGTGTGGCCGAGCCGGTCATACAGCAACAGGGACTCGACCGCATTGTCGTGCAGCTCCCTGGCGTGCAGGACACGGCCAAAGCCAAAGACATATTGGGTCGCACGGCGACCCTAGAGGTTCGACTGGTTGACGAAAGCGCCGAGGGCCGAGCCGCGGAGCGTGGTCAAGGTAATGTGCCGTTTGGTTCAGAGCGGTTTCTAGAGCGGGATGGCCGCACCGTTATCGTGAAGCGCCAAGTGGTGCTGACGGGTGACAACTTAGACGATGCGCAACCAGGATTTGACAGCCAGTCACAAGAGCCGGCCGTGCACCTGAACTTAGACGCCAAGGGCTCGCGCATTTTTAAGGACGTGACGCGCGAAAACATCGGTAAGCGCATGGCCATCGTGCTATTCGAAAAAGGCAAAGGCGAGGTGGTTACTGCGCCCGTCATTCGTAGCGAAATTGGCGGAGGTCGCGTGCAAATTTCAGGGCGCATGACCACGCAAGAAGCGGCGGATGTTGCCTTGCTGTTGCGCGCTGGCTCACTGGCGGCGCCCATGGAAATCATTGAGGAGCGGACCATTGGCCCGTCCTTGGGTGCAGAAAACATTGCCAAAGGTTTTGACAGCGTGACCTGGGGCTTCTTGGTCATCATTCTGTTTATGTGTGCCTACTACGCTGTGTTCGGTATGTTTTCCAGCGTGGCTTTGGCGGTTAATTTACTGTTGTTAGTGGCTATTTTGTCGCTACTACAGGCGACGCTCACCCTTCCTGGTATGGCCGCGATGGCGCTGGCGCTTGGTATGGCGATTGATGCCAACGTGTTGATCAATGAACGTATTCGCGAGGAGTTACGCGCGGGCGCGGCGCCGCAGGCGGCGATCAATGCCGGTTACGACCGTGCCTGGGGCACCATCTTTGACTCCAACATCACGACGCTAATTGCGGGCATCGCCTTGCTCGCGTTTGGCTCTGGCCCCGTGCGCGGTTTTGCGGTGGTGCATTGTGTGGGTATTTTGACCAGCATGTTCTCCGCTGTCATGTTCTCGCGCGGCATCGTGAATTTCTGGTACGGACGTCAGAAGAAATTGAAAAAACTATCGATTGGTACCGTTTGGAATGCCAAGGTCACCAAAGATGCGGATGCGTAAGCACCCCGACAGCTTGTTAAAAATATAGAAACACGGAAACCACGTCATGGAATTTTTCCGAATTAAAAAAGACATCCCTTTCATGCGCCATGCGTTGGCGCTGAATGCGGTGTCGTTTGCAACTTTTATTGCATCGGTGTTTTTCTTAATCACCAATGGCCTCAACTTGTCTGTGGAGTTTACGGGTGGCACGGTGATCGAAGTCGCCTATGAACAGCCTGCGGACGTGCAGGCCGTTAGAGAGGTGTTGACCACGCTGAACTACATTGATGTGCCGGTGCAAAACTTTGGCTCAGCGCGTGACGTGTTGATGCGACTACCCACCGTCACCGGACAAACCTCTGGCCAACAGAGTGAGGTGGTGCTGACAGCGCTAAGGGCCGCTGATCCCACCGTGACGTTGCGTCGCACGGAGTACGTCGGGCCGCAAGTGGGTGATGAGCTGGCCGTCAATGGTTTGATGGCGCTGGCCGCCGTGATCATCGGCATCATGATCTATTTGGCGGTGCGTTTCGAGTGGAAGTACGCGGTGTCCGCCATCATTGCGAACCTGCATGACGTCATTATCATTCTGGGGTTTTTCGCCTTCTTCCAATGGGAGTTTTCGTTGGCGGTGTTGGCCGCTGTGTTGGCCGTGCTTGGCTACTCGGTGAACGAGTCCGTGGTGATTTTTGACCGTATTCGTGAAACCTTCCGCCGCTATCGCAAGTTCACCACGGTTGAAACCATCAACCACGCCATTACGTCGACCATTAGTCGCACCATCATTACCCACGGGTCGACCCAGATCATGGTGCTCAGCATGCTGTTTTTTGGTGGGCCAACGTTGCACTACTTTGCGCTGGCGCTCACGATTGGTATTCTGTTCGGCATCTACTCGTCGGTGTTCGTCGCCGCTGCGGTGGGCATGTGGTTGGGTATTCGCCGCGAAGACCTTATCAAGGCCAAAGCACCGGGCGCTGGCAATGACACCGACCCGGATGACCCGAATGCCGGGGCAATGGTCTAACGTCGCGCACCTGCCAGCGCGCTTACGCGAGCTGCTGGAAAAGCCCGCCCGGCATACGCGCCACCCGCCCGGCCAGCTCTAGCTCAAATAACGCGACTTGCAGACTCGCCACATCCCATTGTGTGCGGCTCAGTAAGTCGTCCAAGCTGAGCGGATCAAACCCCATGTGCTGACACAGCCCGGGATGTAAGACNTCGTCGGCCGCTTCCGCAGTACCGTTGGGTCGGCTGGTTCGGTTGGGGCGGGGTGGCAATGGGGGCAGGTCATCGAGTATGTCGGCGACCGACTCCACGAGTTTGGCTCCCTGCTTAATCAGCAAGTGACAGCCCTTGGACTGTGTCACATGTATGGACCCCGGAATCGCGAACACCTCGCGCCCCATATCGACGGCCATTTGCGCCGTTATGAGTGAGCCGGATGCGGGCGCCGCTTCAACGATAAGTGTCCCAAGCGCTAGGCCAGCAATGAGACGGTTACGCCGGGGAAAGTGCATGCGTTGCGGCCCCGCACCCAAGACGAACTCGGACAGTAACAAGCCTTGCTCGGCGATATCGCCTGCCAGCTGCTGATGCTGGCGAGGGTAGACCACATCGATACCGGTTCCGAGAACGGCCATGGTGTTGGGCCCCGTCTGTGCGGCGACGCTCAGGGCGCCAGCGTGCGCCGCGCCGTCAATACCCAAAGCCATGCCAGAGACAACGGTCAAGCCGCTTTCGGCGGCGGTGGCGGCGAAGCGGTTGGCATTGCGCAGACCTTGTGCGCTGGGGTTTCGGCTGCCGACGATCGCGAGCGCTGGGGGGGCCGTCAGCAGACCGCGGCAGCCCTCTCCGAACAGCAGCGTCGGCGGATCACTGATGTCCATGAGCTGCGGTGGATAGTCGGGCTCGCCCAACGTGACGATGAACCGTGTCTCTCCCTGCGCTAACCAGCGCTGCGTCTGGTCTAGGGTGTGCTGCCATTCCGGGCTGTGGTCGCCAAAGGCATGACATTGCGCAGCGCTTAGTCCGTAACGCAACCCGAGCAAGGGGTTGTTTTGCAACGCGTGAGGTCCTTGGGCGAGCGCACCCGCCTCCACCGCGCCGTCCATTTGCATCGCGAGGTACACGCGTTTGATGCGGGCAGGCCCTAGGCCCGGCACGCGTAGTAGCCGAAGCCAGAGCGGCCACGCAGGGGTGTTGTCTGACGGTGTAGGGGCCATAGCTGTCGAGTGTGCGCGTGCACCCCAGAAATAGGCATAGGGGTATGCCGGGGCGGTAGTTAGCGAAGCGGCAAAAAAAACGCGACAATATTGGGGTTAACTCTTAAGACTCTTTGTTGCCATGTCTCAGCCACATCTCCTGCCCATTCTTTGTTATCCAGATCCCAAGCTCCACACTGTTGCGAAACCGGTTGCGGTCGTGGACGCGCGCGTCAAGCAGTTGGTGAAAGACATGCTGGCGACGATGTATGACGCCAATGGCATCGGTCTGGCGGCCACACAAGTTGATGTGCATGAGCGCGTCATCGTGATCGACGTGAGTGAGGCGCGCGATACGCCGCTGGTGCTGATTAACCCGAAGTGCTCTGGCAAAGTGCAGAGAGTAAGTTGGCGGAAGAGGGCTGCCTCTCGGTGCCGGGTATTTACGATGGTGTGCCCCGTGCTGAGCGCGTGACCGTGCGTGCACTGGACGACAACGGCGTTAGCCGCGAGATTGAGGCCGATGACTTGCTGGCGGTGTGTATCCAGCATGAAATGGATCATTTAATGGGTAAGGTATTCGTTGCGTATTTATCGCCCTTGAAGCGCAACCGCATCAAGACCAAATTACAAAAACAACAGCGCGACGCGCGGTAAAGGGCGTTTAGCGCATGCGGGTTATTTTTGCCGGTACGCCCGCGTTCGCAGCCGCGAGTCTTGACGCGTTGGTCCAAGCCGGTCATGAGGTTGTTCTCGTGCTCACGCAGCCCGACCGACCAGCAGGGCGGGGTATGCGATTGCAGCCGTCCGCTGTTAAAACACGTGCGTTGGCACATGGGTTGGCCATTGCCCAACCCCAAGGCCTGCGCCTAGACGGCCGCTACAGTGACGATGCCGCGGCGGCGCGCGCCCGCATTGACGCCGCACAGGCTGACGTCATGGTGGTTGCCGCCTATGGCTTGATCCTGCCCCAATGGGTTTTAGATATGCCGCGTTTGGGGTGTCTCAACGTCCACGCCTCGCTATTGCCGCGCTGGCGTGGCGCTGCGCCGATACATCGCGCAGTAGAGGCTGGTGATACAGAGACAGGGATCACCATCATGCAAATGGATGCGGGTTTGGATACGGGCGATATGTTGTTACAAGCGGCCCTGCCCATCGCGCCGCACCATGACACGGCGACGCTGCACGACGCGTTAGCAAGCCTCGGTGCGACGCTACTGGTGGACGCCTTGAGACGGCAATTAGCCGGCGAACTCGTGCCAACGGTTCAGCCCACCGAAGGCGTAACCTACGCACACAAAATTGAGAAGCAGGAGGCCGCAATCGACTGGACGCAACCGGCTGATGCGCTGCGGCGTCAGGTCAAGGCCTTTAACCCGTTTCCGGGTGCGACGGGCCAATGGTCGGGTAGCCCGTCAGGCGAGCTACTGAAAATATGGGATGCCGAAACCGTGCACCTGCCGGTCACTGGCGCGCTAAGCCATGCCCTCGCAGGGACGGTGGTGGGCGTGAGTGATCAGGGCCTGGATATCCGCTGCGGAGACACGCCAGCGGATGGGCAGCTACCGGTCTTGCGTCTAACTGTGTTGCAGCGCGCTGGGGGCAAGCGCTTGCCTGTCGCCGTTTTGCTAAACGGCTTCACGGTACACATCGGAGAGACCTTTTTGGTGTCGGCGGGAGAGCCGTCGTGAGCATCTGGCGCGACGTGAAGCGCGAAGCGACGAACCCGGCCTTCACGGAAGGGGTTCGCGACATGTTGCCTGTCACGCCGGGCATTGCCGCGTGGGGTATCACCACGGGTGTGGCGCTTGCCAACTCTGGTTTGAGCTTGGTAGAGGCCAGTGCCATGACCTTGTTTGTGTTTGCGGGTAGCTCGCAACTTGCCGCGACGCCACTGATCATGTCGGGCGCGCCGCTGTGGGTTGTTTGGCTCACCGCCCTGTGCGTGAACTTGCGCTTTGCGGTGTTCAGCGCGCATGTGCGCCCGTTCTTTATGCGCTTCCCTTTGTTGAGGCGTACGGTGTATGCCTATCTCCTCACGGATACCTCCTACGTGGTGTTCATTAAGCGCTATCCGACGGTGCCAGAAACAGACGCCCAGCGCGCGCACATGGAGTCGTACTGGCGGGCGCTGGGCTTTGTGACGTGGGTTGCTTGGATGGGCAGTAGTTTCTTGGGGATTGCGTTGTCCAGCGTCATCCCATTGACGTGGGGTCTCAGCTTCGCAGGCATCTTGGCGCTGATGGGTATTTCTTGCTCCTTGGTGACCACCCGTTTACGGGCGTTGGCCGCAACCTTGTCTGGTACGGCGGCCGTGATGGCCTTTTCTATGCCGATGAAGCTCAATATCTTGGTCGCTGTTGGGGTCGCCGTTGCGATGAGCGTATTGATCGAAAAAAGTGGCCGTTCGGCCTACGCAGGTCAGGACGCGCTGGATGTGGACGCGGGTGATGCGGACACGAGTGGGGGAGAAAAACGTGGCTGAATCCATGCAAGCGATTGGTGAAACCGACCCGTGGACCATGCTGGCCATTCTGGGCCTGACCGTTCTGACTGTGGTGACCCGCTCCTTCTTNCTCTGGTCTGAAGAAAAAATGCCCATTCCCGCATGGTTTCAGCGTGGCTTGCATTACGCNCCNGTCGCGGCGATGGCNGCGGTGATCGTGCCCGAAATCGTGATGCAAAATGGCGCGCTCATCAGCACNTGGCAGGACGCGCGTTTATACGGTGCGGCCGCCGGCTTGCTGTGGTTCTTTACCCGCGGTGGGGTACTGGGAACCATTGTGTGTGGGATGTGTGTTTACCTACCCCTGCACCTGTTGATGGCTTGGTAAGCGGTAAACCAAGCCCACGCCCCAACCCAGCATAGCCATGCGGTCCAAGCGGTGTGGCTGGGGTAGTGCGCGCCGCGTAAGGTTTGCGCGGCACCAAATAGGATGCCGGTAATCACAATCGCCCAGACAAGTTGGCGGCCTAAGCGCCTGTGCGCGGGGTCTGCTGCGGCCAACCAAACCGGAGTGAGCGCCAAAAAGGCAAATGCGCTAGACGCGTGGCCTCCGGGAAAGCAGCGACCGCCCCCGCCGTCCGTCATACCAAACGCCCAGTGCGATACGTAGGTGGCGGGCCCGCCAAATGCCTGAAGGTCCCAGGGGCAACTGGTGGTGCTCACTGCCTTCAGGCCACTGATCAGCGCTAGGCACATCAGGACGCCCAGCAGCCACACGCTTCGTTGCTTCCGTGTGCCGATTACAGGGTGGCTGCGGGCTGGCCAGGCCAAGGCCAGTACCCACAGTGTCAGATACAGGGCGATCGCCACATTGCGCCCGCCTAT
>JGI26082J51739_10003072_pt1 | contig 9964 bp, 7 predicted proteins | sample SaaInl5LU_22_DNA_FD_51739 | JGI IMG/M metagenome (IMG submission 51739)
AGAGTAAATGAGGTCAAAGAACAGGCAGCACCTGCAATTGAGGAGAAGCCGAAGGACGCCGCCGTGGGTGAGGTGTCAGAGGTTCTCGTATTGAATGTAACGGCCAAGAAAGGCCGGTTAATCATGGGTGAGCGCCTACTGTCCTTGATGCAGGGACTTGAACTTGAGTACGGGGAATAGGAAGATCTTTAGCAAGCGAACAGACGACGCTGAAGGAGCCCCGATTCTCTTTAACGTGGCCAATATGTTGCAACCGGGTACGTTCGATCTGAATAATATGGAAAATTTCGCAACCGTGGGCGTCACGCTGTTTCTTGCGCTGCCTTCACCAATCAGCAATTTCGAGGCGTTCGAAGAAATGCTGCAAACAGCACAAGATCTTGTCCGCTCTATCGACGGAGAATTGCGCGACGACCAGCGCAATATGATGACCGGTCAAACAATAGAACACTATAGGCAGCGTGTACGCGACTTTGAGCTGCGGCGCTTGCGTTCGCGAGCTGCTGCAGGGTGAGTGCCTCCACAGCAATCCTAGAAGAGGTTGCTTCGCTTAGAGTGCAGCTTGAGCGCCACAATCGTCTCTATCACACCCTCGATAGCCCAGAAATTACCGACGCCGATTATGATGCCTTGTTGGCTCGGTTAGTGTCGCTCGAAAAAGACTATAACCTCTTTTCTCCTTCTTCGCCGTCGAATCGCATTGGCGCCGAGCCGCTGCCGGGATTTACTCAAGTCGCGCACGAAATTCCAATGCTTTCGCTAGATAAGGTGTTTGGTGAAGAGGACCTTCGTGCGTTTGAGGCAAGGCTCTTCAAACGTATCGAAGTAAGCAGCGAGATTACCTACAGCTGCGAGCCAAAGGTCGATGGTGTTGCGGTGAGTTTGCTCTACGAGAAGGGGCAATTGGTCCGCGCGGCTACCCGAGGCGACGGGACGATCGGCGAGGATATTACTCACAATGTCCGGACTATTCGCACCATACCTCTGCAACTTAGCGGCGAGGGCTATCCGGCTGTGCTCGAGGTTAGAGGTGAAATCTTTCTTGGCAAACGCGGTTTTGCCCAACTCAATGAGCAAGCGCGTCTAGATCAATCGAAGGTGTTTGTTAATCCCCGTAACACCGCCGCCGGAACGCTCAGGCAGCTCGATTCTCGACGCGCAGCCAAAGTGCCTCTGCAAATGTATTGCTACAGCGTAGGGCTGCAAGAAGGAGGTGATCTCCCCGACAGTCTTGGCGGAATTTTTGAGGCCTTAGCGGGTTGGGGATTGCCAACTAATCCGCAGCGCGAGGTCGTGGAGAGCATCGAGCGCTGCATTGCCTATTGCGAGGCACTGCTAGAGATGCGTAACGCGCTGGAATACGAAATAGATGGTGCGGTGATTAAGGTTGATTCACTGGAGCTGCAGGCAAGCATCGGTTCCAACGCACGCACACCTCGCTGGGCTATGGCCTACAAATTCCCAGCAGAGGAAAAGAGCACGCGCCTTCTAGACGTCGAGTTTCAGGTTGGTCGCACCGGCACGATTACGCCCGTCGCAAGGCTCGAGCCTGTTTTTGTAGGTGGTGTCACCGTGAGTAATACAACGCTTCACAATATGGATGAAGTAACACGCCTTGGCGTGAGAATCGGTGATGAAATTATTATTCGCAGAGCCGGTGATGTTATACCTAAGGTGGTGAGGGTGCTTGCTGGGTCTGTTAACCCAGCACCGAGAGAAATTATCGTACCTACCCAGTGTCCGGTGTGTGGCTGTGCTGTTGAGAAAGAAGGCGACGTGCTTATTCGTTGCAGTGGCGGGCTGATTTGTGGCGCACAGCGCAAAGAATCGATTCGTCATTTTGCTTCGCGCAACGCGCTAGATATCGATGGTATGGGTGAGCGTATTGTCGAGCAGTTAGTAGATGCCGAACTCGTTCGTGACGTATCTGACCTCTTTGTTCTCGAAGCAAGCACACTGATGAGTTTGGATAGGATGGGAGTGAAGTCGGCCGAAAAGTTAGTAGCCTCAATAGCTCGGTCACTTCGAACGACTCTGCCTAAGTTTCTTTATGCGCTGGGCATTCGAGAAGTGGGGGAGGCGACAGCGCTGCAGCTGGCTAACCATTTCGGCGATCTTATGCTGTTGCAAGAGGCGAGTGTTGAGACACTGGTCGCTGTGCCCGATGTGGGCCCCATCGTTGCAGAGCATATAGTCAGTTTTTTTGCCAATCGCGCAAATATTGATCTTCTCTCAAGGCTCGCAGCGCGAGGCGTCTCGTGGCCTGCGATCACAGTGGTGAGTCCAGAAAGTAAACCGTTAGCAGGTCAAACCGTGGTTATTACCGGCACATTAGAAAAGCTCTCGAGGAACGAAGCGAAAGCCCGACTTATCGCGCTTGGGGCCAAAGTTGCAGGCAGTGTGTCTAAAAGTACTACTATTGTTTATGCGGGGCCCGGTGCAGGCAGTAAACTCGCTAAGGCAACAGAGCTGGGCGTCGAAGTAGCTGATGAAGCCGCACTTCTCGCACTGCTCGCCGCGTTAGAGACGACGTCAGATGCACCGAAGAAAGCGCCCTGATAGATAGAATAGTTCCCTGCAGGTTATTGCGCGAAAGCGCTCAAATTAGGAAATGATGTATGAGTTGGTGGGGCAAAGTTGTTGGTGGCACTTTTGGGTTTATGCTTGGCGGCCCACTCGGCGCCCTCATGGGTGTGAGTCTTGGCAACTATTTTGATGGAGGCCTTACCGCGCAGAGCTCTCGTTTAGGTTTAGGGGCGACCGAGCGGGTCCAGTCGGCATTCTTTACCACGACCTTTGCGTTGATGGGCTATGTGGCGAAGTCGGACGGAAAAGTCACGCGTGATGAAATAGCAATGGCCGAAAGGGTCATGTCTCAGATGCGACTAAACGCGCAGCAGCGAGAAGTCGCCGTTAAGCTCTTTAACGAAGGCAAGCGTCAAGATTTCCCGCTCGAAGAAATTCTGACACAGTTCAAACGAGAATCGTTCAGACGCTCGAGTCTTGTACAGATGTTACTCGAAATCGTTGCAGCAACAGCGCTGGCCGACGGAACCCTGCATGCGCAAGAACGAAAAACGCTCGAACTTATCGCCAGTAAACTCGGTGTCAGCAGGCCTCGACTCGATGCCATTTTAGCGAGAGTATCGGGACAGGCTGGGTTCGAAAGTGCAGATGAAAGTCGGTCAAAATTGTCAGCGGCCTACGCGCTTCTGGCTATTGAATCTTCGGCAAGCATGGAGGAGGTTAAGCGCGCCTATCGCCGACAAATGAGTCAACACCACCCTGACAAGCTGGTCGCAAAAGGCTTGCCAGAAGAGATGATCGACATCGCGAATCGTAAGACCCAAGATATTAAGTCAGCGTATGATCTGATTCGTAAGTCACGAGAAGGATAATCGATTTGGTGGGCTAGCCTTGCGCTATTGAGACTGTGACGCAATATGCTGAAGAACGCGCACGCCAATAATGTGCTCAACGCTGACTAGCTGCTCGGCAAGCGTCTGAGCGAATGCAGTGTCGGCCGAACTTTCAGCGATTAAGTCTATCTCTATACCGTCCTCTAGATAGTGCAAATCGAACGCGAGATCAGAATTGCGCGCCGTAAGCTCAGACCATCGCGCTTTGATTAACGCCGCTACTTCTGCCCGCGACGGCACTGAATTCTCGCCACCTAAAGGCTGGTCGTGATCTGGATTGCCCTGCGGGTCGATATGCGGGATTACCTCACTTATGTCGGTAAATTTTTGCCGCAGCCTTTTACTCGCAGCTGCGCCTATCTGATGTCCCTCCGAGACTGAGATCCGTGGGTCGACAGCAAGGTGAACCTCGACAATAGCTTTGCCGCCCGAAAGCCTAGAGCGGAGGTCTGTAATGCCCCTGACCCCCGGTGTTTCCTCTAAACAGGCTTCGAACTCCCCGCGTCTTTTATCGGGTAATGCGCTGTCGACAAGTTCGCGCATGCTTTCGGCGCATAGTTCCCAGCCTATTTTGGCGATGAGAAGCGCAACGATGACGGCGGCCATAGTATCGAGCCAGACAATACCGAACTGCGCCCCAACGATACCGATCAATACAGCGACAGATGAAAGTGCATCACTCCTGCTATGCCAAGCGTTTGCGCGAAGAAGACTCGAATTAAGACGGTTAGCTGCTGCTAACGTGAATCGATAGATCCACTCTTTGCTAGCAATTGAGGCCGCTGCTATTAGTGCGCCAAAAACACCCGGAATGGCGAGATCATCTAATGTGGCGAATCGTTCGCTCGCATCATAGAGAAGTATTCCGGCCGTGAAAAAGAAGACAATACCCATCACGATAGTGCCGACAGCTTCGAAGCGGCCATGCCCGTAAGGATGACCTCTATCGGGCGCTGCATAGGCGGTGCGGGCGATAATAAGAACAAAGATGTCCGTCGCTGCATCAGTTAAAGAGTGCACACCGTCGGCGACAAGCGCGAATGACGAGGTAAAAACCCCGCCGATTATTTTGCCCACACCAAGCGCGAGGTCTAAAGCCATACCGATGAGGGTGACGCGAATAGCTTCGGTCTGAGCATCTTGGTGTTTTTGCATAAGCTGCTAGGATCTTAATCAGGGGGCTAAGGTGGCTGGCATTATACAAAGAAAAGCCCGCGATCCGAAGATCGCAGGCTTAAGGCATGAAGGCCTATTTAAGGACCACCTTAGCGGCGGTCAATCTATCAAGGGAGAGATAAATGGCTCAAAACCCACAATTTTGAATACTATCTACCTACACTTAATAAGACCCCGCCTTCCTAGGAGAGTTCCCAACACGACAATAAATATTTTCTGTTTCTCAAAAATTGCTTAAATTATTGAAATAACTAGATTTTAATTACTTCCAACCCTTCTATTTTGAGCGTTTGTGCTGCATTAGCTGATGTAATTACCGCAACGCTTGGAGTGACGCCCACGAAATAGCGCTCGGCGACTGCTCTGAGCTCATCAAATGTGGTGGCGAGCACGCGCTCTCTGAATGTCATGCGCTGATCGATGCTGCGGCCGAATACTCTGTTGTAAAAAGCGGCTTTAGCCTCACCCGCCGGCGACGAAGGTTTATCCATTGCGGCGATCACACCAAGCACTGCCTCTTCGAGCTGATTGTCGGCATGTTCGGTGTTAAGCAACCAATCAATGGATTTGGCAAAGTCTGTAAGCGTCTCTTCCAGTCTAGGGTCACGATAGCTGTAAAATCTAAACGACGCAGAAGAGCCGTCTTGGCTCGCACCGCCGCCGTATGCGCCGCCTTTCTCGCGAATTGCGCTGTGTAAGTAGCCATTGCGAAGGAATCCAGCAAGCACCTGCAGCGTCGGGTGATCTTTATGATTCGCCGGCACGGTCGGGTACGCTTGGGCGCAGAAATTGACTTGCGTCGATGTTGTCCATGCCTGAGCAACAGATTGTCTAATGGGCTCGAGCGTAAAATCATCGAGCGCGCTCTCGTTGCTTTTTGTCGCCCAAGCCTGAGCTACCGGCGCTGACAGCAATTCTTCGCACTCAGGTTCGCCAATGAGTAAAAACTGTCGATCCGCGGAGGTCACCAGCTCATGAAGCGTCTTAAAGCGTCGTAACAGAGCGGCGCGTTCTTGGGTGTTTTTGAGAGACTCGCGTATCTTCTTCAATCGAATCAGACCCGCGAGGCCTGCGTATTGGTGATTCATCTGTGCCGTCGGAGACCAGCCACTGCTCGCGGCGCTCATGGCGAGGGAATGCCCTGAACCTGTAATGCTGCTTAGCTTGCGGGTGGTGATTTGTTCGATCAGTTCGGCAATTCTTTGCTCTTCGTCGAAACGCACGCCCTCAATAGTTTCGGCCAGCAATTCGCTGAGGGCCTGACTGTTGGCGCGGAGGCATTTTGAGGAGAACGTCAGGGTACCTTGCACCTGCTGTTCATCGTCTTGATGGCTTTTGATGCTGCTGAAACAGTTTATGCCGCCGCAGATTTGCGCCTGCCAGGCTTGGGTCTGGGCATAGTCGCGCGCGCCAACACCGAGTTCGGTTACGCAGCTGGTGTAGAGCGGGAGTATTTCGAGTAATTCTTGCGGAAGCGAAGGCAGCGCATAAACAACTTGCTGATAAGCGAGGCCATTAGTTCCTTGCCCGTAATAACTCAACGAGTCACCGGTTGCGAGTACCCTTAAAGTTGCCTGCGGCTCCGAAATCGTCGCTGGCACATCTTCTTTACCCACCTTAGGTAAAATTGATGGATCGTCTTCGGCACTTTGGCGTGCTTCTAGCGCGATGCTGCGGGCAACGATGGCGTCTATCTGTTCTGGTGACAGCGCGTCTTTTATCGCGGCGAGCTTTTCGCGCTCGGCGGTTTCCTTTCGCTCGGCGAGCTCAAAATCAGGGGTTAGGGTTAGCGTTAAGCGATGCTTATTATCCAACAGCAGCGTCTGGATTAAGTTGGGGATAAAGTCAGGGGACATAACCTCTTCGCGCAGTGTCTCAAGAACCGGATCAATGTCCATTAATTCGATCGGATCACCGCGGTGCATCGCACTGGAAAGGCCTGCAAGAATAAGTTGTAAACCGTATGGGTAACTGTCGCCGGCAATTTCGCGATGGCTAAGCTCAAGCTGATGCAGCGCAGCGAGTACATGTTCTTGATCTATTCCCTCTTCGACGATTCTCTCGAGAGTACCAATAATCAACGCCTCCACGGCATCACTGGCCTCCGGCTCGCAGCCTTCGAGGCCCGCCATAAAACTCATTTCACGATTCGAATCTTCAAGCCCACACATTGGTGAGGGAGACGATCCCAATTCACTCGTTTCGAGTGCAGCGAGTAGGGGGCTTCCACTGTTATCCATCAAGACAGCGGTAAGCAATTCCGCTTTGAAAAGCTCTTCGCTATTGCTGCTTTTACCGAGCAACCAGCCCAACACAACATGCCCTTGCGGCGCTTCTTGTGGCTCGGCTGCAAAGGTTTCTTCCACTCGAATCGGCGCCGAATAACGGACCTCGTCCAAAATCTCAATTTTCTCATCAAGCAGCTCAAAACGATAAAGGGCAAGCGACTCGATTCTCTCCTGGTGCTCATGCGCTGAGATGTTGCCGAATGTCATGAACACTGCATTACTTGGATGATAATGCGACCGGTAAAACGCAGTGAGTTCTTCATAGCTGAGGCTAGGAATATCTTCCGGCTCTCCGCCACTGTTGTAGTGGTAAGTTGTAGTAGGAAACAAGTGCTTGCTTAGCGTCTGCCAGAGAACGCTATTGGTTGAGCTCATCGCACCCTTCATCTCATTATAAACCACGCCTTTGTATTGAAGGTCGGTTGTTGGGTCGTCGAGCTTGGCAAATTCGAGTCGATGTCCCTCTTGGGCAAAATCTAATTCATCAAGGCGCGAGAAGAAGGCCGCATCTAAATAAACCTCTAAGAGGTTGTTAAAATCCTTCCGGTTCTTGCTGGCGAAAGGGTAGGCGGTCCAGTCGCTGCTCGTAAACGCATTCATGAACGTGTTGAGCGAGCGTCGTATCATCATAAAAAACGGATCGCGAACTGGGTATTTCTCGCTCCCGCACAGTGCAGTGTGCTCGAGAATATGCGCAACGCCCTTTGAATCGCTTGGAACTGTGCGAAAACCAACGAGAAAAACGTTTTCATCGTTGCTGCTCGCGAGGTGATAGTGAGCCGCGCCGGTGACGCGATGCACATAATGCTCCATGGTCAGGTTTAACGAATCGATGCGCTCGCTGCGGAGCCAATCGAATGCTGAGTGAGCCGCCTCGGGTGGAGTAACTTCAGTAGATCCATCGAGAGGCGGCTGTGTTGGCTTGTTCATAAGGTCTCGCTTTGGTCTTAACGCGCACTGTGCGCAGTAATTATTCTGTGGTGGGTTGAGCGTCTTATTCTTTGGTTGTACGGTGGTAATTGGGCGCTGGTTTGCTCCGCTTGCCTTAAGTAAAATGCTTCAAGTTGGAGGCCGCTCTAAACTGAATCTGCCGAGCTTGCCCGAACGGAATTCATTTAACAGGGCTTCTGATGCTTTATGCCAGTCAATACGGTGTCCTGCTTTTATGCAGGCGCGTGCTTTCGCTACTGCTTCCATAACAGACTCTGCATCATTCGCGTCTTGTGGAAGCTCGAATCGGGCAACAAGTCGATCGCGATAATGCAGTAACAATTCCTGTGCAAGAAACCAAGCGATGTCCTCGGCCTCGACAGCGGTGCTGCGTATTGTGCCAGTTGCGGCTAATCGATAAGCGCCAACTTGATCTTCTAATTTAGGCCACATAAGTCCTGGAGTATCGATTAGATGCCAGTGATCATCGAGTCTTACCCGTTGCTGAATTTGGGTGACTGCAGGTTCATTGCCGGTTTTAGCTAGTTTGCGGGCGCAGAAAATGTTGAGCAGTGTCGATTTACCCACGTTGGGAATGCCGCCGATTAGCAGCTGCTGCCGCTCGCCAATTTTGATGTCGTTAGCCAAGAACAGCTTACGCGCGGCTTGAATAATTTGCTCTGCATCGAGCAGCGATTCATGCCCGTTGACCAGACAAACTGATTTCGGCTGCGCGTTAAAGAATTTTGCCCACTGCTCTGTTACGAAAGGTTCAGCGAGGTCAGCTTTATTGAGTATACGAATGCGAGGATGATCAGCGCACAGAGCGGCGAAATGTGGGTTGGAACTCGCCTGAGGAGAACGTGCATCTAAGACTTCAATGACTGCCTGGGTTTTCAGTAGGGTCTTTACAACCTCCTTACTTGCCTTGTGCATATGGCCAGGATACCAATTGAGTGCCATCGTGCTTTCCATCTAAATTAATGTGCGAGTTTGCAGCAGTGCAGTGTAGCGATCGATTGCGGTAAACTCCACCGCCTTAGCAGCTATTCTCCGGTTTAACGGCGGCTCCGCTAGTTAATAGCGTGTCGTTTCGCTATCCTGAGGCAGCAGTGTATCTCCCCTTGTAAAGAGAAAGCGTCTATGACCGAGACTTTTGTATCAGAAATATCCCCGTCCCTAAATGACGCAGGACCGGTAGCTGCAGCCATGAAGAGTGAACTGGAGACAGCGTTTACCCCTGCCTATTTGCGATTTGAAAACGAGAGTAATAATCACGGTGGGCCGGCGACGGATTCGCATTTCAAGCTGGTCTTGGTCGCGCCTGAATTCGAAGGGCTGCGCTCAGTGCAACGCCATCAACTAGTGTACAAAGTGCTCGCAGGCTATTTGCAGGCATCGGTGCACGCCTTATCGCTGCATCTGTTTACGTCGGCGGAGTGGGACGTGCGGAACAACGCGGTTGCCGACTCGCCTGCTTGTTTAGGGGGCTCGAAAGGGCGTTAAGCGTAAGCGAGTAGCAATGAGCGCGCACGCCGGCCCCACCGATATCATAGGTTTTAATTGATTCAGAGTTTTGGGGCGTCTCGAACAGTGTTTCAGTCTTCATCGACAGGCTATTGAGTTAGCCATAAGTCGAGTAAACTCGTGCCCATGATGACATCTTCAATTAAACAAGTTATGGCTAGCATCTGGCGTTACGTCGGATCGCCCTATGCCGCTGGCGCAATCTTAATAGCGCTAGGCGCAGGCGCCTCTGTCTTGTTGCTCCAGCAAAATGACATCCCTGAACGGCTATCGGCCCCCGCTCGTGTCATTGCCGCGGCGCCAGCGCTTTCTGTGCTGCCCGATTTCGCCTTAACGGCAGACGTCGATGCGCGAAAGCAACAGTTCTTTGATTTTCTTGAAGCCTATGTCAATGCTGAAAATGCCCGACTCCTGCAGCGTAGAGAAACGCTCACGATGTTTGCTAGGGTGTTAGCGAACGGCCATAGATTAAGTCCATCCGAGAGAGTGAGTCTTGCCAAATTTGCCCTCGATTATCGCGTTGATTTTGATTCTGATAGGGGGCGGCGGGGAGATGCTGCGCTCGTTGAACAATTACTACGGCGCGTAGATGCAATTCCTGTATCCCTTGTGTTGGCTCAGGCC
>JGI26082J51739_10003073_pt1 | contig 9956 bp, 8 predicted proteins | sample SaaInl5LU_22_DNA_FD_51739 | JGI IMG/M metagenome (IMG submission 51739)
TGATAGTGCAGAGGGTGTTGATGAATCGCTCCACGAAACGAATGAAAGTGAAGCCGACAACCTTGCCGACCCACGTACCTTAGATTGGCTCGACGAAATTGAGGCAATTCCAGCGGCTCAAGGTCAGACGGCAGCATTGCCGCGTCATGAAGATGCGACCGTGTATTCGCTCAACGTGATGGCTCGCGCTGAGCAAGGCTTTGCCGGCGATGACGTGCTCAGGGTGCTTTTAGGCTGCGGTCTGCGCTTCGGCGACATGGATTTTTTTCACTTGAGTCAAGCACAAGGCGGCCAACCCACGATTCAATTCAGCGTGGCCAATATGATGCAGCCTGGTGTCTTCGATCTCGAGGCGATGAACACCCTGCACACGAAAGGCTTGATGTTTTTTATGACGCTGCCAGGTCCTGAGGAGATGGTGAGGGCATTTGACTTGATGCTGGAGACAGCTCATACGGTCGCGCACAGTCTGGGCGGCGATGTTTATGATGAAACACGTAGCGTGATGACGAAGCAATATGTCGAAAGTCTCCGTCAATCGATTAGAGAGTACGAAAACAAATCACGAGCTGAGAAACTGAGGTGAGCACCCCTGAGCTGGAGATCATGGCGCTCAGAGAGCAGCTCGATGTGTGGTCACTGGCGTATCATCGCGACGACAATCCCCTGGCGAGTGATGCGGAATATGATACTGCGCTCCGACGACTGCGTGATCTGGAGTTACTGCACCCCGAGTATTTTTCAGCATCGTCGCCGACTCAGCGCGTGGGCGATACGCCCTTGGGTGAGTTTGTTAGCGTGGGCCACAAGCTGCCAATGCTTAGCTTAGACAACGCCTTTAGTGGCGACGATTTAGCCGCTTTTGAGGAGCGTAACGCGGCAAAGCTAGGGGTTCATTCGTTAACGTTTTGTTGTGAGCCAAAGCTTGATGGTGTTGCCATGAGTCTTTTGTACGAAGACGGCAATCTCGTGCGCGCTGCCACACGTGGTGATGGGTCATCGGGCGAGGACATTACGCACAATGCGCGCACGATTGATACGGTCCCATTGCGCTTGCGAGTTCTATCATGTCCAAAGGTCCTTGAAGTTCGCGGAGAAGTAGTGATTCCCCGCGGTGCATTTGCCACCTTAAATGCCCAGCAAGCGCAACGAGGAGAAACTGTATTTCAGAATCCGAGAAATGCGGCGGCGGGCAGTTTGCGGCAACTTAATTCAAGAGTGACCGCCACTCGACCACTGGTTTTTATGGCTTATGCGGTGGGTTATACCGAGGAGGCTGAGCTGCCGGCTACCCACAGCCATACGCTGGCATATTTGCGCGATGCGGGATTTAAAACGTCGGGGCTTATTGAGTGTGTCGAGGGATGGGCTGCAGCCGAGCACTATGTTGAACGCATTTTAGTTCAGCGCGATGCAATGGACGTTGATATTGACGGTGTGGTCGTGAAGGTCGACGACTTCGCGCAACAGCAACGTTTGGGTTTTGTTGCGCGTGCACCGCGGTGGGCGATTGCCCGAAAATTTCCAGCTCAAGAGGAGGTCACGAGGCTCTTGGGCATTGACTACCAAGTAGGAAGGACCGGAGCGATTACACCCGTTGCCCGTCTCAAGCCGGTATTTGTAGGGGGCGTTACGGTCAGTAATGCCACGCTGCACAATGTTGACGAAATGGCTCGCCTCGATATTCGAATCGGTGATGAGGTCATTGTCCGCCGCGCGGGCGATGTGATCCCTCAGATTGTTCGTTCCTTGGTCGACAGACGCGTCGGAAACCCTGAAACCGTCATCTTTCCAAGTCANTGTCCGGACTGCTCTACGCCGCTTACGCGCGATCTTGACGAAGCGGCGATCCGCTGCGACAACCGAACGGGCTGCCCGGCGCAGCAAAAGGCAGCGCTTGAGCACTTTGTCTCTCGCAAGGCCTTAGATATTGATGGTGTTGGGGAAAAGCTGCTCCATCAATTGTTCGACACAGGTTTGGTGAGATCGGTCGCTGACCTTTACGAGTTGACAGTGGAGCAGGTGGCGGCGTTGGATCGAATGGGCCTCAAATCTGCGCAAAAAGCCATTGATGCGATTGACAAAAGTAAGGTCACGGACTTACACCGCTTCCTTTACGCCTTAGGTATTCGAGAAGTGGGAGAGGCGACGGCGCGTGCTCTGGCTGCGCATTTTGGATCCCTCGATGCAATTGCGTCCGCGTCGCAGAACGCGCTGGAAGAGGTATCCGATGTGGGTCCAGTGGTCGCTACCCATATTCGTCGCTATTTTTCCCTTGAATCGAATCGACGACTCATTGATCGATTGTTGCACGTGGGTATGGACTGGGTAGATACGCAAGAGTCGAGCCATGCTAATGCCGTCCTGGCGGGTCAAACGTGGGTGGTTACGGGTAAGTTAGAGTCGATGTCGCGCGACGCCGCTGGCGCTTTGGTCAGGCGTTTAGGTGGGCAGACGGTGGGATCGGTGAGTAAAAATACGGATGTGCTACTCGCCGGCCCCGGTGCGGGCTCTAAGCTCAGCAAGGCGCAATCACTCGGGTTGAAGATTATTGATGAGTCGGAGTTTGCAAAAATAGTATCGGAGGCAGGCGTGTGAAGCAGATCAGATCTCGGTGTGCGCAATTCCTTATCGTCATTGTGACCGTGACGGGNTGTGCCAGCGCACCTCCCGATAAATTGGACAATGTCTGTGATATTTTCCGTGAAAAAGGGGGATGGTATGACGATGCTGTCGNCTCACGTAAGCGGTGGGGGGTTCCGGTTTCGATCATGATGGCGTTTATGCATCAGGAATCGCGTTTTGTTGCAGGCGCTAAGCCACCACGTAAACAGATTTGGGGGTTTATTCCCGGGCCGAGAGCGAGTGACGCGTACGGCTACTCGCAGGCCAAAACCAGCACCTGGGACTGGTACAAACGTAAGTCCGGTAATCATGGTGCTGATAGAGATGACTTTGACGACGCGATTGATTTCGTCGGTTGGTATAATCACACGACGCATCAGGTCAATGGTATTCCGAAAGACGATGCGTTCCGGCTGTATCTTGCGTATCACGAGGGGCACGGCGGTTATAAACGAGCAAGTTATCGTTCAAAACCGTGGCTGGTTGAGGTTGCTAAAAAAGTTGATCGTCGGGCAACACGCTACAACAATCAGTTGTCCGCCTGCCAAGCTGAGTTTGAACGCAAAGGCTGGCTCGATTGGTGGTAAGGGCGTCATGTCCCTGTCACTTTATTCTTATTTAATGATCGGGACTGAGAGGGTTTTGCGTAATGGCAGCACAAAAGGTACTAATTGTTGATGACGAGTTTTCGATTCGCGACATGCTCCGCATGGCGCTAGAGATCTCTGACTTTGAGTGTTTAGAAGCTGAAAACATCCAGGATGCTCACCAGATTATTGTCGATGAGCGTCCATCGATTGTGCTACTGGATTGGATGCTCCCCGGGGGAAGTGGCCTAGAACTCCTAAGGCGATTAAAACGCAGCGACACGACCGCAGAGATTCCGGTCATTATGCTGACCGCGAAGACTGCTGAAGAAAACATTGTTCAAGGCCTCGATGTGGGAGCCGATGACTATGTCACCAAACCCTTTGCGCCTCGAGAGCTCATTGCTCGCATTAAGGCCCTACTGCGTCGGACCGAGGCGGGGGACCAACGAGGTCGGCTTGAAGTCGAGCAGCTGGTACTTGACGTGGATAGTCGACGAATTTTTGTTGCGAATGCGCCCATTGAAATGGGCCCTACCGAATTCAATTTATTACTGTTTTTTATGTCCCACCCAGAGCGCGCATACACTCGAAATCAACTTTTAGACCATGTTTGGGGCGCTAATGTTTATGTGGAAGAGCGCACGGTCGATGTTCATATCCGTCGTCTGCGAAAGGCGCTAGAGGGCGGCATAGTTGATTATAGCGACTTGGTGCAGACGGTTAGGGGAACGGGTTATCGGTTTTCGGCAAAGGGTATGGTAGCTGAGTGAGTCTTTCGCGCCACTGGTGGCGTGCTCTGATAAGACTTGTTGTTATTGTTTGTCTTGGCGCGTTGTTCGGAATCTTTCTTGGGAATATCGCGGCAGGGCTCAGCGTTGCGTTGGCGCTCGTCTTGCTGTTTTGGAACATTCAGCTTTTTCGGATGGAACGATGGCTATCAAGTGCCGAAAGTGATCCTCCCGAGGCAAGTGGGGTTTGGGGGCGGCTTTTCGATCACGCCTATCGCCTGCAACGCCAGAGTAAAGAGGCCCAGGGGCGTCTGACGTCCTCATTGGAATACCTTCAAGCGTCACTGAAATCGCTGCGAGACGCTGCACTGATCACGGACCCTAGAGGCAATATAGTCTGGGTTAACGATTCCGCTGAGACGCTGTTGAGCATTACCTCGGTGCACGACGTTGGCCGTCCGCTGTTAAACCTTATGCGCGCACCAGAGCTGAGTGAGTACCTCAGCTGTGGAGAGTACAAGTCACCATTGCGAATGCCCCCGACCCCTGAGCAGGATAAGTGTCTGCAAGTTGAAGTGTCGATCTTCGGTTCCGGAGACCGACTCATCTTTGTCAAAGACATCACTGAGCAGTACAAGCTCGAGATGATGCGCCGCGACTTTGTAGGGAACGTCTCGCACGAGCTAAGAACACCTCTGACGGTGTTGAAGGGTTATGTGGAAAATCTTGGATTATTGGGCGATGACGTGGTCACGCAAATCGAACGCCCACTGTCGCAAATGGACATGCAAGTCGGTCGTATGGAGCTGCTGCTGAAGGATTTATTATGGTTGTCCCGAATTGAATCCATAGAAAACACAGATAAAACCTCGCCCGTACACGTGGGTAATTTGATTGTAGAAATTGCAGATGGGCTAAGAGCGGCATGGCCCGACCGGCTCATTAGCCTCCGTTTGAGTCATGAGGGCCTCATTTTTGGGGACGTGATCGAGTTGCACAGTGCGGTCAGNAATCTCATCGTTAACGCCTTGAAGTACAGTGACTCNGAATCGGAGGTCACCGTAGAGTGGTTCGCGCGTAATGACAGACCCGTGCTGAGGGTTATCGATNGAGGAGAGGGAATTGAGGAGCATCACATTGCGCGCCTGACTGAGCGTTTTTACCGTATTGATAAGAGCCGAAGTCAGAGCACAGGCGGCACGGGCTTGGGCCTTGCGATCGTGAAGCACGTGGCGCTTTCGCATAATGCAGAGCTTAAGATTGAGAGTGTTCCGGGAGAGGGCTCCGTTTTTTCAATCCTATTCAGCGCGCATGACGCGACTCTTTAGACGATTTTTTGTGGTTTCGATGCTCTTCAGCGCATCGTTTCTCTGGGCGCAGTCTGATGATGAGAGTGATCGCAGTCTGATTATCGTGGGTTCAGACACACTGGCTAAACTTGTCACCGCGTGGGCCGAACAATTTTACGTTCTTAACCCGACAATCTTGATTGAGGTTCAGGCTGTGGGTTCAGCCGCGACGCCCCCGGCACTGTTATTGGGGACGGCAACGATCGGGACTATGAGCCGTCGGATGAATGCCGATGAGCGCGACGCTTTTACCGTTAGAAAACAGAGACCCCCAATTGAAATATCGCTGGCAGTAGATGCTGTGGTGTTGATCGTGCATCAGCAAAACCCCTTGAACAGTGTGTCAATGGCGGAGGTCGGTCAGATATTTGGTATGCCGGGCACTTGTGGGCGCTCCATGCGTCCCGTCTTTTGGCGAGATCTGCGAGAAGACAGCGTATTGGCGGATCGTAAACTACAAGTCTTTGGCAGAACCGCGACGAGTGGCACGTATCAATATTTTCGCCGTGTCGCCTTGTGCGATGGGGATCCCGGTATTTTTGTCAATGAGATGCCGGGTGGGGCGGGTATCGTCAATACAGTAGCAAGGGTCCCGGGTGGCATTGGCTACACGGCGACGAGTTATACCTCCAACGACGTCAAAATATTAGGTATTGAGCGACCGGATGGGCGTGTTTTGTACCCGGAGGATCCTGAGTATCCGCTAAAGCGAACGCTTTACCTGTACGTGATGACCGACTTAAGCTCAGAGGTGCCGTCGATTGAGTGTGAATTTTTAGCCTACGTTGCGGGTGAGAAGGGTCGCGATCTCTTAAGAAGTGCAGGCTTTAGTATTCCGCAAGTTGCAGATTCTCAGTCAGCACGGGGCGTGGCGGATGCCTGTGGCTGATTGGCGCCATTTCAAGTCTGTGAGTCTGGGGCTGCTGATTAGAGCCGCAAGTTTTACGGTGATCTTTGCGTTGTTGGGAATGGTTGTGCAAATGATGGTGGTGGCGGCGCCTATTTTTGCCGCTAGCACTCTAGAGCGCATCGATTCACCTGATGCAGGTAGGGAGACTCCTGTGTCGCGAACTGTGTCGCGAACTGAGTCGCGAGACGCAGACCTCACGCAGTCGACCTACTGGGTCTCAAAAGATGGGTGGCAACTCAAAGGCAGCCCAGGCAACCCTTGGTTGTGGGTGCATGATCAAACCGCTGTTCGACTAAACGCCCACGAATTACCCTTAGACTTCTCGATTGCACAAATGGTGGGTCATCAGAGAGGGCTTGCAGTCCTGGTGGGCAATACGCTGGAGTATTTTCACTTTTCGCAATCGACATCAATCAATAATGTACCTGCCGTAGAGCGCGTAAAAACCGTTTTAGTGGGTAGCGACATTGTTGCGTTAGCCGGACATCCACGACTTGCCGTGGTTGCCTTTGCAACGTCTTTGTCCGAAATACAGGTTGTTGATTTTCGAAATCCTAATGCCAGCTTGCGTATTCAAGTGGATGTCGAGATCGACACGATTGTTTGGGTGTCGCCGTCGCTCATTCGTGCATTGACGCCGTCTGGTGACGCCTTGCTGTTTGTGTTCCGAGCGACTGACATTGGGGGTGACTGGCGTCGTCTCTTGAGTCCGATTGAGTATGAAGGTTATCCGTCTGAGGGGTATCTGTGGTTACCCCTTCCCTCAGCGCAGAGGGCTGAGCCAAAGTATTCGGTGGTTCCTCTGATTTTTGGAACGCTTAAGGCGGCATTGCTGGCCTTGCTGTTCTCCGCACCCCTAAGTTTGGGCTGTGCAATTTACGTGGGTTGCTTTATGTCAGAGGCTCAGCGGCAGCGCGTGCGACCCGCGATCGATATGCTGACCGCCTTTCCGACGGTGGTACTGGGCGCTATTGGCTTGTTTTGGCTTGCACCTCGCTTTGGTGAGTTCTTGTCTGCACTGATTGGCGTTATCGCCTTATTCCCGATTCTTGCGATTTTAGGGGTCTTTGTTGTCAGAGGACTGGGGTGGCAATGGGTGAGACATGACGCCTTAGATGACTGGCCATTAAGACTGCTGCCCTTGGTTTTGCTGGTGATTGCAGTGGGCGCTGCTGCGGGGTTGAGTGGCGCGGCACGGCTTCCCGGTGGGTCGCTTGAGGCTTACCTGTTGTCATCGGGCGTATCGATTTCGTATTTTAATTCACTGTTGGTTGGCATTGTCTTGGGCTTAGCGATTACCCCAACGATATTTTCTATTGCCGAGGAGGCGATCCATGCCGTGCCACGTAACTTGGCCGCTGGCGCTCTGGCCCTCGGATCCACGCCTTGGCAGGGCTATCGCGATGTTGTTTTACCCTTCGCATTACCCGGAATGATTGCCGCGATCATGGTTGGATTTGGAAGGGCGGCGGGTGAGACGATGATTCTCGTCATGTTGTCGGGCAACACTGGAATTATGGACCTCAGTATCTTCGAAGGACTTCGCTCTGTTAGTGCATCACTGGCGCTAGAGTTGCCGGAAGCACCTAAAACATCCTCCCATTACCAAGTGCTATTTGTGATGGGTTTGTTGCTCTTTGGTCTCACCTTTATCGTTAATACAGTGGCCGAGATTATTCGTGCGCGAGTAAGAATGCGCGTCAGGGGACTATAATGTTATCGAATGCGACGTTCAGACGACGTCGGCTTTCAGGCTCTCGATACCAGCAAGTGAGATCGCTCACCATGATCGGCCTATCCGCGAGCATGGTGTCTACCGTTTTGCTCATCGGAAGTGGCTTATTTATCTTACTGGTGGCCAGTGCTGGCGATTGGCTGTTCTTGTCTTCTGAGCCTTTTGAAGCAGGTTTTCTTGATCGATTAAACGATGTTTTTTTCGCCAAGCCAAATGTAGAGAATGGTTTGACAGGGTTGTTCCCGGCCATTGTGGGGACANTNTCANTNGTGATGGTGATGACGCTATTTGTAGCGCCACTGGGCGTCGCAACGGCCATTTACTTGTCTGAGTATGCAAGAGACACCTGGTACACCAAACTTATTCGTATCAGTATCACCAATCTTGCAGGCGTCCCCGCGATTATCTATGGCATATTCGGACTTGGTTTTTTTGTTTATGGACTTGGCGGACAGGTTGATGCGCTTTTTTACGCGGATAGATTGCCCAGTCCGACATTCGGCACGCCGGGTTTACTTTGGGCCGCTCTCACGCTCGCCTTAGTCAACTTGCCGGTCGTGATCGTGGCCGTGACAGAGGGCCTTGATGCAGTGCCGAATGACCTTCGCGAGGCCAGTATTGCCTTGGGCGCCACAAAGAGTGAAACGGTCTTCAAGGCGGTGATGCCTGCGGCCTTACCGAGTGTTTTTTCGGGACTGATTCTTGCAACTGCGCGCGCCGCCGGCGAGGTGTCGCCACTGCTGCTCGTGGGGGCGGTCAAATTTTCGCCGTCACTCCCCCTGTCGAGTCGTGCGCCATTTATTGAGTTTGAACAAAAATTTATGCACCTGGGTTTTCAGTTATTTGACGCTGTTTTGTTTGCTCGCCTTCCGCCGGGAGGCCTTGGCTGGGTGGCATGCATCGCATTGATCCTAGTGCTGTTAATCGGTGTTTTAAACGTAACGGCGGTCAGCTTAAGAACAGCAGTTCTCAAGCGCCAAGCCGTTGAAAACCCTTTTTGAGCGATGTGATCATGTTTGAACCGTTGAACGAAACAGAGGTAAGGCCCCACGCTGGTGAGGGAGCGTCAATGGCGGCCGTCTCGGTGCGGCATCTGTCACTGGGCTATCGCGATAATCCGAAAGCATTAAAAGATATATCATTCGATATTCCTGAGCGGGCTGTCACGGCAATTATTGGTGCGAGCGGCTGTGGCAAATCGACACTGCTTCGTTGCATGAACCGGATGAACGATTTGATTGAGGGTGTGCAATACAGTGGCGAGGTCATATTGGATGGATTGAACATATTAAGCCCTGGTACTAACGTCACGGCGCTTCGCAGACGTGTTGGCATGGTGTTTCAAAGACCTAACCCCTTTCCAAAAACGGTATTCGAAAACGTGGCTTATGGACTAAAGCTCAGTGGCGTGGCGAGCGCGCGCGCGCAACAGGAGCAGGTTGAGCAAGCACTTCGAGCGGCAGCATTGTGGGACGAAGTAAAAGATCGACTTGACGACTCAGCACTGAAACTGTCGCAGGGCCAACAGCAGCGCCTTGTCATTGCCAGAGCCTTGGCCTTAGAACCACAGGTGCTGCTGCTGGATGAGCCTGCGTCGTCGCTAGATCCGACGTCTACCTTTCGTATTGAAGAGCTGATCTACGAATTGAAACAATCGCATACCATAATCATCGTCACGCACAATATGCAGCAGGCAGCTCGAGTTTCCGATTGCACCGCGTTTATGCACGGTGGTCAGTTGGTGGAGTTTGGTCAAACAGAAACTATTTTCACGTTTCCGGCAAAACGTGAGACGGAGGACTACATTACGGGCCGTTACGGTTAAGGCTCGAAGTATCTAAGATGAATGACTACAGCAATCAACGAGGCCATATTTCTGCGCAGTTCTCACGTGAACTCGAGGGCGTCCAGAGCGAACTGTTGAACATGGGCGGGCTCGTTGAAGCGCAAATCGAAAAAGCGGTTGATGCAACGCTTGAGGGCAATTCACTTCTTGCCGAAGAGGCGATTAGTCTCGAC
>JGI26082J51739_10003074_pt1 | contig 9952 bp, 9 predicted proteins | sample SaaInl5LU_22_DNA_FD_51739 | JGI IMG/M metagenome (IMG submission 51739)
AGACAACGTTGCTGCTGACTTAGAAGCTGCTAAAACAGGTGCTGGTGCAACTGTAGAATTAGTTGCTGCATTAGAAGATCACATTCCTGCATTCTCAGGTGCTGATGCTAATGGTAAGCCTCTTACAAGAGCAGAAGGTGAAAGAACTGCTGACAAAGTTATGGGTCTTTCTTTATTCTCTAAGAGCGTTGCTGCTGAAACTTTCCAAGTTGCTGCTGCAGTTACAAGAGAGCAAGTACAAGATCTTAAGCAATTCGGTGTTGACGCTGTAGCTCAAGTAGAAGCAGTATTAACTAACGAATTAACTCAATCTATCAACAACCACATCTTAACTAAGATGAGAGCTATCGCTGAAGATGGTATTACTAAAGTTATTTTAGATTACACTCAAGGTGGAAACACTTACGGTGATGTTAACAGAAGAATCCTTACTCACGTATTGGCTGCTGCTAACTTAATCGCTAACAGAGGTAGAAGAGGTGCTGGTAACTTCGCTGTAGTTGATGCAAAAGTTGCTTCAGCTTTACAAGGTGTTGCTGGTTTCGTACCAAACCCAATGGCTAACACATTCAATCAAGTTGCAGGTGCAATCTACCCAGTAGGTTCAGTTGCTGGTATCAATGTTTACACTGATCCAAACTTAGCATTCGAAGGTGATATTAATGGAGAGCACGAAATCCTAGTAGGTAGAAAAGGTGACGGTAACGGCGCTGGATTAGTATTCATGCCTTACTTAATGGCTGAATCAGTTCAAGCTATTGCTGAAGGAACTATGGCTCCTAAAGTAGCAGTTAAATCTAGATACGCTCTAGTTGAAGCTGGTTTCCACCCAGGTACACAATACCAAAAATTCAACGTTAAAGGTTTACAATTGTAATCTAACGTAGAATAATTAATATGAAAGGCCATCTTCGGATGGCCTTTTTTTATGTTTCATAATTTAGGAATTAAGTGGGATATATAATCTATTAACATAAACTAAACTTAACAAAATAAAAAACGTTATGAAATTAAAATCAAAATTAAAACTCTACGAAGAGTTCACAAAAAGCCTACTAAATGAGGCAGCAAACGATACAACACCAACGGATGTTGCTATTGATCAAACCACAGCACCTAATGCTGGTGAAACTATTAGAACTGAAGTAATTAGAGACGTTGATACTATTCTTACTAACTTAATCGAATTATCTGATAGAATTGGAGAAAACAATGAAATCGAAATCGAAGAGCTTTATGAAGAATTATTTGATTTAACAAACATGTCACACATCAATGAAGGTATACTTGATTTTATCAAATCTCCAGTCAAATTTATGAAGATTAAGAAAAATCTAAAAATGTATCAAAAAGCATTAATTCAACAAGCAATTAACGATGTTGATTTCATGAAAAAGAAACAAGCTTCTAAAGAAAATCCTGATAAAAAAGGATTGGCAACATTAGATGCTGCTAATAAAGCAAAAAATCAAGCACTTAAAGATCAACTTGATGCTATTGTAGAAAGAATGAATGAACTAACTAAAGGCGATGAAGGTTTAACTAAAGTTGCGGCTATTGGCAAAACTAAATCAAAATTAGCTGCGGCCAAAGTAGTTATGAAAGCTACCTCAGGTGAAGAAGCTAAACAACTTAAATTAGAAATNGATACTTTAGAAGATAGAATTGCAGATGATGAAAAATCATTAAAAGATTATGCAGCAAAACAAGGTCCTGCTAAAGACGATACAGATACAGAATCAGATGATCAAATGGACGGTATTGAAGCTGATGGTGACAAAGAAAAAGAGAATGCAGCTAAAGCTAAAAAGGATGCCGCTATTGCAGACCAGCAAAAAATTGTAGATGCAGCCAAAGCTAAAGTAGATGAGGTACCACAAACAGCTAGTGATGTAGATAAAGCTAAAGCAAAACTTGCTTATATGGAAACCAAATTAAAATTAGCAACAATCAAAGAAGATGATCAAGAAGTGATTGACGGATTTAAACAAGAGATTCTAGATCAAAAAGAAATAATTGCTAAAGAACCTAAAGCACCTGCAAAAGACGGTGAACCTGGACAAGAAGGTGAACCTGGACAAGAAGGTGAACCTGGACAAGAAGGTGAACCTGGACAAGAAGGTGAACCTGGACAAGAAGGTGAAGTAGACACTGAAAAATTAGATGCAGCTGTAACTAAAGCTAAAGAAGCTAAAGATAAATTACCAGCAGACGCTAGTCCAAAAGATAAAGCTACTGCGGATATAGCAGTGTTTACAGCAGAAATTGCTGCAGCTAAAGCTAAAAACGATAATGAAAAGGTTACAGAACTTACACAAAAATTAGAAGCCGCTAAAGCTACTGCTGCATTAAAACCAGTACCAGCTCCAGCAGCACAAAACGCTAGTGTAGAATTAGATTTATCATTTGACGCAGCACTTGTTGAGGCATCATTAAACGGTTTAATGGCATATGATGAAGAAGAAGATGGATATAAATATTTAAAGCAACAAGCTAAAAAATTAGGTGTTAAAATATCTGTAGACAAAGATCCATTCGGAGATGGTTACGATGAATTAAATTATAGTGGTGATAAAGCAGCCATTCTAAAATTAGCTAGTATATCAGGTCATGACCAAGATATTACAGGCGGACCAGATGAAGGCGGTTATTGGATTACTGAAACAGTATCTGATAAACCTAAAACTATTGAATTAAATGAAGGTATGTCAATTGCAGAGAAATTTGCAAGATTGATGAACAAATAATTAAAGAGAGCGCTTAGCGTTCTTCTTTGCAAGTTTAAGAAACTCCTCTCGTTCTGCGAGCAGGAGTTTTTTACATTTCTTGCGAAACTCAATTGAACTTTTTAAGATACGACTATCAATCATAGGAGCTTTTAACACATCGTGGTATTCTGGATGGACAAAGTTTTCCAAATCAAAATTCATAAATTTAGCCTTAATATGTTTAAGACTTATTGCACACTGCCAATCCACAGTATTACAATTATCATATAGTGTAGCTAAATCAACTAGGACTTCATTAGTGTGATCCCAATATTTTTTAGTTAGTACAACACTTGCAACCGGTGGTTTTTGCATTCTTAGTACACACCCAACAAATTGATCATCATCAGACCATCTTCTAATATGCCTGTGCTCTACCAGGAACTTTCTAAAGAACTTTGATAATGGCGCAAGTATAATACCGTACCTATTGCGCGGGTTTGCACCAGTGGTTCGTTTGATAGTAATGTGTGAGTATGATCTTGCCATATACTATATTTATCTATGAAACATTTTACAGCTAATGCTATATAATAGGTAAACATATCGTATACATGAAATCAGTAAACCAACTTTTTACAGAAAAGTACAGACCTTCAAATTTAGAGGAACTTATATTGCCTGAGCGTGTCATGAGTAAATTCAATGATGGCTTAGTTCAAAATATGTTATTTGCAGGCTCACCGGGCACAGGTAAAACATCTTGTGCAAAGGCAATCGTTAATCAATTCGGATTACCTTATCTTTATATCAATGCATCAACCGATACTTCGGTTGAGGTTATTAGAACCAGAATCACAGACTTCTGTTCTACAGTTTCCATTATGGATAAACCTGGCATGTTTAAAGTAGTTATCCTAGATGAGGTCGATGGTGTGTCAGATCAATTCTTTAAAGCACTTCGTGCAACAATGGAAACATTCTCGAGTAATTCTCGATTTATCGCAACCTGTAATTACATCAATAAATTACCAGATCCAATCTTGAGTCGTTTTGAAGTTATTGACTTTGACTTTGACAAGCAAGAAGAAACTGAATTAACTAAGAAATACATCAAGCGAGTTTATGAAATTTGTGGCAAAGAGGGTATGACCATCGAAAAGCCAGCGCTTGTTGAATTTGTTAAGCGTAATTTCCCAGATCTACGAACTACTTTGAATAAGTTACAGGGCTATAAAACACAAGGTACTGCAAATATCACAGCAGAAGATGTTAAGAAATTCAATTCGGTCTATAAAGATGTATTTGAGTTAATCTTTAACGAAACAGATCCAGTTAAAAACTATCAAACACTTGTTGGTAATTATGCCAATCGAGTAGATGATGTGTTACAAACTCTAGGTGCAGAGTTTATCGAATATATCCAGCAGGAAAAAGGTCAATATATAAAACATATACCACAAGTTATTATAACTGTCGCTAAACATCAGGCCCAAAGGGTGCATGTTATTGATCCAGTAATTACGATGTTAAGCTGTGTATATGAGATACAGAGTATAATTAATTCATAAAAAAGTAGCAAATAATTTTTTAGTCTCAATATTTTTTTGTATATTAGACTAAATAAAGAAACATAAATATGAAAGTGGGAAAACACACATTATTAATAGACGGTAATTATTTTGTATTCAGTAGACTATTTGTTTTACCAAAACCTAAAACAGGTCAACTGTTNGGTGATGATAAACAAATNTCNCAGTTTATGAGAAAATTAGCCATTGACTTTGCATCAGAGATGCGTAAGTTAAAAATGTTCGTGGACGATGTAGTCCTAACAGTCGATTCAAAATCATGGCGTAAAGATCTTTACCCGGAAGCTGACTATAAAGGTACTAGAAAACAAAGCAGTGATGTAAACTGGCAAGGAGTATATTCGGTATATGAAGAATTCCAAAAGATTTTACAGGCTAAGGGCGTTACAGTACATCAAATCCAGGGTGCAGAAGCAGATGATGTTATTTTTGGTTGGTCAACAGCTCTTAATAACAGAGGTAAATCATGTATCGTATGGTCGGGTGATAGAGATCTTATTCAATTAGTAAACTATTCTAAAACTAATGATGCACATACTATTTGGTATTACAATACTAGGAAGTCGTTATATGCATATGAAGGTTTCGAAAGAGATATGAATGCATCCATTGCTAACGATATGCCAACAGATGATTTACTTTTCAATATGGGCGGTGAACATATGACCCGCGATGCGTATCAAACTAATATCTTGTCATGGGTCAAAGATCTTAAGATTGAAGTAACTGAAGTTGACTGTGATAGATTTATCTTTAATAAGATCTTAATCGGCGATAAGTCCGATAATATCCCATCAGTTGTCACTTGGCAAAAAGANATGAAAGGTGGTAAGCTTAGAACTTATTCTATTACAGAAAAAATGGCTGATACTATTTATGATCAGTTTATTAAAGAGCTAGATAATTTTACTATCGAGTACTTGTTTAATACAGAATACAAGAATAAATTAACAGACATNATCTATCGAGTAGTTGGTCATGGCAATCTAAATCTAATTAAATCTGCATTATCTAATAATATTGCATTGATGTTATTGCACACTAAAACTATTCCAGATTCTATTCAAGAGGCAATTTACAATGCCATCGATAGAGATTGGGAAGGTGCTCTAGAAAACACCGATCAATTCATGGATATGGAAAAGATTCTTGAAGGCACTGATTGGCTTAAAGATAAAGTTGGATTTGGAGTAGATGCGTTTGCTGGAATGGATATTCCTAAAGAAAAGACTACCAAAAAACCACCTATTAAATTAGTTGGCAAAAAAACAGAATCTACCAAGACTGTAGAATTACCGAGCACTAAAAAGTTATTCTAATGACACTGGAAGACCACTTACAAATTGAAGAGATTTTAGCAGAAGCAAATGCGTATGGTCTTAAGTCAGAGGTGGCTCAAACTGCAGCACAATTTGCTAAAGAAGGCTATTCTAATTTAGATGCACACGCGTTGGCATTTAATGAGTGGATAAAGTAAACTTTAGCCACTTTTAATATATAATATTTATGTTAGACGAAACAAAATTATTTGATTTTGTGAAGATTATGTTCACGAAACCAGACCAATACAATAAACTAAAAAATCACTCAAAGAAGCGCCATCATTTTATGATCAACCGATTCTTTGCTATTAAGTACCCATCGAATGCCAACATGTTTAACGTAAACGGTATCGGTGGTGCTAATGTAGTAGAATCTTGGTCAATGGTTGCACAAAGATTTAAGGGTGTTCCAATGTGGTTCTATACCAAGACAAAAAAAGCAGCTAAACAGGAGGTTGATAAATATACTCCAAGCGATGCTTCAATTGAATTGTACTTGTCCAAGAATGAAATCGGTATGAGAGAATTTAATGAACTTAAACAGTTCGCTAAGGCAGATTTATTCGCAGATTTACAAAAAATTGAAACACAGATAGATGTTTACAGAAGGTAGAGATACATTTTCAGAAGTAGTTGACATTACGTTATACAAATATAATTCTATAGATGTTAAGATATGGGGGTTAATCCGCAGAGATGCTCACAATAAGAAATTAACAGAAGACTCTTATTTGATTCCAGTAAAACAAATGCAACAATATTTANGCAAATGGTTTTCGTCTGAAATCAATAGATTCCAGTCGGTTAGCGACATGTCTATTCACAAAGAGGCAACTTCGGTCTATTTTATTTGGCAAATATTACAGAATACTCCAAATTTATTATGGATTAAAGTCAATCTAAATAAAAATGTGAATTATAATAGAATAGTTAATATTGATCAAATTAAAACAATTAGATATAATATTAAAACCATTCGAGGTAGTTTAAGACTTTTTGATTTGTTTGCTACTAGAGAACTAAATATAATTAATGATATTTTAGAAAGGTGCCATGTTATGGACCGAACGCAAATGTATAAGGTAATCAAGTTAAAAACTTTCATGTCGATACTAGATGGCTTTTTGTCCGAAGATAGTGCAGGTGAAACATTTGGTATAATAAACAATATTATTCAAAAATTAGAACAGTATGAGGCAGACGATCCAGAGATGCTTTTAATCACCGATAGAAACTCGGATATATAAATAAAAATAAGACGAGTTCGTCACGATATTAATGGTAAATAATTTTACAGCAGATCAAATAGGTGATTCATTCTACGCTAAGCTAATAACTCCTTATGAAGATACAGTAGGTGTTAATTTATGGAAAGTAGTAGTTGGTGTAAGCTCACCTAATACTATAGGTAGTNTAAGCATGACTACTGGTAGTACTGTTGTGGTTGGATATAGAACCAATTTAGATCTAATACATGGTAGTAAAATTATTGTAGGTAATGTAGAATATGAAGTTGATGCTATTATTGATGCTAATACTTTTACTATAACTGAACCTGCACCAATTACCGGTACTGGTCTTAAATTCTATAAACCAGTTGATGCTAATAACTTTTTTGACTATCAGTTTAAATGGTCACAAGAACCAATTGGTAGTGAAGGCGGTGTAATGTCTGAATATAGACCGCTTACACTTGGAACTGGACCTTCTGATTTACTAGGCCTGGTATTTGATCCAACTAAACCGCTTTGGATCACAATAGGATTTACAGTTAATCGACTTTCTACTGCACATTCATTATCTTTATTAAGTATTGAGTTTGTTAGACAAACTGAAGCAGGAGAGATTATATCATGCCCCGAATATTGTACAGATTGCACAGATCCATATGCAATGAATGGTTGTGCTAATATTGTAGTAGCATGTGATGAGAATTTGTATAACCCATATGCTTTACAGAAACCGGCTCAATTATACAAACAAATCACAGATTTATCAACCAGCATTTTTGGGCATCCTGTAAAATATTTTAGAGTAGAACCAGATCAGAGATCAAGAGACGTAATCTTAATGGAGTATTCACTTTATAATGTAAAAGAAAGCGGTGAATTCAAAATAATGGTTCCGGATAATGAGATGCCATCTCATAATTTTGAATTCAATATGTATGGTATGGGATTTGAAGATTTCGAGATACATGTTACTAGAACTGAATTTGAATCAGCATTTGGTACAGGATTACACCCTAGAATGAGAGACTATCTTTATTTTCCATTAATGAATAGAATGTATGAAGTTAGTGCTGTTACTTTTGCAGATGAATTCAATATGGAACAAACATATTGGAGAGTAATGCTCAGAAAATATGAAGAGAGAACAAGTACTATTCAAACAGATACTGTAGTCGAACAAGAATTAGATGATTTAATTACAGGAATTGACGAAGTGTTTGGTGAAGAAATTCAACAAGAATATGCTCAAGTTGCAAAGCCTGAACAATATCAAACAATATTTAGCCCAGTTGGNGATGGTATAAGAGATAGAATACATAATAGTCTTTCTATATTAGATACTGAAATTAGAAATAAATGGACTATTATTAGTAAGAACACTTATGATCTTAGCAGTATTAAAGATGTTGGTATTGAAGCTGTAGTTTATAAAAGAAAATCTGTATTAGCAAGTAATGATAATATGGCAGTTACTTTATGGTTTAAACCTAATTTAACTACAATTAATTCAACGGCTACATTATTAGATGGTTTGATTGATAGCAAAGGTTTAAAGTTATCGACTACTAAAGATCATGTAGTTGTGCAGTTAAATGGCGATACACACAATGTAGCATACGATGCTCCAATTACATCCGATGCATGGTACGGTCTAGTCTTTAATCTAAATAATAAATACAATCAAATATCAACTAACGTATATAGATTAGAACCTGGTAATAATTTTATACCTTCTAATTCAACACAAGAAAGTATTACTAGCATAGCTAATAGTACAATAGATATTTCATCATATGGTTGGTCTACTGACAAGCAATGGGCTCTTATGCCAGGTCAAGTGAAATTAACTAATGTTAGGTTATTTAAAAAGCCAATCGAATTAGAACAAAGACTCAATGTATTACAGCAATATGTTGTTAGGGATAATCAATTAGCAACCGTTATTGACAACGCAGTTCCTTCTATTCAATTGAGACGATATAATCAAGCAAGATAGTCGCATCTGAGATAGGTTGATATATAACCTATAAATAATACTTTTATGAGCGAAGAGAAGAAAAAGAATATATCTGAACAAGCGGATCAAATCCGCAGAGAGTTAGATGATTTAATAGGAGATACTGGAATGTTGGACGTTGAAAGCGATCCGGTGGATTTACCAATGAAACAACCAAGAACTGATCTGGCTCCTAGAATCAGTTATGAAGAATTAAAGTCTAATGCAACTAAGAAGGCACAAAAGACTATAACAGCCCTTATGAAATTTTATCTCGATGCAGATATTATTGAAAAGGACGAGTATATTGCCGCAAAGAAAAAGATGGATGAAATGACAATGAGTTCATTGATCTATCAATTGAATGCTGGTGAGAGAGCATTAACCACACTTTTACAAACAATCGATGACGGGGAATTAGCACCTCGTATGTTTGAAGTACTTGCTACTTTACAGAAATCAATGTTAGATATTATCAAATCACAAACAATGTACCTAATGGCTTCTGAGGAGTCTACGAAGCGTATTGCACGTGATATTGAAATCTATAAGAAAAGAGATGATGTCAAAGAAATTGAGGCTTCGGGCGGAGATGTTAGAGATAAAAATATCCAAAGAGGTACTAAAGATCTAATGGCTGCAATTCAAGCAGGTATTAAAAAAGAGGCCTTAGAAGATATTGAAGATATTGAAGAAACTACAGAAGAATAATGTCAGATTACGTAGGAGATAATAAATGGATCCCGAAAGAAGAAGGGGATGTTGCATCAGAAAAGATTGTTTGGTCTACTAAACAAGTTAATGATCTGATGGTAGCAATGGACCAGGGTTTTAGACCTAAGGTCGCCATGCCTTTTTATGAAGGTAAAAACTTTTTACGTAAAGGAAATATTGTTTTCGAATACACCGATGAGGAGGTTACAGAATTAGCCAGATGTGCTACTGATATTGTCTATTTCGCAGAGAGATATGCAGTAGTAATGACCGATAACGGTATACAGCAAGTAAAACTTAGAGAGTATCAAAAAAGAATGTTAAGAAACTTTCAAAATGAAAGATTCAACATTGTACTTGCATCGAGACAGATGGGTAAAACCGTTAC
>JGI26082J51739_10003078_pt1 | contig 9949 bp, 13 predicted proteins | sample SaaInl5LU_22_DNA_FD_51739 | JGI IMG/M metagenome (IMG submission 51739)
TGTAGCCATCGGCAAATTCAGGCCGATCCGGCACCACATCAGCCGCCGCTGGAACGTTCACACCCAATTCAATGTTACTTGTCGCCTGCGGATCACCCGACGTAACAGGCAATTGCAACGGCAAAGCGCTATCAAGGTCTTTGGCTGTTACCGAGCCATCATCGTTCACCGGATAGACAAGCAAATACTGACCAGCAGAATCGACAACATAACGATCGTTATTCACGTTTAGCGAACCATTTCGGGTGTAAACCTTCTGCGCCGAGGTCAAGGACGGTTTCAGGGTAAAAAAGCCCTGTCCCGAAATCGCCAAATCAAGCGCGTTCAAAGATGACGAAATGTTACCTTGCGTAAACTGCTGCTTAATGCCTTTCAGGATTGTACCCGAACCAATCGACGATGACGCATTCTGCAATGGTGAGGTTGCAAAAATATCACCGAATTCTGCGCGGCTTCGTTTAAAGCCGGTTGTTCCGACGTTCGCGATATTATTTGAGGTTGCTGAAATATCGGCCTGTGACCCGTTCAACCCTGTCAGAGCGGTATAAAATGACATTCGACTTAACTCCCGTTAGGCGGCCCCTTTAGTGAGGCCCTTTTGCATAAAACAGATTTAGTTCTTAAAGCTCACAACATCGCTTGCCTTAACGCCGCCAAAGCCGCGGACATCATAGACAACGTCTTGGTTGCTTCCCCCTGTCGAGGCTGCCAACACCTCACCAAAGACCGAAGCACCAACGGCTTGTAGCCCCTCGCCTGTATCGGCATAGGCTTCAACCCGGAAAAAGGTATTTTCATTCAAAACATTCTCAGGGATCTCATCCCATGCGAAACCAACGAGTCCAGCTGGCTGTGGGCCAAGATCTTCAGTGTGAAGAATTTCGCCAGCTTCAGACCGGTAGACAATATTTGTACTGTTTGATGCTGTTGGAATATCGATCGCACCCGAAATGCCACCTTCAGGTGATGCATAGGCATTGCCGCCGGGAACCAGAACCGAATGGCCAAGCATATTTGCCGCGGTTGCGATGCGGAATTCTGACAGCTGGCCAGAATAAAGACTATTTAAGCCTTTCAGCGATTCATTCATTTCGGTGATGCCTGTTACCGTCGAGAATTGCGCCATCTGTGCAATCATCTCGGTATTGTCAGTTGGTTTGAATGGATCCTGATTTTGCAGCTGCGTTGTCATCAGCTTTAAAAACTCGGCCTGTCCAAGAGAATCCTTTGGGCCGGCCTCAGCCGTTTGTTGCTGGATACCCAGCTTGTCCAAAATGGAATTCAATGAATTATTNTTATCGATTGTACTCATTTTTAGGTCTCCTGGCTGAACCCTACTTACCCATATTGATTGTGCGCATCATCAGTGCGCGTATTGTTGAAATGACCTCGACATTGTTTTGGTATTGGCGACTTGCCTCAACCATCTCGACCATTTCCTCATTCTCATCGACCGCTGCGCGAAAAACAAAACCATCCGCATCGGCACTTGGATGATGCGGCATAAATGCCTTTTCCGGCGCCCGCGAAGCTTCGGCAACTGTCACAACATCAACCGTCGAAACACCGGAATGTTTCATTTGATCGGCATAGGTTGTTTGAAATACTGGTTTTAACGCGCGAAACGCCTCTTCTTTCGTGCTGGCAATCGTGCCTGCATTGGCCAGATTACTGGCAACCGTATTCAATCGAACCAGCTGCGCCGCCATCGCCCGGCCTGAAATATCAAAAATGTTTTTGATTTCACTCATTATTCGCCCCTAATCGCCGACATCAATCCGGTAATCCGGTTATTGAGAAAGGTTAAAGTCGTCTGATAACGGGTCACGTTTTCCGAAAATTCCATCTGCTCGACACTCAATTCAACTGTGTTGCCATCAAGTGACGGGTTAATCGGCTCGCGAAACAGCATTTTGTTGCCAGTTGCGGCAACCGTTGTTGGAAAATGCTGCTCATTTGTTGTCTGTAAGGGGCCGATACCAACATGCCGTTTTATTTCTGAATCAAAATCAAGATCTCGCGCCTTAAAGTTAGGCGTAGCGGCGTTGGCAATGTTCGAAGCCAGAATTTCATTGCGGCGCGAACGCAGTTCGAGCGCCTGTGCATGAAAATTCAAATATGAGCCGATCTTATTCATTTTTCTACGAAATCCGTCCTAGGCTGTTTGTTAAATTAGTGGTCATGAACCTGCGATTTGGTGTAAATTTTGCAAATAGGATGCCAAAATAGACATGGAGCAAAAAATGAGCAGAGTTTCCCTCCAAAATGGTGGCGGTCCGGGGTCATCAATTTCACTGGCACCTGAAACAATTAAGGTGCGTAACGCGCTAATTGAAAAATTCACTGGCGAGCCGCTGGATGAAATGAACCATTTTATGAATACAGCTCTTGCCACTGAGCAAAATGAATTGCGGCGGATCGGCATTTTGGCCGCGCGCATCTTTCTGCTACGGACGCGCATCGCCAATCTTCAGGATTTTAACCGTGACCCATCACTGACCGATATTTCGGAAATCAATGTTGGCGCGCTTGATCTTGGCGGCGAAAATATGAATGCCGTCAATGATGATGATGATGAGGTTGTTACCGAAATTGAAGATGGCTGGGCACGTCTTAAAATGACCTCACCAGGCGAAGTTCAAGGTGTGCGCTTCTTATCAGGCGCAATCATTGATGCCAAACCTGAAGATGCCGAAAAGCTGATCCGGTCGGGAAAAGCTGTTCGCGTTGATGAAAATGGCAATATCATCGAATTTCATGAAGATGATTTTGACAATCAAGACGAGGCCGGTTCTGCCGCAGAGGCTGAAGATCGTGTCGAGGATGAAAATGACGACAGTGAACCGAATGATGGCGATAGTGCTGAACCCGACGAAAATGCGTCATCAGATGTGACAGGCGAACAAACCGCCGAGGCAGNAAGTGACGAACAACCGGCGATGGTCGCCGCGGATCAGGCCGCCAGTGAAGATGCCACCACCGCCGAGGCCGAACAGCCACTTTCACCTGATAACGACCTATCAGACAATATGGATGACAAGACATGATTTATCGTGCTGGCAAAACCGCAATCTGGTTTGCCATTGCCTTTGGCCTTGCCGCTTGTCCAGCGGAACGGTTCCGGCACGAAAAATATTTGTGTAAAAGCGTCAGCTTTGATCTTGAATCAATTATCGTGAATGACACGAACATTGGCGGTGAAGTCAAAATCATTGGCTATGGCAGTGAAAAAACAGCAACCATCAAAGCCATTAGTGATGATCATATCGAAATTGAAGCCAGCCGCATGAATCTAGAGCTGGATCGCAATGATGGCAGCGTCAAGATTAGCCGCGGCACGCGATTTGCCCGCCTAGCGTGCGAGCGCAGCATTTTCACCATGTAAGCATTGTTGGAATTGGGGCTGAATAAAGCGACTAGGCTTTGGCAGGCCCGTGAAATTTGACAATGGCTTCGGCCTCATCTTGGCCAATGCCTGTTGCCAGCGTTAATTCATTTGCCGCCGCACCGTTTCGCGCCAGTTCAATGGCCCGACTCATTTGCTTGTCACCACTGAAATTTTGCGCCAGATCGGCAAGCTCTTGTCGGCTTTGATCAAAGCCTTCGGCCAAACCACCGGTCTTTTTCTCAATATCACGAAGCCGCTCGCCAATTGTTTCAAGGCTGAGATGAAGCCGGATGACTGTATCACCGATTTGCGCGAGATTATCAGCAACTGTCGCGACACGCCGATCAGCAAGACGTTGATTGAGCAGAATTTTGGCAGCCACAAACCCAACCAGCAACAGCACCACAGCCAACGCTGTCAGAACCACAATGATAAAGGGATTTTGGAAAAAACTGGCCATATCTGCCATTTGATAAAACCTTTAAACGAAACCGGTAAATAGCCTAACGCTTTTATTATGCCGGTTAATCGTCGTTATCGGCAATATATTTTTGCAATTCGCCAGGCATCGCCGCTTTGACGGCAGCCCGCTTTTGCAATTGATCAAGGCGCGCAATCACCGCGACGACACGGCCGCGGGCCGCATCATCTAGCTTTTCAGTTTGCGACAAGCTGTCGCCATGCGTTGCCAGAAACACTTCAAGCGCCGCACATCCATCCGCAAATTCCTTTGCCGATAAATTGGGCACAAAGAGCGCGTCAAGCATCAGCTCGACACGCTCGATGATTTCTATTGTCGATAGTAAAGACCCCATCACAGACACCTCGTCTGATCCTAAGTCTTTAACTCCCTATACGCGTCCATCAACGCTTCTGAAATGCGATCAATGTTGATCGGGTATTCGCCACGCTTGATGGCGTCTTTAATCCGATTTACATTCACCTCATCAATTGGCGCTGATGATGCCATCTGTTTGATCGATGACGGCACATCGGCAGACTTCAGTTCGACACTGTCGCTAGCATTTGCAGCTGCGGCAGACGAAACTTTGGTCGCCTCTTGTGATACCCGATCAGGAACAGCGACCTTGCGTGGCTCCATACGACTAACAGTGTTTTTTACTATACCAACCATTTTAGTTGACCTCCGATATACCACTAACGACATGAGTACGAATTTATTTAGTAATTATTTTAACTTTTTTTTCTGACACCACGCGACCTTCAACAATCACCTTACTTGATTGGTTCAAAACCTTCAACAAATCACCCATTTGGGCATTGTCTAAAGCAAGGCCAGAACCTGCAACTGTGACGCCACCGATCTGTGTTTCGATGGTGACTGTCTGGTCTTTTTGAACCAGCCAATCCATTTCAAGATGCCGGTTTCGTACGGCTTGATTGACGCTCAATGACCGGTTTGTTTTACGACCAATAACATCATCCAGCTTTTCAAAATACCCGACAAGGCGGTGATCGGGGCTTGCTACCAGCACCAGGTCATCATTGGTGATGACTTCGCCGCGACGCAGGCTGCGCGAAAGCTTGACAATTTTTGCCACCTCATTTGATGGTTGCAATGCGTCTGCGGCGTTATCGCCCAAAATGGAAACAGGGCTATCTGTTTGAATCTGCGTTCGAACCGCAATCGAAAAACCATCTGGATCACTGCATGAAACGCGAACCGTCTTATAGCTGCCAAACATTGGTTCAATCGTCAAACCAGCAGCACAAGGCAGGAATTGCCGATCCTGATTGATCGCAGGGTCGGCAGCGATGCCAAGTGAGGCCAAGGATGATTGAATTTCGGCTTTGATCATCGCGCCTGATAAGGTTTGGCTTGCCATAGCCAGATTGCTGGCAAGGCACAGGCCTGCATAAAATCCAAAAATGCGCGCAGATTTACCCACCAAAGAAATAGATTTCATTTGTCCGTCCACTACCACCTTGTGATGGGCTGTTTTCAGGCTTTGCGCCGGTTACCAAGGCCTTGATCTGGTTCAAGGATGGCAGGCGAATGGTTTTCTTAGCATAGAGAAAATTCGGATTGCCCCGCACAAAGGCATGACGGTTCACCTGAACGATGGCCATTTCCACAAATTTCATATTCATGCCGCTGCCGCCATAATAGTCATTCATAATATGGCCAAGGGTTTCATCCTGCGCCACTTCATGCATTTCCGAATAATCCGGATCCATACGAAATGGATGTGAACTTGCGGCATCTTCAACACCGCCATTGTCACGCGCCCCATAGGTCAGCACGACAATCGGCTCGGCCATAGCTGTATTCATGGCAATGCTGAAAAGGCATGGAATTACAAACATCAAATAGCGCATCAATTCATCTCCAGAAACGTCGCAAGCTTGCCGTTTAAATCGGCTGGCTTGCGTTGGCGACTAAGCGGCTCAAGAATTGAATGCCCATCACCAGCCTCGATTACCCGCAAAACCGACCATTTACTACCAACGCCCGAAACCATCGCCAGACGGTTAACCTGAATGCCNTGNCGCATCCCAAGGTCAACATGCAGCTTATCATTCTCTAATTTGATTACAGCCTTCAGCGGCAAGCATAAAGTGGCCAAAGCAATCGCCTTGGCGTGGTTTTGAAGCCCGCTCAGTAAAGCTGCCTTAACTACATCACGTTTAGTTGTGCTTAATTTGCTGATCAGCAGGCTTGGTGACCGATCGCCAAGTTTCAACTTGATCTCGTCACGAACCTCGCCAAGCGGCGTCAGCTGACTGCCTGCATAAAGGCTGGTTGTGATGATGGCACGCAAATGCTGACTTTGGCCAAGCCCAAAATCGGCGCTGAAACTTTCAAACGCAATATTGGTCGCAAAGGCAAAATCACCATCACGGATCGACACTTTGCCATTCATTAGCGCATTATAATCATAACGTGCATCGCGTTTCATCTTTACCGGATCAAGAACTGTCGCCGCTTCATTATATAATGTCAGGTTGGCGGTATTTTCCAGCTGCCGATAAAGATCAACCATCATCATTGACGGCATTGTCGATAGCCAACCCGGAACCGACCGTGTCATCGACATTGTTGGCGCAAACATTGTTAAATGGCCAACCGCACGATCATGGCATGCAGGCTCGGCGATCTTGCCAACGGCGGCTTCGACAGTCACTTCATAATGAAGGTCATCCTTGATCTCATTTATAATGCGATAATCAAGGATTTCACTTGAAGGGCGCACCACGAAATGATCATCAAGGCTCGTATCGGCTTGCACCGAGGAAAACCCGTCAATCTTGGCGCCACCTTTCAACGCTGCAAGATATAGCGCATCTTCAAGCGCAATATTTTTTGCTTCATGCAAGGCTGCCTGATCATTGATCACCGCACGTCCTGTTGCCGTCACCATGCGCAAACCGTCACCAGCAAGCGCATGCGTGCCAGTTAACAGGGCAAAGATCGTGGCAAAAAACCATGTGATGACCCGCTTAGACATCATTAAACCGTCTTACGCGCCGTCGTCAGAAGATAGCTGATGGTTTCGCGATCAATTTCCAGCACTACCTCATAAGTATCAGTGCCGGTTGGGTTGATACGAACGGTGCGCGCGCCGCGGATGGTGCCATTCACAACACCGCGAAACGTATCATTCTGCACGACAAGATCAATCACGGTTGTGCTTGAATCCACCTGCAAACCATGGATCTGTTCGGCCAGATCGCGCATCGCCGCCATACGGGCAGACCGGATCGCCATCAAACGTTTTTGCGCCTCACCACGGCCCGGCTGCGATGATGTCACCGCATAGCCAACAGCTGTCAGCGTTGGAATATTTTCCGCACTGGCATCAAGAACGTCTTTTAAATTTACAATTGTCTGGGTTTGTGAGGCTTCGACCGCTGCCATTTTGGATGTGCCGGCCATGTCGAGGCTTGCTGTGCCGTTATGCTGGCATGCTGTCAAAAACCCGATGCCAAGGCCGCAGACCACGGCTGTCTTGAAAATCTTGCGCATTTTGAGCTCCGTTTCGTCAAAAATTTAGGTACCTCGCCCAATTATGCATTTTTTGTGCCAACCAGTTCACGATCGCCGCACCCTGCCGTGCCGCTATCAATAAGGGACAAAACCCGACCAATTCAGGCCAGGCAAGCAAAACACCATCCACATCACAAGCTTTCGGCAAATCACATGATTGGCATGAATTTTGCCTTTACCAGCTATAGCCCGCATCTGGCCGCCTCAATGGCATTTGGATAANGGCAAAGGAAAGCATTTTTAATCAGAGGGTTANCGGTTGAAACACACAATATTCACAAAACATGCTGTCAATTTATTGTGCCGTTTTACGCTTGAGACAGGGCAAATGTCATGAATATGACGCTAACAAGATTTGGGTTTGGCAATGCGGCTGGCTTTTTGTCGACGCTGGTCATGCCGGTTGGCATTTTGGTGCTGGTGGCGATGATGGTTCTGCCCCTTCCCGCTTTCCTTCTAGATACTTTCTTTGTGACCAATATTTTGGTCTCGCTTCTGGTGCTGATGGTGGCTTTGCATACCTATCGCCCGCTTGATTTCTCCAGCTTTCCAAGCTTGCTATTGATTGCCACCGTTCTGCGGCTTGGCCTGAATGTAGCGTCGACGCGGATCATTCTTGGTAATGGCCATGAAGGAACATCGGCCGCAGGTAAGGTGATCGAGGCATTTGGCGCCTTTGTTATTGCTGGCAATTATGCTGTTGGTATTTTCGTCTTTGTCATTCTTGTGATTATCAATCTGGTCGTGATCACCAAAGGTGCTGGCCGCGTGTCGGAAGTGACAGCCCGTTTCACTCTTGATGCGATGCCCGGCAAGCAAATGGCGATTGACGCCGATTTGAACGCTGGCGTTCTGACGAATGACGAGGCCAAGATCCGCCGTGAAGATATCTCCAAGGAAGCCGATTTCTACGGCGCTATGGATGGTGCATCGAAATTTGTTAAAGGTGATGCGATTGCCGGTATCTTGATTCTTGCAATCAATATCATTGGCGGTCTGATCATCGGCGTTGCCCAGCATGATATGTCATTTTCCAGCGCCTCAGAATCCTATATTCTATTGTCGATCGGTGATGGGCTTGTCGCGCAAATTCCATCGCTGATGCTGGCCATTGCCACAGCCATTATCGTAACCCGCGTTTCAACAACCGAGGATATGGCCGCGCATATTGGCAAGCAGATTAGCCTGTCACGCGCCTGGATTCCGGTTTCGGCTGTATTGCTATTGATCGGTTTTGTTCCGGGCATGCCGAATTTTCTGTTTTTAGCAGCGGCTGCCATTGCTGGTCTTGCCGGATTTTTGATGCGAAAAAGAGAACAAGGCGAAAGCGACCTTGAAGCGCAGCAACAGCCTGGCGCCGAAGCGCTGCTTGAAGATGACAGCAAGGAATCACCTGACCAGATCAATTTGACCGATGTTACCGATAATTCGGCCGTTTCAGTACAGCTCGGCTATGGCCTTATTGGCATGGTTGATGAGGCCACTGGCGGGCCACTTGTGAACCGGATCACCGGCATTCGCAAACAGGTTTCCAAGGCGCTTGGCTTTGTTATTCCGCCCGTGCGGGTTCGCGATGATATGGCCTTGAAAGCGAATGATTACCGCATTCGGATTGGCCAGACGATTGTTGGCGAAGATCAGGTCTACCCCGACCTGAAACTGGCTATTCCAGGTGACTCAACAAGTGTAAAGATTGCCGGAGTCGAGGTAAAAGACCCAACATTCGGCATGGATGCCATCTGGATTGACCGTCATAAAGAGGCCGAAGCCGAGAGCAATGGCTATGTTGTTGTCGAGCCTGAATCAGTTCTGGCAACGCATATTTCGCAGGTAATGTATAAATTTGCGCATGAGTTAATCGGCCAAGATGATGTCAAAGTCCTTCTTGATAATCTGGCGCAGACATCGCCAAGCCTTGTTGAATCAGTGGTTCCCAAGTTGGTACCGCTTCATGCGTTGACGGGAATTTTAAGCGAGCTTCTGGCCGAGCGTGTACCGATCAGCGATCTCCGCAAAATTTTGGAAACGCTTGCCAATTTGGCTGGTCGTAATCTTGGCATCATCGAATCTGCCGAAGCTTTGCGTCCGGGCCTTGCCGGTCTTTTGATCCAGCAAATTGCCCCGTTAAATCAGCCCCTGCCCGTGATTACGCTCAGTTCTGAGCTGGAACATATGCTGATTTCAATGTCACGCCAAAGCAATGATGGCGGGCTACTTCTTGATAGTGGTCTTGCCGAGCGATTGATCAAATCAGTTGCGCAGGCCAGCGAAAAAACATCAGCCGATGGCCGTCAAGCCGTCCTGGTGGTCTCGCCGCAAATCCGTCGCCAATTATCAACAATCATGCGCCAGCATATTGACGATCTGGCGGTTCTTGGCTTCACCGAATTGCCTGACAATCGGAAAATCAATGTCATCGCGACAATCAGCGGTGATGCCGACAATAAGCTTGAAGATAAATAAGATCCGGCGCTTTTGCCGTCATCCAAAAAAGGAGGATGAACAATGCCAACGATAACCGTACAAGCCGCAGATTCTGCAACCGCAATGGA
>JGI26082J51739_10003081_pt1 | contig 9940 bp, 11 predicted proteins | sample SaaInl5LU_22_DNA_FD_51739 | JGI IMG/M metagenome (IMG submission 51739)
ATACTGCTGCTTGTGACCTCAATTGCTCGTATCTCCAGCGTTTGTTCATCAATCCCAATATGTATCTTACGCCATAGCCGTCGTTTGGGACCACCATGCTTACGCGCGTTCCACTCGCCTTCAGCTTTGATGCCCGTGCTGTCGATCAGCAGGTGCAATGGCCCTGTCGAACCTTTGTACGGGATGGCGACCGACAGCGTTTTTTGTCGCCGACACAAGGTGCTGAAGTCCGGCACTGACCAGTCCAGCCCTACAAGTTCCAGCAGACTGGCCACAAAGCCAGTTGTTTGCCTCAACGGCAGGCCGAACAAAACTTTGAGCGTCAGGCTGGCTTGTATCGCCGCATAGCTGTAGGATTGTTGGCGTCCCCGCCGCCCTGAAGGTGAGGCCTCCCACGCTATCTCTGGATCAAACCAGATCGACAGTGATCCGCGTTGTTTCAGTGACAGGTTATACTCTGCCCAGTTCCGCGTCTTGTACTTCGTAGGTGTCCAGCTGCTCATGACCGCCAGATAACACGATGGATTCAGACAGTGAATCCTACAGAGAACGATTTGTGCAACAAAGCCCACTCCACCCAATAGGGCCGCACGCAAATCTTCACGCAATGCGACGGGCCAAAGTCCAAAAGTGGGAACCCCAAATGGGAAAACCGCGANCCATCTCCGTTCACGTTCAACGCAATTCCATCCACTTGAGGCGTCAATCGATCGATCACATGGCTGAGCAATGTGGATGACCCAAGCGGCAAAACGCCCTTGTCGCCGCCGCCCATACGCGTAGCTAACCCCCCTGCAAGAATGACACCCAATGAACTGCTCATGTCTTCCCACCTTTACGCCCAGATTTGCGTGGTTCGTCTTTGACGGCGCTTGGATCAGCGTCCCAGATCAGGCGTTCCTTGCCACTTAGACACATGAAACGTTGCCCCCGCATTCGACCAATCAAAGTCAGCCCAACTTGCTGCGCAATCTCGACACCCCAAGCGGTAAAGCCCGAACGCGACGCCAGAACAGGTATGCCCATCATCGCCGTTTTAATTACCATTTCCGAGGTTAGACGCCCTGTCGTATAGAGGATCTTGTCTTCAGCACTTACGCCTTCTTGCAGCATCCAGCCTGCGATCTTGTCGACCGCGTTATGACGGCCAACATCTTCCATATAAACCAAAGGGCGATCTTCTTGGCACAAGACAGTTCCGTGAATGGCACCCGCTTCAAGATATAGGCTGGGCGTGCGGTTAATCTTGGCCGCCAAGGAATACAGCCATGAGGTACGAACACTGGTCTGCGCCAGTTCAAGTCCCTCAAGACCTTCCATCATATCGCCAAAGACAGTCCCGACAGCGCATCCGCTGGTACGGGTTTTCTTGGCTAGCTTTTCTTCGTGATTGGTAACCGTTTGCGTACGCACCACGACAGTTTCAAGTTCGTCGTCATAATCAACACCAGTTACGACATCATCATGAGCCAACATTCCTTGGTTCTTCAAAAAACCTAACGCCAAATACTCAGGGTAATCCCCAATGGTCATCGCCGTCACAATTTCTTGGCGGTTCAGGAAGATCGTCAACGGCCGCTCCTCTACAACCGACAACGCGGTTTCCGCGCCAGTGTNGTCTATGCCAACAACGTGGCGGGTCAATCCGACCTTTGCCGGATCAGGGGCAACCAAGTAGTGCTCCATGTCATCTGATCTTGCCAATTGCATCCCTACCTTTTGACAGCTAGTCGTTTGATAATAATCTAAGAGTTCCACATGACATCCACCACCACTAAATCCGCCTACTGGATGGGCGTTCGCGACGGGGCGCGAAGACTGTAACGTTTCGTGGTAAGTATAGGTTCCATTTTCACAAATGATGTCTTCCAGCTAAAGAAGACTTTATGAATAACACATCTAATACTTCACTACCGGTTGGGTGATTTTGACCAATTCTTGAAATATTCGAATGGGTTTTATGTAGCCCTTCATAAAAATCCCAGACCAACCAATCGGACTTCCAGTTCGCATAGTAATACCTAATTAGTGGTACAGCAGTCTAATAAATTGATTATTATATAAGACTAAAAACCCTGTTCTAACTCTATGCATGTTTCCAATAAAATCGGTCTATCCAGTAATATAGGTGTTTAATTTGTTAACTCAGCGATAAGTAAAAATCGTAGCCCTCCCGATCCAACCTGAAATATCGCCTAATCACCAGTACAGGATCCACCAAGCCTTATTCCTGGAAAAATCAAAAGTGTTCAGCTCTTGGCCAAAGTCTGTTTCCTCGAGTAATATTTCAATTTGCAAGTAAAACATCAGAGAATCCCTGTTGGCGAAGAAATTTTTAAAACATCCAAAAGGGCGTAAAGTCTTTCACAACACCTATCTTTCAATCAGAAACCCTAACATTTCCAAATGAAGTACTTGCGTTTGAACTGGAAAAACCGATTTGTTGCAAAACCTGGTTTGCACCAACTGAAATGACTACAAGGGCGACAAGGGCGAGCAGGAAAGATCTCATCTCAATTCTTCTCCGTAGTATTGGCTGGCTCATCTAAAACTTCTTGCGCCCAGATGCTGTGATGCTCACGAGCCCATTGTTCTTCAACCTCACCCTTGCCCATCGCATCGAATGCACCCTCCATCCCGACAGAGCCGAGATAGATATGGGCGAAGATGATAGCGGTCAGGACCAAGCTGACAAACGCATGCCAAAGCTGCGCGTATTGCATCTCTTCCTGAGGCGACAAGGGGTAAGGCAAATCACCCAGTCCGAACAAGCCCGGCAAACCCCAGCTGTTGAGCGTCGAGAAGGTGTGACCAAAGAGATTGATCTCGAACGGGAACAACAGTGACAGACCTGACAGCGATATCGACCCGCCGAGAAGGATTACCGACCAGAAAATCAGCTTCTGACCTGCATTGAATTTCTTGGCTGGCGGATGCTCTCCCCCGAACAGCCCCCCTGCCCGTGCAAGCCAACGCAAGTCTGTTCGGTCTGGCAGATTGTGAACAACCCAAACAACAAAAATGATCACCAAGGCGACCATAAAGGCCCATGAAATATTATTATGAACCCATTTGCTCATCACAGCCAGAAACGAGAAGGTCTCGTGGCCAAAAGCGGGGATCAGAACTTTACGCCCGAAAAGGGAAATCAGTCCGGTGATCCCCAGTACAATAAACGACGACGCCAACAACCAATGGCCAAAGCGTTCAAACGCTTTGAAGCGCACGATTGTACGGCCGGTCTTTTCGCCATGAATACGAATACGTCCGCGGATCAGATAGAAAAGCGTAAACAACAAAAGTGTGCCGCCCAAGAGGTAGACCGCAATTTTTAACATTGGACCTTCGCGGAATAAAAGCCACCACATGCCACCGTCCTGCATGAGTGTCGTTGCTGCAGGGGTGCGCACCTGTGTTGTGATATCTGCCGAGTTATAGCGCAAGGCACGCCATAGATCAGGATCAGACGCCCCACCCAATGTACCCAGTTGATCGGTGGTTGATGCAGCAGCTTCGGGGTCTCCTGTCAGGTCACTGCGGAAACTATCGTCAATCGTCGCACCTTCTTGCCTGCGCATGATGTCTTCGAGCGTTTGTGCGCCACCCGTTGCGGCGCGCGCATCAGCGGGCACCTCTTGCGCGATAGCAGGAACTGCAAGGGCCCACATGAGGGCAAGCAAGCCAAGAAGACGCAGCATCGGAATTTCCTTATGTCGGGATGAAAGAGGAGCGGCCGAATTTAGGCCGCCCCATTTTATAGATTCGCAAGCGGGATTTTAGCCGCCTTTTTGCTCATAAGCTGTGCCCCAGCCCCATGCGCCAGACCCAAAACCACGCGCAACAACACGTTCGCGGTAGATGCCTGATACAACGTCACCGTCACCAGCCAGCAAAGCCTTTGTGGAACACATCTCAGCACAGATCGGCAGTTTGCCTTCTGCAATGCGGTTCCGGCCATACTTTTGGAATTCAGCGGTGGAGTTGTTTTCTTCAGGGCCACCGGCACAGAAGGTGCATTTGTCCATCTTGCCGCGCGAACCAAAGTTGCCTGCCTGTGGATACTGCGGCGCACCAAACGGACATGCATAGAAGCAATAGCCGCAGCCGATGCAGAGATCTTTGGAGTGCAATACAACGCCTTCATCGGTTTGATAGAAGCAGTCGGTTGGACAGACCGCCATACAAGGCGCGTCTGAGCAGTGCATGCACGCCACCGAAATGGATCTCTCACCGGGAGAGCCGTCGTTGATGGTGACGACCTTCCGGCGGTTGATGCCCCAAGGCACTTCGTGTTCGTTTTTACAGGCCGTGACGCAGGCGTTACATTCAATGCAGCGTTCAGCGTCTACGAGAAATTTTGCTCTAGCCATTCTACTTCTCCCTTATGCTGTCCAGATTTTGCAAAGAGTAGCTTTCGTCTCTTGCATCTGGGTTACGCTATCATAGCCATATGTCTGTGCGGTGTTCGTGCTTTCGCCCAATACGAAGGGGTCGGCTCCTTCGGGATATTTATCCCTTAGATCAACACCTTCCATGTGCCCACCAAAGTGGAACGGCATGAATGCTACGCCTTCGCCGACACGCTCTGTCACCATCGCCATAACCTTGACCTTGCCACCTTCGGGGCCTTCGACCCAAACCTGTTCGCCGTCACGTACGCCAAGGTTGTTGGCGTCGCGAGTGTTTATTTCGACAAACATGTCCTGCTGCAATTCCGCAAGCCACGGATTTGAGCGGGATTCATCCCCACCACCTTCGTACTCAACCAAACGACCGGAGGTCAGAATGATCGGATACTCGGTTGAGAAATCCTTCTCCTGAATAGAGGCGTACATGGTTGGCACGCGCCAGAACTTCTTATCCTCGTAGGTCGGATAATCCGCCACCAAATCCCTGCGGTTGGAATAAAGCGGCTCGCGGTGTATTGGCACCGGATCGGGGAAGGTCCAGACCACGGCCCGCGCCTTGGCGTTGCCGAATGGTGCACAGCCATGCGCAATCGCGACACGCTGGATGCCGCCCGACAGGTCGGTCTTCCAGTTGGTCTTTTCGCCCGCGACGGCGTCAATCGCTGCACGTTCGTCCGCAGTCAAATCACCGTCCCAGCCAAGATCCATCAGCATCTGCATGGTGAACTCTGGATAGCCATCCTCGATCTCTGACCCAGGTGTAAACACACCTTCGGCCAGTAGGTTGTCGCCGTCACGTTCCACACCAAAACGGGCGCGGAATGTCAGTCCACCTTCGGCCACTGGCATCGACATGTCGTAAAGGTTCGCTGTGCCAGGGTGGTTCATCTCGGGTGTGCCCCAACATGGCCACGGCATCCCGTAGGTGTCCCCGTCTGCCGGTCCACCGATCGCGCGCAAAGTTGTGCGGTCGAATGTGTGCTGGTTGGCCATGTGCATTTTCATGCGCTCAGGGCTTTGCCCGGTATAGCCGATGGTCCACATGCCTCGGTTAAACTCGCGGGTGATGTCCTCGATGTTTGGCTCATCGCCTTCGTCCATGGCAATGTTACGGAAAATCTGGTCGTGGAAACCGAACTTTTCTGCAAAACGGGCCATGATCCAGTGATCGGTCTTTGATTCAAATAGCGGCTCGACCACTTTATCGCGCCATTGCAGCGACCGGTTGGATGCTGTGACAGAACCACGTGTTTCGAACTGCGTACAGGCTGGCAGCAAATAAACGCCATCCTCGCGGTCCTGCAACACGGCAGACACAGTGGGATATGGATCAACCACGACAAGCATGTCGAGTTTCTCCATAGCTGTCTTCATTTCTTTCTGACGGGTCTGAGAGTTGGGCGCGTGGCCCCAAAGAACCATAGCGCGGGTGTTGTCAGGCTGATCAAGGTTCTCCTTGGTTTCCAGCACGCCATCAATCCAGCGGCTGACAGGAATACCTGTCAGGTTCATCATAGGCGTCTCGCCGACCTTCTCAGGGGAGAATTGCCCCTTGAGCCAGTCAAGGTCTTCTTCCCAAACACGTGCCCAATGTGCCCATGAACCTGCTGACAGGCCGTAGTACCCTGGCAAAGTATCGGCCAGAACGCCAAGGTCGGTGGCCCCCTGTACGTTGTCGTGGCCGCGGAAAATATTGGTGCCGCCGCCTGCGACGCCCATGTTACCCAGCGCGAGTTGCAAGATGCAGTAGGCGCGTGTGTTGTTGTTGCCGTTGGTGTGCTGAGTGCCACCCATACACCAGATCACGGTGCCGGGACGGTTGTTAACCAAGGTGCGTGCAACGCGCGCAAGTTGCTTACCGGGTGCTCCGGTGACGCGCTCGACCTCTTCAGGGTTCCATTTGGCCACTTCTTCTTTGATCTGCTCCATACCCCATACACGGGTACGGATAAACTCTTTGTCCTCCCAGCCGTTCTCAAAGATGTGCCACAGAATGCCCCAAACGAGTGCCACGTCGGAACCGGGACGGAAACGCACATATTCGTCCGCATGGGCCGCTGTGCGGGTAAAGCGCGGATCACAAACGATCAACGGTGCGTTGTTCTGCTCTTTGGCTTTCAGTATGTGCAAAAGCGATACAGGGTGCGCTTCGGCAGGGTTGCCGCCGATCAGAAAGATCGCCTTAGAGTTATGGATGTCGTTGTAGCTGTTGGTCATGGCGCCGTAGCCCCATGTGTTCGCCACCCCTGCAACCGTGGTTGAGTGACAAATACGCGCCTGATGGTCGACGTTGTTTGTGCCCCAATAGGCCGCGAATTTGCGGAACAGATAGGCCTGTTCGTTGTTATGCTTAGCTGATCCCAACCAATAAACTGAATCTGGTCCGCTTTCTTCGCGGATTTTGTTCATGCCATCCCCGATCTCGTTGATCGCGGTTTCCCAGCTAATGCGCACCCATTCGCCGTTTTCTTTTTTCATCGGGTATTTCAGACGGCGCTCACCGTGGGCGTGCTCGCGCACTGCTGCGCCTTTGGCGCAATAGCCACCAAGATTGAACGGACTGTCAAAACCAGGTTCCTGACCTATCCAAACGCCATTATCGACTTCGGCAATGACGGTACAACCAACCGAGCAGTGAGTGCAAACGGACTTGATCGTCTCCACAGCTCGAGTCGCAGCGGTCTGCGCCGTGGCTTGTGTGACGGATCCACCAGTGGCTGCAATTGCCGCCAGTCCCCCAATAGCAAGTCCCGAACCACGCAGGAAGCCACGCCGATCGATGCCGCCAGTCCTCTCAGTGGCCACAATCTGACTGCGACCTGAGCGATTTGTGAATCCATTAGTTTTTTTCTTAAGCATGTTCTTCCTCCCTGATCCAGTCAAGCTGGACAAATTCGTAACGCGCGCAGATCCAACCTCAGAAACGAGTGCTTTCGAGATAGGCCCGAGTGTGTGCAGTATCTTGCATCCTATCAGATGATAAATCAATTGAATCTGCCGCAACTTGCGTACTACTTCCAGCAACAATAACTGCTGCAGCAGGTGCGGCAGTGACCGCGAGTTTCAGAAAATTGCGACGGCTTGCGCCTTTTGTATTTTCGGTCATGGGTTATCTTCCTTTCCTATTTGGCGGGCCTAACCACACCGTTTGTTTGGCAAATCTTTTAGCTTGCCGTCATTCGAAATGCCTCACGTTCAATGTCCATCAACGCGCTTCCCACCGCCCCAACAGATGCATAAAGCACCGATGATTTCGCAGCTTGCAAATCAGTAAAGTAATGTACTGCCCAAGTGCCAACGTGAGAGTTGAAAAACTGCTTTTGCCGTTCAACGCTTGCTACACTGCCAAAACGCCCCACAATCATTCCAGCCATCATTTCCATCAGGGATGCGATATTATCCTCGGGTTCAAAATTATCTGGGGCCCGAGCCATGCCAAAGGCTGCCATCATATCGCGCAAGTTAGCTAACGGTTTTTCATTCAAAAACCCGGTAAGATAATAGCTTGCATACGGCAACAATTCACCTCGGCCCAATCCGATAAAAAGCGCATTGAACTCAGACTGAACTGTTTTCGGCCTAGACACTCTCGCTACCCGCGCGAGGCCCTGAATAGCCTCACCCAATGGCGTTTCATCACCTTCCAGCGCAGCCGTCTGCTCAAGCAACATTTGATCTGGGGGTGCGGACAACATCAGCCCAAGGTAGTTGTAAAGATCAGCCCGCAAGCTATCTTCTTTCGACACCTCTGCAATGTGTAGTTCAACATTCATGCTGCGTCATCCTCAAAATGGAATGTCATGCGTCGCGGTGTCGTCATTGTCGGTTCTGCTTCCTGCATTTCGATTTCAGAATCGAATGGAGTTATTGGAGCAGTATCACTTACATCAAGGTTTTCTTCCCCCTCACAGTCAAGCTTTTCTTCTTCAGGCTCAAGGACCGCAACTTCCTCGTCCGGTGCCAAAAGTACTTTTTTCTGACGTTCCACTTCTAGCAGATGTGATAGCATACCCTTACCAACCTGATAAGTAGTGCTAATGGGACCTTGGCCGAAACTGCCCGCGAGGTAATCGTCATCGTAGTCGTTCAGACCGTCTACGCAGGCGAGAACCGGATTGCTGCGCCAAAGCGTCCTCAATGCGCGTTTGCGCAGATGTGCCGGTACTGCTTTGCTAAGAAACGCTTTAAAATCATCCCCCTGTACCATCGCGTCAGGGTCGGGCAATCCTAGCTCTTCCAAAACCTCGACTTCGGTCTTTTCTGCCAACAATTCGTGCTGTTCAGCAATTGCAGCATCTTCTGCGGCTCGTTCTTCAGCTACGGCTTCGGCAAGAACAGCAGCTTTGCGTCGCGACCATGCGGATTGCACTTTTGTCAACTCGACACCTCTTTGCGGCGCGGTGCACGGTAGACATCGCTGGCCTGACGGATGCGTGCATCACCAATGCCATCATCAACGCGGTCAACCCGCGTCTTGTCACGGCGGCGTTTCACAAATGATTCTTCTTCGTAATAGGTATCGACAAAGCTTGCGATCCAGCTGTGAAGACCTTCCGGCATTGGTATCTTCTCGACCAGTTCTTCGGCAGAATCGCAATAATCTTGCGCCTCATAGGGGGAGGCCGTCACAAGGGCGACCGCCCAAGGCAGATCATCGGTTTGTTCATTTTGGCGCAGCACAACATAGACAGAAGGTACACGCGCCTGAAGTTCATGCGCATANGCTTCAGCATCAGAAACATAGAGCGTCAAAGGCAGCGTCGCAGCGTGAAATTCGGTCACATCCCCTTCGGTCCGCATCACTTTCCAATCCGCCGCGGCAGCCCCCGGCAAAACTGACGACACTGCCCAAGCAAACTTGGCCCAACGGGTCACACCCGGTGCGCGCCTGACAACAACGCCAAGCAGTAGAGATTGAGCATTGGGATACGCTAGCTTCAAGGAACGGACCTTTCTAAATTCCTATCCCTATGATGGAATACTTTCACCAATTTACAAAGCCCCTATATGCAANTGTATACAAAAAAAATTCTATAGCGATGGGATCAAGCAAAATCGGAGGCCTTTAACATTGAAAAGACTAACCTTTTACTTTCGGCTAACCCCCCAGTCAGCCCATCACGCCAAAGGTGTACACAATTTTAGATCAGCCTGCCGCGCAATTGTCGGTTTACTGCACCGCTGTTTCCTGCCTACCTATGCCAAAGACTGTGCTGCTAATCCTGGGAATGATAATGTCAAAAACTCTGCTTCTATGTGACTGCCTTAGCTCCCAAACGGTTGATGCTGCGGCGTTGAGCAAAGCGACCGGAATGGCCTGTGCGAGCTGCCACACCAGCCTGTGCACCAGCCAGATCGATATTGCGGCCAAAGCCATCGAAGCGGGTGACGTGGTCATCGCCTGCCTTCAGGAAGCCCAAAGATTTGCCGAAGTCGCCGAAGAGTTGGAGGTCGATGCACCGTACTTCATAGACATCCGCGATCGTGCAGGCTGGACCTTCGACACGGCTCCGTCAACACCGAAAATGGCA